>Ga0172370_10002599_pt1 | contig 25875 bp, 21 predicted proteins | sample LakKiv5m_FD_114538 | JGI IMG/M metagenome (GOLD analysis project Ga0172370, IMG submission 114538) | Freshwater microbial communities from Kabuno Bay, South-Kivu, Congo - kab_022012_11.5m | ecosystem: Environmental > Aquatic > Freshwater > Lake | place: Democratic Republic of the Congo...
AAACGTGCAAAGGTCCAAGCTTGAGCCGGACGCAAACTTTGCTCCGCTTGTAAAGCGTATATTCCAGATGAGCATGGATAACATAGGTATAAAGGAGATCGCCAAGACCTTTAATAGCGAGGGGCTGAAGACCAATAAAGGCAAGCCCTGGGGAAGCACTACCATTGCTTATATCCTGAAGAATGAAGTCTATACTGGAACCCTCCTCTGGAATAAAACCAGCAAATACCGCAAGAATCTGCCGCATGAGATAATCAGGGTTGAAAATAACCATCCTGCCATTATAGACAAGCGAACCTTTCTGACTGTCCAGAAGCTTATTAACGAAAGGAGCCCTAAGATTCTGCATCCTAGGCGAGTAGCAAGTGATTATCTCTTAAGCGGACTCATCTACTGCGGTAAATGCGGTCTTAAGCTGGTAGGAAGTTCTGCCAAGTCAGGTAAATTCTTCTATTATGCCTGCCAGAATCATCTTAAGCGGGGCAAAGGCGTTTGCAAATTAAGGCTGATTAACAAAGAAGTCATAGAGCGGGCGATTATAGATACCCTCAAAAACAATGTCCTAACCGAAGAAAATATCCTGGAGCTTATTGATCTTGTCCTGGATGAGCTTAATCAAAATAGAGAAACCGTTAAAGAAGAGCTTGGAACCTTGGATACCCAGCTGGAAACACTGCGGGAAAAGCTTGGAAGGCTCTACGCTGCCATTGAAACCGGCAAGATTAATATAGAAGACCTTGCTCCGCGCATAAAAGAGCTTAAGAACCAGATGGATATCTTAGAGATAAAGAAACTAGAAGTGCTGGAAAAGGCCAATTCTCCGAAACCCCTGCCTTTTGACCCTGCCAAGATCAAGCTTTTTGTAGAGGACCTATGCTGTGTCCTTAGAAGAGGCACCCTGGTTGAAAGAAAGGGATTCCTACGCACCTTTATCAAGCGAATAGAGATTCACTCGCCAAACGCAGTCATAGAATATATCCTACCCCTAAAAACACCAAAGGCAGAACACCTCATCAGAGAAGTTCTGCCTTTGGAACAGTGTGGCTGGGACGCATGGATTCGAACCATGATAACAAGATCCAGAATCTTGTGTCCTACCGTTAGACGACATCCCAAAAATTTGCGGAATAATCTGAAGTCCTACCGATTAGACGATAGGGCAAAACAATAAACTTATATTTCTACTATCCCCCTACGCTATTCGGCTTCGGGGGATTAAATTCGGGCATATAAGTTATGTCACTAATCATATACTCGCTGGCTCCATAACTTATGCCCTCATTTAATTAGACGACAGGGCAATGCTTTTATATTTTATACTATTGCGAGGATCTAGCAAGTGTATTTTTAACTTAAGTATCCTGCCTAACCCTTGAATATGGACCAAAAAACGTATATCAAGAATGCGATGCCTAAGATTACCCCAATAACGACGAGTATATAAATAGTGTCCTGCTGTTGATGCTGTCGCTTTAAATACCCCAGCTCCTCCTTAATCGATTCCTTTTTATATTCGTCTTTCAACCCGCTTCTCTTTGCCCAGTCTTCCATCGCTTCCTTGCTGAATTTACTTGAAACCAGGTCGCTGAAAAGCTTCTTTATATCCGGACTCAAAGATTCATCCGTGCTTTTATAAACCCTGCCATCTGCCTCTAATATCAATACCGTTACAATCTCTTTGGTGGTATCCACCTCTAATTTAGGAAAAGCGCAATTGCATACCCAGCAGCTCTCTCTAACAGGGGAATTTTTCGCGCCACATTGCTGGCATTTCCTGAGGTTTACTTTTGCCAGTGGCTTTCCACAGCTGGGACAGACCTGGGCCTCCTGGTCAAAATCTTTCTTACAAAATACACAGCTATAATAAAAAACCGCGCTGGTTAAATTGACTTTTTTGTATTCTTCCTGCTTCTGGACGGTTAACTTAATCTTCCTATTGCCGAGCTTATAATGATAGACGCTCGGATTATTCTTATTTTGCTCCTGGGTTTTCTTCTTGGTATTTTTCTTTTTAAAAAAATATCTTCTATCTTTCATATCGTTATTAACAACAGTTTTATTTTAAGCGCGCTCCAATACGGTTAAGGGTAAATTTATCCAAACAAAATTTTAATTCTCTGGCGGGTAAAATAATAAATAAAGCAAAGGGAAAAAACAATATCTATGGCGCATAAAATAACTACCGTATTTGCAGCCAGAGAAGAGAACCCCGGCGCATAAGGCGGCAATACGCGGGCATTCTTAAAAACCTGGTCCAGGTAGGCGGCATGGTTTTTGACAGCGTAGTACGGATATTTCCAGTATACAGCCAAAGCGGTAAAAGTAAATATGCCTATGGCGACTTTGCGTAAATTATTATCCAACCTTAATATGCCCAAACCGGAGAGAAATCCCAGCACTAGTAAGAACCAAGAAAGAATATAGCGCGCAATAACAAGCTGGCCGGGCAAGAAAGAAAAAATATAATGGTAATAATTATAATCTAAAAGACAGACCATATTTACCAAAGAGGTAACCACCAGGCCCAGGCCGAACAACGTAACTAGTAACGGTATCTTTTTTCTCCTGCTCATCTATGCCTATTTTTAATTAATTATTCCGGTAATGATAATTGCATTAGGGAATAATCCTTCCTCCGGGGAACACAAGGATTACCAGAGGTTCTCTTTGATCCAGTCATCTGTTATCTTAATTGCCTTAGCCAGGCCATGGGCATCATTAGATACGCCTTTACCGGTCTCGCTAGCAGCTACATAACCCCCACCAGCCACCCCTTTTCCCAGGCCGCAAGCCGTACCGCATCCACTAGTTAATAAAGAGAATATAACCGATAGAAAAACCAAGCTCCACCTTTTAAGCATCGCTTTCTCCTTTCACCCACCTGATCAACCTCTTTCTTGTGCGCTCTTTACCCAGATAATATATAACTTCAAATAATCCCGGGCCGATAGTCTTGCCGGTTAAAGCCACCCTGATCGGATGGATAAGTACTTTAGCCTCGATCTTCAACTCGCTGATTAAGTCCCGAAATTCTCTTTCGATAGTGGTAATGTCAAAGTCTTTCAGGGCGTCTATTCTTTGTATAAACAGTTTAAATTCCCGGGAGAGGTCATTAGAAAGAAATTTCTTCTGAGCTGCCGGATCAATCTTAATCTCTGATTCAAAGAAGAAATCCGCCCAATCCGGGAAATCAGATAATCTGGAAAGGCGCGCCTGGAACAATTTTACTAAAGAACTGATATAATTTCTATCAAATTTATCCTCCTGGATATAACCCTTAGCGGCTAATAGCGGGATCAGTTGGTCGGTAAGGGCCTCTGTGTCTGCCTGTTTCAAATACTGGTTATTCATCCAGTCCAATTTCTTCAAGTCAAAAGTGGCGGCAGTCTTATTCACATCAGGGATATCAAATAGCTTGATTGCCTCCTTGATATCAATAATCTCCCGGTCACCCCCGGGCGCCCAGCTTAGCAGTAACAGATAATTAACCAAAGCCTCGGGCAAATACCCCATTTTATGATAGTCACTAATCGCCGTAGCCCCGGTCCTTTTAGAAAGCCTTCCCCCTTCAGCTCCTAGGATTAAAGGCAGGTGGGCAAATGCCGGCAGGGAAAACCCCAGCGCTTCATACAAAAGAACCTGCTTGGGAGTATTAGAAATATGATCATCCCCCCTGATCACATGGGTAATACCCATGGTAGCATCATCAACCACGCAGGCAAAATTATAAGTAGGGGTACCGTCGGATTTAATCAATACCTGGTCTTTGATAGTATTGGTATCGAAACTAATTTCTCCGCGGATTAAATCATTGACCTTGACTACCTGCGGCACAACTTTAAAAATAATCGCCTCCCCTTTAGTTTCCCCTATCTGCGTATAAGCCTTGCCTTCTTTTAGGAGTTTTTCTGCCTGCTCCCTGTAAATCTGCGCCCTCTGGCCCTGATAATAAATCTCATCCCAGGAAAACCCCAGCCACTCCAGGCTACCTAATATCTCCTGGACATATTCCTGTTTTGAACGCTCCCTGTCCGTATCTTCTATCCTTAAGATAAATTTTCCTTTTTTGGCCCGGGCATAAAGCCAGTTAAAGAGGGCTGTGCGGCCACCTCCGATATGCAGGTTTCCCGTTGGCGAAGGAGCGAAACGGACCCTTACCATTTTTTAGCCTCCTTAAAACGTAGCCCCAGAAAAAGTCGGATAATAGAACGGCTCTTGATCATCTCAAACTCACCCCTTCTTCTAAGGCTTTTCGATTAATACGCACTAATTCCTCTTTTCCTTTGGGCGCCATCTGAGCCATAACCTCAGATACGCTTTTTAACTGTACAATCTTCTTGCGGGCAAGCAGGCACCCCAGGGCTACTACATTTGCCACCTTGATATTACCTAACTTTACCGCTATATCAGTAAAAGGATAACTTGCAATATTCTTATGTTTATCCTTTGACTCAGCCAGAGAACTATTCAAAATTAATAAACCGGCCTTCTTCAGCCTTTGGCCGAACTTATTTAAGGAAAGTTCATTCATAATAATCAGGCTATCTGCCTCCTTAATATAAGGTGAGCCGATTTCCTGATCCGATATTACTACTAAACAGTGAGCAGTGCCTCCGCGCACCTCCGGGCCATAACAGGGCAACCAGGTAACATGTTTACCTTCCTTCATTGCTGCCTCGGCCAAGATCTTACCTAAAAGCATGATCCCCTGACCGCCTGAACCAGCGACTATAATGCGTTCTACCATATTATTCTGTGTAATGTTTTATGTGTACTGTGTAATGTAACTTCTTTAGCTCCATATTGCTATCTAACTTAAGCATTACACATTACACTTTACACATTACACAATTATTTGATTCTCCCCAGCGGAAATTCCTTAGCCATAACATCCTTAATCCAACCCAATGCCCCCTGTGGGGAAAGACCCCAGTAAGTAGGGCAAGGGGACAATATCTCGACTAGAGAGAACCCTAGATTATCTATCTGGTTCTGAAAAGCCTGTTTTATGGCTTTCTTGGTTTTCAGGATCTCCTGGGGGGAGTGTAATGATACCCGCTCGATATATTTCACCCCCGGCAGGATAGCGAGCATCTCGGAGATCTTTAAAGGATATCCCTGTGAACGAAAATCCCTTCCTAAGGGGGTAGTAGCTGTCTTCTGATTTAATAGGGTTGTGGGAGCCATTTGGCCCCCGGTCATCCCGTAGATCGCATTATTCATAAATATGACCGTCAGGTTCTCCCCCCGGTTAGCTGCATGGATTGTTTCGTTAGTACCGATAGCTGCTAAATCTCCGTCCCCCTGGTAGGTAAATACTATATTCTGCGGCCTGACCCTTTTGATAGCGGTAGCTACGGCCAACGCCCGGCCATGCGCTGCCTCAGAACAATCAAAATCCCAATAATCATAGGCAACTACTGCGCATCCTACCGGAGCCACCCCGATTACTTTTTCCCGGATGGTTAATTCGTCGACCACCTCGGCAATCAACCTATGCGCTATGCCGTGGCCGCAACCCGGGCAATAATGGGTTGAAATATTGCGTAAAGATTTAGGGTGTGAAAATATTGTCTTCATATAGCCGTTTTGTTCGTTTGGTCCGTTAACGAGATTAACGGGCAAAACGAATTATTCTATTTATAATCTCTTCTTCGTCGGGTATTCCGCCTCCGGAGCGGCCTAAAAATTCTACCGGCGAACTGCCGTTGATCGCTAATTTTACGTCTTCCAGCATCTGGCCATAGGACATCTCAACCACCAAAAAAGTTAATTGTTTATTATTTATTGCTAACTGCTGAAAAACCTTATCGGGAAAAGGCCATAAAGTGATCGGCCGGATCATCCCTACCTTCTTGCCTTTCTCCCGTAAACTATGCACTGCAGACTTAACTACCCGGGCCATTGTTCCGTAGGCTACCAGGATAATCCGGGAATCCTCTAAGAAACCAGCTTCGTAAAGCTGCTCCCTCTCCTTAATGATTTTGTACTTCTTCTGTAAATTAATATTAAATTTTTCCAGGTCACCTTCTCCCAGATAAAAAGACTTAACCACATTAGGCTTTCTTCCTGCGCACCCTGTTAATGCCCAATTTTTCGTATTCCCTGCTAAGTCTCCTGTGACGACTGACGACTGACGACCGACGGAGACCGGCTCCATCATCTGGCCTAAGATACCATCACCCAGGATAATCGCCGGTATACGGTAGCTATCTGCTAAATCAAAGGCACGCTGCATAAGATCATAAGCCTCCTGGACATAAGCAGGAGCGAAAACTAGGGAGTGATAATCACCGTGACCTCCCCCTCGCGTAGCCTGAAAATAATCGGATTGGGCAGGAGCGATATTGCCTAATCCAGGGCCGCCCCGCATAATATTGACGATTACCGCAGGCAATTCTGCGCCGGCAATATAAGAAATACCCTCTTGCTTAAGACTTACTCCCGGGCTGGAGGAGGAAGTCATTGCCCTGGCTCCGGCACCCGATGCCCCAAAAACCATATTGATTGCTGCCAGCTCTGACTCCGCCTGGATAAATACGCCTCCTGCCTCAGGCATATATTTAGCCATATAGGCAATTAATTCATTCTGAGGGGTAATCGGGTACCCGGCATAGAAACGGCACCCTGCCTGAATTGCCCCGGCGGCAATTGCTTCATTACCGCTGATTAATATCTTTTTTATAGCCATATTGTTATTTATACACTTCTATACATACGTCCGGACAGATTATCGCGCAGACAGCGCAACCTAAACACTCCCCTTCTTTTTCGATCCTTACCGGCCGCAACCCCTTTTCGTTGAGCTTTGGATCCATCGTAATCAAGCCGCGCGGGCAAACCCCGACGCAAAGTAAACAGCCTTTACATTTTTGACGGTTGATCTTTATTTTGGGCATATTATAGATTTTATTTTTTTTGCTATCCCCTGGGCGCTCAACCCATATTTCTCCAGCAAAATTTCTCTTTTTCCGTGAGCAATAAAATCACAGGGAAGGCCTATTCTGTTTACCGGCTTTTCTATTACCTGCGCCACCATGCTTCCAAAGCCATTATCCACAATACCTTCCTCGACCGTAAAAATAAATTTACTTTTAGAACCGATCTTTTTTAATAAAGGAATATCTAGGGGTTTTGCAAAGCGGGCGTTGATTACTGTCCCGGATAAGCCCTCTTTAGCCAATAACTCTACCGCTTCTAAAGAAGGATCGACCATACTCCCTAAAGCAACCAGCGTAAAATCATCTCCCTCCTTTAATAATTCAGCCCTGCCGAATAATATCTCAGTCTGTGGCAAACTGCTGTAGGCAGTAACTGAGCGCGGATAACGAATCGCTACCGGCTTATCCAGATAAAGCGCGAACTCCAGCATGACTTCTAATTCCCGCGCATCCTTGGGAGCCATCACTACCAAATTAGGTATGCTGCTTAAGAAACTGATATCAAATAATCCCTGATGGGTCACTCCGTCTTCTCCTACAATCCCTGCCCGGTCAACCGCAAAAACAACCGGCAGACCCTGTAAACAAACATCTTCGATAATCTGATCGTAAGCCCTTTGCAGGAATGTCGAATATATCGCTACTACCGGTTTTAAGCCTCCACAAGCCAGGCCGCCGGCAAAGCAAACTGCGTGGGCTTCGGCTATGCCCACATCAAAGAACCTCGCAGGATAACTATCGCGGAACTTATCCAGGCCCGTGCCCTCTGGCATAGCTGCCGTAATAGCGACAATCTTTTTGTCTTTAGCTGCCAACTCCACTAGTTTTTTACTGAACACCTCTGTGTAGGTAACCAGGTTATTTTTTGACTTTTGGATGGCTTGGCCTGAGAGTACCTCAAACGGGCCCAGTCCGTGGAATCTCACCGGGTCGTTCTCTGCCTGAGGATAACCCTTACCCTTTTTAGTCACGATATGCAGCAATCTCGGCCCTTTAATGTTAAGTATGTTTTTTAGCGTCGGGATTAAAATATTCAGATCATGCCCGTTCAGGGGCCCGAAATAACGAAACCCCAACTCTTCAAACAGCACGCCGGGGATAAATAAACTTTTTAACCCCTCTTCAAATTTCTGCGCCATATTTAATATCCGGCTGCCCCTGGGGATGCGTGATTTGATAAAATTCTCCAAGGAATTTTTGAACCGGTTATAGACCGGCAAAGAAATAACCTTATTTAAATAAGTGCTGATCGCTCCTACGTTGGGGGCAATGCTTAGCTCATTGGTATTCAGAATGATCAAAATATCTTTTTTAAGGTGGCCGGCATTATTTAGCCCTTCAAAGCATAATCCGCCGCTTAAAGACCCATCCCCGATTACTGAAACAACCTTAAAATATTCCCCTTGAAGCTGATAATCTCTGGCACAGACGAGCCCCAGGGCGGCTGAGATAGCAGTTGAGCTATGTCCGGTAATAAAGGTGTCGTAGGGGGACTCATCCTTGGAAGGAAATCCGCTTATCCCCCCAAACTGCCTGAGAGTAGCGAAATCCTTGCTTCTGCCGGTCAGGATCTTATGGGCATAAGCCTGATGCCCCACATCCCAGACAATCTTATCTTTCGGAGTATCCAGGCAATAGTGCAAGGCAATGATTAATTCCACTGCCCCTAAGCTGGAGGCGATATGGCCTCCGGTCTGAGAAACCACCTCGATAATCTTCCCTCTGATTTCTTCGGCTAATCCCGGAAGCTGTTCGAGACTTAATTGTTTTAATTCTTGCGGTGAATTAACCCGGTCTAATAACATTACGCTTTGTCCTCGGACTCTGCCTGATTAAATCTTTCCAAAGAATATTTGCCGTCTTTCTTGGTCAATAATTCTACTTTGCGCTGGGCATCGCTCAAAGAAGCAGAACAGCTTTGGGCAAGTTTAATCCCCTCTTCATATTTCTTTAATGACTCCCCTAAAGTAAGCTTACCGCCGGATAATTCCTCAACAATTTTCTGCAGACGCTTAAGATCATCCTCAAATGACTGTTTTTCCTTCATGCTCATCGTCCTCCCTTTGCTGATTAAACCCCTCCTGCTGAAGTATTACCTTTAGCAAGAATTAAAGTTATCTGCGGCTATCTCCTGGACTAACCCGATGAAAGCCCCTTTAGCTAAAATAGTCTTTACCTTATCCCCTGGCTTAATCTTGGCTGCCTCCTTGATAATCTCCCCCTGCGGTAAAAGCATACTCAGGCTATAGCCCCGCGATAACACCGCTAAAGGGCTTAGCGCGCCTAATTTTTCAATCAAAGAAACCATTCTCTCCCGGGAAATATTCAGATAATACCGTATACCCTGATTAAGTCCGCTGCGTAGCTCGTCGAGAAGCTGTTGTTTTTCCAACAGGCGATCTAAAGGACTCTTGAGCATATGCCGCAAAGCAACCAGCCCGCCCTTTAAGCTATTGATCATCTCCGTAATAATAAATACGATCTCCTGCCTTAAGCTATCCAGTTCTGCTACAAGGGCATTTCTCTTATCCACGATGATCTTGGCTGCGGCTGAAGGGGTCTCTACAAAAACATCGGCTACCAGATCAGATAAGGTAGTATTGATTTGATGGCCGACCGCAGAAACAACCGGGATGGCCGAATTATAGATTGCCCTGGCAACAATTTCTTCATTAAACGACCAAAGATCCTCTACGCTGCCTCCCCCCCTACTAACAATAATGAGATCGACCTTGCCGAACTGGTTAAGGTCCTCGATGCCCGCGGCTATTTCCTTAGCCGCGGATTCCCCCTGCACGCGTACTGCGCGGATTACCGCAGAGACGCAGGGAGAGCCTTTTGCCAGTATCTGTAATATATCCCGGATAGCCGCCCCCGCAGCAGAGGTCACAATCCCCACCGAAAAAGGCATAAGCGGTAATTCCCTCTTGTGCTCCGGCGCAAACAATCCTTCTTTGAATAATTTATTTTTTAATTGTTCAAAGGCCAGCTGCCGGGCCCCCAAACCCGTGGGTTCAACTTTATCCACGATCAACTGATATTGGCCGCGCACGCCGTAGACATCGACCTTGCCGAAACAGATTACTTTCTGGCCATCCTCCAGCTTGAATTTAAGTTCCCGGTTTGCCCTGGCAAACATTGCTGCCGCAAGTAAGGCAGACTGGTCTTTTAAAGAAAAATAAAAGTGTCCGGAGGTTGCCGCCCTGAAATTAGAAATCTCACCCTCCACCCATACTTCCCCGAAAGTGTTTTCAAGGATTACCTTGATATCATGGGTAATCTCGGAGACGGAATAAATATGTTTTTGCTCTTTGGGGCTGACCGCTGGATTAAAAAGGTCTGGTCCGGGTTTAGGCATTATCTTAGGGATAAGAATTTAACTATTACTTTTGCTGGTATCTTTATTCTCGGGCAACTCCCCTGCTACAGGGATAACCGCCTCGGGCTCTTTTGGTTTCTCTTTTAAGATAATCAGCTGCACTGAATAAGGACTTAAGATCAATGTTTCCTGATAAAGGTCCGTTGGGCCTAATTCCTTTTTTTCCAAGGGGGAAAACTCGTAATCAAGACAACAAGAGGCATCTATGACATAGCGCTGATACTGGTAATTGCTCTTTAAATTCTTGATCCCCAGCTTAAGGTTGCGCGCGCTAGGTCCGGATTTCACATAGCTGGCATTCAACTCTTTGGCCTTGCTCAATAATGCCTTTTCCCTGGCGCTTACGCGCAAAGAGTCAATCTTGATTTCGTTATTTACTATTTTATCTAGCTTGCGGGTTTGAATAAAATCTAAAATAGACTTTATCTCTGAACCGCTTAAGCCGGAAATATTCCTGGAAAGATAGTTACGGGCGATATCCGGATCAAGGTAATTATAAACCATGATCGCAAGATAATCGTCCCCCTTAGTCGCAATCACCCCCACAAATTCATCCTCAAGCTTAGGCAGCAAGGCAAAAAATTTATTCCCCAGACTATTCAACATCCTGAAGAGATTATAGATGCACTTATGTCCGCCTTTGTATTCGCTGGATTTGGGATTAAACCAGAAAGCGCCGGTATTCCTGGTTATCCCCACGGGATTATTCTGAAAATCTTCTAAACAAAAATAAAGTTGATAGTCAATCCCTTCCCAATACATCTCTTTTAACCGAGCGGGTATGTAGCTGGCGGCAATATGGGCCTGTTCTCTTCTCTCCGGCAAGATATTGCCATAATGGTCATAATTCCATTCGTCGATAACCAGGGGGATATTGCGCTCAAAATGAAAATAGGAAAGCCACTCGCGCATCAAAGTTACCGCAGTCTTCTTGTAAACATTGGTTTCTCTCTCCGCTTTGGGGTCGGTGGAATAACCGTGCCAACTGATAAAATCCAAGGGAAGGTGATTACGATAACAGAATTTAATCAGCTCGTAAACCAGGCTGTTTTCCGGCTTAAGGATAGTATTGCCGTTAAGATTCTGGAACCACCAGCTTACGCTGGGCCCGCCGACGGGAATATGTATTTTACTCTCTGCTTCTAATTCCTGGACTGCCTCGGCAACAATACGATAGATTAAAAAATATTCTATTTTTTTGCCTAAGAAAAAATCCTCCAGGTCAGGCGCGTTCCAGACCTCATACCAGATATTATATTTTTTCTGACAACTTAGATACCGGATATGCCCTTTGATCAGCTCCTTTAATGCCGCCTGATCCCAGGGGGGACTTCTCTTATCCAGCACCTTCCCCAAGCCGGCCGGGGTGCTGAATAAATTTAAAATAACTATCCCTCCTGAGTCACTTATTTTTTTAATAACTGCTTCATAATTACCCAGCAGCTTTTCCTGCGTCTGTTTATCTTTGGCCAGTTGATTGATATCCCAAAGGTTATACTGAATCCGGTAGATCCCGCTAAAACCAATATCCTTTTGCCAGGCGTCTAAAACCTCCTGGGCAGCTAATTCCTGCGGCCAGCTTTCCTGAAGGTGAAAACCGCGACCGCTTAAATCTATATTCGGCCTGAAGATCGCCGGTAAAGCAATTGTTGGCGAATTAGGATCCAGGGTTAACTCCAGGTCCTTTTCCTGGGCTTCTATACTACTATTATTCATGGCAATCAGGAAAAGGCATAACAAAAAAACCAAAGCATATCTCGGTCCTGCTAAAACAGCCACCCTGGTTAAACCTTCCCTCATCTTAACCTCTCCTGTATCCGCACAATAGACCTCGCTTTGCCGGTATTTTCATCTATATCTATTACCACCGCCTGCAGTTGGATATTGTCCTCAGCTATATCAAACCTGGTCGGCACAGCGGTAAGAAAGCGGCTCAGTACATCTTCGATTTTCCTGCCGATTACCGAATCTAGTGGCCCGGTCATACCTACATCAGTTATATAAGCAGTGCCTGATGGTAGAATCTTTTCGTCTGCGGTCTGGATATGCGTATGAGTACCGACAACCGCGGAGACCCGGCCGTCCAGATACCAACCCAAAGCCACCTTTTCTGAGGTCGCCTCGGCGTGAATATCGACGATGATCACCTTGGCCTTCTGAGATAATTCTTCCTGGGCCTGTAGGCTAGCGCGAAACGGGCACTCCAGGGCCTCCATAAAAACCCGGCCATTAACATTGATCACCCCGACTAAGGAGCCACAAGAAGCCTTAAATAATCCCTTGCCCCGGCCAGGCGCAACAGCAGGATAATTAAGCGGCCGCAAAATCCGCGGCTCACTGTCAATAACCTCAAAAATATCCCTCTTTTTCCAGATATGATCCCCGGAGGTAAGCACATCCACTCCAAAACTGAATAAATCCTCGGCGATCTTCGGCGTAATCCCGGAGCCGCCGGCAGCATTCTCAGCATTAGCAATGATAAAATCCAAGCCATGCCTTTGCTTTAATCCCGGCAGAAGGGATTTAACCGCTTCCCTGCCCGGACTACCCACAATATCGCCGATAAATAATATCTTCATATTAGGTATTTTGTGTAACGTTTAATGTGTAATGTGTAAAGCGGGTGTAATGCATTAGTGTGTAATGTAAACTTTTCTCATGTTGCTATATCGTATCTACATTACACATTACGCTTCCCACATTACACAGATCTTTATTTGGCGTATTCAATCGCCCTGGTTTCTCTAATTACCGTAACTTTAATCTGCCCGGGGTACTCCATACCCTCTTCTATTTTTTTGCGGATATCCCGCGCAAGATTAATCGCATCACTATCCGTGATCTTATCCGGCTGGGCAATCACGCGGATCTCCCTGCCCGCCTGGATGGCAAAAGATTTCTCCACTCCTTTAAAAAGATTGGCGATGGACTCCAGTTTATCCAATCTTTTAATATAGGTCTCCAGTGTTTCTCTGCGGGCTCCCGGCCGAGTAGCGCTGATAGCATCCGCTGCTACCGTCAAGACCGCGAATAAACTCTTGGGTTCTGCTTCTTCGTGATGGGCCTCAATGGCAGCCACCACCTCAGCCGATTCATTGTATTTCTTGGCCAGGTCTGCGCCGATCTTGGCATGCGTACCCTCTATCTGATGATCAACTGCTTTACCGATATCATGCAATAGTCCGATACGCCGGCCTAATTTAAAATCCAACCCCAATTCCGAGGCGATGGTACCCAAAAGAAATGACACTTCCTTGGAGTGCTGGGCCGCGTTCTGCCCAAAGCTGGTGCGGTATTTTAATCTCCCCAAGAGTTTGATTAATTCCGGATGCAACCCGTTAACCCCTGCCTCAAAAGCAATGCGCTCCCCCTCCTCCCGTATCTTATCATCCATCTCTTTCTTGGTTTTTTCTACGATCTCCTCGATCCTGCCGGGATGGATGCGGCCGTCGGAAATAAGTTTTTCTAAGCTTAAGCGGGCGATTTCCCGGCGCACGGTATCAAAAGCAGATAAAGTCACTGCTCCGGGGGTATCGTCAATAATCACGTCAACGCCTGTGGCCATCTCCAAGGCCCGGATATTACGGCCCTCTCTACCGATCACCCTGCCTTTCATTTCGTCATTGGGTAAAGTGACTACGCTGACCGTTGACTCTACTGCGTGTTCGGCAGCGCACCTCTGAATAGCCAAACTGACCAACTCCTTGGCCTTTTTATCTACTGCTGCGCGCAATTCCTCTTCTTCTTTTTTGATCAAAACCGCCTTTTCCGCATTGAGCTCTTCATTAAGACGGCTTAAGAGAATCTGCTTGGCCTCCTCTGTGGATAAGGAGGATATTTTCTGCAGCCTTTCTTTTTCTTCGGCAATCAACATGTGCAACTGACTGTCTTTGGCTTTCAAAGACTCTTCCTGTTTCTTAATATTCTCCTGCCTGGCTTCGATCTCTTTTTCTTTTTTCTCCAAGAGATCCAGTCGGCGGTCGATATTTTCTTCTTTCTGGGTAAGCCTCTTTTCTAAATTAAGTACTTCCTGGCGCCTGTCTTTTGTCTCGCGTTCAAAATCCTGGCGCATACGGTAAAGCAGGTCTTTGGCTTCCAGCTCTACTTCGCGATGCCTGTCCTGGGCTTCTTTCTTGGCCTGCTCTAAAATATGCCTGGACTGAGTTTCCGCATCCTGGATTTTTTTTTCTGCGACATATCTTCTTAAAAAATAACCCAAAAATATTGCAAAAAGCACAACACCCGCAAGGATAATTATGTTTAACATTTGTCTTTGGCCCCCCTTATTGCCACAGATGACCGGAATGTGTTTTCAAAATGCAGGTACCCTGCGGCAGGACAAGAACAATTATTCTTTCCCTGCCTGTAGTTATTTATTGATTCCTAATTTTCTGTGGTTAAGCAAAAATAACTTTGTTGACGCAGATATCTGTTGCGGTGGTAGGAAGGTCAGGTAAGATTTGGAAATCGAATGCCAGGCCTATAGAATGCGCCTTAAGAGGAATCCTTTTTAAGAACCGGTCGTAATAACCCTTACCGCGTCCTAAGCGGTTCCCCCTACGGTCAAAAGCCACCCCAGGCACAAGCACCAGATCTAAGTCTCTTAATTTCATAAATTTCTTAATCGCCGGCTCCCGCGTTCCATAGATACCCTCTCTAAGTTTTGCCTCGGCCGATAACAGGCAAGGCTTGACCCTTCTATTTCTTGCGCATACAGGAACCGTGACTATCTTACCTAAGTTTTGAGCTTCTTTTATCATTTCTTGAGTCTTGACCTCACCACCGAACGAGATATAAAACATCACCCTCTTTGATCTTCTAAAAACCAAGGATTTAAAAAGCTTATCTTTAACCTTTTTGCTTTTCCGCTCTCGGTCTTCCTCCTTTTGCGTTTTAAGTTTTGCTAAAATTCTACTACGGATTTGCTCTTTTGTCAATGCTCCTGCTCCGCCTAGTGTTGATTTCTTCCTTCATGCCCAGAGCCAGTATCAACAGACGGCATCTCTTTACCCTGCCGTTTATAATAATCTTTGATTGCCGCCTTAAGCGCCTCTTCTGCCAATACCGAACAATGCATCTTAACAGCCGGTAAACCCCCTAAGGCCTCGGCTACCGCCTGATTGGAAATCTTCAGCGCCTCGGCTATGGGCTTGCCTTTAATCAGTTCTGTGGCCATAGAGCTGGTAGAGATTGCCGCCCCGCAGCCAAAAGTTTTGAATTTTGCGTCTACGATTATCTCATTCTCCACTTTAATATACATACGCATCACATCCCCGCAGATCGGATTACCCACATTGCCGATGCCGCTGGCGTCGGGAATCTCCCCGACATTGCGGGGGTTTAAAAAATGGTCCATTACTTTTTCGGAATAGGCCTGGTCTGCCATAATTTTAAATTACTTTGCTAAAATTACTTTGCGCGGCTTAACTATTTTTTTAAAGTCTTTCGGCGGCTGCATTATTTTTAAGGTATCTAATTTTTCCCTTTTTTCCAACTCCTGATAAATCAAAACCCAAGCGCAGTCTTTTTCCTGGTCTACCTCGCACTTACCCTTATTCATCCCTCCGCAAGGACCGTTTAAAAGCCCTTTGGCACAGAGGGTAATCGGGCAAATCCCGGCGGTAATCCCTAAAACGCACTCACCGCAAAGAGAGCACTTTTCATAAAAATTACCCTGAGCATCCATCGTTGCGCCAAAGAGACTATTGCAGGCAGGCAGAACCGATAGGCTCAAGCGATCGTTATCTTTAACTGACTGCACCCCCAAACCACAAGCGAAAACTAATATTACCTCTGCCTGGCGCACCTGCTTGATATTTTTGGCTAGCTCGGTTTTGATCTGGCTGGCGATACAGGGCGCATCCGGAATACAGCTGCCCACAATTACTTTTTCCGCTGCCTCGAGAAGCTCCTTTATCTTCGCCAACTCTGCCTGGCCTCCGGTCTTACAGGTAGTAGCGCATTCCCCGCAGCCGATTAAAAAAATCTTGCGATACTCCCTTAAGCTATCTATAAGCTCCTGAAAGGGTTTTTGCTCTGTAATAATCATCTTACTCCCTCGTGGGTAAAAACTTGACTATAGAATTTTAGCACTATTTAAGAGCAGACTCAAGAAAAAAGTATGCTTTAGCGGCAAGCCAGATAATCCTGATAGGATCTGTTTTGAGCTAAAAGGCTCTTGTGTTCGGCGATATCTATTTTTTGCGGCCCCTGCAGGAAATAAATTAGATCCAGCTTGCTAATAGTGGATAGGCGATGAGAAATAGCGATGATCGTGCTGCCCTTTAATGCCTTACGTATATTAGCGAGAATCCTTTCCTCGACCTCCACGTCTACGGAGGAAAGGGCCTCATCAAGAATAAGAATCTTGGGTTTTTTCACCACTGCCCTGGCAATGACAAGGCGCTGTTTTTGCCCTTCGGAAATCTTGCAGGCATTTTCGCCAATCCTGGTAGCATACTTCTGAGGCAAGCTATTAATAAAGTCTTCGATACAGGCAACTGCCGCTGCTTCCTCTATTGCTCTCAAATCAGCGGACTCCCAGCCATACCTAATATTATTTTCTAATGAATTGTCAAATAAAAACGGCTCCTGGAGCACTACCCCGACCTGACTGTAGAATGCCTGGGATTTTATGGTATTGATATTACGACCCGCAACCAAGATTTCGCCGGCTTGGGGTTGATAAAGTCTTAAAAGCAAGTTTATTATCGTCGTCTTGCCGCAGCCGGAAGGGCCCACCAGTCCGATGCAGGCACCGCTGGTAATAGAAAAACTTAAATTGCGCAATACTGCCTTTGTTTCCGCCTGGCTCACGGATACTGTAGCGCTAGGCGCTTTATAACTAAAAGTTAGATTCTTAAATTCGATTGAGTTCTCAGGAAATATAATTTCTTTCGCCTGCCGGCTTTCGGCTACTTCTGGCTCAGCGGCTAATATTGTCTCCAGCCGCCTATAGGATATCATCGCCAACGATGATTGTTGAAAAAAATTGGCTAATGAAACATGTAGATGAGACAACTGACTCAGGTACATCATAATTGCGGTCAGGCTGCCTAAGCTCAGGTTGCCTTTAATCAATTGGTACCCTCCATAAAAGCCGACCGAGCCTAAAATAATGCGGTTGATCAAACTGCTGGCCAAAGAGCTCTTAATCTCTAATCTGATATTTTCAAAGTTCACCCTCATATTCTCAATCAGGCTCTTTATATAACGCCTTAATTCGTACCTTTCCTTCCCGAATGCCTTGACTAACTGCATATGCGTCAGGACTTCCTGGAGCCGATTAAAAATAACCTGTGAATTTTTAATCCAAACCTCTAATACCTTCTTGCGCCTCTTGGTAAAATATAACGTAATGAAATACACGGATGGTGTGAGCACTAAAACCAACGCCGTCATTTGCCAATTTAAAAAGAGGGCGATAATAAAAACCAATACCGACCTGGGAATGATGACTATAGCCTGGGGCAGGACTCCGGTGATAAATTGGGTAAACTGCTGGATATCGTAAGAGATTCTGTAAACATGCTCCCCTGTGGATGATTCTTGAAAAAAACTATAAGGGAGCCCCTGCAGCTTTCTGAAGACATTGCGGTTTAAGTCAAAGCCTATGCGGAATCTTATCTGCATATTTAAATAACCGTTCACCCCATTTAATATATTGTTCAAAATAAAAACAACCCCTCCGATAGCAATCAGGATGATAAATAATTTTAAGTCTCTGTTTCCATAGGCCCTATCGATCATAAGCTTAGCTAGATACGGGCTTACTAGACCCATACCCATCATAATGAGATTGAAAAATAAAATTAACGCTTCTTTTTTCCAAAAAGGAAGAAAATAACGGTAGAATTTAATATATTCCTGCGGACCGATAGTCTTCATGATCTGCTGTCCTTATTCTTAGTTTAAGGGATGTTACTTTTCTCGACTCTCTCTTTTTTGCTTTTCTTCTTCGATAATCTTCTGGGCAATCTCCGCAGGGACCTGCAGGTATTTGGCAAATTCCATCGAAGCGCTGGAGCGTCCGCTGCTTAAAGAACGCAGGCTAGTGGCATAACCGAACATCTCTGCCAAAGGCACCTCTGCGGAAATAATTTTTTGCTTGCCTTTGGTTTCCATATTCAGGACTTTCCCCCGACGGGAACAAAGATAACCTACAATACTGTTCACATATTCTTCCGGGGTAGTGGCCTCAAGAGACATATACGGCTCAAGTAGGACCGGGTTAGCCTGAAGAAAAATCTGTTTAAAACCCAAGATTGCCGCCATTCTAAAGGCAAGCTCGGAGGAATCCACCTCATGAAAAGAGCCGTCAAGAAGGTTTACTTTAAGATCCACTACCGGATATCCGGCATAAACCCCTTTCTGCATTGCCTCCAGAACACCTTTTTCAATCGCCGGAATAAAAGACTTCGGGATTGCCCCTCCTTTAATGCTGTCGATAAATTCAAACCCCTCCCCGGCTGCGGCGGGAAAAATCTCCATCACCACGTGCCCGTATTGACCCCTGCCGCCGGATTGCTTGATGTATTTACCTTCCCCGTTGGCTGCTTTAAGTATGGTTTCCCGGTAAGCTACCTTTGGTTGGCCTACGATTGCTTCTACCCCAAATTCATTTTTTAATCGATCGACGATAATCTCCAAATGCAGCTCCCCCATCCCGGTAAGTATGGTTTCCTTGGTTTCCTCGTCACTGGATACGATAAAAGTCGGGTCCTCTTCGGCAAGCCTATATAGTCCTTTACCCAATTTATCCTGATCCCCCCGGCTCTTAGGTGTAATACTTAAGGAGACTACCGGAGCAGGAAATTCAATTGCCTCTAAAACTATGGGTTCCTTCATCGAACAAAGCGTATCGCCGGTGACTGTATGCGCCAGGCCGATCACCGCGACGATATCCCCGGCAAAGGCATTCTCAATATTCTCCCGCTGGTTAGCGTGCATGCGCACAATCCTGCCGATGCGCTCCCTCTTATTCTTGCGGGAATTCAAAACATACGTACCAGTCTTTAAGACCCCGGAATACACCCTGACATAAACCAGCTTGCCCATATGCGGATCAGCCTGCAGCTTAAAAGCTAAAGCAGATAAAGGTTCCCGGGCATCTAGTTTACGCTGCAAAATTTTTTCTGCATCATCCGGGGCACGCCCTGCAATCGCAGCCAGGTCAAGCGGCGAAGGCAAAAATAATGTAACAGCATCCAGGAGTTTCTGGATACCCTTATTCTTAAAAGCGGCACCGCAGAGCAGAGGCACCATTTTATTCGCAATCGTCCCCCGGCGGATAACGCCTATCAACTCCTCATTGCTTAAAGCAGCCTCACCGGCTAGATATTGCTTCATTAGGGCCTCATCGAACCCCGCCGCCTTTTCTACCAGGATATGGCGGTATTTTTCTGCCGCTTCTTTATATTCTGCCGGGATATCTTCAATGCGAAAATCCTTACCTTGCGATTCCTCCTCATATAAATATGCCTTCATCTCGATAAGGTCAATCACCCCGGCGAATTTATCTTCGGCTCCAATAGGGATCTCTAAGGCAATAACATTACCTTCTAGCTCCTCTTCAATCCCTTTTAACACGGCAAAAAAATCTGCACCTACCCGGTCCATTTTATTGATGAAAGCGATTTTTGGCACATTGTATTTGTTAGACTGGCGCCAGACGGTTTCTGACTGCGGCTCCACCCCCCCTACTGCGCAAAAAACCGCTACTGCTCCGTCAAGCACGCGCAGGCTGCGCTCGACCTCTACGGTAAAATCAACGTGACCGGGGGTATCGATTAAATTAATGCGGTATCCTTTCCAAAGACAGGTGGTAGCAGCAGCGGTAATTGTAATCCCGCGTTCCTGCTCCTGCTTCATCCAATCCATCTGGGCCTTACCTTCATGTACTTCCCCGATTTTATGCGATTTGCCGGTATAGAACAAAATTCTCTCACTGACCGTGGTTTTACCGGCATCAATATGGGCCATGATCCCAATATTTCTCACCAGCGCCGTATCAACAGTAGGGGTTAGAATGGCCTCCTGCTCCTTTTGCTTCTCTATCTCTACTGGCTGCTCTAGCGCTGCTTCATCCGGGAGAGATCCCTCCTCGGCTTTATCAGCTATCTGCCCTAAAGGAACCTGCTCTTCTTTTTTAATCTCCTCCTTAGCCGCTTCTTCTGCCGGCAGTGTTGCCTGAGCCTGCTCAGCCGTCTGCTCGGTTTGTTTTATGTCTTTGATGATCCCCGGCGCTTTTTCGCTAATCCCTTTTTCCTTAAGCTGACTATTTAATTTAGTAATTTCCTCAATCAGGACTTTAATCCGCTCCTGGTTGGTTTCTAAATCTTTTTCCAGCTCGGTGTATTCTTCATTAAGCTTATTAAACTCCTCCTTAGGCACCCATTCGCTGGCTTGTTGCTGTTTCTTAAATCCGTTGATTACTTTGGCTTGTTCCTGCGTCTGGTTAATTTGTTTTTCTAATTTATGCCGGAAGATCTCTATCTCTTCGGCTTTCTTCTTGGCCTCTTCCTCTAAGGCTTTATTTTTCTCATTCAACTCCCTGATTTCCCTGGTAAAATTCACATTCTTAGAAAACTCCGTCTCTAATTCTTTCTCTTTGGCCTTAAATTTTGCTTCCAGCTCAAAGTTGCGTTCCTGAATCTTTTTTAAATTATCCTCTGCTGCCTGGACCCATGCCTGGCGCCGGCTAAGCTCTGTCTTTAAATCCGGGTATTGCTGGCGGGAATCTTTAACCTCTTTTTGCAAATTGACGTAATCGGCCTGCGCTTTCTCCAGCTGGCTTTTTAAATCCCTGGACTCCTCTTCCAGGCGCTGGTTCCGCTGCTCGCTAAGGTAAGTCGCCTGCCCCGGAGCATTCTTGGGCTCTTTCTTTTTCTTCTTTCTATCCGGCTCGGCGAAGAATAACTCGTAGACAGCAAAGATGATCAAAAAGGAGCTCAAAAAAAATGTTACCGCAATCATTATAATCATTTATTCCCCTCTATTTCAAGACCAGACCCCTATAGCCTAAGCAAATTTATTTTTTAAAAATATCCGCGACCTGAAAGAGCAACGCTGCGCTATCCAACGGTTTCTCTAGGTAAGCTAGAAAACCGCTCTTAGCTGCTATATGCTTATCTATATCATCTTTCTTTAAAGATATGGCGATGATTGGTATATCCTTGTAGCGGGAAATGGATTTGATCTTCTGGCCTACCTGGAAACCGCTTTGGTCAGGAAGCACTAAATCCAATAATATCAACTCCGGCCTGATTCTCTTAAGAAGCTCCATCCCTTCCTGGCCTCTCAATGCGGTATAAACCTCATAGCCAGCCTGATTCAAAACATTTTTAATAAACTTGGCCGTATCAGGATCATCATCAATAACCAATACTTTCTTGATCTTCTCCATGAATTTTATTTTTGTTTATCCTTACTGCTTAATCTTTCCAGGCGCTGTTTGATCTTAGCCTCATAACCGATATCTGTGGGGTAGTAATATTTTACCCGCTTCCTGGTATATTTCTGCTGTACAAAATGACCCGGATAATCGTGGGCATATTTATAGCCCTGGCCATGGCCGAGCTTTTCTCCGTCAACTGAAGCGTCTTTTAAGTGGTCCGGTACCTCCTGAACTTTTCGCGTCTTAATATCTTCGGTTGCTTTCTCGACGGCCAGATAACTAGCGTTGGATTTAGGCGCGCAGGCAACATAGATTGTAGCCTGGGCCAAAGGTATGCGTGCCTCCGGCATGCCTACAAATTCCGAGATCTCCAAGGCAGCATTGGCTAACAGCAAAGCCAGAGGATCGGCGTTGCCTACGTCTTCGGAAGCGGCAATACAAATCCTCCTGGCAATAAAACGCGGATCTTCTCCGGCATAAAGCATCTTTGCCATCCAATATAGCGCGGCATCAGGATCTGAGCCGCGCATGGATTTAATAAAGGCGGAGGCGGTATCGTAATGGCCGTCCTCATCATGATCATAAACTACTGGTTTTTGCTGGATGGATTCAGCCACCACCCCTAAACTTAAATTAATCGAACCGCTTTTAGATTCCGCGGTGGTTAAAACAGCCAGCTCTAAAGCAGAGAGCGCTCTACGGGCGTCACCTTCACAAGTTTTCGCCAGAAAAACCAATGCCGTTTCTTCGGCTTTAATCTTCAGCTCGCCAAAACCCCTGGTTTTGTCTTTGAGCGCTGATGATAATATGTTTAAGATTTCGCCCTGGGCCAGGGCTTTTAGCTCACAGACTAATGATCGCGATAAAAGCGGAGAAGCCAGGGAAAAAAAGGGGTTATGCACCGTAGCCCCGATTAAAATCGGATTCCCCTGTTCTACGTCCGGCAGAAGCACGTCCTGCTGGGCTTTATTAAAGCGATGGATCTCGTCGATGAAAAGGATGGTCTTCCTGTCAGTATTAGATTTTTTTTGTTTTGCCTGGGTAATCAGGCGCCTGAGCTCTTCGACATTAGAAGTAGTGGCATTGACCGCAGTATAATAAGCCTGCGTGGTGTTGGCAATGCACCAGGCCAAAGAAGTCTTCCCTGTGCCGGGGGGGCCATAGAGTATGAGCGAACTTATACGGTCTGCCTCAATTGCCCGGCGTAAAAGTTTTCCTTTACCTAAGATATGCGCCTGACCGACAAATTCGTTCAAGTTGACCGGCCGCATGCGCACAGCCAAAGGCAGGTTTTTTAAATTTTCCTGGGATTGCTCAATGAATAAATCCATATGGCGGTATGACGGTGCTCAAAAAAAATCCCCGCAACGTGCCGTTGGAATGTGATAGGCTGAACCGATTTGGTTTCAGGTGGGCGCTCTCCCTTTCAAGCCTCAGCTTCAAAGGAGCATGAGCTCCCATTATATTGTTGTTGGTTCAACAATTATCAATATCTTCCAACGCGCACCGCAGGGATATATTAAAGAACTTTTTTATTTCTGTAAAGAAGTATACCATATCTATATAAAAAGTCAACCCTTAGCGGATTTGTGCGCCAAACTTCTCTTGAATCAGAACAGTAAGTTCGCTATGCAGCGGGTTTATTTCTGATTCGGCAAGAGTGCGTTCATCCGCCCGATAAAGGCAAGAAATAGTCAGCCCTTTAAACCCGGCGGGGATCTGTTTACCTTGATAATAATCCGAGACATATGCCTGTTTGATCCAGGGCCGGCCTTTCTCCTGGATCATCCGGATAATCTCCTCGACCTTAAGCTCCTCTTTGATTAAAAAACTGATATCCCGGCTGATCCCCGGATACAACGGAAGAGGAGTAAACTTCTTAAGAAGATTTACCTTCAAAAATAAACGGTCCAAGGATAATTCAGCCAGTACAACTTCCTTATTTTTTATCTGGAACCTGCCAAGGACATCTTTGTCTACCCGGAATAGACTGCCAATCCGTTCTGCCGCTATATATACAGCAATAGTCGCCAAAGCAGCATCAACTTTAAAAGAATATTCCTTAATGCCTAATTTCACAAAAATAGCTTCCAGTATCCCTTTCAGGTGCAATATCCCTGCCTCATCCTTGATTAGCCCTTGCGGAAATAACCAAGGTCTCGTCCCGCAGAGAGCTATGGCGAGATTCAGACCCTCCCGGGGCTCCCCGGATGACCCAAGGAATGCCTTGGCTACCTCAAAGATATTGATGTAATCCTGTTTATGATTGAGGTTATGGCTGACGCAATCCAGCAAGCTCGAGGCCAACAACGGCCTTAAAACTTCCTGTTCTTTGCTTAATGGATTTAAAATTTCTATTGGCGCCGGGGTCTCGATATCCAATTTTTCAGACAGCTGCCGGGCAATCAGACTATAGCTGATTACCTCATTTAAGCCTAATCCTACAAGGATGTTTTTTATGCGAGAAACCAGATCCCTTGTATTATCAGGAATAATCCTGGGCTTGACCGCAGGCAAGGTAGTAGGGATACGCTCATACCCAAAGATCCGCACGAGCTCTTCAATTAAATCTTCTTCTATCCTGACATCCGGACGATGACTGGGAACATCCACCAGAAAAATATTTTTATTTTTGGTAGCTAACTTAAAACCTAACCCGCTTAAGATACCTTTTGCCCTGCTGGCAGGAATATTCACCCCTAAAACCTTTTCTGCCCTTCCTAAGTCAAAGGTCACCCGGGGTTGTTTTCTTCCGGAAACACCCGATTTTCTCTCCAGGATGCATTTGCCAGCGCTGACTTTCTCTATCAACTCTACCACTCTCCTAGATGCAGCCTCAACTATATCTAAATTGATGCCTCTTTCAAAACGGTAAGCTGATTCACTCTGCATGCCCAGTTTCTGCCTAGTCCTGCGGATAATCAATGGGTCAAATACTGCGGCCTCTAAAAGTATGTTTTTTGTCTCTAATCCGACTTCCGTCTTGAGGCCGCCCATAATACCCGCTAAGGCTACAGCCTGATTTTTATCAGCGATTACTAAAACGCTTTCATCCAGAGTCCTGGATTTACCGTCTATAGTAGTTAATGTTTCTTTGGCCTTTGCCCTGCGCACAATAATCTCTTGGCCGATTAACTTATCCAGGTCAAAGGCATGCAGCGGTTCCCCGTATTCAAATAAAACATAATTGGTAATATCCACGATGCTATTAACGCTGCGGCAACCCACTAATTCTAGTCGTTGCTTCAACCAATCTGGCGAAGACCTTACCTCTACCGCCTGAATGATTCTGGCAATATATAACGGGCAATCCTTTTTATCTTTTATGTCAATAGAAAAATCACGATATTTGGTTTTAGGTTTTGGGTGCTTGCCTGGCTGGGTGAGTTTGAGTTTTTCCCCGGTAATTGCCGCAACCTCCCTGGCAATCCCGCTGATACTTAAACAATCTGGACGGTTAGAGGTAACTTCTATTTCTAACAGCCAATCATCGGATGCCTGCTCCAAAGAGGTTACTTCCAATCCAGCCATAGTCAATTTATCCGCTAAGGCCTGCGGGGTAATTTTTATATCCACGAAATCTTTTAACCAACTATAGGTAACCTTCATAATATACTGACTCTTATATTCACCAATAACTAATTAACCATTTAACCAATTTAGAATTGTTTTAAAAAGCGCAGATCATTCTCAAAAAACAGGCGGATATCATTGATGCCAAACTTAAGCATAGCAATCCGCTCAATCCCTAGGCCAAAGGCAAAACCGGTATATTTCTTGGGATCATAACCCACGTTCTTAAAAACATTGGGATGGATCATCCCTGAGCCTAAAATTTCCAGCCAGCCTTTTCTGGCGCAAACAGAACAACCCTTTCCTCGGCAGATGATGCAGGATATATCCACCTCTGCCGAGGGTTCGGTAAAAGGGAAAAAATGCGGCCGAAAACGCATCTTGATCCCCTGGCCGAATATTGATTTCGCCAATAATTCTAACACTCCTTTTAAATCCGAAAATCTTATATTTTGATCTACCATAAACCCTTCGATCTGATGGAACATAAAAGAATGACTGGCATCTACGGCATCCGGACGGTACACCCTGCCGGGCGCGGCTACTGCCAGTGGTGGCCGATGCGCTTTCATCATCCTGATCTGCAT
>Ga0172370_10002601_pt1 | contig 25856 bp, 26 predicted proteins | sample LakKiv5m_FD_114538 | JGI IMG/M metagenome (GOLD analysis project Ga0172370, IMG submission 114538) | Freshwater microbial communities from Kabuno Bay, South-Kivu, Congo - kab_022012_11.5m | ecosystem: Environmental > Aquatic > Freshwater > Lake | place: Democratic Republic of the Congo...
AACTGTATGAATTCATGAAACCTCATTCTAAAGATATCGATTCTGACGGAAGACCCAATGTTAGACTTGGTGCGCAAGAGATAGCTGAAGCTGCAATATCGGCGGGCGCCCTCATTGGCCCTGCGCATGCTTTCACGCCCTGGACAGCCATGTATGCATATCATAATTCAATTAAAGAATGCTATGGAGACAGAGCAGACCATATTTACTTCATAGAACTGGGGCTTAGCGCTGATACATCGTATGCAGACAGGATAGCTGAACTTCAATGTCTCACATTCCTCACAAACTCTGACGCTCACTCACCATATGTGAACAAACTTGCCAGGGAGTTCAACAGGTTCAAAATGGAAGATGTAAGTTTTGATGAGCTTAAAATGGCAATAATACGAGAAAAGGGAAGAGAGCCTGTCCTGAATGTCGGAATGCCGCCGGAAGAAGGAAAATATAATGAGAGTGCATGCATCCGTTGTTTCAAGCATTATACAATACGAGAAAGTATCATGAAAAACTGGAAATGTTCATGCAAAGGCACAATAAAAAAAGGTGTAAAAGACAGGGTCAATGAGCTTGCTGCATATGATGAACCGAAATATCCTGCTCACAGGCCTAAGTATGTTCACATAATACCACTATCGGAAATAATTGCAAAGGCTCTTGGTATTGGCCCGAATACAAAAGGTGTCCAGACGATATGGAAGGCGCTTATTGACAAATACGGGACTGAGGTATCAGTGCTTGTAGATGCTGATATCAATAATTCCGGGATCGATGAACGTGTTATCGGCGCTATTAATGCTTTCAAAGATGGAAAAGTGAAGGTGTGTCCGGGAGGAGGAGGTCAGTATGGTACGGTTGAGCTGCCGGGTTCAGATGCCTATGATGCGGGCAAGAATTGTACAACAGGATGTGAACGACAGAGATCATTGTTTGATTTTTAGTTAGACTTATCGCCTTGTCAAAATAGGCAAAAATCCAAAAGTCAAAAAAATGTAAGAAGGTAAAATTACCTTCTTTCAATTAGTTCTTCAAAATCGACCGGTACATCTGGGTTAAGAGTTTTGGGAATAAAATTAACAAATGTTAGAACCCCGTTATAAGCAGTAGGGTTAGTATTGTAATTCCATGTATATGTTCCGCTAAATTTTCGTTTTTCCGATCTATTTGTATCAAATAAAACATTGTTGGCACAAGAACCAGAACCCGTATAAATCGCTGTAAAAACAAGCTTGGATTTTGTTATGATCCCATTAGTCAATAACCATTTTCCTGGGTCACAAATATCCCCACTAATACTTCCTCCTACAATACGATTACCGGCCATATCCATATTAATATTGAACTGCATGCCCGGAATGTCATTAGTAAGCTGGAATACCAATCCGAACGAAGGTGGAATAGCAGATGTCTGTAAGGGATGTTCATATGGCACCGAAACATTTTCTTTTGAATCTCCAGAAGGGGAAATTCCTGTTCCAGCCGCCCCTATAGTTGAAGTCATGACTAGCATAATGAGCACAACAAAACCTGACATAATTTGTTTACAAATATCGTATTTCATAACTTATATCACCGAAGTTTTTTCATGTCTTCTCACCCATATAAACTTGTTGCCCTTTTCCCCTAATAATGAGCATGATATCCCTATCGCATTCAATAACTTTATATCCTGCTAAAGAACGAGACTTGAACATATAGCCCATGACATCCCAGCCATTCCAACGGACCGATGATAACAACTCGCCATAGTCTCATGTCAATCATATCTCCTCAACCTTAATGATTCACCAAATCAATATCACTAAAGAACATGACCCCCATCGAATCAGCAGCCAGGGAAATCATAGAGCAACTCCTGCGAAATGAGATCATAGACGAAAAAGCCTTAAACGCAGCCAAAAAAGCTGTCAGCATACGCTATAAGCTTTCATCACTTCTTGGGAATTCCCAGATTCTTGCCGCAGCACGAACGGATGAGGAAAAACAGCAAGTTCTTCAGCGTCTCCTTTTAAAACCTGTTCGTACGATATCAGGCGTGGCTGTCATAGCCGCTATGACATCTCCTGCCCCATGCCCTCATGGGCTTTGCATCCCCTGCCCAGGCGGCATTGCATCGAAATTCAATTCCCCACAAAGTTATATGGGAGCTGAACCTGCCGCAAAGCGGGCTTTTGAGAATAACTTCGATCCTTATTTACAGGTCTCATCCAGGTTAAAACAGCTTTCACAAATAGGTCACTCGATTGCTAAAGCTGAACTTATCGTAATGGGCGGAACATATACATCGCGCGCTCTGTGTTACCAGGAATGGTTCGTGAAACGATGCATCGAGGCCATGAATGATTTTTATGGCACAGAATGGCGAGAAGGCAGGGAGTATTTTTCAGTTGAGGATGTCCAATCAGCTAACGAAAGCTCCGGCGTACGCAATGTTGGAATCACTATAGAGACAAGACCCGACTGGACAAAAAAAGAGCATATTGATACTATTCTTGAACTTGGGGCCACTAAAGTTGAAATAGGCGTGCAGAGCACGTATGATTTCATCCTTGCAGGCATACAGCGCGGGCATACGGTTTCTGAGAGCGCTAATGCAAATATGAGACTTCGGGAGAGCGGACTAAAGGTGGGATTCCATATGATGCCAGGGCTTCCCGGTTCAAATGTGGATTCTGACCTTCGCATGTTCAAGCGACTATTCGAAGACGAGCGCTTCATGCCGGATTACCTCAAAATTTATCCAACGCTTGTAACTGAAGGAACACGGCTTCACGGGATGTGGGAGCTGGGAAATTTTGCGCCTCTTGAAGTGCTTGAAGCAGTGGAATTGCTTGCAAAGATAAAATCCATTCTGCCAAAATGGGTGCGCCTGCAAAGGATACAACGGGACATACCTGCATACCAGGTGCTTGCAGGGATACGAAAAAGCAATATCAGGCAGCTTGCAAGTGAGAGACTCAAGGAAATGGGAGGAAAATGCAGATGTATCAGGTGCCGTGAGGTGGGGCACAGGGAACTATCAGGGATAAAACCTGAGAGCATCGAATTGATGGTTGAAAAATACAGGGCTTGTGGCGGATTGGAACATTTCATTTCTTACGAAGATAAAGAAAAGGATGTGTTGATCGGTTTCCTGAGGCTTCGCTTCCCGGCAGCGCCCCACAGGGGAGAACTTGAAGGCGCAGCTCTTGTACGGGAATTGCATGTTTATGGTTCCATAGTGGCGCCGGGTGAGGATGCCGGAGTGTCGCAATGGCAGCACAGAGGATATGGCGAGGAGCTTCTTTCCAGGGCGCAGGAAATGGCAAAAAATGGGGGTTATGATAAAATAGCTGTAACAAGCGGAATTGGTGTACGGGATTATTACCGCAAATTCGGGTATGTGCGGGAAGGACCATACATGACTAAAAAATTGTGAACCTACCCCTCTATCAACGCCCTTGCATCCACCGCTATCGCTCCTGTTTCTCCCGCAATAAGAGGATTAATATCAAGCTCGATAATATTTTCTTTTTGCGCCATTTCAGAGATCGAAACAAGCACGCGGGCAATAGCATCAATATCTGCGGGCTTCCTTCCCCTGATGCCTTTAAGAATTGGATATCCCTTTATCTCCGATATCATATCCAGCGCTTCTTTCATTCCAATAGGCGCGACCCTGAATGAAACATCCTTATAGACTTCCACGAAAATGCCGCCAAGACCGAACATAAGGGCATGACCGAATTGCGGATCTTTCTTAAGTCCTACGATCACCTCATGACCGGGCGGCGCCATCTGCTGGACGAGGATGCCTTCGATCCTCGCATCAGGAAGGGCTTTATTGATCTTCGATATGATCTTATCATAAGTCATTTTTGCATCGGTGGCCGTGATATTGAGTTCAACGCCACCCACATCGCTTTTATGTGAAATATCCGGTGATGATATTTTCATGGCCACCGGCGTTCCTATCTGCGAGGCTATCGCATAGGCTTCATTTGCGTTTTTTGCTATGCTCTCTTTAGTAACAGATATCCCGTATTTTGCAAGAAGCTTTTTTGCTTCATGCTCGGAAAGAACTATACTCATCTTATCCCCCCAGGTTTTCAGGCATCAAATCATCGGTTTTTATTTTTGTCAGGAAATCCCTGTGTTTCACAAGAGCTGCCAGGGCTTTAACAGCTCTTTCCGGAACTGAATAATTAGGGAGGCATCCACTTTTCAGGATCTCCACACCCTGTTCCGTGCCGGCGCCGCCCATCCAGCATGCGATCACGGGTTTTTGGCATTTTAGTTTTATTTCCACAACAGCCTCGGCAGGCGGTATTGCATTTGACATCTGGGTATGCACATAAATTACAATAAGAGCATCCACATTGGGATCGCGAAGAAGCGCTTTGATCGCTTCCGTATAAATTTTAAACGAAACGATTCCTGCAGTGTCGACAGGATTGGAACTTGATCCATATTCAGGAATGACTGCCTTTATTTTATCCCTGGTTTCCTGTGTAAGATCAACTATGTTCATGCCCTGCCGCTCGCATTCATCAGCAGCTACGATCGAAGCGCCTCCCCCGTTTGAGAGAATTGCCACATTATTACCTCTCGGAAGCGGCTGGCACGTGAAAGCAAGAGCGGCATCGAAAACCTCATCGATGGTGTCAACCCTGAGGATTCCAGCCTGCTTGAAAGCGGCTGAATATATCTCATCTGAACCTGCTATTGAACCCGTGTGTGAAAAGACCGCTTTTTGACCCCTTTTTGATCTTCCGGTCTTTATTGCGATAATTGGTTTCTTTATGCGGCGTGCAGTCTCAAGGAAAAGCCTTCCCCGCGTTATTCCTTCAATATACATCGCGATAACGCCCGTCGAAGGGTCATTATCCAGATACTTTATAAGGTCAACATCATCCGTATCTGCTTTGTTCCCTGTGCTTATGACTTTACAGAGGCCAATACCCATATCGATAGTCCAATCAGCAATTGCAAGCCCAAGTGTCCCGCTCTGTGTGATAAAAGAGATATGGCCTGGACTTGGAAGCTTTCCGATAACGCTCGCATTAAGATTGAAAGGCTCATTTACGATGCCAAGGGTGTTTGGTCCTATCATTCGCATCCCGTATTTTCTTACAAGCGATACAAGCTGCTTTTCTAGTTCTCCTCCACTTTTTCCGGTCTCGCTAAAACCGGCTGTCAATACCACCAGCCCTTTCACTCCTTTTTTCCCGCACTCGTCAACGACCTCAAGTACCAGTTGGGCTGGTATTGCCATAATAGCCATTTCCACATCAGCCGGAATATCAAGAACTGAAGTATATGAAGTCATACCCTGCACTAGTTTCTCATTTGGATTTACAGGATATACGGCTCCCTTATATCCGCTTAATATATTCTTAAGAATCCTGCCGCCCCATTTTGTTTCATTGTTGGAGGCGCCCACAACTGCTATTGAAGCCGGTTCAAATATTGAGGAGAGCATTTTATTTATTCCCTGTATTTCATTGCTCGCAATACCCTTTGCCTGGCAATTGAAACAGCTGTCTCCCTGGGATATGTTTTTTCGCTATATACCTTATCAAGGATTTCTTTTGTATTTCTCCTGATAGTACTTTTTGTCTTGTCAAAGGCTAATGTTTCTGTTCCTCCATGGTATTCAATCGAAGCTGTAATGACACCACCCGCGTTTGCCACAAAATCAGGAACTACAAGGATACCTCTGTCATGAAGCGCTTTTTCTGCACTTTCGGTGATCGGGATGTTCGCACCCTCGATTATCAATTTTGCATCCACTACATCCGCATTTGCATCGCTTATCACATCAGGTCTTGCAGCAGGGATGAGGATATCAGTATTTATCAGCAAAAGGTCTGTTGTTTTTAGGGCTTCCCCATCTTTGTAATTTGTTACTGAACCCGTTGATTCCTTGACTCTTATCAATTCCTCGACATTCAATCCTTTTGAATTAAATATCGTGCCTTTTGTATCACTTGCCCCGACAAGGATTACACCTTTCTCTGCTAAAAACCTGGCAGCGGGTTTCCCAACATTGCCGAATCCTTCTATCACAAGGCGCGCCCCATCCAGTTCAAGATTGATATAATCTTTTGCCACATCAACGCATTGCGCCACACCGTATCCGGTTGCGCCTATTTCATCAAGTGGAATACCGCCAAGTTCCCTGGGAAGCCCAACTGCGCGGGATGTTTCATCATACACATAAGCCATACTTGATTCATCAGTACCCATATCGGGTCCTGGAATATATTCATGGAGATTTTTTATTGCCCGTGCAAATGTCCTGATCACCTGCTCCTTGTTAAGGTTTTTCGGGTCGGCAATAATTCCTGATTTCCCGCCGCCATGGGGAAGTCCAGCCATGATATTCTTATACGTCATAGCGCGGGCAAGCCTTCTTACCTCATTAACGGTTACATCCGGCGCCATCCTGACCCCTCCGATAGCAGGTCCTGCCGCAGTATTATCCACAACAACGATTGCTTTCATCCTTGTTCGCGGTTCAAATAAATGAATTATCTTTTCAGGACCCAATTCATCTGTGAATTCGAATATTTCTTCATCGATTTGCATCAGTTTTGCCTCCCGTATTTATATATTGTTTTGTTTGGATAGTTAATGAAGATTGCGATTCATGCAAGTTGTATTCGGACAAGATGCACAGGATCCTAATTTTCATCCTGTAAATCCTTTAAAAAGACAGTTTTGGAAAAAAATGAAAGTAGGCAATGCCTACTTCTTATTTGCTGCTGGAGCCTTTGCAGCCTCTTTAGCTGAGGCTTTTGGTGCTTCTGCCTTTGCTGCTGGGGCTTTTGATGCTTCTGCTTTTGCCACTGGGGCTGTTGCAGCTTTCGGTGCTGATGCTGCCGGCGCAGGAGTTGCTGGCGCTGCAGCTTTTGGCTCAGCCGGTGGTGCTGGTGGCTTTGGCGGGATTGTCTGCGTCCTGAACAGGTCGCTTATGGATTCCTTTGGAGCGCCTGGTGCAGGTGGCTTGACATCTGTGCTCAAACCCATGAGATTAGCGGTCATGACCACAAGGTCGTCAACGTTCATATCCAGTTTGAGTTCGTCCCTGCCATCAATCAGATTGCGCCTGCAGAATGGGCATGTGCTTATTAAAGCTTCTGCGCCTGTTTCCTTAGCATCTTTCATTCTGCCTGTGGCTACGCCAAGAGCAAGATCAGGAATACCAGCTTTTACGCCTCCGCCAGCGCCGCAGCATCGCTGTTCTTTTCGGTTGCGTTTCATTTCAACAAGTTTGATCCCTGGCATGCTCTTAATAACTTTCCTGGGCTCTTCGAACACTCCAACGTGTCTTCCAAGGTGGCAGGGGTCATGATATGTCACGGTCTTATTGAGACTCTTTTCCCACTTTATCTTCCCCGCATCGAGCTGCTCTGCAAGGAACTGGGACATATGAATAGCCTCAAATGGCAGGGCTTTTCCATATGCGCGCGGCCAGTCGATCTTTGCGGCCCTGAAACATCCTGCGCAGGCAAATATTACTCTCTTTGCGCCTCTGGCTTTCAGTGCTTCCACATTGTGGATGGCAGCTTTCTTTGGCGTATCATTAATATGCTGCTGCCCTGTCCTTATAAGAGCTGATCCGCAGCACCATTCCTCTTCGCCAAGAGCCATGAAAGGAACATTAAGTTTGTTCAATATCCTGGCAGTGCTCACACCCAGAACCTGCTGGTTGTATCCTGCTGTGCATCCTATAAAGTATGCTATATCGGATTTTTCTGCTATCTTGATATCCGGGGTCATCCATGCAAGACGGTCTTTCTGCTGCTTTAGATATGGGTTATGACCTTCCTCAATAAGTTTGGGGAAAAGACTCTGTTTGCCATATGGACCTGTCCCGTACTTAACAAGGTTTGCTCTTGTTGATTCCCAGAGTTCGATCGTGTTGATGCCGGCGGGACATACTGTTCCGCACATGCCGCATGTGGTGCAGTTATATAGATCATCTGTAAATTTCTTTATTTCTTCAGGAGGGATCTTTTCAGGACCGAATAATCTTGCCTTGAGACCAAAGCATTTGTTCATGAATTCTTTCCATCTCTGGATCTTGTCCCTTGGCTCTATGTCCTGGTTCTTATCTCTTGCATCATAGGTCGGGCAGTACTTGACACATTCGCCACATCTGGTACATGCATCAAATTCCATTAACTGCGCAGCAGTGAAATTTACTGTGTTTAACGAGGGTTTTTCTTTTGCCATATTACTCGCCTCCGTGATTTACAAGGATGGTCAATGGTGCTGTTATCATGTGGAAATATTTGCTAAATGGCAAATATGCAACGCAGAAAAGCAGTGTAAAGACTTCGTGGAACATTACAGTGATGTTGTCAAAGAATCCCGGGGCTGTGGCTTCATAATTTGAAATAAGGTCCCTTTGGACTCCTGCTGCAATGCGTATATCTTGTGCGTAGAATCCTGTGACTACAACTATAAGCAAACCAATTATCAGGATCCAATCGACGTCTGCATTTCTTGCCTGTACATCTTTGGCTTTTGAAAAAAGTCTTCTAACGATCGCAATGGCTATACCGATAACAAGCATCCATCCGAAAATATTGTTGGGAAGCTCAAGGGATTTCCACATGCCGATAAAGAATTCTGGACCTGCTCCAAGAGCGAAAGGCCCATAGAACTCTGCTGCTGCTGCAACAATTGTCAATATCAATAAACCGATCCATCCCCAAAATATCAAAATATGCATCAGCCATTCAAGTTTCCTGCGCCTGTATGTCCTTCGCTGGAACGCGACATCCAGGATCAGGACTTCAAGTGCATGTCCTATGCCTTTTGAAAAGATGCTGCCGATAATCATTGAAAGAGCGCCGAATGCACCGTAAGGTTTTGTTGCGCCTTCCGGGATTCCTCGTCCCCATTTGTCTAATTGAATGTACATTCCTACAATGAACAGAATTATGGATATTATCGCTGTAATAGCCATTATTCGCCAATCTATGAATAATGTATCAAATACTGTTTTGCCTAATATTGTAAGGCCTTCTGTCGCCATATTTTCCTCCTATATATGCCAGTGACGGCTTTCATTCTCCTAAGAATCGATGTCATATTAAGCTTTCGATAAGTATGGGGGTGGTAGTCTAAGAATATTATGACAGAAACAGCGATTGGAAATATTATCAAGTACTGGGATAACGGTCCAAATAACTTCCTGCTTCTATCAGCAATAAAGTTAAAACCACATATATGACTAGTATTTCTCCGGGAGCTTCATGTGCCAAACCATTAAGTGTGTTCAAGTTTGAATTAATGGCGAGAACTCCTCCAGCACAAAGGGCAATCAGGAATCCATTCACAGTCCAATATGCATGTCCATTGGATTTTAATGATACGACATAGGCTGCAAATAATAATGAAAGGGTGAGCAATATCTTTACTACAACCGTTCCCCAAATACCTTGTTCCATAAAGACATAACTCATAAGAGGATTCATCTCAGCACTGGCCCCAAGTTTTTCCATCATATAGGCGGCAGTAATACCATCGCCAAAGCCAAAAGTCAGCAAAGTGATAAAATAAAGTCCATGCTGGAAATTTAATTTCCCTCTTAAAAACATCACGATAATTTTTAAAAGTTCCAGGAGCTCGATAAAGAATCCTCTCGTTTCATTATTGGTATTATCATTTTGTATCATATAATAACCTTCTCAATATATGAAATTATTACATAATAATAACTATGATACTCAGCTTATTTAACTCTTGTGCAAAACCACAAATTTAATCCAGGTTATTACAGCGAACATTATAAAAAAGAGTTTGTGGCATGTTTTAGTTTCAAGTTCAAGATAAATGATGATTATTTACCCCTTTGAAGCGCCACGATAATCAAAACGATGAAAGCCAATACAATGTTAAAACCGGGGATTTTAGGGGTTGGAGTGGGTTCTGGAATATTTAAAGGTGGTTCGGGCGTATTTGAGAGTGGTGGGGTTGCGATAGTCTCCTTTGTAGGCATTATAGTTGGAGATGGAACAGGAGTCTCGATAAAGGCAGAAGTAACTTCACCGGGTTTTATTACGGTTATTAGAGGCATCTGTGAGTTCAATTCCGATCTTTTCGTTCCACTATCATCAAAACCGGTGTATTTTGCCACAGCAGATGGCAATTTAATTTCTCCCTCTTTATTCAACCTTATGGTATAGCTGAATGTCTCAGGAGTATTTAATCCCAAAGATGTGGAATCAATAGATGTCGTACCATTTACAAGACTAACGCCTTCTGGTAATGAATCATTCACTGAAACATATGCGGCTGTATTTCCTAAGTTATTGATACTGACGGTTACGATTACATCTTCGCCTGGATTTACAACAGGCTTGTTCACAGTTTTTTCAAGTGTAATTTTTGGTCCATAGACCACCACAGCGTTTGTCCAGGAATGGATGTTATATGATTGATTATTGAGCGTGAATGTTGCTTTCGCGTTTGGGATCGAAAAACCGCTAAAACTAGTATCAATAGCTTTAATGAAGTATGTAGTACCCCATTCCTGTCCCGGCTTGAGCACAGGAATGTCCCATTGAAGCGAAGTATTGGACTTTAATTCAAAATGATCATTAATACTGTCTGTTACGTTAATATTTCTTATTTCATATATCCCGCCGTTGCCAATATTAATGCTCACAATTGCAGGATCCTGAAGATAGATACGGTCTTTAACAGTTTTGCTAATAGTGATGCTCGTCTCTATAGGTTTGGGTAAAATAACTATGGAACTTGTGCTATTTGCTTTGAATTCGAGGTCTTTGATATCATGACCCTTTGCATCCACGCTGAAAGTGTATGATTTTTGATCAATGAGTTTTGGAACTTCGAGAATTACAGAAAAACTCTGACTGGCCCCCGCTTCCAACGTTATATACTGCTGGTGAAGCTGGCTTGTGCCACCCCCTCTGAGTTGCAGATCCCCGATATTAAGATTGAGATCAACAAAATTCGCCCTGGCATAACCCCGATTTTTTACCGTTGCTGTTGCAGTAATGGTCGTGTCATCATAGGAAGTGTATCCATATTTATCAGTTGTAACACTAACATCAAGTTCAGGCAATCCCCTTTTTTGGATTGAAATAGTTGCCCAGGGACTATAGAAGTCATATATCCAAACATATGAATTTGTAGCAGGAAAGTCGGTTGCTGTTATCCTTATTTCATTATCGGGATCGATATAAGGGTCACTCTGCATATCCATCAAAACAGTATTGAGAAGTACCCCGTTTTTGTAAACTTCAATCAAAACGAACGGCTCCACAGCAGTTTCGGGTACTAGATTTCTATTTATGTCTCTTATTCCTAGCACAGCTGAAGGAAATTGCACTGCCTTTAATTTATACTCCCCGTCGATAAGTGTACTACCCTTGGTAAGTGTGCCTGAAACACCAGGCGCCCATTCTATATCCCCTGGTGCATAAGCAGTTGCAAGATTTGCGGATAATAGAATTATTAAAACTACCAGGTACTTTATCATATAAACACCAGGACTGCGATAACTCCTGCGACTGCTATGCACAAAAGGATTGAAATATCAATATGTCGTCTATTAATCTTGCCGCCTGCCTTCTGTTTTTCAACGTAAACATCGGTATGTTTAATAAGATAATCACGTATTTTATGGATATCTATCAACTTGAATCCGGTAGTCAGGGCAGCAGCCCAGGAATAATAAAGGTACGCGTAAAGGAACAACAAAAAGAAAAGAATGCCGACCATATTATTCAGCCCCAGTGTCGCATCAAGGATTATGCCTCCCGCAGGCACTGTCATGATAGGCGCCATTCCCCATATCCATGCATTTTTGTTCTCGAACAGATGGAATTCTGACGTGAATAATGCCCACCATCCCAGAAATAAGACTAGAATAAAATAATGGACTATACTTAGAGGATATGCAGTCACATATACAAGCGCCGAGAACGTGAAAATTATCATCACCATGACCTTTGTAATGAACTTGAACGATGCGCCAGGGAAAATATAGACTGAAGAAGCATCCATATCTTGTATTTTGGCAACATAATCAAGGGTTGTATCGATCTTTCTATTGGTCTTCATAATATCCATTTCCAGTCCCTGGACGCGTCCTATCGTATCAGTGAGAAGATTCACAACGGGAGCTATTTTATAGTTCCACTCTTTGTCTATTTTATCTTCAGCGATCTTCTCCATCAGGACATATCTGAGGCCTACCCATGCTGTAAGATATGAGAAGCCCATAACACACAGATCAATGATAGTCCCGGTCAGATTATCCAGGACAAAAGCATCAATTATCAATGAAATCGTAGCAAAAAGCCCTACAACCGCTCCCAGCAGAACAGCGCTTAATACAGCTATTTTTTCTTTCATTCAAGTCACCTTCACTTCGAAATATGGTTCCTCGCGCACTGTGAAATGGAGTGTGGAGTTTGGTTCCGGCCAGCCCGTGGATTTACATGCAATGCAGACAAGACTCCTGTACAGATGTGGGACAGATTTAATATTATTAAAAAAATTCCCTGGATGATCGCCTCCGGATAATTGATGACATTCATCACATGTGGTCTTGCTAGCAGAATGCTGTTTAGTTGGTAACTGCGGATTGCTGGAGCTATGGCATGACAGGCACCAGGCCTTTGATGTTGAATAGTTATTCCGATCATGCATATTCACTTCTATGCCATTCTTGTCTTTTACGACTGCATGACCACCAATAGCAGCAGCATCAAAAATATCCTGATGGCAGTCCTGGCATGAAACTTCTTTCAAGTTATGATTGCCGCCATTTTTTCCTGCATTATTGGATATAGCCAGAGATCCGCTTGTCGCGAAATTGGACACGACCCAATCCGTCCCTGAAACAGTTATGTCATAATCGATATATTCTGGCCTTGAAAAATTGGTTATTGTATTATATGTGGTATGGCAGGATATACATCCATCATTCCCAAGAGATGTGAAACCGGAATGTGCTTCTTGCGGATCGTTCAATCCTGACGTATTATGGCAATCCTGGCACAGAGGCTTTGTGTTTGTATGGTTGGTTTGTGATTTGACATGACAAAAAGTACAGGAATACGATGAATGTTGCGATGAAGTTGTTAATTGTGTTTTTATATCTCCATGGCATTTTATGCATTTATTCTGTACCGTCTGATAAAAACTATGGTCTCCCTGGACAATAGAGACTGTTTCACTCACTGCAGTGATAACGATCGATAAAATTACAATAAGATATATTAATTTGTTCATTATCTTTTACCTGTCATAGTAATTAATAGCGCTGAAAAAGCGAAAATCGTAATAACATACCCCCATGTCCTTATTGTCAGGAACATTTGCTGGAGGAACGCATACTGATCGCCGTATTTGTAGAGTTTTCCCTCCTTTGAGAAATCAAGAATAAAATATGCACCTACATCTTTTATTACAAAGGGATGGCCACTTATAATGATCGCTTTTCCAATTACATCGCCTTTTGTCGTTCCATAATCATCCGTAAGAGGATTATTATCACCTTTTGTGGTCACAAGATCGCCTCTGATATTTGTCACCCTGTGAGTTACCGGATTCTGGACATCGGCTGCTTTAAAAGTAATTATGTCACCAACCTCTGGTTCTTTAAAAACGGTCTGGGTGAGTACAAGATCTCCGCGTTGGAACTCTGGCACCATGGAATCTGAGATGACGACCTGAAAAATAATGACATTTAATCCAAATGCAAAGACGAGTAACAGAAGAACGATCATAAAGACAAAGTCCTCTTTTCGTGTATCTTTTTTTATCTGTGCGCGAAAATGTGTATTCTTCATGAATCTGGCAGACAGGAAGCGCATCAGGATTTTATTTTCTGTTTTATAAAGATAGAATACCAGAAGTAATATCATGAAAAAAATTGAAACCAGCACAGGTATGGTGTAATCTATTATTTTCATTTAGATCAGCCGTTTTTCATTTGGTTCATTTTTTTTCATCTTCCTTGAGTTTCTTTCTGAGCCTATAGAGAACCGCTGCAAATACGAGGAAAACCACTACCATGGATAATTTCAATGGATTTTCTTTAATGCGTTCTACGACCGGATTATTCTGGTTTTGCGATGATTCCTGGACAAAAACATTCCTGAAAAGAGATGGTGCATCTGATACTGTTATCTTGTTGATCCCGATATTATCTAGTTTAACAGGGATCTCTATGGTTTTTTCTTCAGAAAATTTGATTTCAAGATCAGCAGAACCCACTGGCACTTTGTTGGAATAAACAGTGATAGTTTTCGTTCCGGATTTACCATCGTTGCCCGCTGTCACGGTAACAGTCACATTTTCGCCTAATGGAACGAATTCTTTATCGATATTCATTGCCTTAATAGAGATCTTTGGGGTATCCAGCCTTGTAGATTCATTTTCTTCCTTAATAGAGAATGTGAGTTCAGCATTCCTGTATTTCACATCCTGTGTATCTGAGCCGAAATGGAGTTTAAATGAACCTATTTTCCCTGCTTTTGCTTCAAATATGACGGTTGATGTGCTGCCTCCTTTGATACTGACATCTTTTGAGGAAACCATATTATTATCTACAAGCATGGCGAGCCTGACATTACCATCATCTTTGTAATTATTATCGATCTTCACTTCTATCCGGAACTTTTCACCAAGTATTCTTTCGGTGCTTGCATCAACAAAACGCACGTCATGTAGCAGGAATCTGTCAGGTGGGAATAATGTTGCGGATTTGTCGATATTGAAGTTAAGGTCCTGCTGTGCGATGATTGTGCCCTGGGATAACAGAGCGCCCAAATCCGCTGCATTTGAACCTGTCTCAAAAAATGTCTTGTATTTATCAGGATCAAGCCCTATAGTCTGTGGGTCATTTGTTATGTTATTTATACCATTTCTATCCAACCTGTCATAAACCATTATCCTGACCCTGTAATTGCCTTCTATCCAGTCCGTCGATGGATGTAAAGTATAATAAACAAATTCCGGATCATAGTTGCGTCTGAATGTATCATTTCTTTCAACAGAGATCACATTGTCATTCGGATCATAGGTAATGAAAATAAACGTGAGTGCTGACATGCGTTTATAAGCTGTGTTATATGCGGCTGCGAAGATTATTATATCAGCTTTGGGATCTGGAGGATATGTATTTGACCAGTGTTTTGTGTAATTGCCATTATCTCCGACCTTGCTTGAAATGTCAAATTGAAAATCCCCCATACCAAGAACTGGCTGTATTACTATGATCGTGGCGATCATTATCAAAATAAGGGATCGATTATTTATGGTCACTTCAAATCACCGTCACATTTGAAACAGCAATAACGTCCCCGGACTGGTTCCCGAAGGTTTCAATCCTGGTCCTGAATGTCTTTCTCGTTCCATTTATCGAAATATTTGACCCGTCTGATAAGGTTTCAATGTTTATCGCTGATGGGCGTGTCCATTTTATTGATACTGCAGTTGACGTATGACATGCGATACAATTTTCATTCGTATCATGTTCAGCTCCATATTTTATAAAAGCCTCATGTATGGAGTCCGGTGTATTGTTAAGATATTCCGAATGGCAATCTTTGCATAGCACAGTTGATGCTGCGTGTGCCATTGTCCCTGGAGTGCTGGAATTTGCTCCGTCTCCGGATGCATACTGCACACCATTCTGGATGCGGTGACAGTCAGAACATGTGAAATTATTATGTACGAAACCTGTATGTATTTCCATATCTATATCGCCATGACATTTTATGCAGGGCACCTGTGAGCCATTTGCGTCAAGATTATAGAAGCTGTGCTGGCCGCTAAAGAGTGAAACAGTATTCGGGATATACCAGATGGAAATCCCCAGAAGCGCTGTAACCAGCCACAAGATCTTCATTTATTCCCACGCATAGAAAGCTGTTGTTTTGTAGGCTACAGCCCCGGTATGACTTGTAATGCGAATAGGCATTATCAGGATGTCATTTTTCTTTGGCTCATTTCCGTTCTTGAAGAATACCTTGATGGTGTATGAATTTTTGCCATCGTAATGTGCTGCGGCCCAGAAACTTGCAGGGACGGAATCTAATTTATTGATGCGGGCATTTACATCTATTTCCGGGAAATCTGGAGGAGTATCTGTTCTCTTATAGAAAAAAGGGACTCCGGATTGCTCGAATGTAACATTGTTAACCATTGGTGTGCCTTTATCAGTTAAGTTCGTTGAAACCTTCAGAATCAATGCAGGTTTCTCTAATCCGTATTCGACAGCGTGCGCGTATAGAAAGTATCCCGACACCGAAAGTATCAGGAGTCCAGCTATATAGTATTTTATTTTATTATTCATTTGATCACCTTATACCTAAAAATGCATTAAACAAATTTTTAATGAAAGCAAATATGGTAAATCGTTCATAATTGGCGTTTTGTTGGGATTTGTCTGATGCTAGAGACTCACTCCCGGCTGCGTAAACCTTACCTGCCGCCCATGAGCCGTGGCATATCGGGCAGCCTTCACCCAGCTTCTTCATGTGTATGCTGTGAATCTGATTGCCATGGCATGATGTGCACTGGAATGCTTTTCCTTCCTCAATTTTTACTATAGTAGAGTTACCTTCAGTGACGTTACCTGAAACATGGCACTGATCGCATTGCACGGTGTTGTGGGCGTTATGGAAAATGTCCCTGTCGCTTGCATCCACTTCGGTATTGCCTATGTGACAGGCTCTGCATATCCTAGGGTTGTGCTTTTCCTGCATCAATGGCACATCGATCCCTCCGGCAGGAAGTTTGTACTGATGGCAGGTTCCGCATTCGCCAGGACCTTCAGAAGCGCCGATGGTTTCCTGATGGCATCCAATGCAAGGAATTGGTTTATGGAAATCCGGGACATCTGCATTTGCAATACCTGCGCTAAGTAAAATAGACATTGAAAAGAGACACAAGAATATTCCATTTTTATTCATTTATTTTCACTTTCTATAATTTTGAAATGTTTTAGAATCCGAAAGTTTTATGATAACTTCATCATAGGACGTTTTTTTCCATAACTCAAGCACGATATTTAAAAAGCATGAATCCTTTAATGTACTGAGTTCCTTTACATCGCATTCAGGATTTTTTGAAAACTGGTTCTTAAATTCGGCCTTGAGATTATCAAAATTGATCTTATCGGCATCATCTATTCTTACAACTTTCATAGCTTCACAAATGTTACTTTAGTTATTAAAGTATATAACCCTGATTTGTAAAATATTCCAATAATATCACTTTATTTGAAAAAAAATTCAATACTAAACTTCTAAATCAAATTATAACTATTAATATGTATTTAATTAAAAAAAGGGAAATGGGGAGTTCCCCATTTCATTTATTGGGTATATGCTGGGATTTTTTTCGCCTAGTTGTTCGGAGCTCCCTGGTTGATCCAATTTGTAATGGACTGGATCTGCGAAGCAGCCAAAAGACCAGTTGGCGGCATCATAGGCACGCCTCCAGTGCCAGTTACTGCCTGGTTCAGTATGCTGTTTGTAGCATTGTACGGTGTCACTATTGGGCTTCCGAGATATGTGCTTGCCATGGTGCTGGTAAAGGTTGTCAGGGTCACACCAGCCGTTGGATGGCAGGTATTACAGTTTGCGGTAAAGATAGGCTGTATGGTTGCCGCGAAACTAACTACTGGTGCTGGTGTTGGTACTGGTGTTGGTGTTGGTACTGGTGTTGGTACTGGTGTTGGTGTTGGTACTGGTGTTGATGCCAATACTGGAATGTCGTTTGTGCCATTGACCGTCTTTAGGAGAGTACCATTAACATACATCGCAGTAGTTGGTGTCCAGTCATAGGTACTGTTGCTTACTGCAAATGCATTGCCGCTGGCGTTACCGTATGTTGTTACATTGACCGTTCCCTGGACATTGAACGCACCGACGCTGTAATTGCCAAGTGCATTCTCTGTTGCATTGAAGGATAGCAGATAGCCCTTCTTAAAGTTGATCTGCACTGCAACGTGGGTATGACATGCCACACATGCATCGTTGGATGCTCCATAACCGTATCTGCTCAGGGTGTCGTTCGTGGTTACCCAGTTCTTGTGGGCTTCTACTTCGCCTGTATCATTGACAGCGCCTGTCAGACCGAAGCCGCCAGCCTGTATTTTATCGGTCACCGCAGTAAGCGTATGAGGAGTGCCGTAGTGGCAGTTCGTACAATTACTCTTTGGATCTGTTGAATCAACTAACCAGCCTGCATGGTTATAGGGTTCAGGGGTATCAATTTCATATCCTGCGACGCCTTTGGTCTGGTCGCCGCCATGACATTCAAGGCATGAAACCAGTGATGCAGCATGGTACCTTGTACCAGGGGTTATTTCTCTTGAACCTGCACCTGTGATGTTTTCATTCGAACCGTTCCAGGTAACTGCCCTGGGATCAAATGCATAGCTTTGTGTGGCAGGATTAGTATCCTTTGGTGCGCCACCGGATTCGGTAGCACTCTCACTTGCATACGAATAGTTATACATTGTAAGAGCCACACCATTAGCGGATAAACTACCTGAGTAATTACCGTTCACATCAACGTAATCTAATTGGTTTACGAATGCTGCGCCGTTTATATCATAGACATTCCCAAGCCAGTTATCTACTGTCATACCGGTTTGGTACTGGATCGCCTTCGGGAAGTTTCCTCTCTCGAAGTTCTGTATAGTGGTTACGAGATATATTTTGTTTGCTCCCGTAGCATCTGAGTATGTTATCTTTGAATACGCATCGTCACCACTTGCAAAGCCGTTTTCGGCCCTGTGGCAGTATTCACATTTGAAGTTGGCATGCGGTCCCGGCGTGCCTGTCTTCGCCGATAAGCCGCTGCTTAATTCTGCTTTTACATCGCCGTGACATTTCGTACAGGGGATCTGATTGCCTGTTGCATCAATGTTGTAAAAAGAGTGCTGCCCTGAAAACAATGCCATCGTGGATGGCAGAGCAAATACTCCTATACCAATCAATGCAATTAAAGCTAAACTATATTTTGCATTCATTTTTTTGATTCCTTCCTATTTTTTCTTTTTCTATTCCTCCAAATTTCCCCCTGTTTTTTCCAATTTTTTTATATCTTTGGTAATATTGGGTTTAAATATGGGTTGAATTTGGGTAATTAGTTATTTGAATTTAACATTATATAACCTTAATTTGTAAAATATTCCAATAATACAGCTCCAATTGAACAAAAATTCAATTGAATCATTTCATTGAAGAAAAATTCAATTAATTGAGCTTAGTTGAAGAAAAATTCAATAATATAGGGTTGTTGAACTGTTATTCAATAAATCCGGTTTATATAAATTTTTTTCAAAAAAAGTTTTTATAGTATAAATCTGTGATAAGATATCTGCCTTTGCAGGTAGAATCACATCCTATCCTATCAAAAATGATTTTTATTTCTGCAGGGGCTTTTTTTTACCATAATTCTATTCGTATTTTTTTTTATCGAAAGGGTATTTATTCATACCAGTTTCTCATAAGTAGATTAGATGAGAACAAATGCTAAGTAACATTTTCAGTACAAATCTGGATGTATTCTATATAATATACGGACTTGCGTTTATAATTCTTGGGTTCACAATCTTCTTACAACTTAGAGCTACGCAAGAAAGCGAATTTAGAATGTTAAAAATATTATGGCTTATTGCAGTTTTTGGGTTCACACATGGAATACACGAATTTGTTGACCTGTTAATTATTTATAGAGGTATTAATTATTATTTAATTAATATAGAATACTTTTTTTTATTGACCTCATATATATTTTTATTTATATTTGGATATAATTTAATAAATATAAGTATTCAAAAAAAGATTAGTGTATTGTTCCCATTCATATTTTTGATCTTGAGCTCTGTCATTATAACATACTTAGGAGAAAAAGACATAATAAGTCACAATCTATTAGAAATCTATGCAAGATACTTCCTGGGTTTTACAGGTGCCATCTTTAGCTCTGTTGGATTTTATCTGTATTATAAGACCGAGAGGAATAAATTAGATGGACTAAAAATTAAAAAATATTTTATTTATGCTTCTATCTTTTTTCTGAGTTATGGAATTTTTGGGGGATTGATAGTTCCTGAAGGCAGCTTTTTTCCGGCTTCAGTAGTGAACTATAATTCTTTTTTATTACTTACAGGAGTTCCTGTTCATATATTTCGAGCTCTGAGTGCGGTTGGAATTTCATGGTCACTCTGGTATATCTTAAATATTTTCAATATAGAAGAAATTGCCGAGCGAAAGCGAACTGAAGAGAAAATAAGAGATCAGGCTAATCTTCTTGATAAAGCAACAGATGCTATTATTGTTTGTGATATCGAACATCGCATTATCTTCTGGAATAAAAGCGCTGTGCGATTGTATGGTTATTCAGAAGACGAAGTTATTGGCAGGAATGCCAATGACCTCTTAATTGATGAAAGCTCACCGCTGATAATTGAAGCAACAAAGAAAGTGATAGAGCAAGGAGAATGGAATGGTGAGATAACTCAGAAAACGAAAGATGGCAGAGTGATCATTGTAGAAAGCCGCTGGACCCTGGTACACAATAGTGATTGGACGCCAAAATCCATACTTGTCTTTAATACGGACATAACAGAGAAGAACAGGCTCTTAAGAGAACTTGATGAAAGAAAAAAGATTGAGAATGCGTTTAAGATGTTCGCAATTGCCCTGGAAGAGGCGCCAGATGCCGTTCAAATAGTTGATCTTGACGGACATATTATTTATTCCAATAAAACCATTGAAAAAATATATGGCTTCACGCCTGAAGAATTCAAAGGGAAGCATGTTAATGAATTGAACGAAGACCCGGAGTTTGCAAATAAAGTTATTATCCCGGCAATTAAAGAGACCGGACACTGGGTTGGAGAACTAAAAGTTAAACATAAGAATGGAAAAACTGTTCCTGTATTGATCAATGCTTCTATTTTTGCAGACGAGTTCGGAAAACCCCTGGCTATGGTTGGGATCATCAGGGATCTCACGGAACAAAAAGAAATAGAACAACTTGAAAAACAGCTTTTACAGGCTGATAAACTTGCCACAGTTGGTCGACTGGCTTCCGGAGTCGCCCATGAGATAAATAATCCTCTGGGTAATATCTCACTTTATGCTCAGATGCTTTTGAAAAAAGCAGGGAATGAAAGTGACCGGAACAAACTCAATATTATCAATGATGAATCAAGCAGGGCAGCACATATCGTAAAAAGCCTGCTTGATTTCTCAAGAGAATCTGAACCCAGAATGATCCTGACAGATATCAATTATGAGATAAGAAAAGCTCTTGATCTCCTCGAATATCAGATAAAAGACATAAAGGTAATTCCATTGTTTCAGATTCTTCCTGAAATATATTGTGATCCAGGTCAGATCAATCAGGTTTTAATAAATATTCTTACAAATTCGATCCAGGCGATCACTGAAAACGGAGAGATAATGATAGAAACACGATTGGAAAAAAACAATGTTGATATAATCATAACAGATAACGGGGTTGGCATACCTGAAAAAAACATGAATAAGATATTTGAACCTTTTTTCACTACGAAAAAAACTGGTGAAGGGACAGGTCTTGGCCTGTCAATATCCTACGGGATCATTAAGCGCCATAATGGTTCGATCGAAGTGAAAAGTCAGGTAGGAAAAGGAACCACTTTCATAATAAAGCTTCCAAAATAGTAATAATACATTAAGTATATTACTTATTCAGTTCATAAATAAATAATATATTAGGTCAAATAAATATCCTATGAGTTGGCATCATGAAAAATATTCTCGTAGCTGAAGACGACGAAAAAATGCGAAATGGCCTGGTAGAAATACTGAAAGGAGAAGGTTATCATGTAGATTCTGCTGAAAATGGTCAAAAAGGGCTTGAAATGTTAAAGGAAAAAGATTTTGATGTTGTCCTTAGCGATCTTATCATGCCTATTATGGGGGGAATGGAGTTTTTAAGAAATATTAAACAAATTAAACCCGGGACAAGTGTTATTTTCATCACCGGTTTCGGGACGATTGAAAATGCCGTTGAGGCAATCAAGGTTGGCGCATCTGATTATATAACAAAGCCATTTAAGATAGATGAAGTGCAAAGCAAGATAAAGAAGGTCCTTGCAGAGAAAGAATTCGAAAAAATTCCGGATATCCTGGATTCAAATGTTATTAAAGCGATCTCAAATCCTATCCGGAAGGATGTTGTAAAACTTCTGGCAGCATCCGGGAAACTCAAATTCACAGAAATCAAGAAAATGCTTAAAATAGATGATCCTACAAAGCTCAGCTTTCATTTAAGGATCCTTAAGTCCAGTTTTTTAATAGAACAGGATAGCGAAAAGATATATATGCTGAGCACCGATGGAAAAAAGTTGCTGGAAAACCTGAAAAAAATAGATGGAGAGGGTAAAGGAAGCAGGATAAATTCTCCTGCTTGAAATCCCATATGAAATTTCGGGTGGAATTTTAATGATAAAGCTTTTCAACACACTTACAAGACAAAAAGAAATATTTCAGCCAATAGGTGACGTTGTGGGAATATACACCTGTGGCCCTTCGGTTTACCAGTATGCTCACATTGGGAATTTCAGGACTTTCGTATTTGAAGATGTTCTTGTCAGGTACTTGAGATACAAAGGATATAATATAAAAAGAGTGATGAATCTCACTGACATAGAAGACAAATCAATAGCAATAGCGCGAAAAGAAGGAAAAACACTCTCGGAATTGACCCAAAATTACTCAAAGGTTTTTTTTGAAGATATGGAAACACTGGAGCTTGTGCCAGCGGATGTTTTTCCGAAAGCAACGGAACATGTGCCTGAGATAATCGAGATAATAAAGAAGATGATGATTAATGGTTATGCTTATCAGGGAAAAGATGGCTCTGTTTATTATGATATATCTAAATTCAAGGATTTTGGAAAACTCTCACATTTGAAGCTCAGGGCTGGAAAGAAGAAAATAAAACGGGATGACTGGGGTGAGGACACATCAATAATATCGGATTTTGCTCTGTGGAAATCATATGAAAAAGATGATGGGGATATTTTTTGGGAAACAGAACTCGGAAAAGGTCGCCCGGGCTGGCATATAGAGTGCTCTGCTATGGGCTCCAAACATCTTGGCATACGTTTTGACATACACGTTGGAGGAGTTGACAATATCTTCCCGCATCATGAGAACGTAATAGCCCAGAATTTTGCGGCTTTTGGGGTAAATCCTTCAAAATACTGGCTTCATTGCAGGCATCTCATGATAAATGGCAAGAAGATGTCAAAATCAACGGGCAATTTCTATACACTACGTGACCTTGTCGAAAAAGGATTCAAACCAATGGCGATAAAGTATCTCTTACTGACCATGAGCTATAGGCGAAGGCTCAATTTCACACTTTCGGGACTTGAGGATGCCGCTATTAAAATAGACCGGATTTGCGCCCTGATCGACCGTGTAAAAACAACGAATGGAATAGACAATGCTGAAAAGATAGTAAGGAAAGCAAGAAAAAAGTTTGAAGCTGCGTTGGATGATAACCTGAATACAGGAAAAGCACTAAAAATTATGCAAGAGCTTGCAGAGGAAGTCAATAAAATAAATCCGGATCAGATATCCTCTGAAAAAATCCTGGAATCATTCCGGATTTTTGACTCTATACTTGGATTGCAGTTATTTACATCCGCTTGATTTGCATCTCATGCTTTTTGGGCTGAAGCTGCAAAAGCAGCGCTTTGAGTTTTGCATCATCGATCTTTGAAGCAAGCCTTCCGCTCTGGGCAAGCGAAACAAGCTGAGCTTCGACGTTTGCCACAAGATCAGGTTTTGTCATTTTAAGAGTATTCAATCTCTCCCTTGCTTCAGGTGTGAGGATCTGTCGCATAATAGCCTGTTTTTTTGCCTCATATTCAGCGCGAGCCTGCTCCTGCTGTGCAGCCTGTCCCTGGGCATTGTATTGTTGCTGCTGTTGCATTTGCTCCAGCTTACGCCTTCTTATTTCTTCTAGATCCTCATCCATATTGATCGATTTCCGTATATGTCGATATATATTCTGTAGCTTTAATATTTTGCCATTGCCGGGTTGGTCTTTACGATCTCGGTTTTGACTTCGTGTGCTGAATTATCCATGAAAGCCTGGCCTGCTGCTGAGATTATCCTGCCCGACTTCTGGTTTTTCACAAGACCTGCTTGTTCAAGCTGCTGTAATGCTTCTCTAGCGATTGAGCCGGATCCTTTTGCGAAATGGATAGGTTTATTTCCGTTCCTGTGCCTGCCGCCATAGAAACTGCGAAGCCTTGATACACCGACCGGTCCATCGATATAGACTCGTCTTAAGATTGAAGCACATCTTACATACCACCAGTCAGCATTGTCTGGTGAAAGTTCTTTATATGCGCCTGTCTTAACAAAACCTGACCATTCGGGTGGTTTTGCCTTTTCATCTGTTTTCAATTTCTGCGCCACATTGTTTATGAGCATTTCTGCGGGCACATCATATATTGTTGTCAAGTTAGTCCTCCGTAAAATTATCTATATCAGTAATGAAGATGATATCGATTCCCTGATACTAATTGAAATATTCAGGGAGCTTTCTTATTTATCGTATAGTATTTACCTTTTTCGGCTGTAAACTGCCGTATTACCCCTGACCTCAATGAGTTCAGAATTGGAAAGTTGCGCCAATTTTTCAGCCAGTTCTTTTTTTCCTGTATCGGCAAAAGCGGATCTTAGAAATTTCACTTTTATCAATTTTTGGTTCTTAAGCTGGATCTTTAATTCTTCCACTACAACATCTATACCCGATTTACCCACATGGAGCGTTGGTTCAATAGAAGTAGCTTCTGCTTTTGTTTCATGTTTGTTCATGTCATTATCTCTTTTAGTTTCTGTGCGGATTTGTCAAGTTCAATTAGTATTAAACCCAGCTCACTGTTCTTGTTTGCATGAAGTATCAGCAGTGCTTTGGGTCCTGCTCCTATAACAATCAGTTTTCCATTATCTGATTCAACAATTACCCTTGTCGGAATGCCCATTTCAACATGAGTGGTCGCAGTTTCTGCCGCTCCAAGCATTGTTGCGGACATTGCTGCCAGGGATTCACCATATTTTTCGTACTGTATAAGTGACCGGATCAATAAACCATCACGGGTTGCAGCGGCACATGCCATAACGCCGCCGACATTCTTCAGGTCTGCCAGGAGTTTATCTACCATATCTAACGTATCCGACATTAAACTCCTCCTGTGATCCTGTCTATCAAGACTTCGAACGCTTCATAAACACCTTTTTTATCTTTTGCAACAACTGCAACTACAGGGACATCTTCCGGCAAATGGAATTGTTCCCTGATTTCTTCTGGCTTCAATGCTCCGGGAAGATCCTGCTTATTCGCTATGATAACATACGGCAGCCCATATGATTTTGTGATGTCAAGCATATGTTTTGCACGAACAAAATCCGAAGGATTTGTTGAATCCACGACAAGAAAGACACCCATGGACTCACCACTTAGTAATTTTATGATCGGATCAAATCTTTCCTGCCCAGGAGTCCCAAAAATATCCGCGCTAAAACCTTTATAATCCACATGGCCATGGTCCATTGCAATAGTTGTGCCAAGCCTGTCTACCGAGATCGCACGCGTGGAAAGGGCGTGGACAAAAGTGCTCTTTCCGGCATCAAAAGGCCCTGTGACCAGGATTTTAGGAATAAATAGGTCGTGTAAAAAGATTGGCTAAAATTCATATTCTCTCATGAAAGGAGATTACCTCTGATTTGAGCAAAAAGGAGGTAAAATCCTTGCATGAAATTGAAGTTTCACTTCAGGTCAAGATAGGA
>Ga0172370_10002602_pt1 | contig 25848 bp, 30 predicted proteins | sample LakKiv5m_FD_114538 | JGI IMG/M metagenome (GOLD analysis project Ga0172370, IMG submission 114538) | Freshwater microbial communities from Kabuno Bay, South-Kivu, Congo - kab_022012_11.5m | ecosystem: Environmental > Aquatic > Freshwater > Lake | place: Democratic Republic of the Congo...
CACGCCTTCAGAGGAGAATATTGTGAGCGAGAAAATCCCGTTCACTTCTGCGCGCGCCTTTTTCATGCTTTTTGCAGCGACTTCGAGCAATGCCTTTGCAAGCCCTTTCTCGATTTTCAGGCCGGCGATTGCGGATTCGCCCTGGTCTGAGAGCGCCTCGATTGCGTCGATGAGCGTGCCGTGCTTCTCCACGAGGGCATTTTTCGCCGCGATTTCCTCTGTCTTTGTGGATTTTGCAATCTTGAGCGCGACTTCGAACAGCTTGACTGCGCGCTTCTCGCGCCTGTTGCCTTCCACCTTTGCCTTCTTCTCGCTCTCAGTCACGCGCTTGAGCGACAGGTCGATCTGGCCTTTCTCGACGTCAAGGTGGTAGACTTTGGCGACGAGCTTCTGCCCTTCGCGCAAAAATTCGTGGATGTTCTTTATCCAGCGGGGCGCGACTTCCGAGATGTGGACGAATGATTCGCGGCCCGCATACTCGTCAAGGGAGCAAAACGCGCCGTAGGGCATGATCTTCTTTACTGTGACCAGCACCAATTCGTCCTGCTCGGGCATGTCGACCATTTTGAATCATCCTTTTTCAGAGAACCTTGAGGACCTTGCAGCCCTCAGTGACCTCTACGCGCGAGCCTGACGGCTTTGCGACAATCTCGCCGCAGACCAGGCATGCGATTTTCTTAGACGCATTGCCGAAAATGTTCTGCTCGTTGCCGCACTTGCATTTTACCCTTAGGAATTTGCTCATCAAAACACCTTAGTTGAATTCGAGTTTCTTCTTGGTGCGCGTCCCGATCACGCGCTCCTGCTTCTTCTTGCACACGGAGCATTCGACTATGATTTTCTGGCGCTTCCCCTGCTTCTTGACCGTCTTTTCTCCGGCGCGCTTGCCCCCGTGGCCGAACAGGCTGCGCTCGTGCTTGCGGTTTCCTATTGCCATGGGGCGTGCCTTCCCCTTGCCCGCCAGCTTTGCCTTGTGGGGCGTGTGCTTGCGGCACTTGGGGCAGTATGCATTGAGTTCTTTCGGGTATTTCATCCAATCACTCTCGGGTATCGTGACTTATGTCACTGTATCGTTTCAGCCATTTTCTGGCGAAGAAGGATTTCCGCTTCCTGCTCTGGCATGTCAGACTCCTCTCCTGCCTTGAATGGGCCGAACCTCTCGCGGTTCATGCCCACGTATTCCTGCACTTCATGCGTGAACCTCACGCGCCGCACGTTTTGCTTCTCGGCCTGCTTTTCCTCCCTTGCGGGGGACTTTTTGCTTTCGAAGCGTGAAAGCATGGAATTCAGCTTCTGGTTTTCCTCGGAGACTATGGCGCGGAATCGGTCGTACACGTCGTACTCCTCGCGCGTCATCTCCTCCATCTTGGTTTCTTCCCCGCCGCTCCGAATCGCGCGGAAGAGCAGCTTTTGCTGCCTGATAAGGACGATTTCGCGTATGGTTGCAGCTGCGTTTTCGAATTCGCGCATCTGCAGCACCGAGCGGCTCCCCTCCATCTCGGCAAATTTCGAGGACAGGAAGGATTGCACCGATGGATAAAAATCCCCCGGGAGCTTCCCAAGCCCTGGCTGCGCCTTTTCCTCCCGCGCAAAATCGCGCAGGTTCTTGTAAGTAAGGTCAACCATGACTGTCTCCATAGTCTTCCAGTTCAAAAGGTATAAAAACCAAGCGCTGGCGCGCGGTTTTTAGCAGTCGGGCTTGCCCGACTCAATAAAAAGACAACGCAACGGCGAAAGCCTGCTCGCACAGCCCAAAATTCCGTGCAAACGCGCCAGAAATGCGCGCCAACGCGCATTTTATAAACAATTATGGTCATACAACGGCATTCTATTCCGAAAGGGTGGTTTTTTGAGCAAGATATTCTCATCAGCAAAGGAACTGAAAGAGGGCAAATATGTCATAATCGAGGACATCCCATGCAGGATAGTCAACATAGACTCGTCCAAGCCAGGAAAGCATGGAGCAGCAAAGATGCGCGTGACGGGCATCGGGGTTTTTGACGGCCAGAAAAAAATGCTCCTTGTGCCCTCGGACGCGGACGTGGAAGTGCCAATCATCGAGAGGCAAACCGCGCAGGTCGTTGCAGTGAACGGCCAAACGGCGCAGCTGATGGACACCACGACTTATGAGGTGTTCGAGCTTTCCATCCCCGCAGAGCTCATGAAGGACGCGGCGGCAGGCAAGGAGGCAGACCTCATGTGCGCGATGGAGAAGAAAGTTATCACGAGGATACATTAAAGGGTGGGTTGCATGCAGGTAACAGTCAAGGACAAAAAGGAAAACAAGACGCTTGGCAGGACGGAAATTACCTGCGAGATTTCGTTTGAGAAGGCAATGCCTTCGAGGAAGGATCTGCGCGAGGCGATTTGCACGGCGACAGGCATCAAGCCCGAGCTTCTGGTGATTGTCTCCTCCAAAGGGGGCTTTGGCACAAGAAGCGGAATCGTGCTTGCAAACGCGTACGAGAGCAAGGAAAGCCTTGCTGTTGAGAAGAAATACCTCCTGGTGCGCGACGGCATGATGGAGAAGCCCAAGAAGGCTGCAAAGGCGGCTGCGAAGAAAAAGTAATGTAGGGTGAAACTATGGCAGATGCAAAAGCAAAATCGGCGAAGAAAATCAAGCCCTACAGGGCAACCAGGCCCTGCCCCAAGTGCGGCTCAGGCGTCAGGCTTGCAGAGCACAAGGACAGGCGTGCATGCGGCAAGTGCGGATACTTCGAAAAGAAGTGATTTGCGCAGGGCGGCATATAGCGCCTTGTGTGGGTTTGTGAGGCATGTGAAGCCACTCGTTGCAATTTCCATCATTTTTCTGCTCTTCCTTTCAGTTTTTGTATTTCCATTAGACAGCTTCGGCTCCAGCGTGTTCTACCTCTCGCTTTGCTTTTTCGCAGTTTCGCTGTTCATTGCCTCCTGGAAAGGCGGGATGGCACGAGGCCTGCAGTATTTGTGGATGGCGCCCAAGAAAAAGGAGATCCCAGCCCTTTTGGCGCAGTCGGCAGTGCTTTTTGCGGCGTGCGCAGTGCTGACTGTTTCCATCACCGGCATCTGCTATGCGCTCGGGATGCTTGACACGCAAAACGTCTATGACAAGGTTGTGATGCTGCCTGTGCCTGCGTTGATTGCGGCATTCACCATTGCGCCCCTTGCCGAGGAAGCGCTGTTCCGCGGCTTGCTTTTCAGGAAAATCGGCGAGTGGCTGTCGGGGAAGAAGGCAGGCTGGATGCCATGGGCGGCTGCGGCACTGGCTTCCTCAATCATCTTTTCGCTCATGCATGCCTCCTACGGCTCGATTGCCGAGCTTTTGGTGGCATTTGCAATCGGCTTGGCGCTTTGCATCGGCACCAAGAAGTTCAATTCGCTTGTGCCTGCAGTGCTGGCACATACCGCTTTTAACTTTGTCTCAGTAGTGATGGCGGTGTTCCTGTGATTTGCCTTGGCATTGAAAGCACGGCGCACACGCTAGGCGTAGGGATTGTGCAGGATGGGAAAGTGCTTGCCAACTGCAAGCGGATGTACCGCCCGCCTGCTGGCCAGGGAATATTGCCAAGAGCGGCAGCAGACCTTCATGGCAAGAATTTCTTGCCTGTCTTGTCAGAGGCGCTTGCAGCATCAGGCTTGAAGCTGCGCGAAGTCGGCTTGTTTTCATTTTCCCGAGGCCCTGGCATCGGGCAGTGCCTTCGCGTGTCGTGCGCAGGCGCAAAGTACCTGGCATCGAAATACAAAAAGCCGGTGCTGGGCGTGAACCATTGCGCGGCGCACCTGGAGATTTCGCGCGGCCTTTTGCGCATGCGCGACCCGCTTTATGTTTATGTGAGCGGGGCAAACACCCAGCTCATTTCAGGGAATGGAAACACGGGTCCCCGCTATTCTGTCCTTGGGGAGACATTGGACATGGGATTGGGAAATTTGTTCGACGTGTTTGCGCGCGAGGCTAAGTTTGGCTATCCGCACGGGAGCGAGGTGGCGCGATTGGCTGCGCAGGGGGAATATTTTCCATTGCCCTACACCGTGAAGGGGATGAATTTCGCCTTTGCAGGCCTTCTTACCTCGGCTGCCAGGGAGGTTGGCAAGCGCAAGACAGAGGACATTTGCCACTCGCTTATGGAAACCGCATTTGCCGAGCTTTGCGAGGCCTCCGAGCGCGCACTGTGCCTTACGGGCAAGAAAGAGGTGACAGTGTGCGGAGGCGTGGCGCAGAACGCGCGCTTCTGTGAAATGCTTTCCCTGGTTGCAAAAGAGCATGGCGCGCGCTTCGGAGTGGTGGAAAGCGAGTACAATGCAGACAATGGTGCGATGATCGCCTACCTTGGCGCGCTCGAGTGGCAGCAAGGCAAGCGCGCAAAAATGGAGGGCCTGGCGCCAGACGGGTATTGGAGGATAGACGAAGTTATTTGAATGGCTGCTGCGATAGATTGGCGGATGATTCCATGGCAAGCTTCTACGAAAGGATTGATGAGAACCGGCGCAATTCATACGTGCTGATTGCAATTGTGTTTGGCGTGTGCATGGCAGCAGTGTGGGGGTTTTCGCTCATATTCTTCGGCGAGGGCCCTCTTGGCTTTTTTTTGGGCGCGCTTTTCTCAGGCGGCTATGTTGCAGTAACATATTTTGCAGCAGATAGCATGATTTTGGCAGTGTCCGGCGCACGCGAGGCAAGGAAGGATGAATTCCCCTACCTTGTCAATGTTGTCGAGGGTCTGTCCATTGCTGCCGGCGTGCCAATGCCTAGAATCTACGTGGTTGACGATCCTGCGCCAAATGCGTTTGCCGTCGGCATTTCGCCGGAGAAGGCATCAGTTGCATTCACCACTGGCTTACTTAACATGATGAACAGGGCAGAGCTTGAAGGCGTGGCAGCACATGAGCTTTCGCACATAAAAAATCTCGATTCTCGGATGGCGACGATTGCGGTCGCAATGGTGGGCCTGGTCGCCATACTTTCAGACATTGGCTTGCGCTCCATGTTCTGGGGAGGGCGAGGCGGAGGCAGACGCGGGGGAGGAAGCGGCGCGCTTGCGCTTATTGGCTTGCTCATAATCATTGCCGCACCCATACTTGCGCAGCTGGTGCGCCTTGCGCTTTCGCGCCAGCGCGAGTTTTTGGCTGATGCAACTGGCGCAAATCTCACGCGCTATCCAGATGGCTTGGCATCCGCGCTTGAGAAGATGAAAGAATCAGGCACCATGGTGCAGAGGGCGACTGATGCCACTGCCTCGCTCTACTTCGCTTCCCCGCTTTCCATGGGGGGCTTGTTTGCCACCCACCCTCCGCTGGATGAGAGGATAAAACGGCTTAAAGATATGTAGGTGCGCAGCGCATGAATTCGTTTATTATTGGCTGAGGCGGCGGCATTGCATCAAAAACGCGCTTGACCAACGACTGGTTGTAGATTTGTATTGCCATGCGAAGCTTGTTGCCATCTTCACTTCCATTAAGCTGTGTTGAAAAGTTCGTGGCACGGTCAACCACCTTGCGGTTGTGGTGATAGTACTTGTCGTACAGGGGCATGACGTCATATATGCTTGCCCTTGGATTGACAGACAGCATATCCTTTACAAATTCCCGGACATTGGCTGGGAACCTGGGCTGTTTTTGCTGCGCAATCATGGTTCATTTTGTGGTTTTTGCCCCTTAAAAATGTTTCCCACGACGTTTCTAAATCCGTCTTTTGGACTTTTGCAAATGGCGCAAATAGGCTAAAATGGCGAATTTCGCAGCTATTTTGGCTGCGTTTTTGCCTAAACTGCGGAAAAGTAGGGAAGGAAAATCGGCGCAGAGAGCAGGCGGTAAAGCTCGAACGCCGCCACAATGGAGACTGCCAGCGAAAGCAATGGGTAGATTACCAGGTCTGCCAAGGAGAGCGCAAGAGCGCGCATTGCCAACGGGAGGAGCGGCTGCGCTTGGCTGCCAAAGTCGCCAGAGGAAAGCTCGTCAATTTTTGCCTTCACTGCCGCATTTTCATCAAGCTCAAGCAGAGGCAAAGAGGCGAACTTGCTGTCGAATGATGATACTGCCTGCGAAGCTGAGGCAATTTCCTTCTGCGCGCCGCTGATGGAAAATGTGTAGGTGAAAAGCAGGGGGTAGACCACGTATGCTGCAATTGCAATTGCCATTGCAGCTGCGCCGAGCTTTCTTGTGGCAAAAAAAGTACGCAACAACAAGCCAGCTGGAAGGAAAACAAAAAGCGCGGAGGCGCGAATGAAATTCGACAGCTCGAGCTGCAGGAAGGCAAGCGCCGAGGCTGCGTAGATTGCATAGGATGCCTCTGAAAGCTGCTGCGAGAAGGATTGGAGCGCGAAGAACGGCTGCGCGGTGATTACGCCAAGCGAGAGCTGCAGGGAGGATGCAAAGCCTGTGATGTCTGCAGCGCGCAGGAGAAGTGAGGCAAGCTCGCGCAATGAAAGCTCAAGTGCTGCCAGGTTGCATGCATAATAGGCGTGCGGGGAAGATAGCGGGGATGAAATTTGCGGGCAGGATGGCAATGTGGAAAGGGGCAGCGAGGAAAATGCAGAGTCCAAAAGCAAGGTGAATGAGACCAGCGCACCAAGCATTGCAGCAGATATGATGCCTTGCCCTATTTCCTCTGCGCCCATCAGCCTTATCCTGCGGATGCCGAAGCCAAGCCCAGTGCCGAAAAGGATGCCGCCGATGAGGATGGAGATGGTGGCTGCAGTTATTGCTAAGCCAAAGTTGGGAGAAGACGCTGACAGGTCGATTGCAGCCTGCATAAGCTTATTTGTCAGAGGTGAACTTCACCACAAGCGCGCCGCCGATTGCGGCAAGCAATGTGTCCAAGCCTATAGTCACGATGAGCACCAGCGCCACCAGCAATGGGGATGCGAGCATATCGCCAAATGCCGGGCGGTCAGGCTTTATCAATGTGAGGATGAGCAACGGCAGTGAAGAAACCATTGAGCCGAAGAGGCCGGCAAGCGCGCCGACAAGCGCGCCGCGCCTTATGCCCATGGTGGTCTTGCGCAGCTTCTCAAAAACAATTACTGCAAGCGCCCCCGCCAGGATGGGGAGGAGGCAGATTACAGGGATGAATGTAACTGGCATTAGCGGGGTGTCCTGCATCACTTGAACCGCAATTTCAGATGCCATGAAGAAAACGAACAGCAAAAGCGCGCCGACAACTGCAGCAACAAGGTGCTCTGCCGCGCTTCTTACCTTGCCAGCAGGAAGGAATGAAAGCACAGGCTTTTCAGGCGCAGATGACTTTTTAGGCTCGGAAATGATTGACTTGGGCTGCTCTGCCGGCTTGTGGACATCTATTGGCGGCTGCTTGTGCAGCTCAGATGAATTTGGCCTGTACGAAGGAGATGGCAGAATATCACCAGACGGATTTTGGATGCAAGGTATAAAGGCTTATCGCCATGTCGATCGACTTGCGAGCAGTCGGCGAAATCTTCGCCATGTGCATTTTCAGCTGGCCTGAACAGGGCCGACTTACGGAGTGAGGATCCTGACATCAGTTTTGCTGCCAGGCAGCGCGTCAACTGCAGCCTTGAAGGCAAGCGGGTCGGCGCGCGTGTCAGTCAAGTAGTTGTAGTGGATGGGAATCGCCACTTTTGGCTTTATGGCCGCAATCGCCTCGGCTGCTTCCTTTGCATCCATGGTGTAGGTGCCGCCGATGGGAAGGAGCGCAATGTCGCAGTCAATGCCCTTCATTTCCGGGATGAAATCCGTGTCGCCTGCAAAATAGACGCGCGCGGTCTTGAAGTGGATGATGAAGCCTGCGCCTTTGTCGCGCGGGTGGAACGGCTTGCCGATGTTGTAGGCATGCACTGCCTCGATTATTATGTGCCCAACTTTTTCCTTTGCGCCTATTTCGATTACGCGCACCGGCAGCTTGCAGTTGTTGCCAATAAGCACGGTGCGGGATGTTGTTATAGACGGCGCCGCAACTGCGTGGTCAGTGTGGCCGTGTGAATAGAGGATGATATCTGCAGGGGGATATCCGCGGGGAAGCACAAAAGGGTCGATATACGCCCGCATGCCGTCGGCTTCCAGCATCACGCTTGAGTGCCCGAGCCAGACCACGCGAACTCCTGAGAAAACAGTGCTGTTTGCCATGGGCAGAACATGGGGGGCACACTTTTTATTGATTATGAAAGGAAATGGATGAATAGAACTTGATGGTGAGACAATGCTTGAGATGATCCTTTATGACGTCATTGTGGTAGGCGCGGGGCCAGGCGGCTCCACCGCGGCTGCTTTTTTGGGCAAGCGCGGCAAGCGCGTGCTCCTGATTGACAAGGAGAAATTCCCGCGCGACAAGACGTGCGGGGATGCGATTTCCGGGAAATCCCTATCCATACTTGAGGAGCTCGGGTTGGTTGGTGAGATAGAAAAGGCAGACCATGGCGAGATGCATGGTGTGCTTTTCTCCTCCCCAAACGGAGCCGAAGCGTCCATACCTTTTGGCAAGACAGGAAAACAGATGGAAAATTCAGGTGGGAAACTGCCAGATGCAGAGCCCGCAGGCTCTGCTAAGATTGGAAAGGGTTATGTTTGCAGGAGGCAGGTTTACGACAATTTGCTTTTCCAGAATGCCAAGAAGCATTGCGACACCCTGGAAATGGTCACTGCCACGGGCTTGCTTAAGGAAAATGGCAAGGTGGCAGGCGTGAAGGCAAAAGGCGCAGATGGCAGGGGATATGAATTCCGCGGGAAGCTCGTCATTGGCGCAGACAGCGTAAACTCAGTGGTGGCGCGCGAAATCCGAGGCGCAGAGGTCGACCCAAAGCACACCTGCATTGCCTACCGGGCATATTATTCAGGCATAACGGGAATGCAAAGATGCATCGAAGTTCATTTCGTAAAGTCCATAATGCCTGGCTACTTCTGGATATTCCCTCTTGAAAACGGGCTTGCCAATGTGGGCGTGGGCATGATGATGGACGATGTGAAGGGAAAGAAAATCGACCTTGCCAAGGCAATGGCAGATATCATTGCCAACAACCCGCTTTTCAAGGAAAGGTTTGCCGCTGCAAAAATGGTCTCTCCGCTTAAAGCATGGTCGCTGCCATTCGGCTCGAAAAAGAGGAAAGTGTGCGCAGAAGGCGTGCTGTTGGTGGGCGACGCTGCTGGCCTGGTAGACCCGTTTTCCGGGGAGGGTGTGGGCAATGCAATGCTTTCTGGCAAGATTGCATCTGAAGTTGCCTATGAGGCATTGGCAGTGGGAGATACCAGTGAGCTTTACCTGAAAAGGTATGAAGAGAGGCTGTGGAGCGCGGTGTGGAGCGAGCTTTCGACAAGCTACAAGATGCAGCGAGTGGGCAAGATCGAGCCACTTTTGAATTTCGTGGTGGGAAAGGCGGCGAGGAGCCCCAAGGCGCGCGAGGCGATTTCAGGCACGCTTTCCAACAAGGAGGCGAAAAAGGGATATTCCTCCCCGTTTTTCTACCTCAAATTGCTGTTTGAGTAGTTTGCATGGAAATTGACATCTTAGGGGCAGGGCCTGCTGGCCTTTGCGCTGCAATAAATCTTGCAAGGCAGGGCAGGCGCGTCAAGGTGCATGAAAGGCGAGCGGCAGTTGGCATGCGCTTTTGCCCCAACCTGCAGGGCCTGCGCTACCTTTACATGCCCCCAGAGGATTTCATGCGCAAAGTCGGCGTAAGGGCAGATGTGGAATTCAGATATTTCCCACGCGCAGTCATCTGCACGCGAAACAGGAGGGTGGAGCTTGACTGCTCTTCCGGAAGCCAGATGCCATTTGTGCTTCGCGGCAATGGGCCAGGCACACTAGATGCCGCGCTTTTTTCAGAGGCGGAAAAACTCGGCGTGGAATTTGAATTCAATTCGCGCGCTCGTGAGAGCGATATGCAGATTGTGGCAAGCGGAAGCCGCGGCGAGCCTGACTCGGCGGCGCTCGGCACTGTTTTTGAGGACAGCGATTTTCCCCGCGATTGCCAGTTGGTGATGTTTGACGACAGGCATTCCCCGCGGGGGTGGTACTCCTACATATTGCCTGTTGGCAAGGATGAAATCGAGTTTGTCACCTGCGTGTCAAAGCCTTACATTCCGCAGCTTGCGCATCTCCATGCAAAGGCAATGAAGGAAAGGAAGGAAATTGCAGATGCTATTGGGGGGAAGCGGAAGGTGGGCTCGTTCGGCGGCTCTGCCTCTGCGAGGATTCCTGACGGAGCGTTCGTGGCAGGGAAATATTTTGTCGGCGAGGCTGCTGGCTTTCAGGACCCATACATGGGGTTTGGAATTGCCTATGCACTGCGAAGCGGGCACCTTGCAGCACACGCAATTTTGGATGGAAGCGACTATGATGCTGCCTGGAAGCGCGAGTTTGGCTATTACCTGAGGAAGGATGCTGCTTACCGCTTTGCAATGTGGATGCTGGGAGATTCTGCAGCCTCGATTGTGATGTCAAAGTATAGGAATGGGCAGGAAGTGAACTTGTCTTTCGCGCTTCCGGAGAAAAATCCTGCTTACCGCGCGCTTGTTGAAGGCGTGTCGCTTCTTGCGCAGGCGAAGAAGAAATTGAGCGGCAGCTGGTAGCTAGAATTCTATCCTGTCTCCTGTCCTGACTGCCCCGCGCCTAAGGACTTTCATGCGCACCAAGTCTATCACAGTGCTCCCTTGCGCATATTTGCACTTTCCGCCGTCGATTGTAAGGTCGCAGCCTGTCGAGATTTCATGCGCCACGCCGGAAAATTCAGCCGCATCTTTCTCGCCTGACAGGTTGGCGCTTGTGGTGATGATGGGAATGCCAAGCGACTTGCTCACTGCGCGCATGAATGCGTGCTCTGGCACGCGGATGCCAATCTCGAGCGATTCTGACGCAGGAAGGCGGCGCTTGAGCTGGAGGATGAAAGTATATGGGCCTGGAAGCAGCTCCTGCACTATTTTTCCCTGCTCGGCTGTGAGTTTGCAGTAGCGGCTGAGCATGGCGAAGTCCGAGACCAGGATGGATAGGGGCTTTTCCGAGTCGCGCCTCTTGAGGCTGCGCAGCTTCTTTATTGACGCTGCGTTGGTGGCATCACAGCCTATGCCGTAAAGGGTGTCGGTAGGGTAAAGCACAATGCCGCCTGCCGAAATTGCCGCAAGCGCAGCCTCGAAAGCAGTGTCATAGTCTGACAGGGGGATGATTAGTGCCATGGAATCACGATGCTTGCTGCCAGGAATGGGGAAGTGCGTGCTGCCATTTAGATTTTCTTTTTCCCTGCTTCCCTGATGGCATGCACAAACTCCGCGACCTTTTTCTTGGTGTTGCCGCCTTTCTCAAGCGCAGTGCCGACTTGCACTGCTCCTGCACCTGCTCCGATTACGGCTGCGGCCTCTGCTGGCGTGCGTATGCCACCTGCCGCGATGTAGGGGACAGTAAGCACACGCGAAACCGCAGTAACCATCTCCAGGGGCATGTGGCCCTCCTTGGGGTTGGAGCCGCAATCAGTAAGCACGATTCTCGAGCCAGTCATCTCTGCCGAGAGCGCAAGCGCTGCGGCAATGGATGGCTTGTCGCGCGGCACCAGATTCACGTCTCCGACCCAGCCCACTGTGCCTCCAGGCGAAATCACGATGTAGCCCACAGGCAGCGCCTCAAGCCCCAGCTTTTTCACCGAGGGCGCGGCAAGCATCTGCGCCTGGGAAATCCAGTAGGGGTTGCGGCTGTTCAAAAGCGACATGAAGTAAACCGCATCGGCGTATTTTGTCACTGTTGAGATGTTGCCAGGGAATAGCACCACTGGCACGCTCACCTTTTCCTTTATGCTCTTGGTGACAATGTCCAATAACTCACCCTGCGCGCCCATGCTGCCGCCAATGAGCACAATGTCTGCCCCGCTGTCTGCTGCCTCATGGCCCGCGTAGATGGCATCCTGGGGCGTCTTGTAGTCAACTGGGTCGATGAGCGCAAAGAGCAGCCCGCCCTTGCGCGCAATCCCGTCAGAAATGTATTTTTCGACTTTGCTCATGCTATCAGCCCCGCGATCCCTTCTTTTTCTTCCTGTATTCCCTTGCCATTTGTTTGATGCCCTCTGCCAATTTAACCCTTGCGGAAAAGCCAAGCTCGCGTTGCGCCCGGCCTGTGCTGTAGGCGCGGTCCAGTGTGAGCTGGCGGATGTTTTCAGGGTCAAATGGCAATGGATCAGGCATGCCAAGCGCAGACAATAGAGAGCCCACTGCCGAGGCAGACTGGACAAACAGCAATGAGGCGTGGTGCAGCGGGGACTGCACGCCTAGCGAGCTGGCAGCCATTTCCAGCAGTTCCTGCTGCGTCGGCTCCTCAGCACCCACAATGTTGAATTCGCGGCAGAACAGGATGTTTGCGCCCAATGCGAGCATTATTGCTCCCACTGCGTCATCCACGTGAAGAAGGGGTATCCTGTTTTCCCCGTTGCCAAATATGCTCATCTTGCCCTTTTCCAGGAAGCGGAAAACATCAAAGTAGCCCTCTTCAAAGCCTGACCCGTAAATCATGCCGAAACGCAAAAGCGCAGTGGGGATGTTGCCCTTGTGCTTGCGAACCTCGTTCTCGGCCGCAAGCTTGCTTTTGCCATAGGAGCTCTCAGTCTTTGGCTCGAATTCCTCATCCACCAGCTGGCGAGGATACTCACCATAAACCGAGATGCTGCTTGCCACCACCAGTTTCTTGATGGAGCGCTGCGGCATTGAGGAAACGAGATTGCGCGTGGCCGCCGCGTTATGCAGCATGAGCTCGGATTGCGGGTGGCTACCCACTAATCCTGCCAGGTGGATTGCCCTGTCCACGCCTTCGAAAGCTGCGCGCGGAAGGGGCGCTGATGACAAATCCCACTCGAAGCGCTCCACTCCATTTGGAAGCCTGCCTTTGCTGCCAGGGCGAACGATGGCGCGAATCTTTTCCTTGCGCGCCAGAAGCGCAGCTAGCGTGTGGCGCCCCAGCCTGCCTGTTGCCCCAGTGACAAGGATTTTCCCCATGCTGATGATGGGGAAGGCAGGCTATTTATAAGTTAGCTGGCAAGAGGCGAATATGGCAGTACGTGCGCGCGGGCAGGGAGCGATTGGGTTGGCGTCTGCGCCAACTGCAGGCACCTTGGTCGGCCAAGGTGCCACCGAATACCTCGTCCTTCTTGCAGTTGTGCTAATTGTCGCTCTTGTTTCTGTTGCGCTGCTTGGTTTCTTTCCAGGGATGGCAAGCGATTCTCAGATCGCGCAATCGCAGGCGTATTGGCAGTCTGTGCAGCCAATTGCTGTGAGCGATCTGGTGGCTTCGCTGCACACCAGCTACGGAACCTACAATTTCACTGAGGCATCGTTCAAGGTGAAAAACACCGGTGCATACCCGCTCCAGATAACCAAATTGCTAAGCGCAAATGGCACCATAAGCCAGACATATTGCGGCGGCTATTGCCCGCCAGGCAATTCCAGCAGCACAGTGGTGTTCGCAAACAGCCCATTTTTCAAGCTGGCCCCGGGAGAGGAAAGGCTTCTAGGCTACCAGCTCATATTCGGAAATATCCCTTCAACTGAGATAACTTTTGACCTGGCAGGTGGCGGCTTGGCGGCCCAGTCGAAATGCCAAAACGAAAGCAACAGGGGCGCGCTCTCAGTGGACAGATTTGGCTTCGAGTATGTTGCATATATCGAGGGGCAGCAAGTGACCAAGCGCGAGGTCGGGGCAAAGCCACTTATAGTTAAGTGCAGGTAAATGGCTGGTTTTATGCTCATTGTCTTTGAGGGGATAGACGGGTCTGGCAAGAACACCCAAATCAGGAAGCTGCTCTCTTTTTTCAGGCAAAACAAGGTAAAGTGCAAACTGCACAAGTACCCCACGCGCCGCGCCAAGGAAGCGTTTATGCATCTCAAAGGCAAGAAGAATGTTGAGCCTGGCAGGCTGGCGGATGTTTTTGCAGATGATATTGCAGGCGAGCGCCGCAAGATAGAACGCGAGATTGCCAATGGCTTTGTGGTGGTTTGCGACAGGTACCTGCATTCCACGCTTGCGTACCAGGGCGTGGGGCTGGGCTTTATGCATCTGAAGAAGAAGCTTTCCGGCATTGACGCCCTCGTGCCAGACCTTGCCATTCTCCTCGATGTGCCTGCGAGGGCATCAAGCGAGAGGAAGAGGCAGCAGAAAACGCCAGATAGGTTTGAAAAGGATGTGAAGTTCTTGGAGAAAGTGCGCGCGAATTACCTGCGCGAGGCGCGAGAGGGCTTCCTGGCCTACAAGTATGTCGTGGTGGACGCATCGCGGGCAAAAGATGAGGTTTTTTCAGATGTGGTGCTGCATGTGGAGCCCCTTGTTGTCAAGAGGATGAGTAGATGACGCAGGTGCTTGCACAGGGCGCAACCGAATACTTGGTGCTGTTAGCAGTTGTGCTGATTGTCGCGCTCGTGTCAGTGGCGCTTTTGGGCTTTTTTCCCGGAATGGCATCCGACTCGCAATTGGCACAGTCACAAGCATATTGGCAGGGCGCTAGCCCGATAGCAATAACTGAAACAAACGCAGCCGCCAGCACAGCAGTCCGTTCGGTTCCATACATCAGGGTTGCAAATAGAGGCACATATCCAATAAGGATAACCAAGGTTTTAGGGGGCAACGGGCAGGCAATAAGCGCATACTACAATGGTTCTGCAGACGTTAATATTAGTGATGGCTATTATCTTGCGCCTGGCGAAGAGAAGCATTTTGGAACCGCGCCAACCACCAGATGGTTTTATATTTACCTGGAAACGGCTACATCGACCTCAGGGCACAGCCTTGCTGCGGCGGCATCCACTTGCGCCCTTGCACAGCCAGCAGGGACATTAGTTGTCGATGATTTCGGATTCGAATATGTCGCATACATTGAAGGGCAGCAAATAACAAAGAGACAGACAGGGCAGAGGCTTATAATCAGATGTGCTTAGCTGCTAGATTCCCTTCTCGCACCGCAAATCCGCGCGAAGCTCGCATCTCTCCGCGATTGTGCCGTCTTTCCCGAAGCCGAAGATGGTAAGCCGCAGCACATAGGTGTCGGGGTAGGATGATGCCCCTCCGAAAATGCGCACTTTTTTCGATATTTTCTCGCCCGGAAGCGCAATGCCTATGCGCAGCCTGCCATGCGAGAGCATCTTGTCAGGGGCGAGCGAGATTGCCTCTGGTATTACAAGGTCAGCCTCCACCCACAGCGGGGAATGCCCTTCGTTTCTCGCCACTACCTCGAGCTCGACCTCGCTTCTGACAAATGCCGCCATCCTGATTGGCGAAAAGTGAGTGGACGGGTTGAGCATGCTCTTTATTCGCGGGCTGGGTTTTTAACTTTTGGCGCGGCAAGGGGCATTATGGGAATGCCTGAGAGCGAGCTTATCAGAAACGAATGCCTGGTGCGCGACTTGCAGTTCAACGATGAGGTGAAAATGACGCGCAAGTCCCTCGTGCGTTATCTCGCGCTTTCATTGGGGCTGATTTCGCCAAATGAGACGCGGACCGGCCTTTTGGAGGTGTTTGAAGCGCTGCTTTACTTCCATTTCGAGAGGAAGCGCGGCGGGGCTGACCCAGACATCTACCAATTGCTCGAAAAGGTGAAGGAAATCAGGAAGGAGGAGCCGAACCCCAAAGCAGTTCGGTACCATTTGCTGCAGCTGAAAAAGCTGGGCATCATCGAGGCGAAGAAACGGCACTATAGGTTCTGCCTGTCTTCATTGCAGGAAAACGACGACTTGGCGTCCGCGCTTGCCCACACCTACAGGCAGAGGATGGATGCCTCGTTTGAGAAAATCAGGCGCGCAATATCGTTTCTTGAAAAGGCGCACTGAACGGCTTATTCTGAGAACTTGATGCCGAGGTTGGCAGATAGGAGCCTTGCCACTACTGAAATTTTAGGAGTGAAAAGGCTGTTGCCCGTGCAGCGCACCTTAGCCGCCAAGCGCAGCAACGCCCTTGCTGATGGCGTTTGAAAGCGCGTCCGTGAACTGCTTCACAGGATACAGCACTCCGACTTGCAGATGAAGCCGGTGTTTGACCTGGTCAGCAGTGTATTCGCTTGGGTCGGGTGAAGTGCCCACGTACTTGATTTTCATCTTGCTCGCAAGCGCATCTATGCTCTCTTTCAGGAAAACCAAGCGCATAATTGAGAGCTGGTCGGCGCTTATGCCGAATCTGGCTTCGCTGCCTCCGCGCGGCAGTATGTGCGTGGTGGTTGCGCTTGCCCCGTTCACCTGGAAATCTATCCATCCTACGATTTGGCTGTCGCACTTGGCAGGCATGGCCTTTGCAGGCATATCAACTACACAGGAATACGCGCCAGGGAACGGCACCTTCTCGCTCTTTTTGAGGAGGAAGAAACCAGTTTCCATGTGGTGGTCTGTGCGCCGAAGCACCATGTTGACCTTGGGCATTTCTTTTTTCATTTGCATGAATAATCACCTTGAACGTATTCTGACGTAACAGCAAAGATGTGTTAACATATGTTTTTAAATGATAGAGATGCCTTTGGCTTTGCCCCTGCCTGCCCTGAATGCAGAGGAAAATGCGCTGAAAATGCCATGCTCCCTTTGTTCGAATTCCTCGCGCACAGCCCCTGGCTGGGCATGGAATGAATTGCCCACTTTGCGCACTGCACCAGACGCTATCAGCCTTTCCAGCCCCTCTTCTGCGCGCGCAGGGGAGATGTTGTGCGTTTTTGAGAAAAGCGCGGCATTGAAGGTGCCGTGATGCGAGGAAAGCCAATCCTGCACCAGCTCAAGAAGCGATTCGTCTGAAATCCCTTCTAGTTTTTTTATTCGGGCAGACAGGGCGGCTGACTGGCGCTCAAGCTCCAGCGAGGCAAGCACCCCTTCCTCTGACGAGCGCAAAAGCGCGCGGTTCTTGGCAAGAAGCGCAGACAGGCTGTCGTTTGCATCCCGGAACTTCTTGGAAAGGATTTCGTATGGCGCATCCGCCACTGACGATGCCGTGTCAAGCGAAGGCAGGGCAAGGAAGGCCAGCTCTGAAGCGCTTGCCTGGCAGGCCGGGAACAGGGAAAGGACGCGGAGGAAAGTTGCCACTGCGCGAAGTTCCTGGAGGCGAGGCTCGCCGCTTGCAGGCGCAGATATTTTGAGCATTGCCGAGCCGGGCTTTATTGTTATTTCAAGATGGGCAAGGGGCAATGGATGGATGCCTGGCTGGCTTTTCCTGATAGTGATTGATTGCCTGCCGACAGATACCGAGTCAAAGCCCAAGCCTGAAAGCAGGCGCGCGTCAGGGGGGAACTTGCCGGAAAACGATATTGCAATGGTGCGTTGGAATGTGAACTGCCTTTTCTCTTGCATGCTATCGCCTCCTTTGCCAGATGGGTTGCTTGCCTTTGATCTTGCCTATTTTCCCTGCTGTGTTTTTGCCTGTTTTTGCTTTTTGCCCATGCTCATCCCCATTGTCTTTCAGAATGGCAATTGCCTCGCCTTGGCTGCGCGATTCTGGCGAAAACGCAGAGAGCAGCTCGCGCTCGGACGCGCCAAGCTCGCGCAGAAGCGAGATTGCAGATGCCCTGCTGTGGCCAAACCTCCCAAGGGCTGCCATGAACTGGCTTGCCTCAAGCGAAAAGCTGTGCTGCTCGAAATCAGACAGCAGCAGCGCCACCTGCTTGTCAGACAGGCCGAATGAAAGCAGGCGCGAGGCAAGCTCTCCTCTCTCGAATTCCAAATCCATGCCACCACCCCTCAAATGAAGCGATACCAGAAGCTCCTCGCCATCCACTTTTCTCAATATGAAATTGCGCGGGCACACATTTGGCTTTGAGAATTCCAGGTGCACGAGAGCCTGCCCCAAAGCAAGCGAATGCGATTCCTCCTCGTAAAAATCGGAATATGATAATGAGGAGCGCATGTAGGTGCGCTCTGAGGCATGGGTGAGGCGGAACAACATCATGGTGCCTGCGTTGGAAAATATGCTTTTGTGCACATCTGTCGGGTTTTGGCTTGCCACGATGAGGCCAAACCCATATTTCCTGCCCTCGCGCACGATGGAAACCACGTCTGACCTCTCGTCGGCTGCGATTTTCCATGCCTCATCCACCACCACAAAGAGCCTCGGAACCGCAGATGATGCACGCTGCGAGGCGCGCATCCTTTCCTTGACGAACTGGAGTATGGAAAGCCCGGCAAGCGAGCGCAGCGTCTCAGTGGGAAGGGAATGCAGGTCCACGCAGACCAGGCCGGACAGCAATGAAGAGAGCGGCAATGTGGATGCTGTGAACGAGCCGCCAGACGAAAGGATGAGATTCTTGATGCGCCTTGCAGCCTCGGCGGCATCATTGTTGCGCCGTGATTGGCGCTCCAATATCAGCTGAACTTGGAGCAGTGTGGGTGCCTTTCGCCCTTTTGCTTTCTTGTATGCTGTTTCTATCGCATCCTCGGTGAGACGGCATTGCGCGCTTGAGCGTGAAATGTCGGTGAGGATGCCAAGGGCGTCCATCACCTGCGTCATGCGCGCGTGGGGCGAACTTCCTGCAAGCTCAAGGAGGTTGATTCCCTGCTCGCCAAATTCCACCACTTTGCCGCCAGCGGTGCGCACCCAGTCGGTATACTCGCCGGCCCAATCAAGTATGAGCGCGGATGCACCTAGCGTGAGGCTGGCGCGCGTGATGAATGTCTTGACAAAATAGGATTTGCCCGAGCCCGTGGTGCCCACCACGCACAGGTGAGGATTCAGGAGCTTTTCGCTGTTCCAGAAAAAGGGCACGCCCAGGTATTTTGTCTTGCCGATGTAGACTGAGGCAGATGGGGGCGATAGCAACAAATCTGGGGAAGGCTCAGGCGGCCTGAAAAGGAAGTCGCGTGCCGCCATTTGCCCTGAAAGCACTTTCTGCACGCAGAGCATGCCGCACATAAGCGGGAAGCGAAGTTAAAATCTGCCCACGATTTTTTCCCTTAGAACGTTAAGAATGTCAATCTTGGAAGCCTCGGATGCAATTGTGTTCGATGCCACTATTTCCTCGGCTCCGGCAAGCTGCAGCTTGGTGTAGGCGTCGCCCAGGAAAAGCCCATGCGTGCAGCCACAGCAGACAGATGCAGCGCCGCGTGCAAGCACTGCCTTGGTGGCGCGTATCATGGTGCCGCCGCCCGCAATCATGTCGTCGAGTATCACCACATCCCTGCCGGCAACTTCGAAATCGACCTCCAGGGATTCCACGTGGCGCACTGCCTGTTTTTTGTGGTTCTTGTATTCCCCGCGCTTTTTCACCATGCTTTTGCCCTCAGCCTCGTTCACCATGTAGGCTGCACCCTGGTCTGGGCTGATGAAAAGCGCATTGGGCTTCCTTGCCTTGAAGTATGAAACTAATTCCTCGGAAAGCGAGAAGTTGCGCAGCTGCAGCCCGTTGTGGCTAAATACGCCTGCTTTTTTCAGGAAGTGGCAGTCGAATGTTGCGACAGAAGTGAAGCCTGCCGCAGAGAGCATTTGCAGCACAATCTCGGCTGAAAGTGCCTCCCCATGCTTCCAAATCTTGTCCTGGCGCGCATAGGGAAGATAGGGGATTATTGCCTCGGCCCGGTCGGCCATGGCACCCACGGTCTTGCCCATGATGAAAAGCTGGAGAAGCGAGGAATCCTGTTTGGGGTAGCAGCGATGCAATATCTGGACGTTCTTGCCGCGGCACTCCTCGAGGCGGTGCATGAAGATGTGCGACTCCTTGTCGGGGAAGTTCCTAAGCTCTATGTTGGAAGAGTAGATGTACGAGCAGTTCTGGCTCACCATCAAGTGGTATGGCTTGCCGTCGGCAGGGGGGATTTCAGAAGGAATGGGCTTGAACTCGGGCGTCGGTTGTGCGCCCTCCGTTGCATCAGCGACCATGTTAGATGTTGGGGCGAAACGGGTTTAAAAGTCTTGGTGCGCGCAATTAGTTTTTCGTCTTTTTCAAAAGCAGCTGAGCCTCGCCTGCGTCCACCCTCAGGCGGTACTTTGCCATGAGCGAAGGAAGGTTGAGTTTTTCATCGGAAATGAGCACGGAGAGCGCTTTGCCAGATATTTTTTGGAGCGAGAGCGTCTGCGCTGCGGCTTCAGGGGCTGATTGCACACTTGAGCACATCTCGCGCAATATGTCCTGCATTGCCGCACGCGCAAAAATGCCATTTGTGCAGGCAGCAAGCGCGGAAAGCAGGCGTTCCTCATCAAGCGCACGCGTATTTGCACCTTCGCGCTTGAGCGACTGAAGCGCATTTGTTATGGTGGAAGCGACAAGTTTGCCATCGATTCCCGCTTCAATTGCCGTGAGATAAACGGAAAGCTCAGGGGTCGGGGCCCGGCTTTTGTGCGCGCTCGAGTGCGAAAGAAGCCCCTTGGCGGCAGACAGCTGCGCAGCAAGCTCGGGCTGAAGCGTTGAGAGCGCGCCTTTTGTTTCTTCTTCTGCAGCCAAAATGCCCTCTGCCGCCTTTTTTGCAAAAGCAAGCATTTCCTTGGTGATTGTGATTGGCGCTACGTCGGTTTCAGGGTACATGCGCGCGCGGCCAGGCAATGGGCGCATGTAGCTGGAGGTTCCGTCAGGGTTGGCGCGGCGGGTTTCCTCGATTATTGTGAAGTTTATTGCGCGGGCAAATGCAGCTGAGAGCGCTGCGCGCGCCTTTTTCTCATCTGCAACCACCAGCAGGAAGGCGTCCTCCTGCTTGAGGGAAAGCGCGACCCGAAGCTCGGAAATTTCGTCGTCTGAAAAGCCGTATTTTTCCATGCTCTCGTCCGAATGGACCAGCCCTTTCACGCCGTAAGCGCGCGCATAGTCTGCAATCTCGCTGCCGAATCTTCGGTTGGGCGAGATTTCAATGCCAAGAAGCCCAGCATATTTTGGAAGGGGCAATGCAAGCACCCGTGCTTTGCCCTTGAGTGCCTTTGCCACCATCTGGCATTGCGTGTTGGAAAACAAGTCAGTTGCATCGAAGATGCTCTCTTTTGGGGCGATGCCATTCAGGCGTGATTTTGCTTCGGAAAGAACTGCAAGCAGCTTTTCCTGGCGTTGCACTTCAAGATCCACTGTGAGGGAGATTAGCGACAGGTCCTGCACGCCCTTTATCTCCACGCGTGCGCCGTGGGGTATAGATATGTTGAGGTCCTGGCGTATTGTGCCTATGCCCCTGCTCACCATGCCTGTTTTGCGCAGAAGCGTGCCTATTGCAAGCGCTGCTTCCTGTGCCTCCTTGCCGGAATGCAGGTCCGGCGAGGTTGCAATTTCAACAAGCGGGATTCCTAAGCGGGACAGGTCGTATTGCGCGCCTTCCCCCTTGCCAGTGGAGCCTGCTTCTGCGCCGGCTTTCCTTTCCACTATGCCTGCGCTTTCCTCCTCTATGCATATTGTTTGTATGGGCAGCTTGCCAGATGGGGTGGTAATGAAGCCGCCCATGCCTGCGATTGCTGTGCGCTGGAAACCAGATGTGTTGCTGCCGTCAATCACGTTCTTGCGCATTATGTAAAGTTCGCCCACTGCTGATGAGGATAAGAGAGAACATATTGTGAGGGCGGCATGAAGCGCTTGCGGCGAAAGTGGGTGCGGCGGCTCCTCGTCGGATTCCACCAGGCAGGAAGAGGAGATGGGCGCGCTGTAGGAAAATGTGCGGCTGCGGCTTGCTTCTGCGGCAGATGCAGCGTCAACCTCGCCAAGTTCTGAGCGCACTGTGTGAAGGCGGCGTGTGAAGTTTTCAGACTCCGTTGCCCCGCTATCGTCTTTTGGGATGCAGGAGCAGAACAGCTTCCTGCCAGACAGGCGCTGGTGTATTTCAAGTCCGCACATCATTGCAATCACTAAGCCAAACAGGTTAGAAGTCAAAGTCCACTATATCGGAGCGCTCAGATATCTCGCCAGCGGTATTCTTTTCCATTATTTCGCGCACGCGCTCCATCTTCTTCTCGCGCGCAAGCACCCACATGAGCTTTACGTAGGCTGCTTCGGGCGTGAAGTCACACAGGTGCCCAATCGCCCCCGCCTCGCGAAGCACCCTGCCAGAGGAATAGACGTTCATGTTGATGCGGCCAAAAATGGTCTGGGGCGCGATTACTACTGGGATGCCAGAGGAAATGAGCTGTGAAACCTCCTTTAGCACTGGCACAGCGTCCTTGTCGCCAGAGGTGTTGGATGGTACATGCCCAAGCCCTGTGCCTGCAATCACCACGCCTTCGTACTTTGAAAGCGAGGCAATCATTTCAGGCTTTATGCCAGGATAAGAATAGAGAAGGGCGACATTGGGGTTCATCTTGGTGTCAAGCAAAAGCTTGCCTGGGTTCCTTGGCTGTGCAAGGGGGGAGATTTTCTCGAATTTGCCCTGCAGCGGAAGCACGCGCGCTGCAGGACGGCAGTTTATGGAGCGGAAGGCGTCTCGGCGCGAAGTGTGCATCTTGCGCGCCTTGGCTCCGAAATGCAGCAGGCAGGAGTCGTCGGAGAGATTTTCATGCATGCAGATGAAAACGCCTGACAAGTCAGAGTCTGCCCCGAGGAGCGCAGCCTGCATGTTAAGGAGCGCGTCTGATGAGCTTCGATCCGAGCTTCGCTGGCTGCCTGTGAAAATGACCGGGCAGGGAAGATCCTGGAGCATGAAGGAAAGCGCGGCGGAAGAATATGACATTGTGTCGGTGCCATGCGTTATCACCACGCCTTGCGCGCCGTCTTTTATTTCATCGGCTGCACCCTGCGCGATTTTCTGCCAGTGCACGGGGGTGGTGTCCTCGGATGAAATGGAAAAAAGCGATTTTGCGCGCAGCGGCCTCTTTGAAATGTGGGCAAATGCATTCACCAGTTCCTGAGGGGAGGTGGTTGCATCCACTGCGCCAGTGCGATAATCTATGCGCGAGGCAATGGTGCCGCCGCACCCCAGTATGGAAAGAAAATCCTTTGTCGGCGGAGCCGATTTCTTAATGGGGGCAGCTGATGATGGGGGCTTGCCTGCCTCAAGAACCTCGATTTTTGCAATGCCGTTTTTCATTATGCCGATGTTGTAGCCAGATGGGAGCTTGATGGCAACCGTATCGGGATTGTTGGAGGGAAGGAGAATGCCCTTGTGCTCGCTGCTCTCGCATGAAACTGAAACCAGGTCGCCAGGCTTTGCTGTGAAAGATGACGATTTTGGGGATTTTGCCTTTGCCATGCGATGGATTATGTGCCTCAGTTTTAAATGCCTGTGTGGTTGAATAGGCGTATGGGATACGAAGAGAAGCTGCGCGAGCTGGAAGACGAAATGGCGCGCACCCAGAAGAACAAGGCCACAGAATACCATATCGGATTGCTGAAAGCAAAGATTGCCAAGCTCAAGCGGGAAATCATTGCGCCGAAAAAGTCAGGTGTGAGGACAGGCGGCTTTGATGTCAAGAAAAGCGGGGATGCCACTGTTGTTTTCATAGGGTTGCCCTCGGTGGGAAAATCCACCTTGCTCAATGCGCTCACCGGCGCAAAATCAAAAACAGCGTCTTATGCATTCACCACGCTCACCTGCATCCCAGGCGTCATGGATTACAATGGCGCGAAGATACAGCTATTGGACCTGCCAGGCATCATTATGGGCGCGAAGGAAGGCAAGGGCAGGGGCAGGGAAGTGCTTGCGGTTGCAAGGAATGCCGACCTGGTGCTTATCCTGCTTGATGTTTTCCAGCCAGGCATATTGGTGAACATCAAGGAGGAGCTTGCAGGCATCGGCATACGCCTGGATGAGGAGCCGCCGAAAATCTACCTTACCAAGAAATTGCGCGGAGGCGTGGAGATAAATTCCACTGTGCCGCTTACTAAATTAAACGAGAAGATGATTACAGGCGTCATAAACGAATACGGGATGCACAATGCCTCTATAGTCTTCCGCGAGGATGCCACTGTGGACAGGCTGATTGACGTGCTTGCAGGCAACAGGAAGTACAGCCGCTCGCTTGTCGTGCTCAACAAGGTGGACATGGTCAGCAAGGATTACCTCAAAAGCCTGACTTTCCCATTTGTGCCGGTTTCTGCGGAAAAATCGCAGAACATTGAGGAATTGAAAAAGGCGATTTTCGACGGCCTGCGGATGATGAGAGTGTATACCAAGCCGCGCATGGACGTTGCGGATTTGAAGGAGCCCATGATGATGAGGACTGGCGCTACCATTGAGGATGCATGCAACAGGCTGCACCGCGACCTGGCGCGCGATTTCAAATACGCCCTAGTCTGGGGCAAGAGCGCGAAATTCCCAGGGCAGAAAGTGGGCTTGCAGCACATCTTGCAGGAAGGAGATATCTTCTCGATAATAAAGAAGCAGGGCTGATGATTCCTTCAGCGAGGGGTGGATGCGATGCTTTGCGTTGTCTTGTCACCGACCTTGAGCTCGACTACATAGGTCTGCCCTTTCGGAAGGTCGGAAGTCTCAAGGAAATATTCCCCGCTTCGCTGCCTTGCTGCGTCCATGAAGACATGCTCATATGGCTTTTTCGAGCCAGACGCGCTTTTGACTTTTAGGCTGACCAGCCCGGGGTATGCAGGTATTGAGTAGTTTATCGCAATGCGCTTGCCTGACGCCTTTGCCCGAAGCGATTGGAGCGGTGGCTTTGCCTCGCTTGCCTTGTCAAGCGGCTCGGTGAAGAAGCAGAAGTCGCGCACATATTGGGTGAAATTCCTGCTGTATTCCTTGGAATTTGCAAACACATATTTCAGCATTGGGTAAGGCGCAGTGTTTTTCGGGTCCTGCGAAGTGGCAAAATCCGATGCCGAGAAGCCCTTGGACGAGAAGAACGAGAACGCGTTCTTGTAGCGCGATTCGCTTGTGATGAGGCTCCTTCCAAGGCCCTCAAGCGTAAGGCCGGAGACTGGCACTTCACCTGGGCCAAAGCGCACCTTGCTTATTCTTTTTTTACTGCAGACAAGCTTGACAAGCTCAAGCGTGCCTTCCCCAAGATAGCCATCTACCCTGAAGTTCTTCACTGCCTTGGCAAACTCAGGGCTGGCGCCAGGCTGCTTGGCGATGTTTGACGCCACTATGAGAAGGTTCTGCTGGAAAATGGCAAGGTTTGCCCTTCCAAGCCCGCGGTTGTGGGCAAGCACGCAAGTCATCTCAAGGTCGATTGCAGAGTAGTTCCTGCCTGCCACGCGCGCAGCCTGCTCGGTGAAGCAGCGCTTGTTTTCCTCGTAAAGAAGGTTTGCGGCGGAAAGCGAGAATGGAATGCAGGTCTCCAGCATGTCAGCGACAGATGCGCGCTTGTCCTTTGCATCAAGCGCGTTCCAGCCAAGCAGCATAACTTCCGGCGTCACGTCTGAGCTTCGGTCCTTGAACCAGCCGGATTGCCTTATCCTCGAGACTAGTTCCTTCCTGCGCGCCAGCCCAACTTTTGGGTCATGGAAATCCGAGCTTTCAGGCGCATACAGCTTGTTCATTGGCCAGCCGTCAAGGTACCTCGTGACATAGCTCATATTCTGCTGGAAGGCCCCCCACGAATCGACTGAGTTTATGCCCAAGATTGAGCGGGCCATGTGCTTCTTGAATTCGCGCCAGCTGTAGCTGTCGGAATACCTGAAATTGCTTGATGAGCTGAACATCTCGTTGTACATGATTATCTTGAGCGCGTCCACGTTAGTGGAGCGCACGCCCATGGAATGGAAATAGTTGTCTATCTGCGCACAGCGCCTGAAGTATTCGTCCCTGCGCTCCGCAATCATCTTGTCCATTGAGGGGATGGGCGGCCCGCCTTGCGTGGAGTATTCCGGGGTTTGCTTGACGTGCTTCCAGTATGCGCGCTCGGACGGGGTTTCTAGAAGCTGTATAGGCAATGAGAGTATCCTGCCTATCTTTGCCTCGGGAAGCATCACAGCTATCTTGACTTCAAGCGAGGGCACGAAAGTGCGCGGCGTCACAACCTTATTCTGCTTCAGTATCTCGTTCAAGGCATATTCGAACATTATTCCGTATGTTTTGGAAATGAGCGAGGCAAAGCCTTCAGCAGTCACTTTTCCCAGCCCGAAG
>Ga0172370_10002604_pt1 | contig 25839 bp, 22 predicted proteins | sample LakKiv5m_FD_114538 | JGI IMG/M metagenome (GOLD analysis project Ga0172370, IMG submission 114538) | Freshwater microbial communities from Kabuno Bay, South-Kivu, Congo - kab_022012_11.5m | ecosystem: Environmental > Aquatic > Freshwater > Lake | place: Democratic Republic of the Congo...
TCCACCATTGCACAATCCCCTGCGAGCTTTATTATGCCGGAGAGGCCGCGTAAGCGCAATGTAAGACCATTTGTATTGTCTATGAGCTGTGCGCGCGAGCGCGCCTCTTCTATCAGGCATTCGACTGCCTCTTTTGTTGCGTGCGGGATATTCCCGTCCCTGCGTATTTCCTGCGCTGCGAACTGCGCGAGAAGGGAGCGGTTTTCTTCCGTGTCTTCCATGTGGGTGTTTACAAGGAGTTCATAGCCGTTTCCTACAATGCGCGAACGCAATGGGGGGAGGACATTTGCAAAATCGTTTATGTTTGCGGAAGCGACTAAAAGGAAATCGCATGGGACATTTTCCACCTTTACGCTTGCGCCTGTGCTTGTGGGGTTCCTGCCCACTATTGGGAACTTTTTCTCCTGCATTGCCGTGAGGAGGAAGCGCTGCAAATTTCCTAGAGTGGAAAGCTCGTCTATGAACAGTACTCCTTCATGTGCCTCGTGCACTGCACCGGGAACAACGCGCAAATAGGGCTGCGTGCCTATTTCGGGGTGCCCGCCATATGGGTCGTGCTTTACATCGCCTAGAAGCTCGGTTTCGGATGCGCCGGTCGCTTGCACAAAACCGCTCCTATTAAGCGGAACAAGGACTTTCCGCATTCCCTCTTTTTCAAATTCGTTCAGTTTTGATAGCTCCTGCTGGGAAAGCATGCGTATTTGGGAGCTGCTTGAGCGCTCAAAAACAACTATTTGTTCTTTGCCGTTTTCTGTTTTTACTGTACCCACGCGGTCTTCGCGCTCGTGCCTATCCGGGGAAAAAACCAAATCGTCAAAGGGCGTTTTCCTTGAAATGTATTTGTCTGCTCCGCATGAGGCGCAGGTGGGAACGTCTGCGTTGCTTATGTGGAAGCAACGCCTGCAGCGAAAGCCCAAGCGCTCTGCAACAAAGCCCGGAACCGCCGTGGGGGGCATTGCGGTGCCCATGTTTGGCTGGGAGGGCTTGTGCTGAACTTGGGAGCTCTCACGCATTTCAAGAAGAGGGCGCTCTGGGCGCTCTGGGTTGTGTATTACCGCGATTTCGTGAGTGGGCGGAGGAAGAAGGGATGCGATTGCCTGCGCTATCATGCTCTTTCCTGTGCCGGGGGGGCCAACAAGAAGCAAATTCCGCCTTTGCTTTGCAATTATGCGCGCAAGCTTTACTGCCTGTGGCTGCCCTATCACCTGAGCTAGGGGGTCTTTTGGTATTTCAATGTCGAGCGTGCTTTTGAAATCCATTGCAAACAATACTCAACAAACGTTTATTATATTGAGTTGGATGCGCGGACTAGAGGATGAATAAGCCTATTAGGAAAGAAGCCGCGTTTGCTATGAGGGAAATTTCAAATGCGCGTTTCCAGTCAAGCTGCGAGAAAACGTTGCGGTAAATGAAGGCTTCCGCTGCAACTGCTGCGAGCTCAAAGAAGAGGATTAGGAAAATGCGCAGGAGAAGCAGCTCGAACCAGCCCAAATGAAGAGGGACCCACCAGCCTTCGGAAGAAAATCCTTCGGATGGGGCAAGCGGCATTAAAACAAACCAGAGTATTGGAAGCGTAACGGAGCTTGCAAGTATGCCTGCGAGGATTACAAGGCGCCTGTCTTCTTTTGAAAGCAGCAGGAGAAGGGCTGCTGTTTCTATTAGGACTGTGAAGATATATGCTGTTTCAAAGCTCATTTTTTCACTTTTTTGCCTTTTTTTATTCGCAGTATGAGGTATGCGCAGCCTGCTGCAAGAATTATTGTTTTGATACAAGAGTTATAATGCTTTTCAAGTTGTTAGGCTGCATTTTTGCAGGAGATATGACAAACGTTTATTAATTTCGCAGGAGGTAAAGGAAAGCACGCCATAGTAGCTCAACCTGGGAGAGCAATCGGCTGAAGAAGGTGCGCATTGCGCAAATTTGGAAACCGATGTGTTGCTGGTTCAAATCCGGCCTATGGCATTGAATTTTAAGTTATGATTTGCAGGATAATTTTATGGATAGCAAGGAAAAGAGACGGCTTGGGAAAATTGTGGGAGCACTGGGATTTCTTCTTCTTACGGTGAATTTCATTGACATGCTTGCAGGCTGGAACAGGATTGCTGATGAGATTGCAGTCGTGGGCGTGATTCTAACGCTTGGCGGCGCGTATTTTGCGCTTTACGGATAAATTAAGCAGGCGCAACTGCACTCTCCCTGAATATCAGGTGCCTGTAGTAATATGCAATGCACAGCGAGAGCAGCGTAATTATGCCGGATGCGATAAGGGGGAATGCGTAGCCGTAAAGCCCGCCTAAATAGCCGAAGATGAGCGTGCCTGCGAATTCCCCAAAGAGCAGGATTGAGATGAGCAACCCGTAGCCGCCTGCGATGCGCCTTGATGGAAGCACTTTTGAGAGCCCTACGTAAACTACGACGTCTATTATGGCGTCGCCTATTTCGTGCAGGATGCGCATTGCAAAGGAAAAGGGGAGGATTGGAACGGTCATTAGTATGTGGAAGAGCCCTGAGAGGAGCATGCCAAGGAAGAGCCAGTAGGTAACGTTGAAGTTGGGCTTGTCCACCTGCCTTCCTGTCCAAAGGGCCGCAAATGCGAGCACTACGATTGGAATGGACATGTACAATCCACTGCCAAGGGCATCAAGCCCGAGGTTTGTCTTGAGGAAAAGCGCGTAGCTCGTTGCCTCTGCACCCCAGTGAAGCGCCATGAGAAAAAGCACAAGGGAAACTATGAGCATGGGCTTGCTTGAGAAATCCCGCACGTAGTGGTGCACTTTCTGCTCGCTTACTTTTATCTCGTCAAGGGAGCGCGAATGGATGAAAACAATGCACAGGAGGATGGAGTTGAAAATGAAAAGAGCCTGGAAATTGAAGAAAAAGAGCAGCGCTCCGAGCACAAATAAGCCGCTTGCAGAGCCAAGGTAGCTTGAAAAGGAAGTTTTGCCGAATTTTGCGCCTTCGTGCTTTGTTTTCACCTTGAAAACGTACGCGGTTGCGGAAATGCTTATGAGCGTGCTTCCAAACCCTCCAAGGAGCATAAGGGGCAGTATTGTGCCAAAGCTTGCTGCAAAAAACAGCCCTATGTTGAAGAGAAGAAGCAGCAGTATGCCCGCAGTTATTGCTTTTTTTGTGGAAAAGGTGTCGCTTAGGTAGCCGGAGAAAAAGGAAAAGAGAAGGGCGCACAGGCTTGCGATTGAGAGAAGTATCCCGTTTTGCCAGCCTGCCAAGCCAAGTGAAACAAAAAATAGGGGAAGGTAAAAGCGCAGCGCGTTTGTAGTGAAAGCCTTTGAGAAGATAAGAGCCTGGGCAATGGGTATGTTTCTTTCCATGAGGATTCCTTAGGGGATTGTGCGTTATGCATTTTTAAATTGTGGAGAAAAAAGCGCATTATGACGCATACGTGCAACAGGTGCAGGACGCAATACGAAAGCGGCGCGTTTTACAACGGGCAGGACTATTGCATGAATTGTTACACTGCGCTCATGCGCGAGGAAGAGCAGAAAAAGAGGAGGGAGGAGGCGCTTAAGGCAGAGGCTGCCGCAAAAACAAGGAGGGAGCAGGAGAGAAGGATACTTGAGCAGGAGATGAAGAAAAGGGAAATGCTTGAGGAGCGCAAGAAGAAGGGAGAGAAGGATGGGGCAGGTCGCTCGTACAGGATGGGAGGATGGGCAGGAGCAAAGAGCGCGGTTGAGAAAAGGAAAGAGGATGAAAAGGAGCTTGCAAAAAGAAGGCTGTACGACAACTGGAAGAAAAGGCTTGAGATGCTGCGCGAGGCGCGCAGGAAGGAGGAGAAAGATGTGCCGCAGAGGAAAAGGGAAAGGGTGCACACTACAAAGGACGATGGCGTGATTGTGCATGAGGGATTGGACATTGCGTCCATGCATGAGCTTGTTGTGGAGGGGCCTTCGCACAAAACTGCAAAAGTGCAGGAAATGGGAGGCAGGCTTGAGCTTTCAGTTAAGAAGGGGCTGCCTGTTTCGCTTTCAATAGGGCAGAAAAAGAACAGGGCGGTGCTTTTGGGAAGCAATATTTCAGCGCACCGCTCGGACGTTGAGCTTTTTGCAGTTGTGCAGGATGCAGAGGGAAAAAGGGCGGAATGCAAAATTGAGCCAAAGCAGTGCGCAATAGAGCCGAATGAGAATGCGGAATTTGAGATACAGTTTGATTTGGAAGAGGATGCTGCACGCGGGAATTTGAAGCTTGAAGCGTACCTTAAGGAAAGGGCAGTTTACCTTGAGGGCGGGATTGGAAGGAGCAACCCGGTGAACCTGGAAACGAACGTCAAAACGCCCATGCAGCTTGAGTATAAGAAAGGGAGCGCAAAATTCTATGAGGAGGGGATTTCGCTTGCATTTGACAATATTGGGGAGAGCGGCGGGATTTTGAACGTGAAATCAAAAGTGGAATATGGGGGAGAAAGCGCGGAATTGAAGAAAAAGAAAACTGTGAAGGGATATGAGAAAAACATTGTGCTGGAGTTTGGGTACTTGAAAAAAACAGATGCGCAAGCCATTGGGATTTTCCTGGTCGGGGTGGATGCAAACGGCAAGGAGTATCGGCTTGTGAAAACCATTAAGGGAAAAATCTGAAGTTTATCCTAGAATTTCGTAAGAGCCCAAAGAAGCGCGCCTGTTGCGCCCAAGAGAACAAGCGGGGCAGCTATTCTTGCGATTGCAACTATGGAGTTCAGCGTGGAGATTATTTCCACAGACTGCTTTGCGCCAAGCACCTTTAGGGAGAAATCTTTCCTTGCGTGCGCAAAGGAAGCCGGCCGCATATTTTCAAGGGAGAGAAGCAGGAGCTTTTTGCACTCAAGGAGAATTTCCTGCCTGTTCGCCTTTCCAAGAGGGTTTAGGACGCCCTTTACGGTGTTTATTTCGTGCGTGTCTGTTGTGAAAATTTCTATTGTTGCATTGTAGCCGGACTCTTTTGCATATGAGGCTAAGTCGCTTATCAGTTGCTCCCGAAAAGACGGGACTATGCCGTTGGAATCAAAGAGGAGGATGGAGTAAATGCCTTTTGAGTGTTTTATGCTTGCTGCTTTTATGCCATTAGACCCGATTGTGGGGCTGCTAAAAGAAGAGGAAGACCAGCCTATTGAGAGCTGCGAGGGAGCCGGGGTTTTCTCAAAAAGCTTTTCTGTTGCACAGAGCATTTCGAAGGAAATTGGGTTGCCACTCCCTACCGTGTTCACGTCGCCGGTTTCTGCGTTGTGCTCGTCCACTATTATTGCGCTCTTGCAGTGCTGCTGCGCGCTTTGTGCCAGCGCAAGCCCGATTGAGAAATCAACGTCCTCTGTTGTATGCGGCGCGCGCGTGTAGGAGAGGAAAGCGGTATCGTTCGCATGCATGCAGCGTGCGCGCACCGTGTTTGCAGTTGAGGAGCATACGAACCCTTTTGCGGGCGTAAAGCGCAGGGAGGAGGCTGCGGATGCGCTTGCCTGCACGGCCTTTTGGGCCTCTTCGTTTGAGACTGGGTTGAAATCATGGGTTACGGTCGGGTGAAAAACAAAAATCTCGCCTTCATGGGAAAGGGCTTTTGAGATTTGGGAGGTGAGCATGCTGCCCCCTAGGTTTCCAAAGGGCCCAAAGTGCACGTAAGGGACTACGAAAAGGCATTTCCCATTTTTTGTTTTCCAGCCTGCAACGTGCACAAAAGTTGAGATGTTTTCGCCTATTTCCTCAAATGCATCCTCCAAATCGCGGCTTCCGTAAAACCACTGCGAAAGGAACATTGAGAGCGCGTCCATGCTTGAGAGGCCTAAGTTGCGCTTCATTGGGGCGTTTAGGAGGAAGAAGAGCAAGTAAACGGCAGTGAGAAACACGAAAGAGGCGAAGTAGAATTTCAGGAGGGAGGAGATGGGGTCTTCCCCAAGGGAAATCTGGTTTGCGGAAAGCGCAAAGAGCGCATTAAGGAGAAGCTGCAGTATTGCAAATGCGAATGCGGCGCGCGGGAGCCCGAACGCGAACTTTGAGGTCAGGAACCAGAGTATGAAAACAAGCCCGTACCCAACTATGAGGATGCTTGCGGAAAGCTGGGAGTGCGTTGGGCGCATTGCTGCGGAAATAAGGTAGAAAATGCCGTAAAGCACAAGCGATAGAAGGGAGAGGAAAACAAGGCGGCGGAAATATGCATGCCTGCGAAGAAGGAAGAAAAGCGATGCGCACAGGAGCGCGGGCACGGAAAGGGCAAACACTCCTGCGCCTGCGAAATTTACAACTGAATAGAAATCCGCCTTGGACTGTGCAAGGGAAAAGAGAAGCCCGAAAAAGAGGCCGAAGAAAATTATGAGCGCTACGGACTGCCTTGCAGGGGGCAGGCTTACGAAATAAGAGGTCAGCGCAAGCGCCTTTTTTTCGCCTTCCATAATGCACCCTTAGAGTTTTTCCTTTGAGAGCTTTTTTTCCGGCTGCGCCGTAGTGTTGCTTGCGCAGTACGAGAGCAAGTCCTCAAGCTCGTAAACGTTTGAGACGAATTCCTCGGAAATTTTGCTGAAAGTTGTCTTGCGCTGCTGCGCAAGCTTCATCAGTTCCAACGTAATTATGCGAAGCTCAGAATTTGCGCCTGCGCGCTCTTCTTCCTGCTGGTTTGCCATAAGTAAAGTTTGCATGCTATTAATATAAATATGGCGGGGGCGCTAAGTGTAGTATGGAAAGGATATGCCCTAAGTGCGGAAAAAGCAGCAAAGAAGCGGAATTCGTGGGCGAGTTCTGCTCAGGCTGTTATCCCATTGAAATAAAGTGCCCAAGCACGCTTGAGGTCGCAAGGTGCAGCAAGTGCGAGCGGCTGCTGGGGCCAAGGGGATGGGTAAAGGAAAGCGAGTTCAACTTTGACTTGCTGCTTAGGAGGAACTCCAAGGGGAAATTTTTTGATGCGAAATTTGATACTGTGAGCGGGCTTGCAGTCTTTTGGGTAAAGGCGGGAAGCACGGACGTGAAGATAGAGCGGAAAGTTGAGTTGCGCGTGCAGAAGGGCATTTGCTCGGACTGCACAAGGAAAACAGGAGGGTATTTTGAGGGCAACATACAGCTTCGCGGAGAGGAGAAAAAAGTGCAGAAGTTCGCAATGAAAATTGCAAACATGCTTGAGAAGGAGTCATTTATTGCAAAGATTGAGGAGCTAAAAGAGGGCATTGACATTTACTTTGGGAACAGGATTGCAGCGATTGCGGCGCTCAATAAGTTCGGGCTCCCATATGTTAGGACGGAAAAGCTTTCCGGGGAGCGCAATGGAAGAAGGCTGTTTAGGACTACTTTGCTCGTAAGGCTTGGGGAAAAGCAGTAGGACGAGCGCATGTTTTTATTCCCTTTCAATCACAATTTAATTTTCTTTATGGCTAGGGTGGTGTAATGGTAGCACGGGGGCCTGTGGAGCCCTTAGCCCGGGTTCAATCCCCGGCCCTGGCCCTCCCATAAGGGGCGCGGACTCATCAGAACCTGCCCCTTAAGGGTTTCAACCCCAATCGCCTCCTGAGGTTTCACCCCCTAATGGTTTCAACCCCTTTTATTTCCCGAAAATATTAGTGTTGTTATTTGTGTAGAAACATTTATAAGCTACTTTATGCATAAATATACCATGAAGGGTATTTTTTCCCCTAACGTAATTATTAGGTATCCGGCAGGGCTCAAGCCGGAGCAGCTTAAGCACGTGTTTGACCCTAGCGGAAGGAAGACTGTTGGCGGGAAGGCGATAGACTTTAGGCGCGTTGCGCTGCTGCTGGAAGGGGCAAACAATGATGTGGTGCAGAACTATGAGAAGGAATTTGGGATAAAATTTGACAAGTATAAATTGGGGGAGAGGACGGGCTGGGTGCAGGCGCAGTTTCACGAGGATGCAAGGTTCTTGGAAGCGATTAATTTGCTGGGGCACAGTGAGCAGCAGGCGCAACTGATTAAGCTCCCTTGGTGGAACGAGGTTGCGTGCAGCGAGGTCGGGCATAAGAGAAGGGGCGGCGTAGTTACAATTACGATTGCACCAAGGCATAGTTATGAAACGCAATTAATGAGGGAAGATGTGCAGATAGGGGGCGTGCAGAACGTTTCTGTGGCAGGCATAGCAATCACTACCGATGGATGGATTGCAATAGGGTTGCGCAAAGGCGCGTCGTATTCAAATACGTATCACATAAATGCGGGGGCACTGGGGTTGACTGAAGGCATAATGGATGGCAGCCAGTCAATTTACCAATTCTTCCTTGAGAAGGAGCAGAGGGCGGAATTTGGGACGCGTATGGAAAGCATAGAGAAAGTTGAGCTCGGTTCAAGGGTAGTGGACAGGGTCCTTGACAAGGGTACGATGTACGTTTTTAACGTAGGGGTAAACGTTACGTTTGATGAGCTTCAGAAGCAATATGAGGGAAATATGGATGAGGACAAGGGGGAGCACACGAGGCTTGTTGCAATAAGGGATTCGCCTGAAGCGATATGGAAGTTTGTAGAACAGCATTATAGGGGGGACGTGCAAAGCAGGGATGACAGGAAAGACTCTGAGAGGTTCCTTTTGCACCCCGGCGCGCTTGCGCTTGTTGCGCATATAGGCGGCAAGGCATCAGACCTTGCAAACCTGTACCGCGAAGGGAAATGGTAAGATCCTGCTTTTTAATGCGTCTTCAAACCGGCTTGATATGCACCCAAGCGGGACAGCGCTCTTAAAGTTTTGCGAAGAAATATCTTTATGAGAATATTCCATGAGAATTTGCCTTTTACCTTTGGGGGCGTAGAAAACGATTTTGCAAGGGCAAAAGCAGGAGTGCTGCAGGTGCCGTACGATGGCACTGCAAGCTACAAGGTCGGGATGAGGCACGGGCCTGCCGCCGTGATAGATGCGAGCAGGAACATGGAACTCTATGATATTGAGTTCGGGTGCGACATTTCGCAGAAAGTCGGGTTTTACACTTATGATGAGCTGCACACCGATAAAGGTTCCCCTGAGAAGACCGTGAAAATTGTGCAGGAGAGCGTTTCTGAGGTGCTTAAAGCCGGGAAATTGCCCATTGTGCTTGGAGGGGAACACTCTATTTCAAGCGGCGCTGTGAAGGCGTGCAAGGAAAAGTACGGGCAGCTCTCTGTGCTGCAAATTGATGCGCATGCAGATTTGCGCGATGAGTATGAGGGAACAAAATACAACCATGCGTGCGTGATGAGAAGGATACGCGAAATTACGCGTGACTGCGTGCAGGTCGGGATACGCTCTATGTCGGAAGAGGAAGCGGAGCATATTGAAGAAAAGAAATTGGGCGGCAGCATATTTGGACCGAAATTTGATGCGAAAAAGGTTGCATCTATGCTAAAGGGAAATGTGTACATTACGGTGGACGTGGATGGGTTCGACCCTGCGTACGTGCCGGGAACTGGGACGCCTGAGCCAAATGGGATAAATTGGGAGCAGGCAATGGAGTTGTTTTCTCTTATTAAGGGAAAAATTGTGGGATTTGACGTTGTGGAAATAATGCCGATTTCCGGGCAGGCAAGGACTGAATTCTTCTGCGCAAAGCTTGCGTACAAGATGGCAGGATATGCGCTATTGAAGGCATAATCAGCGTGCGATTATGTTGAATATGCTCCATTTGGATGCGCTGCCGTTCTCAAGTTCCACGTTAAGCTGCAGCAGGACGGCTTTTTTTATTTCCATGTATTTTTCGCGGGGCAGTTCCACGTTCCCGATTGCGTATTTCTTGTTTTTCACGTTGAAGCAGAACATGGAGTCGCGCACGTTCTCGCAGTTGTGGCAGAAGAGGCAGTCGGAGCAATCCCAGCACGAATCGCACTCATAGCAGCGCTGGATTTTCTCGCAGCGGTAGCATTTTAGGCAAAATTCCGACCAGCGCACCTCGTTTGAGCCGAAAACGTGCTCGGAATCGCGGCACCAGAAATTGCAGCCTGACTGCTTTGCATTTATGGACAGGATTGTGCGGTAGCAGTCTGTGGAGTCAAAAGTTATCTGGCAGAAGGGATTGTTCCTGCAATTTCCCACGTTGAACTCTGGGGAGAGGTACGCAATTTTGGAAAGGGTTTGGGGGGCGTTTGCAAGGGAAAGCTGCTGCGCATCCGAGAGAGTTAATGCAAGTTTTGTGCCAAGGAACTCAGACTCGTCCTCGCTTACAAGCCTGTCTTTTGGCATGAGGAGGAAATCAGTGTGCTCGGGCACAAGAAGAGGTGCGCCTGATGCGCACGAGCGGGCGGGCTCGGATTTGCGAGTGTGCATAAGAAGCCATTTCTCGTATTTTGGAATGTTTTGGCGCGGCTTGCCAAGCACTACGTTTGTTGTTTCGGAAAATGCCTTGGATATTGTCGCCATGTCGGATGTTTTGGGCTGCGATTTGGGGTATGCTGCCATTGCCTTTTTCATGGGGGAGAAATCGGGCGCTGCCTGTGAAACAATCTCAAAGAGAGTGGGCAGCCTTTTCTCCTTGAGGAGCATTTGGCCCATTTCTGCAACAAGCTTTGCCTTAAGCTGAAGGTATTTGTCCGCAGGCAGCTTGAGGTTTCCTATTGAGTGGCTTGTGTTCTTCATGCCAAAGCAGAACATGCAGTCACGGCAGCCCACCAAGCCGTGTGAAAAATAAATGTCGGAGCAATGGTCGCACTTTGATGCCTCTATGGTGCGGGTTTGGTGTATTGAGCTTGAGGTCCTTATGGAGAATGAGGAATAGCCGGCACCGCTTGACCCAAACAGGCATTCGGAGCGCACGGATTGAGCAGAATGCGCTATGTATTTGCATCGCGAGGCGCGCTCGCAGTCATATGCAAAAAAGCAGTCTACAAGGTTTGCGCAACCCTCCACAAACTTGGAGTTTCCAAGTATCACGTTCCCGGTGAATGCCGCGCGGCTTGAAACAGCCTCTATCAGGGAATCAATGTCTTTTAGGTCGTTTATGGAGAGAGGGGAGTAGGGCTTGAAGAAATCAACCTCGTCAAATGCGAGCACGGATGCGGAATTTGGGTAGTCCTCTGCTGCGAAAATCACTTCTTTTCCGGAGGCAGAGGAGTGGAGGGTTTTCCTTGGGCTTCCACGCCTTGAAAGCCAGTCGCGGTATTCTGCCAAATTGCCTGCTTCCACGCCAAGGAGCACCTTTACAGTGGCTTTCCACTTCTTGTTCACTTCTGCGTAAGCCTGTGTTTCGGGCAGGGATGCCATAGGTTAATTGGAATGGCGCAAATATTTAATATGTAAAGAGACTGCGGGAGAAAATTATTTGCTTCTCAATCTTTTTTGCACCTGCGAGCTTTGCTCTTTTTCCTTCAGCCGCTTTTGCACTGTTGGGGATTGCAATTCCCTTAGTGCGTCATTTGCAATCCAGCGCGCACTCTTTGTATTTTGGGAATGGATTTCCTTTGCTGCGGAAATTGCGGCTTTGTTGAGCGCGAGGTTGCGCTTTCCTATTTGGCGAAGCGCCCAGTTTACTGCCTTTCGCACGAAATTGCGCGAATCAAATGAGTATTTTTTTATGAGGGGAAGGAAGGACAGGAATTGCACGTTTGTCGCTTTTTTGTCGTGCACGCAAAGGGCTGCAATGAGGGCAAAGCCTGCGCGGCGGGTGAATTCTTTTTCGGACTTTGACCACTCTTTTGCTTTTTTGTGTGCGAGCGGATGCTTGTCAAACAAACCACCGCACACTTGGTCGCACACGTCCCACGAGTCAAAATCAGAAACCCATGCGTCCATTTGGGAGGAGGTGAGTTCTGTCGGGTCTCCTATGAAACCTGCAAGAAGGCGCGCCTCGTGTATTTTTGTTTTCCAAAGAAGTAGAGCGAGAGAGTGGTTTTGCCCTATTTCCTTTGCCATTTTGCGCAAAGTCGGGATGGAAAGCCCGTAAGTGCCTTTTGTGCTTATTCCAAAGCGAGCCATCCCTCCTATGTTTTTAGGGTTGTATTGGGACTTTATGCGGGCAACTATTTTCCTGCATTGTTCCTTGTTGTTGCGCGGGCGGTTGGGAGGGTTTGTGCGCATTGATTTTTGGGCATATTCGTTTTCTTCGTTCATGAGCGAAGTTTGCGGCTAATGTTTTTATTGTGTGTGCACAAAGGGATGACAAGTGATTTTATGGTCACGAGCGAGATTAGCGGGATTTACAAAAGTGAGTCTGATTATTCGAACAGCACGCCAAAACGCAGGTTCAGATTTGATTCTGGGCAGGTATCCCAGCAGTTTATGTATCTGCCAAGCATTTCATCATAGTCATCGTAGCCGCGCCCAAGGAATCCGATGCCGGATTCTTCTGGGACGATTAGGCGCAGCCGTTCAGTGCCAATCTTCTCAAATAGTATCCCGTTTTCATTTTGCCCCCTCTCTTTTATTTGAAACTGGATTACTTCCCCGTCGAACTTCAGGATTATGCTGTCTGCTTCATCAAGGCTTGCTATCTGCTTGTCGTTCGCTGCATTGAGGAGCTGGATGGTAGGGATGCCCACCCTAAATCCATGGTCGCACATGAGCATAATATCAATCAGCCCGCGCTGCTCCCAGCTAATTTTATAGATTAGGAGCTTTGTGGCGCCATTGTGAGTGAACTGGCGCTCAATGCTTGACCCAAATGGTTTTCCCTTTGCCCCGTGGGCGCAGAACCTGCCTTCGAGCCAAGGGTGAATGGAAAGAAATTCTTTTGGAATTGGCAAATAATTGCCGGCAGCATCCTTTTCAAGAAGCAGGCGGTTGAAGAATTGGCGGGAAGCGATGGTTCTGCGGGTATTGTTCCCCATGAGGATTGCTTCAAGCTGAGTGAGATTTGGAACTGGCAGGATTGCCATAGATGTCCCCGTGCGTTATATTATGGCGCGTGAAGTTTAAAAATCCCACAAATGCACCTGCGGCTAAAGGAATGAAGAACGCAAAGGAAGATGAGCGCTTCGTTCATGAGCGAACTTTGCAGGTAATGTTTTTATTATGTAATAGCACAAGTCCCCTCGGTGATATTATAACTTCGGATATTAGCGGTTTTTACAAGTTACCGGTAGCAGAGCGGCTGAAGAAGATTGCACAAATTGCGAATTTGAGCGAGGAGGAGCAGAAAACGCTCTCAAAAGAAGGCGGGCTGCCTGTGGAAACTGCAAATCGGATGGTGGAGAACGTAATTGGGTTCATGCCGCTCCCATTGGGAGTTGCTACTAATTTCATTGTGAATGGGAAGGAGTATCTTGTGCCAATGAGCATAGAGGAGCCATCCGTAATTGCGGCTGCGTCCAATGGGGCAAAATTGGCTAGGGCAAGCGGCGGATTCAAAGCAGATATGGGCAAACAAATTATGATTGGGCAGGTGCAAATTGTCGGAGTGAAGGACGCAAAGGGGGCGGTTGCAAAGCTCAATGCAAAAAGTGCAGAATGGGTGAAAACGGGAAATGAGAATTGCGCCTCGCTTGTGCAGTATGGGGGGGGAGTAAGGGAATTTTCTGCAAGAAGCATTTCAACTGCAAGAGGGGACATGGTGATAGCAGAGTACCTTGTGGACGTGCAGGATGCAATGGGCGCGAACTCCATAAATACCGTGCTGGAAGCGACTGCGCCGAAAATTGCAGCGGAAATTGAGGGGAAAGTGAGGTTGAGGATACTTTCAAACCTCGCCGTGCATAGGATTGCAAAGGCGGGTGCCGTTTGGAAAAAAGAGGAGATTGGAGAAGAGGCAATTGAGGGTATATTGGATGCTTATGAGTTTGCCGCAAACGACATATATAGGTGCGCAACGCACAACAAGGGGATACACAATGGGATGGACGCGGTTGCGCTTGCAACTGGGAATGACTGGAGGGCGCTTGAGGCTGGGGCGCATGCATATGCTGCGCTGAATGGATACAAGCCGCTTACGAGATATTGGAAAGACAAGGCAGGGAACTTGTGCGGTGAAATTGAGGTGCCCCTTGCAATCGGGACTGTTGGGGGGGCTACGAAAACGCATCCGGTTGCGCAAATATGCATGAAGATATTGAGAGTAAAGGGCGCTGCGGAGCTTGGGTGCATAATGGCAAGCGTGGGGCTTGCGCAGAACTTTGCTGCGTTGAGGGCGCTTTCTACTGAAGGGATACAGAAAGGGCACATGAAATTGCATGCTGCGAACATTGCAGTGCTTGCGGGCGCTAAGGGAAAGGAAATTGAAGAGGTTGCAAAAATGATGAGTGAGGGGAAAGACGTTTCAGTTGGGAATGCGAAAAAGATACTGGAGGGAATTAGAGGAAAGTAGATACATTTAAATACTCCTTTATCCACAATATATCTGGTGGATATATGTTCGGTAACATACGTGCTAAGCAGGTAGAAAACATGCGCCAGCTTAATAGCGGTGAGTTTTGGGTTACTTATTCAAAGAGTGGAGAACAGAACAGTTGCAAGTTGCCAAGAGCAAGGGGACTTTCACTTTTTCAGGAGAAATTCATGCAGGACATAAAGCTGCTTGATGGGCAGATGAAAAACCCGCAAAAATTTACAGGAGATGAACGAGTAGAGAGGGCAAAGGAGTTTGTAGCGCAGCACATTGGAACGAGTGTTGCTGATGAGGCAGATTCAACTTATAGGAACAACGCAGTGATGAGGACAATTGTCCTTAAATCTGCCACAGTATATCCGGGATTGGTAGTTCTTGTTTTTGGCGGCGGCATGGAATGGGTAAACAAAACAACTGGCATTGGAAGGGCTTTGAGCAATTTCTTTGGAGTGGTTTCTCCGGATAAAATCATGCAGCAATGCCTTGATAACCAGATGGTCGTAACGGCATATCTTGCTGCATGTTTGGGAGTGGTGGCAAGCCCGATTGCAGATGTGATAAGGGCAAGAGTGCACCAGAGGCGATTTAGGCGAGTCATAAATGGCGACGTTGGGCTCAAGGAGAAATTTGAGGATTACATGAAGGAAAAAAGAGAAGAAATGAAGAGAAAGATTGACGAAATTGTTGGAGGACGGCAAGGAAAATTTGCAGAAAAGAGTTAGTATTTCTTCCCTGCAACCAAATCAATTACTGAAATGAGCTGGTTGAGCTGCTCATAGTCCGTTGTGCGCCCGATGTCGAGCCAGTAGGAGTCAAATATGTATGCGTTGAGCTGCTGCTTTTCTGCGAGAAGGCGCGGGAAAACGTCTTTTGCAAAATCTTCTTTTGGCTTTATGTAGGAGAATATCTTTGGGTCAAATACGTACACGCCCGCATTCACGAAATTTTGAAGGATGGGTTTTTCCCTAAAGGAAGTTATGCGCCCGTCTTTTACTTCTGCTATGCCATATTCGAGCGGGACGCCTTGGCGCTTGAGCCCGATTGTTGCAATGCCTCCTTTTTCACGGTGGAAAGAAAGCATCTGCCTTATGTCTATTGCAGATAGGTGGTCGCCCATCCCTACTACGAAAGGCGCGTCAAATTCCTTTGCAATAGGAAGAGTGGAGCCTGCTGTGTTTTGCTCTTCTTCCTCGCTCACGTAGTGGAGTTTCACCCCGAAGTTCTCCCCATTGCCAAAATATTCTATTATCTGGGACTTGAGGTAGCCAACTGTGAGGTAGATTTCATCTATCCCTGCGCGTTTCATATTCTCTATTACAAACTGGAGGATGGGGCGGCTTCCAAGTGGGAGCATGGGCTTTGGGATGCTGTAAGTGTAGGGGCGAAGCCGCGTGCCCTGCCCGCCGCACAAGAGGATTGCTTTTGCCATAAAAATCACCTAGGAAACCATGAGCTTTTTCACCAAATCTGAATATTCCTGCATCAATGCATTTGCCTTTTTCTCGCTTTTTGCCTCTGCAAACACGCGGAAGTAGTTCTCCGTGCCTGATGCGCGCACTATTGCCCAGCTGTCCTGGAAATCTATGCGCACCCCATCTATGAGGGTTGAGGCCAGGCTGTTCTTTTTTGCATATTGCGCGAGTTTTTTCATTGTGCTTTCTTTTTGGGAAGGGCTGCATTCTATTTTTGTCTTTGCATTGCAATACGTTGGAAGCTCGTTGAGCATTGAGGAAAGAGTTGTTCCTTTTTCGCAAATTGCCTCTGCGATTTTTGCCGCTGCGAAAAATCCGTCCTTTGCGAGCGAGAGCTCGGGCCACACTATCCCGCCTACCTCTTCGCCGCCGCTCACGCAGGAAGCCCCTAGCTCGCGCATTTTTTCGGAAATGTAGGGCGCGCCCACTTTTGTGTAGTGCAGCGTGCCGCCGTATTTCTTGCATACGTCCTCTATCACCTTGCTTGTTGCGACAGTTGTCACTACGCTTCCCTTTCTTCTCTCAAGCGCGAGCTTTGCGGAAAGTGCAAAGCCGCGGTCCCCAACTATGAAATTGCCCTTGTGGCAGATGAAAATCACGCGGTCTGAATCGCCGTCCCAGCCTACCCCAAGGTCAGCGTGCGTGTCCTTTACTTTTGAGATGAGGGAGTGCAGGTTTGCCTCTGTTGGTTCGGATGGGCGGGACGGGAAAGTGCCGTCTATTTTTTCATTCATGAGAGTTATGCTGCAGCCGAGTTTTTCAAAAAGAGCGGGCGCCGCGGTTGCTGCTGTACCGTTTCCGCAGTCAAGCACAACTGAAAGTTTGCGTTCGCGAATTGCCTGCACGTTGAGGAGATTTAGCATTGCATTTATGTGGTCGCTGCACGCACCCTTGTATTCGATGCACTTCCCGATTTTTTTCCATTCAACGGGTTTTGCCCCGGCTGCAGCTATTTTTTCTATTTCTTTGCCGCGCTCGTGCGAAATCCCTACGCCGTTCTTGTCCACGAATTTTAGCGCATTCCATTCGGGAGGGTTGTGAGATGCTGTCACTATAATGAGGCCGTCCGCCTTTTTTGAGCAAGCTTCGCTTGCAGCCCTCGCAAACCTTGGAGTTTGCTCGGTTGAATGCAAGATGTATTCGCACGTGGGCGAGCTTGCAAGGCCGACGTCAAGCACGCTTGCGCCCGAGCGCATTATGCCCGCCTTTGCGGCTGCAAAGAGCATGGGGCTTGTGAGGCGCATGTCGCGCCCGAGGATAATTGTTTTTCCAGCCCCGCCGCACCATTGCGCAAAAGCTGCAGAAAATTCGAGCACGGCAGATGGGGTGAGTTCGCCTATCTTGCCGCGGATTCCGTTTGTGCCGAATGAGAGCGAATCCATAGATACACTTCATGATGATTGGGGTTTGTACCCTAGCCACTCAAATATTTTCACTTCCCCTCCGGAGGTCTCGTACACGAGCTTGAAGCCGGGAAGGTCGCGCAGGTAGAATGCGCGGTAGAGGGGCGACTCATAGAACTTTCCCTTGCGGTCAGCATAGCTGTCCGCAACTGTGCCGTTTGGACCGCTCCACACCTTGTCAGTATTGTATATTGTGTAATAAACGTCGTAATCCTGCTCGGACGAGTATTGCTGCACATAAGCCTTGTTCAGCAGGAGATTTCCTTCTTCGTCCTTGCGGTCAAGGTAATACGTGCCAAGCCCGCGCCGTCCGTCCGCAAGCGAGATTGTTGCCATGCAGTATTGCTTTTTGAGCTGGCGCGCATCGCCCACGTAGTAGTCAACAAAGCCCACCACGCCGCTTAGCTGCTGCGTGGCTGAAACAACGCAGGCTTCCCTGCTTGTTTTGGGCACGAAAATTGTCTCGAACATGTGCTCGAACTCGCACCTTGAGCCTCCTGGCCATACCTGCACGCTTGTCTTGTTGTCGCGCGCGCACGAGAGGTAGTTGAGCGCGCCGTATTTGCCGCCGAAGTTCGTGCCACTTGAGATGAGCTCAACGTCAAAGAGCGCGTATTTTGAGTCAAAGCGGTCCATTGCAGCCGCAAGCTCTTGGGGCGTGCCGTCAATGTAGGCGTGCGCAACTTCCTGTATCATGTCCTTGCGCGCATGCTCGTTGCGAAGCACGCTGTCGCGCTCGCCAAAGAAGTTTATCCAGTGCCCATAATCCCACCAGGAGATTATGCGCGAATCGTTCTCCGTGCTGCTGCGCACCCATTCCATTGACTCCACCCAGTAGGGTGCGAGCATTGAGCAGCGCAGCTGCGCGCCTGAAACCTGGTCGCGGTCAGGGTTTGTGATGTTTGAGACCTGGGAGTATATGCACAGGCGGGGGTTGAACTGGTTCGTGAAGCTGTCTGCAAACTTGGGGTTTGAGCCTGCTGCACAAATGTCGGTGTCGAATTGCCCCATTGCCTTTATCTGCTCACAAAGCTGCGCCATCTTTTCCATTCCGGAACCTGCGGGGTCGTCCTGGTAGCGCTGCGAGAATGAGGCAACAAGAAGGGGCTTTGAGACTGCTGAGCGCTCGTCCGCAAACTGGAAGAGCATCGTGGATGCGATGAGCACGATGCACGCCGCATAGGAGAGCTTTGATGCAAGGTGCCTGTCCTTCTTGAATGCAAGCACGAAAAACAGCACTGCGCTTTCCGCAAGGGCTACTGTGAGAACCGCTGAAAGCGAGCCCACAAGGCCGAGGAACACAAGGTACTTTATCTTGTTTATGCCGATGTACGCAATTGGGAATATTATGAGGGCGAACAGGAGCGCGACTGCGCCCGCATTACTGGAATCGTCAGTTGCGCTTTCGGACTTTTTCCCAAAGCCCTGCAGGAAAAGCGAAACATAGGTTATTGCGGAATACGCAAGCGCGCACGTGATGGCAAGCAGGAACAGGCTTGAAGTCTTGTCACCCGTCTGCATGCCGATTTGGAAGAAAAAGTTCACGATAAGGTCTATGAGCTTGAAGAGGATGTTTGCAAGCAGCGAGAAGGGGGCTGCGATTATGGAGAGTGCGAGCACAAAGAGCCATCCAGGGATATTTTGGATTGCGGCGGGCATTTCGCCAACGTCGCCGGGCGTGAGGGTCCTTCCTATAAAGCCCATCTGCCCCTCAAAGGAGGCTCCGGACTGCCCCTGCTCAGCGATTGTGCGTTCAAGTGGCGAGGGGTAAGTTGCAGTGCCTGCGTATGCGCCAACATACGTGCGCACCATGCCCCCAAGAGGGGAGAAAAAGAACAGCAGGAGCGCGACTGCACCAAGCGCGCCAAGCGCCTGCAGGCGCAGCTTTTGGGAGTCGAGCATCCTGCCAAGGAAATAGAGCGCGAACGCGCCCATAAGTGCGGCTGCAAACGCAAATATGGAAGTTGAGGGCAGGCGGGAGAAAAGCGCGCCCAAAGAGGGCGAAGGGGAAGTGTAGAACCCCATGAGCATTGTGCCTGCAATAACGCCGAGAAAAACAAGCAGGTTGAGCTGCAGGAAAAACTCGGAATAGTTCCTTGCGCTTGAGGTGAGCAGGTGCTTTGCCAGTTGGGGCAGCGGCTGCTGGTGGTGCCCGTGGGACTCATGGTGCTTGTATGCAAGGAACAGGCGCAGCGCCTCGAGAGGTATGAACGCGAGCAGCACAAGCATTATTACGTCCTGGAATGATGAGCCGCATATTGCTGCGAAGAATGCGAGGGATGCAAAGAGCGCGATGCGTATGTCGCGGTGCCTAAGAGCAGCGGCGTATGCGCCAAAGAAAAACAGCACTGCAAAAAATCCATAGGGCTGCCCTTCCGCAACGCCCGCCTGCATTTTCAGTATCAGGGAGGAGGTGAACGCAAAGAGGCCTGCAGCAAAAATCCCATAGCGGCGCCCAAGCAGCGAGGATGCAAGAAGGTATGCCCCAAAAACCATGAGCATTGAGACAAACGGGGGATAGAAATTTGCGATTGTGGAATAGAGGTAGCGCTCGTATTCCCCGCCTTGCGTGTAAATGGAATACCATTGGGCTTCAAGGTAGGAGCCAAGGGGATTTGTGCGGTGCGAATACGTTTCGCCCGCGCCAAGCTTGTCAAACCACGCTGTGCTGTCGATTGCGGGGGAAACCCCATGGCGGATTATTTCCGCGCCGCTGTAGATGTAAAAATACGGGTCAAGCTCCGAGTAAATCGGGCTGTAGCTTTGCACGCGCAGCCAGAAGGCAAGGAACATGAAAAGGAAAAGGAAGACAGGGGGGGAATATTTTTTCACTGCGTCAAAAATCTCTGCATGCGTTGAAAGCGCAGGCATGGAAAGGGCGGGCAGCTTTAGCAGGTTGTCCTTTATGCAAAGTGCAATGCCAATTATGAAAAGCGCAAATGTGTTTGCAAGCACAAGGGGAAGCGAAAAATAAATCCCGAGCATGCCCTCAAGCCAGAGAAGGGTTGGGATTAGTATTGTGCCAGCAACAAAGCCGAATGGGAGCTTCTCAAACCATGCAAGCTTTGAGTTCCTCAAGAACCAGAGGGCGAGGGGGATGCAGGGCAGCATTGAAGAAAGCAGCAGGATTAGCATTAGCTTTAGCGGCTCAAAAACAAACATTTCATAACCTCCCAAGGGGTTAGCTTGCGTGCCGAAGTATATAAAACTAACGCGCAACAAACAACATTATGTTTGATGTGCATGTGGTTGGTGCGGGGCCTGCAGGAAGCTTTGCCGCAGTCGCTGCGCTAAAGAGGGGGAAAAACGTGCTTGTGTCTGAGGAGCATGCGCGCGTTGGCGAGCCAGTGCACTGCTCAGGGCTGGTTTCAGAAAGCGGGCTTGAGGAGATGCGCGAAGTTGTGAATTATCGGAAGATTGCACTGAATAGGATAGAGAGTGCGACTATTTTTTGCGGCAGGCAGCACGTAAAGCTTAAGCCCAAAAAGGCAAAGGCAATTCTTATAGACCGCGGGGAATTTGACAGGATGGCGGCGCAAAAGGCGCAGTCTGATGGCGCAAAGTTTGAGCTTGGAAAACGGGTTTCAAAAATAGAGCAGCTGCAAAGCAGATGCATCGTGGGAGCGGATGGGCCTGCGTCCGAAATCGCGCGTCTTTTCCATTTCCCGAAAATAAAGAGGGCGGTTTCGGCATTTCAGGCAGACTACGAATGCGAAGTGAAGGAAATGCACGATGCAAAGCTGTACATTTCGCCTGCGCACTTTCCGGGTTTTTTCGGCTGGGCGATACCCATAGACGAGGGGCATGCGAAAATCGGGTTTGCCGTGAAGCCGGGCGCCTTCCCGAAAAAGGCATTTGGGGGAATACTGCAGCAGTTTGGGGCGAAAAAACCCGCAAACGAATTTGGCGCGCTCATTCCAATAGAAGTGAGGAAAAAAACTGCAGGGGAATTCGGGGAGAGGAGCGTATTCTTGGCAGGGGATGCCGCAGGGCAGGTGAAAGCAACTACAGGAGGAGGGATATATTTTGGGGCAAGCTGTGGCAGGATTGCAGGGGAGCTTTGCCCAAATGCAGATGCATACGAGAGGGGGTGGAGGAGGGAGTACGGGAAGGATTTGCACATGCATGCGCTTTTAAGGAAAGTGATGGACATACCTGATGAGATGGTAGTGGATGCGCTCCTATTTGCATTCAAGGCAGGCATGCTGGACAGGTTCATAAGCGAGCATGCGCAAATGGACCGCTGGGGAAACCTTGCGAATCCTGATGCACTTGGGGCGTATTTGAAAATGCTTGCGGGGAGAGGGGAGAAAAATGAAAATTGATTTCCATGTGCACACGCATTTTTCAAAGGACTGCCTGTCGGACGTGCGCAAGGTGCTGCAGTGCGCAATTGAGAAGGGCATGGGCGGGATTGCGATTACGGACCATGAGACAGTAGAGGGAGCACTCCTTGCAAAGGAAATAGTGGAGGAGGAAAAATTGCCGCTTCTTGTAATAGTTGGGGAGGAAATAATCACACCTCACGGGGAAATCATGGGGCTTTTTCTCAAGAAAACAATCAATAGGTGCAGCATTTCAAGGGCGCTTTTGGAAATAAAGAGGCAGGACGGGATTGCAAGCATACCGCACCCCTTTGACAGCGTGCGCGGCTCTGCGCTGCACCCAAAATGGCTTTCCAAAGAGGAAATCAAGGGGCTTGAGGCAGTAGAGGTTTTCAATGCAAGGGTGACGCTACCTTCCGTGAATGAGAGCGCGCTGGAATTTGCGCAGGGGCAGGGGCTTGCGCAGCTGGGAGGGTCGGACGCGCACACGCTTGGGGAGATTGGGGCTGCATGCACAAAAGTGAATGCGAAGAATGGAAAGGAAGTGCGGGATGCGATTTTGAAGCGGAAAACAAGAGTTGAGGGGAAGCTTTCAAGCCCGCTTGTGCACTTGCACTCAAGGTATGCGTCGTTAAGGAAAAAAATAATGAGGTAGGGCGCCCGATGCGGGCGGCTGAAGGAAAAAAATAATAATGTAGAGTGGGAAGTGAGGGTATGAAGCCGTATCATATAGCGATTATACCCGATGGGAATAGGCGATGGGCGAAAAAGAAAGGCATGGACAAGAGGAAGGGCTACGAGATTGGAATAAGGCACATCGGGGACGTCTTGAAGTGGTGCCGGCAGAAAAAAATACGCATGCTCTCCATGTGGGGATTTTCAACCGAGAATTTCAAGCGCCCAAAAGACGAAGTCGGGGCGCTTTTTGAGCTTTTTGAAAGCAACCTCATGAAAATACTGGAGGAGGGAAAGGAAAGCTACCGCAAATACAAGGTGCGCGTGCGTTTTATAGGGAGAAAGGACCTTTTCCCGCGCGAGATACGGGAAAAGCTTGAGGCGGTTGAGAAGAAAACTGAAAAGAACGGGAAATATTTTTTCAATGTGTTTTTGGGGTACGGGGGCAGGCAGGAAATTCTGGATGCGGTGAATGCTGCAATAAAGAGGGGAAGGGGAGTGGACGAGAGAGAATTTGAGAAGCTCCTGTATACAAGAGACATACCTGAACCGGACATGGTAATAAGGACGTCAGGGGAAGAAAGGGTGAGCGGGTTCCTTCCCTGGCAGGCAGCGTATTCGGAATGGTATTTTTCCAAAAAGCTTTGGCCTGATTTTTCCAAAAAGGACTTTTTTGATGCCCTAAAGGAATATGCGAGAAGGAAGAGAAGATACGGGAAATAAGCGGGGAAGCATATGATAAAAAATAAGGCGAATGGGAAGAAACTGAGAATGCCTTATGAGATTGCGGACACGTTTGAGAAGCGCGCAAGCGGGCTCATGTTCGCAAGCGCGCCAAAATGCATACTTTTCAAGTTTGAAAAAACCGGGAATTACCCGATACATTCGCTTTTTGTGTTTTTCAGGTTTGATGCGGTGTACCTTGATGCGAACATGCGCGCGGTTGAAATTTTTGAAAGGGTTGCGCCCTTCCAGCCGCTTATATCTCCGAAAAAGGACTCGCTTTTCCTCCTTGAGATGCCGCAAAATTTTGTGAAGAAGCTCGGGATAAGAATAGGGGACAAATTGGAATTGGGATGAGGAAAGCGGGCTGAAAAATGAGGGAAGGTAAATTCCGGCTGGAAGGGAAATTTGAGGGGCAGGGAAAAGCGGGCTGGAAACGGCGGGCTGATAATTTTATGGGCAAATCTGGGCTTGGCTGGAAAATCCGTGCAAAAGCCGAGTACAGGGTCGCGCTCCCGCAGCTATCCGAAGATGAGGAAAAAGCGGTGCTTGACATATCCGCACTTTTTTGCGCGCAGTCCCAGAAAACTGAGATTGAAAGCGGGAAAGCGGCGGCGGAATGCATAGAGAAATTGTGCAGGGAATACTGCGAGGAAAATTCAATTGAGCTTGACGCCCCGCAGAAAAAATACATTCCGAAAATGGCGTATTTGCACACGTATGCGAACTGCTTTTTGGATGAGCTTCTGGGGGATGCAAGGCTTGAGGAGATTGCAATTTTCGGGCTTGGAAAACCGGCATACGTATATGTGCGCGGGGAAGGATGGAAAGAGACAAACTGCAGCTTTGAGGGGGCGGCGGAGTTCTGCGCGTGCGTGAACAAGCTTGGGAGGAATGCCGGAAAACGGGTGAGCGCTCAAACTCCGAAAATAAATGCGGCCCTAACGGACGGGTCGCGCATGCATGCCGCAATCCCCCCTGTGTGCGAATATTCCCTTACCATAAGGAAATTCCGCTCTGAGCCCTTTTGCGCGCACGAGCTTGGGAAGGGAGGGACGGCGAGCTTTTCGTGCCTTGCGTTCCTGTGGGCTGCAATGCAGGCTGAGCTTTCAATAATTGTTGCGGGGAATACCGCGAGCGGGAAAACAACCACCCTTAATTCGCTTTTTTCATTTGTGCCGAAAAACGAGCGCATAATCGTTGCAGAGGACACTGCGGAAATAAATTTGCCGCACGCGCACGTTGTAAGGCTGCTCTCAAATGAGGAGAGCGGAATTGGGATGAATGAGATAATACGCGACAGCCTGCGCATGAGGCCGGATAGGCTTGTTGTCGGGGAAATGCGCTCGCCAAAGGAAGTGGAGGCGTTCATGGAAACCGTGCTTTGCGGGCAGGGAAAGGGAAGCTATGCGACGTTCCATGCGCAAAGCGCGAATGATGCGCTCCTTAGGCTTCGCATGCTGGGTGCAATGACCTCGGACATCCCTTCCATAGACCTCGTGGTTGTGCAAAGGAGGATGGAGAGCTACGATTTGAAAAGGCGCAGCAGCGCGCAGAGCAGGAGAATACGCGAGGTGTGCGAGATAAGGGAAGGAGAAATGCCCTCGTGCGTGCCTATTTTTTCCCTGCAGGAAGGGGAGCTTGTGAGGACAAAGAACAAATCTTTTGCGCTTGAAAAAATTTCAGAATGCTTTGGATGCTCGCAGGAGGAGTTGGGGAAGGAGATGAAAAAGAGGGAGAAGTTTTTGGGGGAAATAGGCAAAAAGAAAATTTCCTTTTTAGAGAGCTTTGGGAAGATACAGGAGTTCATGCTGAAGTAGGATTCAAATTGGTGTGACCCTCCACGGGCTAAAGCCCGTGGCGTCCGTTAGGATGGAAAAAGGGCTTTAGGCGGACGCAACAACGTTGCAGTTGGGGGTGCGCTCCTTCAGTTGCTAAAGCAGCAAGCGTCCGCGCACCCGTGGAGGGTCAGTGGTATGGGGGCTTTTGCGCAGATTGCAAATGCGGTTCCTGCGGGATTTTTCCAGAAAGGGAAGATTGGGCAGATGGAGGAGGATTTGCGCTGCGCGAACATTGCATTTGAGGCGCGCGAATTCCTTTGCGCGTGCTTTTTCATGCCGCTTCTTCTGCTGCCCCTTTTTTTCATTGTGCTGACGGTATTTTTGAGAGACGTTTTCCTTTCCTGCGCGCTTTCCCTTCTATTGTTTGCGTGTTTTTATCTTTTGCTTGTGCGCGTGCCTGCATTTGTTGCGAAGAAGAGGGCGGATGAAGAAGAGGCGGATTTGCCCCTTTCCCTTGGGGCAATGGCGATTTACATTGACTTGAAAATCCCTTTTGAAAAAGCGCTTGGGGCGCTTGGGAAAGACAGGTATGCATTTTCGCGCCACATACGTGGCGTGCTTTCTGCGGTGAAATTCGGCGAAAGCGTACAAAGTGCGCTTTTTGCGCGTGCGGCTTATACGCGCTCTTCGTTTTGCAAGCGCGCGCTTGCGCAACTTGCGCTGTGTTATGAGGGCGAGGGAAGCCCGGAAAGCCTGCGCAGGCTTGCGGAGGAGGCGGGAATTTCTGCAGGCGCGAAAACGCGCGAATTTGCATCCAAAATGTCCTTCCTTGCGCTTCTCTTTATTGCGGTGAGTGCGCTTGCACCCTCGTTTTTTGCGATTTTCCTCCTTATTGCCGGGAAATTCCTTTTCCTTGAGGCATCTGCAATGCAGGTGTGGATTATGTATGCGCTTGTTTTTCCCCTTGGATGCGCGCTTGTGCTGCTTATGATATATGCAAGCGCGCCGTGCGCAATTGGGGGAGGGCAGGAGGTTTTATTTGGGATGGAAATTGCGGGACGGAGGCTTGGCTGGAAGGAAAGCGTTGCGCTCTTTGCTGTTTGCATGCTGCCCCTTTTGTGCGCGCTTTTCTTTTATCCGCAAATCTGGGCGGTTGGGGCGTGCGCACTTGTTGCGGCATTTCCATTTTGGGCGTATTTTTCCCCGCTTTATGCGAAATGGAGAAGGGAGGAGGAGCTTGAGAAGGCACTGCCTGATGCGCTATTTCA
>Ga0172370_10002605_pt1 | contig 25838 bp, 17 predicted proteins | sample LakKiv5m_FD_114538 | JGI IMG/M metagenome (GOLD analysis project Ga0172370, IMG submission 114538) | Freshwater microbial communities from Kabuno Bay, South-Kivu, Congo - kab_022012_11.5m | ecosystem: Environmental > Aquatic > Freshwater > Lake | place: Democratic Republic of the Congo...
ATATTTTAAATCCGGATTCCCCTTTTGAGTATCCTTCTTTGGAATGACAAAATAATTATAATAGAGTTCAGTAAAACTTGGTGTTCTAAACGCGCGCCCAATTGAAGCAAATGCCCGCGCATTATGGGTAATCCGGTAACCAATGCTGCCTCCGGGCCAAATCCGCCATCCAAGTTTTTCGTAATTGTAAGCAAACAACCCAAGAGAAAAATTAAAATTATCGAAGTTCATTCTTTGTTCACCAAAAATTCCGGACTTTTGTCGTGAATGGCTTCCCAAATTTGTACTCTTTAAAACATCTCTTGAAACTTCGCCGCCGATGGTTGAAACTCCGAGTGAGGAATTCAAAGAATTTTGAACTTCAAAAGTGTAGGAGTTTGTTTGGTGAATATTTTGATAAAACGATGGGATAAGATAATTCAAAAGATAAGTATCATCGTTTCTGCGCCAATAGAGTTTTGGAGTAATAGAAACATTACCGAAATGAAGCTCGCCGGTGAGCGCTGTTAATTTTGTTGTGGTGTGTTCCCATTGATTTGGATATTTATCAGAGTAGAAGTTATTCGCTCCAAATTTTTTATCATTATATCCAAACGCAAAATGAATTTGATTCGCATCGAATTGATACATGCTTCTGAAATAAACATTTTGTTCATCAAAATTTGTATTTGAGCGGTAACCGTCGCTTTTTGTTTTGGCGAAAGATATTTGACTGTCAAAATTTTTATAACCGTACCCTCCAAATAATCCGGTGGAATAAAAACCATACTCACCTCCGAGCAGGTTAAGTTCAAAAGCTTTTCCATCCTTCATTTTTTTCGTGATGATATTTACAACACCGCTGATTGCGTTTGACCCAAAAAAACTTGAGGCTTCTCCTTTAACAATTTCTATTCGTTCAATTTGTTCAAGGGGAACGGGAAGATTAAAATTATGATGCGCGGTTTGTGCATCGTTAACTTTGATGCCGTCAACCATCACCAGTGTTTGCTCAAAGGTACCACCGTTAATGCTGATATCCGCCTGAACGCCTTCAGTTCCCCGCTGCTTTATATCAACTCCCGCTACATATTGGAGTAAGTCTTGAATACTATTTGCCGGAGCGGACATTAATTCATCAGCAGTTATAATTTGAATATTTTTATTCGTGCGGGAGAGAGATTCTGAAGTTCTTCCGGCTGTTACAACTATTTCATCCATGTTGTATGTTTTCTCTTGTGCAAGAAGCGTTATCTGAAACAAAATTATAATAAGGAGACAGAAAAGGTTACAAGACTGTTTTTGCATATTATTTTCTAATAGTGAATTTATCAATAATTTTTATTTCAGAGCCGAGTACATTGTTTGTTTTCGCTTTTGGAAAAGCGCCGTACGTGGTTACTTCAACTTTGTTTTTTTTAACATCGAAAGCCACATATTCAAAAGCGCGTACTCCGACGAAATCTTCAGATGCTTGTGAATTCTTTCCCGGACCGTAGAGATAATTCAAAACCTTGTAATAAGGAACAGCTTCTTCGTAAGTGAATTCTTGTTCGGGATTTTTCGGTTCATCGTATTTTGGGTTAAAATAGTAAAGCGGTGCACCCGAACTTCCGGTAACCACTTGATAAACTCCGTCTACCGATTCTCTTCCGTAAAGGTGTTCGTGACCGCAGATATACGCGGTAACGTTATACTCATTAAGAATTCTGATAAACTCATTTCGTTGGTTGAAGTACCATTGACGCGTTGAATCGAGCGGAAGCTTTAAATTAAATCCGAGGTTCGGCAAACCATCACGCAAGTGACCACCGATCGGATAGGCAGGTTCGTGACTGACTACAAAGATATCCGTTACTCCCCTCTGTCTCGCCTCCTTCAAATCGTGTGCAAGCCAATCTAAATTTTTTATATAATGCCAATCTCTTCTATCATCAGTCGAATCATCGGGATTACCGTAATACCATTTATCTGATGTTACAAACACAAAGTGATGTTTTTCATAATCTAAAGAGTAAGAAATTCCTTTTTCATCATTCGGACCGTTAAGAAAGATATTGGGAAAAATTTTTCGAAAATTTTCTTCGTCCTTTGGATGTTGTACTTCGTGGTTCCCTACCACCACCCATACTTTCGGCCAAACCATCTTAGGATTATTATAGATCGGGGACATTACCTCTTTCCAGTGATTTAATTCTTTTACAGTTTGGTTTGGATTGGTTTTGCTGCCGTCAACCAAATCACCAGCAAAAATTACAAACTTTGCGTCCTTCTGATTTTTGATAATATGATCGACCAGTTTTGAAAGAACTTGTTTATTTACTCCGTCGTCGCTACCTCTGCTGTCAGACATTGCAATAAACTTAAAATTTTGGGAAAAAAGAGGAGTTAATCCTAAGAGGGAAAAAAGGACGAGAACCTTAAAATATTTCACTTTACTACCTTTGTTGAGATACAAAATCTTTGTTAACTAAACATATTTTTTTTTGCCATAGTTCTGTAAACTCCTACCACAACACCGACCATTCTAAACTTTGGGTCACCTCTATCAACTATAATCGGCTGAAAGTTTGGATTTTCAGAATGCAGTTCAATACTCTTGTGTTGAAGAACAAGTCTTTTAACAACTGCGGCGTCTTCCAAAACTGCTACCACAATTTGTCCGTTTGAAAATTCAGTCTCCGGTTTAACAATGACAACATCGCCGTTAAAAATGTAAGCGTCTTTCAGACTGTCGCCTTTCACTTTTAGCAAAAAGGAATCGTTTGGCATAACTACAACATTGGGCAATTGCACTGTATCGATTGCATCCTGATAAATAGTCAGCGGATTACCGGCCGCAACCTCACCAATAACGGGATGCTGCGAAAACAATTTTCCCTCCATAGTAATTTCAATGCTGCGTGATTTCTTAGGATTTATTTTGATAAATCCTTTTTTCTCTATCGATTGAAGATGCTGTCTTGCGGTTGCTCTATTTTTGTATCCGAACTGTTGGGCAATTTCTGCAAGCGACGGGAGAATTCCCTTCACTGCTCGTTGTTCGAGAAGAAAATTGAGGATTTTCTGCTGAATTCCGGTTAATTCTTTTGCCATGGGCACACTTTCGTTTCGTGAGTCACAGCTCTCATAAGTTTAAACTACCATACATTTGTATGGTAAATTATAAAACTAATAAATCTAAATCAAGAAAAATTCTTATAAAAGTTTGTTTTCTTAAAGAAGAAAGCGTGTGATGGAGGGATAACAGTATTTCAAAGAGAGCTGAAAACTTAATTTAAGCCGAGAATATTTTCTCCAAGGCTTCAATAAGTTTCTCACGGAAAATAGGTTTAGAGATGAATTCATTAAATCCGGCTGCAACAAATTTTTCTCTATCACCGGGTAAAACATAGGCAGTTACAGCTATAATTGGCAAAGATTGAAATCCCGGCATTTGATGAATCATTTTCAAGGCGTCAAGTCCGTTATATTCACCCTGTAAATTGATGTCCATGACGATGAAATCAAAGCTTTGACTAGTGATGAGAGGAAGAGCTTCTTCAAAACTGACGGCAAATTTAATGTCGCCAAGATCTTTCATTTGAACTTTAAAGAGAATCTGCGAATCAACCTGATCTTCGATGTAGAGACAAGAAAGTTTTTGAAGTTCAAGTGGTTTCTTTTCCTTCGGCGCTTCGTTAAATTCTTCCACCAAAGTTCTTCTTAATCGTACCGTCGGTTCTTCCTGTTTTTGATTAGGCGGTGGTGGCGCAACTTTTTCGAATTGTTCTTCGACTACTGTTGTTCTTCTACCAACGGAAGTTTGACGCGCTGAAGCGGGGGCTTCTTTAATTTGCGTTGTAGAGGCGGCAGGCTCTGTAATTACCGTAGCCGTGCGGCTTGGGGCGGGAGCTGCTTCTGGTAATACGGGTGATTCTTCAGCCATCTGCGCATCCGCTGAGGCATCTCTTCTCATCGGGAAAAAGAATCCCATTTCATAAGGTTCATTTCCTTTTCGGACAATTTCAATATTGCAGTGCAGAGTCCGCATCAACTCGCGAAGACTTAAAATTGCAAATCGTGAAACTCCATAAGGTCTAATAAGCGAAACATCGCCATTTTGAATAAGAACCGGTTCGAGCGCAAAAAGGAGTTCATCGGTTATCCTTATTAAAGCATCCCGCATCGAAAAAAAGAACTCATTCTCATCAACTTGCTCTACCGAAAAATAGAAATGGTTTTGGTCACTCACCTTTGCACAGATATTTGCAATGGTACCAAAAAACATTTTATATTTTTGCTCATCCCCTTCTATCCAAAGTGGAGAGATTTTGGTAATAACGCTGTGTTTTTTATGGGCCGGAGACTCGTTGAATTCCCGCTTAATTTTATCAAATAATTCCGGAACCGCGAAGGTGCTTATTTGTGAATCTTCTTCCTTAAGTAGGGTCGCGTATTCTGCGATCGAGTTCATTGTCCCCATCAGTTCCTGTTGATTTTCTTGGATATACGCGATCGACTCTTTTTGATCCGGCGTTGGAGATTCAATGCTTTCTCTTATTTCCTGCATGAACCCGAGCATCACGTTGATTGGCGTTAGTATTTCATGAAAGATTGTAGATAATTGAGCCGGTTCTAATTGTTTTCTCGATTTTTCAATTGTTTCAACTACGACTTCTTTTTCGGTTTCTTGTTTCACTTTAATCAGGATAGTAAAACTTTCGGCAATACCGCTGTTATTAATATTCGGAAGAGCTGTCAATTCTGCCGGAACAAAGAGTTTTTGCGCGTTCTTCATCTGAACTTTTAACGTAGTAGTTTCAGCAATTTTTGATGAAAAGATTTTTGCATTTATTATCCCTCTATCTTCATCGCTAAACAAGGATACCAGAGAATTACCAAGAAGAGTTGTTTTACTCATTCCGGCAAAAACGATAAGATTTTGATTGATGAATTTGATGAATCCGGAGTTGTCGGTTACCACAACTAATGCTTCGGTTGAATCAAAAACCGATTTGTAAAGCTTGAATTCGCTTTCCTTCTCAAGTTTCTCAGAAATATTTTTGATGATCGTAAAATGAGCTTCTTTGTTTTCATACTTAAAAGTGTCTTTAAAGATTTCCACCGTTATGCTTGAGCCATCTTTCTTTTTATGCTGGAAAGGTCCGGAAAAGACATTTTTCTTATTAACATGCGAGGAATCCAAGAGTGTTTGAATATCGTCGGGAGAATAAAGATCGGTTAAATCCATTTGTAAAAATTCATCGTGCGAATAGCCATATAACGCAATTGCAGCATCATTAGCCTCAAGAAACCGAAGGTTCTCTGCATCATAAATCAAGATGGGATCTGGCATCGATTTTATTAATGTATCAAACATTTTTCCTCTGGTTTTTATTAATGCTTCAAAGCTGTCGAAGGCATCGAGATTTTCAACAACCAAAAAATAAGCATTTGTTTCAATTTTATCACTATGTAATTTGTTAATTTTTGCTTGAAAATAGCTTTTCCCCTCTTTATTAATACCGCTGAAGATGATATTCACTTCTTCTTGATTGGTGGATATTGCCGCGTTAATTTTTTGCAGTTCAGGCTTTCCAAAAACTTTTTCCAATGTAAGGTTCGTGTTCCCATATCCCAACAGGTTCATCATTTCGTTAAACAGTTTGTTACTGTTCTCAATCTCACCATTTGAATTGAATATGCAAACGGGATAAGGAATTTCTTCAAGTGAAGTTCCTTTTTCGCCAGAAATCTTTCCACCGGATTGAGCACTGGCTCTATCTTCATGTTTGTTTGAGAATCCAAGGGTCACAACCACATTGTTATCAGCGTCAAGTAAAGGAATAATCACTGATTCGTACTTATGGTGTGTGGTAAATCCTTTTGCCGGAACGCCGCGTAATGAGATAATATTGCCCGTACTTTTTACATAACTTCCCATGGAATTGTACAATTCACTGCTGAACTGCGGTACGAAAAGATTTTCATTCTTCCCTTCAATTTGCGCTATCCGCAGCCCAAGAAAATCGGCGAATCTTTGATTGACAAGCAGGAACTTGTTTTCATTATCTTTTAACCAAAAAAGAGAGTCAAGTTTATTAACCGCGTTTTGAAGTTTATTTTTGCCAAGTAGAGTAAACGGATAATTTGACTGTACCTCTTTAATAATATTTAAGCTGGCCGAATCGTGAATTATCTCCGCAACATCATCCGAACTCATTTCAATTTGAAGAAAATGGCTATTTACCTCCGAGCGCTCTTCAAATCTTTCAACCTGAATAAAATAATAATCGCTGTTCTCTATTGTATAATGACTAATTCTAAAATGTAAACTAACTTCTATTCCGGAAACGAGTTTAAAACTCCCTTTCTTTTCAACAGGAAATATTTCGTAATTAAGATTTTCAACGATCTCTTCAAGATGAATTCCCTCCTCTTTGTCAAAGAGGTCATAAAGAGTACTACCTTGGTCTGTTGGTCTAAAAGTTTCAAAAGCTTTTTTGTTAGAATAAAGAAGCAGTCCTTTTGCATCAATCAAGAGAATTGGATTACTGAATGTATCAGCTAATGATTTTATCAGCTCAAGATGTTCAACATTTGCCGAGGTCATCATTTCAACTTCCGTATTGTTTACCTGGAAGGATTTTTAATGGTAATTACATTTGAATACGTTGAATAAACTACACCATCTGTCGCCCGCACACGATATGCGTAAGTTACTCCTCCGACAGTTGTTGCATCATCGTATTGAGCAATATCAGCTTCACTTTTTCCAATTTCGGTGAAATTCGTTAATGTAGAATCGCTTGCGCGTTCAATAACATAATTTGTTTCGTTGGAAGCATTATCCTTCCATGCTAATTTAATTATGTTTCCGGTAGCATAATATGCGGCTAAATTGGTCGGTGCTACGATGAGCGCCGGCTGCGGAGTCGCAGAAACTTCAGTGGAATAATTAGAAAAGTTCACGTAATCTGCTACACGAATTCTATAGAAATAAGTTAATCCTGAGACCACATCTCCATCATCATATTGTGTTACGTCTTTGGCCACGGAACCGATGATAGTATAAGTAAAGGATGACGAAGTTCTTCGTTCAATAATTGTTTGCATTTCGTACTGATTATTGTCTGTCCAAACTATCCGGATTGTTTTTGAATTATGATTCAGCGCTTTAACATTAATCGGAGTTTGAAGATCGTACGCCAACGTTTTCGTATTTACACTGGAAGAGAAAACCGAATCGTTATCCGAAACGGCTTCAATTCTGTAAGTATAATCTGTGTTCGGTACTAAACCGTTGCCGCTATCGCTGAACGCGGTTGCGTTAGCTTCAACTAATCCGACGGATTGGAAATCGGTGTAGAATGTCTTCCGCTGAATGACGAAATAATTTTCATTATTTGAATTATCCTGCCAGGTTAGGATGACTTTCTTGCTTCCGGTAGCAACAGCCGAAAGATTTGTCGGCGCAGCAATTGTTGACCCGGAACCGGTACTTCCTGTACTTACTTCGTTCGTCGAAGATGATTCACCTTTAACATTAAACGCAACAACTTTATAATAATAGACATAAGCAGGGTCAACGCCGTCAACATTTGTATTAAAGCTGCCGGCGTCTGTCTCTTTTAGTTTGGTGTAGATTCCTGTCTCACCCAATCTTCTGTAAATCCGGAAACCATCAACATTTTTATGATCATGTTTCCAAGAAAGATTCACTATGCTGCCGGATAATTTTACTAATACCAAATTGGTTGGAGCGTTTGGAGGTGCACTCACTTTAGCAATATATATGTTCGTCTGTGTAGGACTATCCGTTGACTTTCCACTTTTATCATAAACACGTAAAAAATATTTTATAGTCTTTCCGAGGTAAGTAGAATCAATTGTCCAGACGATTTTTTGAGTTGTTGTTGTTCCGTCGTAATTCAATAATGTTTTATACGTACTGTCAATCCACAATTCAACCGCGCGAACGCCAACATCGTCTTTCGCATCGAACAAAAACTGGTTTGAACCAAGCTGCAATGTATCGTTCGATAAGGGATAGCTCAACGCGATGGTCGGATTTTGGGTGTCTCCTGAAGTTGTTGTAGGGGTGTTAGGAGACGTGACCGCGTCAACGCAGCCAAAATAAATGAGCGAAAAACTAATGAGAATGAAGATATATATTTTCATGATCGGATTCCTGGTTACACATTAGGTTTGTCGTAATCTATGTAATAGATTCTTGTCTCACCCGGTTTAAAGTCGTTGATCTTGACATAAAGCATATGTGTTGCCGGATTAAAATTATATTCCGGTTGTGCTGTTCCAATAATTTCAGAGGAGATTTCAATATTTTTTACTGACATCTGAAGATCAATTTCCAGCATAATTTCTTTCAGCATTTCTGTTCCCGGATTACTTACAGAAACTATAACTCGGGATTCACCGCGTGATTCAATACGCATCTCCACTTTATTGCGTTTTACCCACCAGTTGTAAATTTCGTTACCAGACGCAATCCAAATGTCTTTTGATTTGATGTACTGAATTAAATCTCTTAACACTCCTAAATTTTGAGACTGGCATTGGAAATCAGTATGAATTTTGAATACATATAAACCACCTTCAAACAGAACTCTATCAACATCTTCTTTGTATGTATAAAGTTGAAACTCGGGTTGGGTCAGGCCAAAGTCTCTAATTACTTCATAATCATCCCGAGCCGTCTTCGTTATGGAGATAACAGTATTGCTTCCTTTAATAATAGCTTTTGGAACTGATCTATCTGTAAGTGAGTCGGTAACAACGTATTTGTACTTCGCTTCTGCTATCGCGCGCAAACTATTATCATCAAAGAGTCCATAATACGGCAGTAATCCATCCGAATGAACTCCTTTTACTATTTCGATTTTGCTGTTCGCATCTTTCACTTTCATTACTTGTGTGTTGTAATCATCAAGTTTATTCGTAGTATCATTTACAGCGGACATATAACCAATATCAACGATAGCACCAACATCTCCGTACGAAGCGATAGTTTGAACCAAATCCTGATAATTTGCTACTTTGGAAGGGTCGACAAAAAAGGTAGCTTTCATTCCTTCTTGTTTTAAAATCGGGAGAATATTACGAACATTCTGTGGTTGATTGCCTACCATGACGACAAGCATTGCGGCGGCTTTATATTTCTCAGGCCAATCTTTTACATAGGCCAGCGGTTTATACTGGAGCCAATCCATTGAATTATGAAATAATTTATCAAAGTAAATGTAATCTTCTTGAATTCCGATAACTGAATTAATTTCAAATCCCATCCAGACAAAGCGACCTCTACCGTAAGTACCATTAACAATTCCACCGCTCTTTTTAACTTCCTCACGAACTAAACCGTCTTGTAACCTATAGTTGTACCAAAAGCTAACCTGGGTTGATCTTGGTTCAAGTACCTCAACAGCAATAGGGCGATCCCAGGTAGCGACTTTTAAAGGATAACCGGTTGGAATATTGGCGGTAATCGGGAGATTGCCCCGTAATGTATGAATCTTTGTTACTTCGTCTCGCTCAACTTCCCTAACAAATTTGCAACCGAAGACCTCATTAAAAAACTCCCATCCTCTCCATTTACCGTCGGCAGAAAAAGTACCGATACCACTGGTTGCAAAGACGCTTCCACCGCGGTCAATAAATTTTTTAATATTGATAACTTCTTCGTCACTTAAGGCTTTTGATCCTGGAAGGATCAATATTTTATAATTAAAATGTTTTCCTAATTCGATATCCCGATCTTTAATAATGTTATAACTATAATTATAATTTCCTAAAAACTTTTTCCATGTAGTGATGTTATCACTCAACCAGGTACTTCCCGGCGGCAAACTATTTTCTGTATACTGAGAATAAAGAATGGCTATGTTGGTGCCTTCGCCGGAAATAACCTTCTTAATTGCAGAGGTGTCGGTAAAGGCTTCTTTGTAACTGAAACGTCCAAGAACACCTTTAAGGATTAAAAGGTAAATAACAATAGAGGCCAGCATAAATACTGTACCTAGGGCCATTACGATTAAAGAGTTTACTGTAAACCCTTTATTCTTAATTACCTCCACTTAACTGCTCCCTGACTCTTTACATTTTCTTTTGCAGAAACATAACCGTCAGCGGTATATTTCATAAATTTTTGTTCGCTTAGAGCTGCTTGAGCAGGTTGTCTGTTCTCTTGACGCATCGGCTGCTGATATTGCTGAGCTGTTGACGCGCTTCTAACCGGTTGCGGCTGCGGGCCGGCTTGAGCTCTTTGCTGAACGAAAATCGGTTCAACCTGTGGTTTGTAGCTCGGTTGTGCAGTGGCACGGATAGGTTCAAACATAATTTGTCCGGGAGCTCTTTTTTGCTCTTGAGTTTGAAGCTGTTCAGCAATCAATTCAGGAGTTAAGAGTTCAGCCTGCAAAGTAGCCGGTTGCGGTACTTCAACTTGTAATCCTTGGCGTTCTCTTACTTTATAGAGAATGTACGCTCCAATAGCAAGAATAAAGGTACTTATCGTTGCCATAAGAATGATTGTTGCTAAAATAGGTATCAGTTCCATGAATTCACCTTTAGGTTAATAATTACTCGCTAATCGGTTTTAAACCGATTCTTTCAAGCTTGCCCCACTGCATCTCGAATCCTAAAAATTCTTCAACAGTGGACATAGCCTTACAAATATCAATAGTTAAAACGAAAAACATACGATAAATAATTGCGTACGGAATAAGCCTAATTTCTTCTTTTTCAACTGCGATGCAATATAAGGCTGTTGACATATCAAGAAGCGCCAAACCGGCCCACCAGAAGAAGATCAAACTTGAAAAACCATAAAACAAAGCTGCAAAGATGAAGAAAAGATTTGAAAAAATGTTCATGGTAGGCCAAATTAAGGCTTCATAAAACATTGTCCAAAGTACAAATGTATCACCAAAATTGATTGTCGGATTGATTAATAGTCTTTTATGCTTGCGGATAGCTTGTAGGATTCCACGTGTCCATCTGTAACGTTGTTTCAAAAGTTGATGAAGTTTTTCCGGAGCTTCGGTATAAGAAATTGCCCTCGGTTCATAAAAGATCTTCCAACCATGAGCTAATATTTTTAAAGTCAAATCGGCATCTTCGGCAAAAGTATCACTTGAATAATAGCCTGCGTCTTCAACTGCTTTTCTTCTGAACAAACCTACCGGTCCCGGAATAATATTGACTAATCTCATAAAACTTTGAGCTGCACGCGCCATGTTTAAACCCTCAACGTATTCAAGAGCCTGCAAGTCAGTGAAAAATTTTCTTCTGTTTTGAACTTTAACATTCCCTGCAACAGCACCGATTGAAGGATCGACGAAATGACGAACAGCAGTACGAATACAATCTTCAGAAAGTTGTGAATCACCATCCATGCATAAAACTATTTCCGCTTTAGAAAAACTGATTCCGGCGTTCAATGCTTTGGCTTTTCCACCGTTCGGTTTATTGATGACGGAAACCTTCACATCTCCGTATTTACCTTTTTTGTATCCAACCATTTGTTTGGCTACTTCATATGTATCATCGGTTGAACCATCGTTCACAATTATGATTTCATAGTTTGAGTAGTCGAGGCTTAACAGTGAGCGAATTGATTGTTCAATTACCTTCCCTTCATTGTAAACCGGAACAATGATCGAAACGAAAGGATAAAAACCTTCTTTTTTATTAAATGTATAGTTGTTCAAATAAAGATATGCAAGAACTAAAATTGAAAAATATCTGAAAAGAAGTACGATTAAGAAAATGAAAAGAGAAACAAGTGTTGCGTATTCAAGTAATGAACCGAAAGAAAGAATAGTATACGGTAATGTAAAATAGATAAGAAGAATAAGCGCGAAAGAGATTAATCCCATGTTCATTATTCTTTTAATCAAAACCTTACTTCTATCTTCCTTCATTGCTTTAGAAGTTTGAGTGTTTGTTAAGGTTATTGAGGTCTTTCTTATGTTTTGTTTTAAATTCATTTCTGTAATTCTTTATAGGTAAATAATTTAACCAACTCTTATGCCATAGAAAGATTAAGGATTTAGCTTAAAAATAAAGGTTTTTTATTGAGGAGGTGTTTCAAAGTAAGATACATCTAGAAAAATGTATCAATTTATGACAGGATTAAAAGCTCCAGGAAGCCGAAAGGAACATTGAAACTGAGTTGTAACTGTAGTCGTATCTGAAAGTACTTCCAAAACCAACTCTTCCGTTAACAACCAGACGTGGGAAAGGTGTATAGCTTGCAGAAAGATATGCTTCACGTAAAAATGCGTCGCCAAGAGGTATATACCCCAACCTGCCGCCGACATCAATTTTTAACTCATCACTTTTTTCTATTGTAGCTTCCGCCCAAATGCTATGTGACTCAAAATTTTGAGGTGCATAATAAAGTGGAGTAGTTGTTCCAGCGATATAAGGAATAAAATGATATTGTGAGTAAAAATATTCGTAACCAAAATACAATTGATCGTAAAACCGCTTCCCTATCCTTATTTGCAAGTCGTTTCCTTTGTTGCCGTCGGAAAGAGAGATGTAGCTATAGTAGGTCGAAAATCTTAAATGGTTTTTGGTTTCGTATTGCCCATTAAATTTCCATACTTGAGCGCTGATTCTATTGTTCACCAAATAATTTGAAAAGATTGCTAAGGATGCGTCTGTATTTTCATAGGTTAATGATAAAGTATAAAGATCTTTTTTCTCATACCGAAGCAGCAAATCAGCTACTGGCCCTTTTCTTACAAGGCCATAATTGATTGAATAATTTCCGAAGGAAGTTCCAATTAAAAGATTGTCGATAAAACGGAAATATAGATTCCACTTAAATGTAGTAAGATAAGCTGTGGCAGTTGGACTCGTAAATGTCGTGCGTTGAATGTTCGCTCCGCCCGATAAGAAACTAAGCAAACCTAATTCTACTCTTCCGCCAAATGTTTTAACATCGAGTTTCTGGTTATCTCTGTAAAAGAAAGCGTAAGGAGAGAGCCCAACATAATTTGGGAAAGTAGCCAACAGAGCGTTGAATCCTGACGGTGGTAACCATCCAATTCTTTGATGGAGTGCAGCTATTTGCGTTGAATCCGTCGTCGAATCAAGCAGTGCTTCATAAGTATCCGCTGCTTCGGAGTACATACGGTTCTTTGCGTATGCGTCTCCCACGAGCATTTTAACTACAAAATTGTCCGGTTGCAAAGCTGATAGACGCTTGTATTCACCTAATGCATTTAGGGAATCGCCACTATAGTAATACGCGTTTGCCCTTGATAACGCTACATCAAAGTCGTCGCTCTGGGTCAATAGTTGGTCGTAGATGGAGAGGGCTTTGGGATAATCACCGGCACAGGTTAATACATCTGCGTACTCTTTCTGGTAAATGTTTGCATTCTCAGTTTTCGAAAGAAATTCTTCATACTTCGGGAGTGCTTCGGTACAATTGCCGGCATAGTAGAGATTTCTTCCGGCATTGAGAACCATAAACAATTTATCCTGCTCGTCACGCATTTTTTGGAAATCGATGGTGGTAAGCAGTTGGGAGACCGCTTCACTTGTTGAATCAATTCCAAAGGCGGTGTTAGCGTATTGCTCGGCTGCTGAAAATTCTTTCTTCTGCAGCGCCAATGAACCGAGTCCAAGAAGAGCTTCCATGCTTTGTGGATATTTTGCTAAATAATTGTTAAAGTAAGCTTCTGCAACATCAAGGTCTTTCTGAGTCCAAACATTCACCTGCCCACGAAGCAATTGATAATCTAAATTATCCGGACTTTCTTGCAACGCTTGATTGATATTGTTATTGGCTTTTTCCCAGTCTTTATTCCAAGCGGCGTATTGTCCAATTTTGAATGTTACATCAGTGTGCTGACCGGGAGAAGCTTGTTTAAATTTTTCAAGAGTAACAATCGCGCTATCAAAATCACTTAGATTTGCAAATGCATCGGCAAGGAAGAGAGCCGCTTCTTTATCAGCCGGATTCTTTGCAAATTTTTCTGCATAACTGTCTTTCCGTTCATTAAACTGCTTTTCCCTCTCGACAGTAACAACATCCCATAAAGCCGCAAATTGTTCATTATCACCAAATTTTGGTTGAAGTTGAAGGAGAAGTTGGTATGCTTCCTCGTACCTTTTCACTTTGTTCAATTCACTTACAAGCGCAAATTTGGTTTGGGTATCGGTTGGATCCTTTTTCAACATCCGGTAGTACTTGTCTATAAGATACTCAGGCGGTTTCTGTTGTGCCTGCTTCTCCCATTTTCTGTACGTCGTATCGAAAAATGTATAGGTATAGCCTTTATCTCTTGCAAGGTCGTAACCATCCATAGCTTCCTTGAAATATGGTCTAAATGAGAGGGCTTTTTCGAAGGCTTCAAGAGCTATTTTTTTCTTACCAAGCCACAAAGTAAAATAACCGTATCTGCTCCATAATCGATGATCCTCGGGAAACTTTGTCACATAAATTTTTAAAATCTTTTCTCCCTTTTCGATATGATTGTTCCTGGCTAAAATTTCAGTATATCTGATAATTTCATCGGGTGAAGCTTCTTCTCTTTTTAGATATTCATCATACCACTCTTCGGCGGTTGCCCATTGGCCGAGACGTTTGTAGCATTTTCCGATTTCAAGATAGTTAATTGCTTTTGCGGGATTTATCGCAATTTCTCGCCTATGCCCTTCTATTTTTTCATAGAGTTCATCATACCATTTTTTTGTAGCTCTGGCAAGATTTTTCGCAACTTCTGAATTATTTGGCGCTACTTTCCGTGCTGCTCTAAAATCATAAACCGCCATTTCAAGCTGATCTCGTTGCTCATAGCAGAGTCCACGTAAATTATATCCTTCCCATGCCTGAGGAAGCGCAGCAACTACTTTATTTAGAAGGTCGATAGCTTCTCCGTACTTACCGATTCCCATTTGACGTACGGCTTCGGCTTTAATAATATCAACTTTCGCTTGCGAAAAGATCGATTGCGAAAAAAGAAATAGAAAGAGTATGGTGGTAATGTTTTTGAACATCACATTGGCCATTATTTGGAGGCTTCGTCTTCTAAGACTTCGTGAAGTATAAATTCGGCATTTTCAACTTTTTCGTTCACCTGATAGGTAAACGCAGAGATGTACCGCATAATCACTTCCTGAAACTTAGGATCGGTGTTTGGAAGATTGCTTCTCACTTTTGCCACAAGTTGGTTTAATGTTTTGTCATCCGCCTTACTCATCAAAATGAGAATTTTATTGTTTACAACACAAAGTTTATCTTTTTTATCCGTTGAAAGACGAATAGCATTTTGGAGCTGATTAATCGTAAGAATTTTCTGTCTCTCCGCAATTTCATCAAGTTTGATTGAGAAGAGAGTAAACGGCTGCCCGGTGCTTTTATATAATGCAATCTGATTATTGAGAATCAGCGTAAAATCATTAATGTCGTATAAGTTTGAAAATGAAAATTTTTCCGGAACAAAATCGATGTTTGTTAACGGTTTATATTTTGAAGACTGTGAACTTGGAGGCAATAGTTGTTGTTCTTCAACCGGCTTAGGCATTTCAATGGTATTCACCACCGGAAAAGGATTCTGAAATTTACTTGTGGGTTCAAAATCGAAAAAGACTCCTTTGTATGGTTCGATATAATAATCTGTTACAAACTGCCCTTCTGTATGTCCGATATTAGGTGTAATAGTTGCACGGCCACCGGTCGATTTCCCCTGCTCGTCTGTCTGCTTTTGTAAATAAATAACTGCAGTTGAGTGTTGAACTATTCCATCAACAAGAATTTGAGCCAAAGGCGTTGCCGGTTCAGCCACAACAAAAAGGCTGGTAACGTTTTTCTCTTCGATTGTTTCTATGGTTTGAAGAAATGTCTGTTCAAGTGTTTGTGGATTTTCAAATCCAATAAAATGAGTTAATTCATCAAATATTAAACGGTTAGGTTGATATTGATCTACAACGGTAACAATGTCATTTAAATACTCGACTAAGAAATTATCATGATTACCAACATCGTATAAATCCGTTGGCGGGGCTACTCTAACAACGATAACAAGATTTTGATTCATGTAGGATTGTAAATCGAAATCAATGGAAGCGGCGTGGATCATTAAATCTTTTGGACGCATGCTCGTAAAGAATAAACAAACTTCTTTATTCTTCGCGCTTTCCATAGCGTATTGAAGGCCAAGAAGAGTTCTTCCCGATTTCCGCTGCCCAATCAACAAATATGTCCCGCCGCGGTAAAAACCGCCCCAGGCTTTGTCGACAAGGTTAATCCCGGTTGGTATTAAATTCAATTTCTTTTTCATGATAATCTCGTTTTTCAGATTCTTTAACAACAAACACTATGCCTGAAAAGAGTATCGATTCTTGCGGTTTTTGAAAGAAATTCAAAAGGTGGTATGTCTCAATGAGAGAAAGTGAGATAGTTATGCTTCAAAATAACACAACGCTATTTTGCCATTTCACGGAAGATAAAAACAGCCGTAGCGTTGGACGCGATCGTGGGTTCATTTGTGATGTAATCCGCTTCGTCGTCGTAATACATCACATCATCTCCGTTAAATTGCGAATCCGAATAGTTGCTGCGAGTAATTTTGAATTGATCCAAGATCTGCTTAGGTGCAGGACCGGCAGAAACAGCTCCCGGAAGATATCCATCAAGGAAATGAGCAATTTGAGAATGAAAATGTTTGGAGAATTTTGAACCGATATTATAAACGAACGAAATCCCCCACGCATTTTTCCCGAGGATGTAATCTCTTTGATAGAATTTCAGAGTATCAAACGTTGCATCATTCGTAAGTTTTTTCCAGAGAATAGCTTGAAGAGCGATTCCCATAAAGGTGTTCGTTGTTCCCCAAGAATAAACTGTTCCTTCCCCAAACGTCATTTTTTCTTTGTTTTGGTTGAATACCAGTAGATTATTCAAAAGGTAATTCTTAAACCTTGAATTGTGCTCGGCAATTCTAAATTGCGCTAGTGCATCGATATCACCCCAACTCCACCAGTAATCCGATTTTGCACTGTCTCCATACACGAACGAATCGGTGAGGTAAGTTATCTCCTTAGTTGATTTATATAATTCAATAGCACCAAGAGCCATTTTCCCCCAGAAGCGGGAATCTTGATACATCCCGGACTGAACCACATCCACATTGGGGACATGATTTCTGTTTTTATAAATTTCTTTTGATATCCCCAGCCACTTATCAGCATTAACTTTATCTTGGAATCGTTCTTTCCAAATTCTTGATGCCAGAGAAAGGGTAGCCGATACGAGTCCAACCATATTCTTCCCTATTCCGGTAAATGCCGGACGGTCATATTGCAAAGAGTCATCTTCTGGCAATCTCCAGACCAATCCATGATCTCTTGAGTCCTGAACTTGAGTAACAAATTTGTTCTTTTTGTACGCCGCACGAACAATCCAGTCAATCCCAACTCGTGCTTCTTCCAAAACATCAGGAACTCCATTCCCGTTATGGTCAAAACCAAATTTTGCGCGATCAAATTCATAACTAAAGAGAAGCAGATAAGTTGTGTATGCTGTAGAATTTAAAAACTTAATGTAATCACCGGCATCATGCCAACCACCGGTTACATCAATACCGCCGTCAATATTATCCCCGACAACAGTTGGCGAATCGTATAAATGACACGGTTGATGAAGCAATGGAGTGGTTGGTCCACACCGTTGAACACGCAAAAATAGCAGCAGTGAATCGGTAATTCCGTTATAAATATTTTCATCAATTTTAAACGGACTTGACCTTTTGCTATCAACTTTGATGATATAGCGTCCGGGTTCTTTTATTGGAGTAAAGTCAATTTGATAATTGTATCCAAAGTTTCCCCACTTCCCTCTACTTGTATCGATCACTCCTTTATAAACCACTCTTTCAGTCTTATCGCTAATTATTGTGTAAGACACATTCTCCAGTTTACCTTTTGACATAATAATTGCAGTTTTGATGTCCTTCGGTAAAAAGCCAAGTTGATTCATGCGGAAAAAAATATCACCGCCAACAGCGGCGGAGCATTGCAGCTGAAGAAAGGCGGATAAAAGGAAAACCGCAAATTTTAAATTAAGCAGAGACTTCGTTTGCATTTGAGATTAACTCATTCTAAAGTTTAACTATACCGATACCCGGATGGTCGGAGAGAGTAACTTTTCCGTCAATTATTTTTGTCCCTGAGTAAATATCGTTTCCGATAAGGAGCGCACCATCGAGGTCCGCCCAATCAACCATTGGGGCAAGATGTGAAGCGGCAGATATTGCGCAAGAGGTTTCAGTCATACATCCAAGCATGACTTTCATTCCCAAAGCTCTTGCCAAGTTTAACATTTTGTGAGCTTCTCGCATCCCGGTACTCTTCATCAATTTGATATTAATACCGGAGTAGACACCTTTTGCCTTCAAAACATCCGGCAACCGTTGAACGGCTTCATCCCCCATAGTTAGAAGCGGAGAATGTTCAGTCAACCATGCGTTATCCTCAATATTTTCTTTTGGCATCGGTTGTTCTATAAAGAGGATGTTTTTCTCTTTTAACCAGTGAGCCATTTCGAGAGCAAAGTTTTTATCTTTCCATCCTTGATTCACATCAACAGTTATTGGTTTATCGGTAACCGAGCGAATAGTTTCAATCATTTGCTTATCGGTATCTCTTCCCAGTTTTACTTTTAATATTTTATATTCTTCAGCCTCTTTAACTTTTTGCCGTACCACTTCAGGTGTATCAATGCCAATGGTAAATGAAGTAACGGGAGTTTTTGTTTTATCGTATCCCCAGATATTGTACCACGGTTGATTCATCAATTTGCCGACTAAATCGTGCATGGCAATATCCACCGAGGCTTTTGCAGCAGGATTTTTTTCTTCAAGTGAATCAACGTAATCTAAAATTGTTTCAAGCTCAAAAGGATTTTTGAATTGTTCCAAATTCACTTTGGAAAGAAAGGCTGTTGCCGTAGCATGGCTTTCGCCCAAATACGGAGGCATAGACGCTTCACCGTACCCAATTACTCCATCGTACTCAATCTCCGTTAGCACTACAGGAGTTGTACTCCGTGAGCTTGTAGCAATGGTGAAGACATGTTTTAATTCGAGAGTGTATGGACGAAATCTAAGTTTTAAAGTTGATGACTTCATACTCTTTGAAATTCCTTTTGTAATAAGTGTTGCGGGAAAAGTTGAACCGGCCATAACGCCCAATGCCACACTTGATGTTTTTAAAAAATCTCTTCTATTTTGTCCCATTAGTTTTCCTCAATCTATTTATAATAATTGTTCAAATCGATAGCCTGTACGCCATTTTGATTTAACGAGGTAATTAATCGTTTTGCTCGAATAAAAGTAGTTAATCTATGTTTACTGAAATTTGAACGGTTTTTATTGAGGCTATTTATTCTCACTCTTCCGGAGGCATGAATAAACTCATAATCACCCAAGTAAATTGCCACGTGAGTTATTCGTTCTTTTTTTGTTGATGTTGCCCTTGTTCCAAAGAAGAGTAAATCTCCCGGCTTAAGCTGTGAAAAATCGTTTTCGGTATCCACTTTCTCGCCAACAAAAACCTGCTGTGAAGCGTCTCTGGGAAGAATAACACCGTTTGCAAAAAAGACTGTCTTCGTAAAACCGCTGCAGTCAAGTCCTTTAACCGAAGTTCCTCCCCATAAATATGGAATACCAAGAAATTTCTTTGCCGTTGAATGGACATTATCAGCGGATAGTTTTCTTTCACTCATCCAATGCAAAAAATTATCAGCTTCGGTTTTTTTGACAAAAGCGTTTCTTCCATCGGGAAATGAAACCGAATAAAATCCGTTTGTCTCCCCCGTTAGTCTTAGCAAAGCACCAAAAACCAAATCAGAGACTACCCCTTTTTTATCGTCGGCAGATTCGTAAGCTGTTCCAAATGACTGAGTATAAATAATTTTGTCTGCTTTTTTCCACGATTCAGCTTCCTCCTGAGTTACGCGCTGAATTCCATCCCCGTCAACCCAACTTATATAACTATCCGGAGTTTGAATTAAATACCAATCGTCGTACGATTTTTTATAGACTTTTACCACCATGCCGAGTAGAGCTTGAGTTGCTAATTCCGCGGCATGTTCGGGTTTGGTACGAAGATTGGCAACCGAGATTGTAACAATACCATAGGTTTTTTCACCAAGTGAATCGCCGGGTAAAACATTGATTTCATCTTTAGTGCTTAATCCCAAAAGCTCTTTTAACAATTTTTGTTTGGCATCGGGCAGGTTCGTTTCGCCCGTAAGAATAACCGTTCCGGTTTGCTCTTCGGCTTGGATGTTAAAGATTGCTGTTCTTTTATCGGGTGCGAATTCATCCTTTACGGCATTGATTTTTTCTTCAACTAATTGGACGTGTGTTTGTGCAGTTGTCATGATTTGTATTGCTATGAGTAAGAGGCTAATACCACAAATTCTCTTCATCTAAAATCCATTTATAATTCTTCTGAAAGATAAAAATATTTGAGCAATATTTACCAAACTTAAGGAAGGTACCGAATCACATCTTAAAATTTTCTTCATTTTCACCTCTAAAGTTTTTATATTTCTTCATAAAAATAATTCAAATAGGAATCGTTTGCTTCTTCACCAGATAAGTCAATCATTTCAAAAGTATGCAACGTTGGATGCATTTTGTATTAATAACGTTCATTACACCTACGAAAACCTCGCCAAAGCTGTCTCAAAAATCAGAAAAGCAGTGGAATCGGAAACCGCCACAGGACAAAAACTTGTTGGACTGATCGCTTTTGAATCACATGATTTTTATACCTATGCTGCAATTTACGGAACGCTTTTCGGCGGAGCGGGATATGTCCCCATCAATCCGAAAAATCCGCTTGAAAGAAATAATTCTGTAGTTCAACAAGCGGAATTAAAAACAATTCTCACAAGCAAGATTGACGACCGGGTTACCGAATTAGCCGAAGCGAATAATTTGAAAGTGATAGTTACTTCCGATTTGGAAGAGGTAGAAATTGATTATTCCCTCCCCAACATTTCTGATGAAGAAATCGCGTACATATTGTTCACGTCCGGAAGTACGGGAGTTCCTAAAGGTGTTCCCATTTTGCGGAGGAACGTTGACGCCTTTATTGACGCATTTTACGCGCATGGCTACTCTGTAAATTCTTCCGATCGATTTCTTCAGATGTTCGACCTTACTTTTGATTTTTCCGTTGTCTGCTATTTTGCCCCGCTTGTTGCCGGAGCTTGTATTTATCCCATTCCTTCAGAGGGAATAAAATACGCAAACGTTTATATGACGTTGGAGGAACACCAAATTACTTTTGCATGCATGGTTCCTTCTATTATCGCTTATCTGAAACCTTATTTTTCCGAAATCTCACTTAACGAATTAAAATATTCTCTTTTTTGTGGTGAAGCTCTTTACGAAGATATTTCGAGAGACTGGCTGAAGTGTACTCCGAACGGGAAAATTATTAACGCTTACGGACCCACTGAAGCAACGGTTTTCTGTCTCCTTTATGATTATGACCCAATCAAATTTGCTAAAACATTCAATGGTTCTCTCGCGATTGGAAAAGAGATGGAGAATATGAAGGCAGTAATTGCTGATGAACGCAATAATATTTTGAAACCGCATGAACAAGGGGAAATTTGTTTGAGCGGACCTCAAGTAACTCCCGGATACTGGAAAAATGAGCAAAAAAACTTGGAAGCATTTTTCGATGTTGAGAAAAATGGAGTGAAGGAAATTTATTACCGGACCGGTGACCTTGGAATGATCGACGACGAGGGAGATTTTTTCTACTGCGGACGAGTCGACTTCCAGGTAAAAATTCAAGGGTTTAGAGTAGAGCTCGGAGAAATTGAACATCACGTCCGTAATTTTACAAATATTGTAAATGTCGCCGCTGTTCCCGTGCAAAACAATTCCGGAACCACCCAGCTTCATTTATTTCTAGAAAATTTTACGGGCAACTTGAAAGAACTTGAGGAATACTTAGCGGGTAAAGTGCCGATTTATATGGTGCCCACCACCATGAGTTCTCTTCCTCAATTTCCCCTTAATATGAATGGAAAAGTTGATAGAAAAGCTTTAATCAAAATGGTACCGAACAATTAGGAGGAGCCCAGCGTGGAATTTATTGATCAGGTCAAATTTAGACCTGCAACTGTGGATGACGTGGATTTCATAATTACAACAATTATCGAAGCCGAAAAAAGTGGAGAAACCACAATTAGTTCGTGTAAAATTTTCCAATTTACGGAAGAAGAATACCGGACTCACTTACAGGATATTCTGTTGAAAGAACTTGTTGATTACGAATATTCCCTTTCGGGATTTTTAGTTGCGGAATATCAGAATGAGGTAATTGGAGCATTGGGCTCCTGGGTTGAGGAAGAAAACGATGTACCGAGTTTTATGATAAAAGCGAACGAGGTAATTCCTCTTATCCATCCCGACAAAAAAAATGAAGTAATGCAGGCGCTCCATTTAATCAAAGGATTTAATATAAAGCGCCAAACCCACTTCATTCAACTTGAGTATGCATTTGTATCAGAGGAATACAGAAGAAGAAAGGTATTCACAAATTTGATTAAGCGATCGATCGCGAAGCATGCCAAACGCGGTGTACCGTTTCAAGGAGTTCAGGCCATTCTTCTCAAAATGAACTTCAAGTCTTATAACGCGTTTAAAAATCTTTCCTTCAAGATTTCTGAAGAGAAAAAAGCGCAAAATGAACAAACACTTGAATTTTATCCTTATGATACGAAGGTTGCTTTAACAATAGACAAAGCAACCGCTGATACTCTAATAAAAAATTTGCCTCTCTAATGGACTTTTTAACCTTACGGCAAAATCTAACTAAAGATTTTTCTGATTTTAAAAGAATCAAAATCGCATTACTTGGCGATTCCTCTACTCAATTCTTAGCTCAATCATTGCGCGGTTATGCCTATGAATATCAATTCGCATTCGAGTTGTTTGAGTCCGAGTACAACCAGGTTGAGCAGGAAATTTCTTCACCCAATTCTGAACTTTACCATTTTTCTCCAGTTTATCTTTTCCTCTTTCTAAGCACACAAAAACTGCAGAAAGACTTTTATAAAAAGCCGGGCGATGAAAAAACAACGTTCGCTGAAGATACATTAAAGAAAATTGAACATTTGTTAGCATTGATCAATGCAAAGACAAATACAAAAATTCTTTTACCACTTTTTTCTGAAATAAATGATTATTCCTTTGGCAATTTTGCGACAAAAGTCGAGCAGTCACTTATTTATCAACTAAAAAAATTGAATTTCCTCTTGATGGAGTTCGCGAAGAAGTGTCCAAACCTTTTTCTAATTGATCTTCCTTCTTTGGAGAGAGAAACCGGTGATTCCTTAACCCGTGATAAAAAACTTTATATTTCCGGTGACTTCATTTACCACATTGACTTTTTCCCCATTATAGCAAAACATGTTTGTGATATTATCGCAGCTTCACTCGGAAAAATAAAGAAGTGTCTGATAGTAGATTTGGATAATACCCTTTGGGGCGGCATAATCGGCGAGGACGGAATTGAACGTATTCAAATTGGCGGACTTGGAATCGGGAAAGCTTTTACAGAACTGCAACAATGGATTTTGGAGTTAAAAAATCGTGGAATTATTCTCGCCGTATGCAGTAAAAACGACGAAGATACAGCCAAAGAACCTTTTCAAAAGCATCAGGAAATGGTTTTACGCCTGGATGATTTTGCGCTTTTTTTAGCCAACCGGAATTCCAAAGCTGAGAATATTAAATATCTCAAGTCGGTTCTGAATATTGGATTTGACAGCATGGTGTTTGTGGACGATTCTCCTTTTGAGCGAAACTTAGTTAAATCACATTTTCCGGAAATTTGCGTCCCGGAACTTCCCGAAGATCCCGTGGAATATTTGACGTTTCTCCAAAAATTAAATCTCTTTGAAACCACATCTTATTCCGAGGAAGATCAGAACAGAACGAAGCAGTATCAACAAGAATCTCAACGAACTGCTTCACAAATGACATTCTCAAGCGAAGATGAGTATCTGGAAAGTTTGGAGATGAAATGCAATGTCAAGCCGTTTGATTCATTTACCATCCCGAGAATCGCTCAATTGACACAACGCTCAAATCAATTTAATCTTAGAACAATTCGCTACTCCGAATCAGATATAAAGTCGATAACTTCTTCAGACGAATATATTGCACTTTCTTTTTCGCTTAAAGATAAGTTTGGAGATAACGGACTTATCTCTGCGGTAATTCTGAAAAAAGAGACGGAAACTCTTTTCCTCGATACGTTTATTATGAGCTGCAGAGTGCTGAGGAGAGGTGTTGAATTCTTCATCTTAAATCAGCTTTGTAAAATAGCTGAAGAAAAAGGCTTTGCGTATATTACGGGAGAATATATTCAAACTTCTAAAAACGGACTCGTAAAGAACTTGCTCGCAGATCTCGGATTTACTCAAAAAAACGATATATGGCAATTGGCGGTTGGTTCTTATATGCCGAATAAAACTTTCATCAGCAAAGATTAAACGATTGATGCAACATTTTCTTAGCGATTTGACTAAAATTTTCAGAACTGTTTTCCAAAATCCTTTGTTAGAAATATCAAAGGAGACCAAAGCGGCTGATATTGATGGATGGGATTCACTTCAACATTTTATTCTTATCCTTTCGATTGAGAAGCATTTTAATATTAAATTTACAACCGAAGAAAGCCGAAATTTTTTAAATGTCGGCCAAATAATAGACTCTTTAGAAAAAAAACTGAATCACCAGTAACTAATTTATGCCTAACAATATACGGTACCATTTTGCAACATCGGAGGATTTGGATTTTGTAATTGAAGCGATCGTTGAATCGACCAAAAGTGGTACCGATCGAATAAGCTACTGTGGTTTATTCAGCCTTTCCGAAATGAGATTTCGGGAAATATTAAAACAAGTTGTGGCAGAGGATGTTGGTGGAAATGATTTCAGTTTAACTAATTACTTAATTGCGTCGATAGACGGTAATCCGGTAGGTGCTTGTTGTGCATGGATTGAGGCATTAGTTGGCGTTCAAAGCAATCTTCTGAAATTCAACCTTTTATTCCCGCATCTTGAGGCAGAAGAAGTTCAGAATGCCAAAAACATAGCTCAATTTGTTAGACCACTCCAGTTAAACCGAGAACCATTTTCACTCCAAATCGATTCGGTATATGTAAAACCGGAATTTAGAGGAATGGGATTAAGTCAAAAAATTATCCTTGAGCAATTTCGATTTTTTTCGGAAAAAAATCCGGAGATTACAAAAGCTCAATTAATAGTAATTAAACCAAACACCGGAGCAATTCGTTCGTACGAAAAAATCGGATTTAAAGTTATTCAGGAAGCAGAAGCAAATAACGAGGTTGTTAGCAAAATATTTCCGGCGACTATTTTTATTTTGATGGAAATGCCCCTTCCCCACCACGAATACGCTCTTAGAACTTAGGATTCATGATAGAACATTTAGTAATTCGACAAGCTACAAAAGCTGATATTCCTTTTATAATTGAAACGATTATAGAAGCTGATAAAAGTAGTACTCCCATAAGCAGCGCCTGCAATATTCTCATCGTAACTGAAATTGAGTATAAAACCATATTATCCAATATTCTCGATGAGAATATCGAAGGACAGGAATTCAGTCTTTCCGGCTTTTTAATTGCCGAGTTGCATGGTAAATCGATTGGAGCGCTCGGTTCTTGGGTGGAAGGTGCGGTAGGCGTCTCCAGCTATCTTCTTTACAGCAATATTTTATTGCACTACATAGATAAATCAAAAATTCCAGCAATTTTAGAAAAGTTTAAAATCACAAAAGAA
>Ga0172370_10002609_pt1 | contig 25826 bp, 20 predicted proteins | sample LakKiv5m_FD_114538 | JGI IMG/M metagenome (GOLD analysis project Ga0172370, IMG submission 114538) | Freshwater microbial communities from Kabuno Bay, South-Kivu, Congo - kab_022012_11.5m | ecosystem: Environmental > Aquatic > Freshwater > Lake | place: Democratic Republic of the Congo...
AGAATACGATTTCGCTTCACGTTACACTTGTTCCTTACATTGCTTCTGCCGGCGAAGTAAAAACAAAACCAACCCAGCACAGCGTAAAAAATTTGCTGGAGTTAGGAATTCAACCGGACATTTTGATTTGCCGTTCCGAAAAAAAATTAGCAAAAGAGTTACGAGATAAAATAGCGCTCTTCTGCAATGTTGAATCGCGCTGCGTAATTTCAGCTTACGATTGCTCTTCCATTTATGAAGTTCCTCTCGTTTTCTATAAAGAGAAAGTTGACCAAATCGTTTTAAAGCATTTAAACATGCCTGAACGAAAAATTAAACTTGACGAATGGGAAAAGTTTTTTGACAGCGTAAAAAATCCATCTAAAACCGTTGACATTGCCGTCTGCGGAAAATATATTGAAATGCAGGATGCCTACAAGAGCATCATCGAGAGCTTTATTCATGCGGGCGCCGAGAATGACGCAAAAGTAAAATTACACTGGATAAATGCCGAAGAATTAGAAGTTGAAAAACCGGAAAGCCTGTTAAAAGGAATGCAGGGTATTTTAGTCCCCGGCGGTTTTGGCGAACGGGGAGTTGAAGGAAAAATTAATGCGATAACTTACGCGCGTGAAAATAATATCCCTTTCTTCGGAATTTGCCTTGGCTTGCAATGCGCAGTTATTGAGTATGCCCGAAACGTTTGCGGAATTACGAAAGCGCATAGTTCCGAATTCCACAAGACAAAATTTAATGTTATCGACATTATGCCCGATCAAAAAAATATTAAAAATATCGGCGGTACAATGCGGCTTGGCGCGTATCCATGCATCATCGAAAAAAACACAAAAGCATTTCAAGCATATAAATCTGAATACATTACCGAGCGGCACCGCCATCGTTTTGAAGTGAATAATAAATTTAGAACTGTTTTGCAGAACAAAGGCTTTCTCTTCAGCGGGTTATCGCCCGATAGAGAACTTGTTGAAATGATTGAACTGCCGGGGCACCCGTGGTTTGTCGGTTGCCAATTTCATCCCGAACTAAAATCACGCGCAACAAAAGCGCATCCGCTCTTCCGTGATTTTGTGAAAGCGGCTCTTTCGATTAAGAAAGAGAAGGCTAAGAGTTAATTTGATCTTGCACCGCTCTCTTCGATTTAAATATATTTTTTTAGCGATCATTCTTTTAACGGCGCCCGCGATTCGTTCCGCCGAGTCGGGTTCGCGCGCAAAATTAAATGAAGGCATTCAATCGGTCTATAATTTCGAATTTGAAAAAGCCGAAGCGATTTTTTCATCATTACTGAAAAAAAATCCCGATGATCTTTTTGCGAATCACTTTTCAGCCACGCTTTCGTTCTGGAAATATCTTGGGTCTAACAAAAAAAAATATCTTGAAGAATTTATTCATCAATCTGATGTAACGATTGCAAAAGCAGAGCAGCAAGCATCCGCAAATCCGAAGAACAAAGAGACGCTCTTCATCCTTGGCGCGGCGTACGGATACCGCTCCATCGCTTTCGGCAAAGCGGAAAAATTTTTGGATATGATTTGGGCGAGCAAAAAATCAAATAGTTTTCTTGAAGACGTGCTGGAAATTGATCCGAATTATTATGATGCGTATCTTGGACTCGGATTAATAAAATTCGCTTTGAGTCAAGTTCCAAGCGGCTTCAAATGGGCTTTATCAATGATTGGATTTGACGGTGATTCCGAAAAAGGATTGGCATATTTGAAACTTGCCGCCGAAAAGGGGAACTACTCTAAGGTTGAAGCCGCGTACTATTTATCGCAGATTTATTCCGAATTTTATTTTGATTTCGACCAGGCGAAAATACATCTCACCAAACTGCATCAGCGCTTCCCGGAAAATCTTCTCTTCAATTATTCTTTTGCAGTGATCGAAGTTAAAGGACGGAATCTCACTTCTGCCGAAAATATTTTAATTCCGCTTGTAAAGGAAAGAGAAAGCGAATTTGAACAACTGCTCGCGCTTTCAAAATTTCTACTTGCAGATGTTTATTTTTATAAAAATCAATTTGAAAAAGCAAAGCTTTACTATCTTCAATTTTTAAGTGCAACTAAAGAGAAAAATTACGCCGGAATTGCTAATTACCGTTTGGCAATTTGTTATGAATTTGAAAACGACCGCGAAAAAGCTAAAAAATATTTTAAAGCAGCGCAAAACGGAAACGAGTTACTTGACGATGATTATTACGCTAAGAAAAAAAGTGAAATTTATTTAAAACGTAATCTCTCGCAAATTGAAAAGTCACTTGTTATTACCGCCAATCTGCTTGAGCAAAAAAAGTATGAAGCGGCGATAGATTCACTAACCGGTTTGCAGGATGAAAACCAAATCCAGAATTTTCGCACGCAAGTTTATCTTTTAAAATCGGAAGCATATTTTAATTTGAGCAATTATGATTCATCTTTAGTCTTTGCACAAAAATCGCTTGGTGAAAACGGCGGTTCACAAAATTGGACGAAGCCGTTCGCATACTATTTTGCATCGCTTTCGAGCTTAAAAAAGAATAATGAAGAAAAAGCTAAATATTATTTCGGCAAAGCGGATGATTTTTCCAGCTACTTTTACGAGAACAAATTGAAGAGTATGCTAAAAAATCTTTCGCGAAGTATAAATAATTGATAATATTCTTCACTTTTCGCTTTCTTACGTTGACAATATTTCATTAAATAGCTAATTTTAGCTGCCAGTTTTAGAGAAAAATGAATATCGCAGTTTTTGTTTCCGGTAGAGGTTCAAATTTACAGGCAATCCTCAATTCAGCGGAATTAAAAGGATTATGTACGGTTTCGGTAGTTTGTAGTGATAAAGTTGATTGTCCCGCGTTTCAAATTGCAGAGCAAGCAAATATCCCTTTTTATTCTATTCATCAAATGGAAAAAAGCGGCTTTATTAATTTTAAACAATTGCACAACATTTTAATTGAAAAAAACGTTGACCTTATCGTTCTTGCCGGGTATTTGAAGTTAATGCCGAAAGAGTTCGTCCGAGCTTTTCCTTTTAAAATTATCAATATTCATCCGGCGCTGCTTCCGAGCTTTGGCGGAAAAGGGATGTATGGAGTTCGCGTGCATGAAGCCGTATTTAATGCTTCCGTAAAAGTATCCGGCGCCACGGTTCATTTTGTAAATGAAAAGTATGATGAAGGATTGATCATTGATCAAGCTGCGGTGTCAATAGCTGACGCTGAATCACCCGAAGAAATTGCGCGGCGAGTTTTGAAACTTGAACATCAACTTCTCCATTCGGTGATAGCTAAAATTGCGCAGAAAAAAATTGAAATAAAAAATAACAGAGTTTACTTAATTTAATTTCCAGACATCGATTTGAAAAAATTTGCTTTACTAAGTGTTTCCGATAAAACCAATATTCTTGAATTCGCAAAAAAATTACTCCTCAACAATTATGAAATTCTTGCCACCGGCGGTACGGCAAAACTACTGAAACAGAACGACGTTGCCTGTACGGAGATCAGTGATTATACCGGCTTTCCCGAAATATTTGAAGGGAGAGTTAAAACCCTCCAGCCAAAAATATTTGGTGGAATTCTTCAACGCCGCAACGTGCCGGAAGATCAAAAAGAAGCTGATGCAAACGGAATTTTACCAATTGATATCGTTTGCGTAAACTTATATCCTTTTGAAAAAGTGGCGAAGAATCCCGATACCACCGAAGAAGAATTAATTGAAAATATTGACATCGGCGGACCGAGTTTAATTCGCGCAGCGGCAAAAAATCATAAATTCGTTTCGGTGCTAACAAGTCCGGAACAATATGAAAAATTTTTAAGCGAATTAGCAAGTGGTTCTGTTTCAATTGAAACGAAAAAACATCTTGCCGTTGCTGCGTATTCACATACGGCTAAGTACGATACGTTTATTTCAAATACGCTTGAAAGTCGTTTTCAGCTTGATTCCACAGCCTTACGGCTGCATCTGCCAAAGGCAAAAATTCTTCGTTACGGAGAAAATCCGCACCAGCAAGCCGCGCTTTACGGAAATTTTTTCGACTACTTTGAAATTATCCACGGCAAAGAACTTTCGTACAATAATATTTTAGACATCACCGCTGCGGTAGAATTACTTGAAGAACTTGATGCGAATTCTTGTGTAATAGTTAAGCACAACAATCCATCGGGAGCCGCAACGTCGTCATCATTATTTAACGCTTACGTGAATGCATTAAAGTGCGATCCGGCGGCGGCATTTGGCGGTATCGTTGTGTTTAATGGAACTGTTGACGCTGCGCTTGCTTCAAAATTAAATGAAATTTTTCTGGAAGTAATTATTGCCCCCGCATTTGATGAAGAGGCGCTTCCGATTTTATTCAAGAAAAAAGATAGAAGACTTTTAAAACAAGTAAAAAGAATCTCCGAACAAGGAGCAGCGATAAAAGCTGTCCCCGGCGGAGTACTTGTGCAAGATAAAGATTTTCTTTCCGATGATTTTTCAAATCTTAAAACGGTTACCGAAAAACCGTTGGATGAAAATCAGCTTGAGGATTTAAAATTTGCGTGGGCAGTTGCCAAAAATGCTAAATCAAATACAATTATCTTTGCAAAGGATAAAGCTACGCTCGGCATCGGCGCCGGACAAGTATCAAGAATTGATGCGGTAAAAGTTGCCGTTATGAAAGCGGCTGAATTTGGACTTGGATTAAAGAACGCGGTTGTTGCTTCGGATGCGTTTTTCCCTTTCGCAGATAATATTGAAGAAATTGCAAAGCATGGAATCACCGCCATAATTCAGCCCGGCGGCTCTGTGCGTGATGAAGAAGTTATTACGGCGGCAAATAAACATTCGCTGTCGATGGTTTTTACCGGTAAACGGCACTTTAAACATTAAGAGGTTTTATGGGAATTTTAGATTTGTTCGGTGCAGATATTGCGATGGATTTAGGGACTGCAAACACCTTGATTTATGTTAAAGGAAAAGGCATTGTTCTTAATGAACCTTCAATTGTTGCCTTTGACCGGAACACAAAAAAAATTATTGCGCTTGGAAATAAAGCAAAGGAAATGCAAGGCAAAGAGCATAAAGGCATCCGCGTTACGCGTCCTATGCGCGATGGTGTTATTGCTGATTTTGAAATTGCCGAAGGAATGATCCGCGCATTTATCCGCCAGGTAAGTTCAAGTTTTATGAGCGCGCGACGCGTTGTTGTTGCGGTTCCAAGCGGTATTACCGAAGTCGAAAAACGCGCAGTACGAGACAGCGCCGAACACGCGGGCGCAAAAGAAGTTCACTTAATTGCGGAACCAATGTCTGCTGCTATCGGAATTGGAATTGATGTTGACGCCCCCATGGGCAGCATGATAATTGACATCGGCGGCGGTACAACGGAAATTGCCGTGATTGCGTTATCGGGAATTGTGAATGAAGAATCAATCCGCATTGCCGGTGATGAAATGAATAATGCGATCATGCAGTTCTTCAAAAAAAATCATAATATTTTAATTGGCGAAAAAACTGCCGAAGCAATTAAATGCGAAGTTGGTTCTGCCATGCCGTTAAAAGAAGAATTAACCATCCAAGTTAAAGGAAGAGATTTGGTCGGCGGTATTCCGAAGACGACGGAGGTTTCTTCGGTTGAAATTCGTGAAGCGCTTACCGAAGCGGTTGTGCAAATTGTTGATGCTACAAAACTTTCTCTTGAAAGAACTCCGCCCGAACTTTCTGCCGATATTTTAGACCGCGGCGTTATGCTTACCGGCGGCGGCACGTTGTTAAAAGGCTTAGATGAACGTATCAGAATGGAAACGAATCTGCCGGTTCACGTTGCCGAAGACCCGCTTACCGCTGTTGCACGCGGCGCCGGTAAAGTGATTGAAAATCTAAACCATTATTCAAGAGTGCTTATTCGGAACAGAAGATATTAATTGTGCGACTTCTTAAAAATATCTGGAATCAATTTAAAGAATATCTCGTTCTCATTTTTCTTCTTCTCATCAGTGTCGTTTTTATTTCGCGAAGCGATAACGCTTCCGTCAAAAGTCTGAAGACAACTACCTTCGGAACTTTCGCTTTTGTAAGTTCGCTCTTTTCTGATCTGCTGCACACTTCGGGGCTAAAAAGTGAAAACGAAAAATTGCGGAAACAGAATGCCGAATTGATGCTTGAGGTGAACCGTCTGCGCGAATTTGGTATCGAAAATGAAGAACTCAAAAACTTACTCGCCGTAAAAGATTCTATCTCTTATAAATTGATCCCGGCAAAAATTATTTCAAAATCTTTCTCTGCAGATCAAACTACCTTCACTTTGAATAAAGGGAATGATGAAGGAATTAAAGCCGGTATGGCGGTGATTACCGGCGAAGGATTAGTTGGAATTGTTGAACGCAGCTCCGATGATTTTTCTTTAATAAGAACTCTAAAACATTTGAATTTTAGATTGGTGGTTAAAGATCAGCGAAGTCGTTTTCAAGGTATCCTACATTGGACGGGAAGCAACTTGATTATTTCGAATCTGCCGAAAACTGCCGAAGTAAAAATCGGCGACAGAATTGTTACTTCGGAACTTAGCTCGCTCATCGGGCAACCTTTTCCCATCGGAATTGTAAAAAAAATTATCAATCCGGATGAAGGGTATTTTAACAATGTGCTCATACAATCTTTTGCCGAAATTGAAAAGATTGAAAATGTTTTTATTGTTGCCGCAATTCCTCATAAAATTAAAAACTCAGTTGAACTTAACTTTTACAACACTAAAAACTGATGAAGTTCGATAAACTTATTCCGTTGCTTTTGTTTATTCCCATTTTGCTTTTGCAAGTGTTGGTTGTTCCTTATTTAGAACTAAACGGAATTGTGCCCGATTTAGTTTTGATCCTCCTTGTTTTCTACACGCTAAAATATGGGCAGTTGTACGGAATAATTTTGGGGTTTGTCCTCGGCGCGTGCATCGATTTTTCAACCGGAAGTATTCTCGGCAGTTCAATGTTCACGAAAACACTTGCAGCTTTTATTGCCGGATATTTTTACAACGAGAATCAAGTGGGCACGATAATAAAATCGCCGCTCTTCCTGGTAATTATTTTTCTTGCCGGCTTGGTGAACGCCGTTGCTTTTTCGCTCATCGCAAATTTTGATATTAGTTTGAATTTGTTTTCGCTACTCTTTGAACAAGGCATTCTTCCCGCAATTTACACAACGGTTATTGCAAGTTTGGTAATGATCTTTTCTCCAAAAAGGAGTTACATCTGATGTCCGCAAAAATCTCTCTCTTTGATAGAAAGAAGATTTTTTATGGGATCATTATCGCCGTTTCATCAATCTACATTTTCAAACTTTTTGAGATGCAGATTTTAGCGCATGCACAGTTTGATGCAAAGGCATCGGACAATTCAATTAAAGCGATTGAGCAGATAGCATTGCGCGGTGTTTTTTACGACCGCAATATGAAACTGCTTGTAGAAAACACTCCCGCCTACACCGTACGCATTACACCGGCAGATTATGATACTTCGCTGAACAAAAAAATTGAATCGGTGCTTGATCTGGAAAACGGATTTATTGCAAACATGCTTTTCAAAAATCGGATTTATTCAAAATTTATTCCATTGCGTGTTAAGCGGGGAGCCGATTTTTCAGCCATTGCATGGATTGAAGAAAACAAAGAGCGCCTTTTCGGCGTTGATTATATTATTGAAATGCAGCGCGGCTATCCGAACGGTGCGATGGGTTCCCACGTGTTTGGATATTCAAAAGAAATTTCTCCTCTTCAACTAAAAAAAGAAGATAATTATTATCAGCCGGGTGATTTGATCGGAGCAATCGGTCTTGAAAAAAAATATGAAAAAGATTTGCGCGGTGAAAAAGGATACGATTATATTTTAGTTGATTCAAGAAGGCGCGAAGTTGGAAAATATAAAAACGGATTGAATGATGTCCCTTCTCAAAAAGGGAAGGATTTAGTTTTGTCAATCGATGGTGAACTGCAAAAAATTGCAGAAGAAGAATTAAACGGAAGAGCCGGCGCCGTTGCCGCAATTGAACCGACGACCGGAGAAGTAATGGCGCTTGCAAGTTCGCCCCAGTTTGATCTCAATCAATTTTCGTATGTAACGCCAAAGGATTATTTGCGCCAGCTTTTAAATGATCCGTTAAAACCTCAATACAACCGTGCAACAATGTCGGCGCATCCTCCGGGTTCAACGTTTAAATTATTGTGTGCAACGGCGGCGCTTGATCTTGGCGTGATCACTCCTTCAACCACGCTGTATTGCGGCGGCAGTTTTAGTTACGGACGCTCGTTCAAATGTCACGGTTCGCACGGTTCAATTAATGTTATCACGGCTATCGAAAAATCGTGCAACGTATTTTTCTATCAATTGATTTTCAAAATCGGACTTGATAGATTAAAAGAGTATGCAACACGTTTTGGGTTAGGACAAAAATTAGGAATTGATATAAATGAAGAAGTGAGAGGATTAATTCCCAACACAGCCTACTATGAAAAAATTTACGGCAAAAACTGGCCTCACGGAATTTTGGTTAGCCTTGGAATCGGTCAGGGTGAGATAAATGTAACTCCGTTGCAGCTTGCAAATTATACTGCGCTCATTGCCAACAACGGAAAATCTTTTATTCCTCACATCGTTAAAGGATATTTGGACGACGATAAAAAATATCATCCGTATAAATACAAATCGGTAAATGTAGGAATAAACCAAAGTGCTTTTGATATTGTAAAAGAAGGGATGTTCCGCGTTGTTAACGGTGCGGGAACGGGAACCGGCATTCGCATCAGCGATATTCAAATTGCCGGTAAAACGGGAACTGCGCAAAATCCACATGGAAAAGACCACGCCCTTTTTGTTGCCTTTGCCCCGTATGATAAACCGACAATTGCAGTTGCAGTGTTAATTGAAAATGCTGGGTTCGGTGCAACCTGGGCGGCGCCGATTGCAAAAAGAATAATCGAAACGTACGTGAGGCGAAGTATGCCGAAAACAGCAGCCGCAGAAAAGAGCGCTCCTGTTGTGCAGAAAGGAGCCGAGCCTTTTGCGGATTAGTTATAAATTAAACGACCGTTTTGATCTTACTATTTTTTTGTCGGCTTCGCTGCTGGTAGTTTTTGGATTGTTCGCTATTTATAGTTCAACGCAAAACACGCTCACGCAAAAAGGCAATTTTGATAAGCAGATTATTTCCTGGGGAATTTCGCTCTTCGTGCTTTTTTTCATTTACGCGCTACCTACTAAAACAATAAGGCTTGCCGCCGTTCCTTCATACATTTTATCCATTCTTCTTTTGCTGGTTGTTTTGGTGATCGGAAGAAAAATTGGAGGCGCCCGGAGCTGGATTGCCTTCGGCGGATTTAGTTTTCAGCCGGCGGAGTTTGCCAAACTTTCAACGCTGCTCTTTCTCTCTCATTTTCTTTCGCGGGCAGAAACCGATTTAGAAAATTTAAAAGATATTTTCATCGCGTTGATGATTGGATTGTCTCCGGTAGCGTTAATTATGCTTGAACCGGACTTAGGCAGTTCGTTTGTTTTTATCGGAATTTTTCTCGCCCTCCTTTTTTGGAAGGGAATAAGTATTTTCGGATTGGCTGTAGTGCTCAGCCCTGGCATTGTAGCGGTCGCTTCGCTGTTTGGTCCGATATATTTTGTTGTTGCAATCATCCTGGTAATCGTTATCCTTTTTTATTTTAAGAAAGATATTTTTCTCAGCGGATCGATATTAGCGTTGAATATTGCATCGGGATTTTTTGTAGATAACTTTTATAATATTTTAAGTCCGCACCAGCAAAAAAGAATTCAAACGTTTATTGATCCGAATGCAGACCCGCTTGGTTCGGGATATAATGCTATACAGGCTAAAGTTGCTATTGGTTCCGGCGGATTTTGGGGAAAAGGTTTTCTCCACGGAAATCAGACGCAGCTCCAATTTATTCCCGAGCAGTGGACGGATTTTATCTTCTGTGTAATCGGCGAAGAATTTGGTTTTATCGGAAGTATAATTGTTATCAGTTTGTTTCTTGTTTTGTTTTTACGGTTGCTGCGATTAGCTTCTTTTGCAAAAAATGAATTTCTCAGTTTGGTTATCATCGGTATTCTTACCGTCTTCTTTGTCCATTTTTTGGTAAATGTTGGAATGGCAATCGGAATATTACCCGTTATCGGTATTCCTCTTCCGTTTGTAAGTTACGGCGGCAGTTCATTACTTATTAACATGGCGATGCTCGGAATCATTTTGAATATTCACCGTTCGCGCAAAGAATCAACTTAATTTAATTACGAATTACGAATTAGGAATTAGGAAATTGAATAGTAAAGAAAAATTTTATACGGCAGTTGAAAGCGGAAAGCATATTTGTGTCGGGTTGGATACCGATCTTGAAAAAATTCCTTCTCACTTAAAAACGAGTGATGATCCGATCTTCAATTTTAATAAAGGAATAATTGATGCGACCCGCGCTCATGCAGCTTCGTATAAATTGAACTTCGCATTTTATGAAGCGTTCGGAATTGAAGGATTATCTTCACTTAAAAAAACGATAGTCTACATTCTTGATGAAATTTTTCTCATTGCCGATGCCAAAAGGGGAGACATTGGTTCTACTTCCGCCATGTATGCAAAATCTGTTTTTGATTATTTTAAGTGCGATGCAGTCACGCTTCATCCGTATATGGGTTACGATTCCGTTCAACCGTTTTTAGCGTACAAGGACAAACTTAATTTTGTTTTGGGATTAACTTCAAATAAAAGTGCAAACGATTTTGAAACGCTCTCTCTTTCAACTTCCGAAAAACTTTATCAAAAAGTTATTGGAAAAGTGTGTGAGTGGAATGAACAATCGGGCAACTGCGGCATCGTTTTCGGCGCTACACAATTAAATCAACTTCAAGAAAATATTGAGTTGATAAAAAATTTGTCGGTGCTTTTACCAGGAGTTGGCGCGCAAGGCGGCAGTCTGGAAGAAGTTGTTTCGCTTTTTAACGCTCATCAGTTTTCTCACTATGTCATTAACGCAAGCAGAAGCATCATCTACGCTTCGGGCGGAACTGATTTTGCCGACAAAGCTGCAGAAGAACTTTGCAGATTGAACGAAGAGATTATTCGTTTGTCAACTAAGGACTAACCGGAACGAGTCAAAAGTTAAAAGTTAAAAGTCAAAAGTCAAAAGTCAAAAGAAATTCCATTCTGAATTCTGAATTCTTACTTCTTACTTCTTGCTTTTAATTTCTTTTCTATCATCAGATGTCTTCATCATTTCTTCACCTCATAAACACTTTGCAATTTTTGAGAATCGGAATATCTAATTATCAAGAATCATTTCTATTTATCAATTAAAAAAATGCTAATGGCGGGCATTCTCGGTTAGCAGTCGATGAATATCGTGGCATTCATTTTGAAAAAGTTGCCTGAATTAACTTTGAGGATGAAATGCACCAACATATTTTTACCGAATATACACCGAACGATAAAAGCTATTTAATTCCTTTACTTCAAGATGTACAAAACGTGTACGGATATTTACCTGAAGACGCGTTGAGTGAGATTGCAGAATTTGTCGGCATTCCGCTAAGCCGTGTTTACGGGGTGGCGACTTTTTATAATCAGTTCAGATTAACTCCGCTTGGTGAAAACGTTGTACGGGTTTGCCGCGGAACCGCCTGCCATGTTAAAAATTCTTCCAACATTCTTTACGCTTTGGAACAGGCGCTTAATATTTAAGCGGGTGAAACCACGCGCGATAAAAAATTTACCATCGAGGTTGTGAACTGTATCGGCGCTTGCAGCATCGCGCCGGTTATTACGGTTAATGAAGATTATTACGGTAGGATCGGCGTTAAAGATATTCCAAACATTGTGAAAAAATATCAGACAAAAGTAAAAGTCGATACTCAAAAAACTGAACTTGCGACGGAGAAAGTATGAACTCATTTTTAGATACGTGTTGCAGCGAATGCTGGCATTCATCGGAAAAACCGTGCGATCTTTTTATAAGATGCTGCACCGAAGGACCGCTTTGTCATCACAATGATAAATGCTCGGAAAAAATTCAAAGCCTGAATAGAAGAATAAATTATCTTGAACACGATGTTCCGATTATTTGGATTGGAATGGGAACGTGCGGACTTGCAGCCGGCGCTAAAAAAGTTGAAGAAGCAATTCTTTCCGAATTAAAAAAACTCAGCATCCAGGCAAGAATAGAAGCCACCGGATGCATCGGGTTTTGCGCAAAGGAAGTTATTGTTGATATTAAACTGCCGGGGCATGATAGAATTTCCTACTGCGAAATCATTCCGAAAATTGTTCCGCGTCTGATTCAAAAAACTTTAGTTGAAAAGGGAATCTTCAAAGAGAAACTTCTCGGTACGCATGGAACTTCATCGAACGAAGCCGCTCACATAAATGAAAATCCTTTTTTCAAGCATCAATTAAAAATTGTTTTGGAGAATTGCGGAATTATTAATCCGGAATCCATTGACGCTTACATCGCCAAAGGAGGATTCAAAGCATTCGATAAAGTTTTACGGTTGATGAAGCCGCAAGACGTAGTTAAAGAAATTTTTGACAGCGGTTTAAGAGGAAGAGGCGGTGCGGGATTTCCAACCGGCAAAAAATGGGAATTAGCGCTTGCCCAAAAAGCCGAACAAAAATATTTGATCTGCAACGCTGATGAAGGCGACCCCGGCGCTTTTATGGATCGTTCGGTTTTGGAAAGCGATCCGTTTAGAATTATTGAAGGGATGGCAATCGGCGGGTATGCAATCGGTGCAACTGCGGGATACATTTATTGCCGCGCGGAATATCCGCTTGCAATTGAGCGCTTGGAAAAAACAATCAAACTGTGCGAACAATACGGCTTGCTCGGTAAAAATATTTTAGGAAGCAAATTCAATTTTCACATTCGTATAAAAAAAGGAGCGGGAGCTTTTGTTTGCGGTGAAGAAACAGCTTTGATCGGATCGATTGAAGGGAAAAGGGGGATGCCGCGTCCGCGTCCGCCGTTCCCAAGTATATCAGGACTGTTCGGCAAACCGACGGTAATCAATAATGTTGAAACGTTTGCGAATGTCTCGTCAATCATCAATCGTGGAGCCGAATGGTTTTCTTCAATTGGAACAAAAACAAGTAAGGGAACAAAAGTTTTTGCGTTAAGCGGCAAAATAACCAACACCGGCTTGGTTGAAGTGCCGATGGGTATTACGCTTGAAGAAGTTGTCTTTACTATCGGCGGCGGAATTCCCGATAACAAAATGTTTAAAGCCGTGCAAATCGGCGGACCTTCCGGCGGATGTCTTCCGCACAGCGTTATCAAAACTCAAGTAGATTATGAATCGCTAAAGCAAGTTGGCGCGATGATGGGCAGCGGCGGCTTTGTAGTGATGGATGAAGAAACGTGCATGGTTGACGTTGCAAAATTCTTTTTAACGTTTATTCAAAATGAATCGTGCGGCAAATGCGTTCCGTGCCGCGAAGGAACAAAGCGGATGCTCGAAATTATCGAACGCATTCCCGTTAGTTACAAACAAACAAAAGATAAAGTTGATGAACTAAAACGATTTAAAGGAATCATTTATCTCAACCGGTTGGCAAACGTAATTAAAGATACTTCGCTTTGCGGACTCGGACAATCGGCGCCGAATCCGGTGCTTTCCGGATTGCAATATTTTCGCGAAGAATATGAGGAACATTTATACGAACGAAAATGTTCTGCCGGTGTTTGCAAAGACTTGCTCACTTTCACCATTGATAACAGCGTCTGTTCCGGCTGCGGCGTTTGCTTGCGTAGATGTTCGGTAGAAGCGATTCTCGGTGAAAAAGGTCATGCCCATTATATCGTTCAAGATAAATGTATTAAATGCGGAATGTGTGTTGAAGCTTGTCGGTTTGAAGCAATTGACGTAATCTAAAAAAAAGTTTTTAAGGTAAATAACATGGTTGAACTAACGATAAATAAAATTAAAGTAAAAGCTGAAGAAGGAATGACGATTCTTGACGCGGCTAAATCTGTAGGAATTTCTGTTCCGACATTGTGCCACTTAAAAGATTTGCTGCCGACCGGTGCATGCAGAATTTGTTCTGTTGAAGTTGAAAATCAGCGGAATCTTGTTCCATCATGCGCGTTTCCCGTTTCGCCGGGAATGAATGTTGAAACAAATTCTCCGCGCGTACGCAGAGCGAGAAAAACTATTGTAGAATTGCTTGTAGAAAATCATCCGCAGGAATGTTTGATCTGTGTACGTAATGGAAATTGTGAATTGCAAACGCTATCCGAGCGTTACGGAGTTCGCGAGCATCGGTACCAAGGTGAACATAAAAAACATGCGATCGATATTTCAAGTCCATCGATGGAACGCGACCCTGCAAAATGTATTTTGTGCGGAAGATGCACACGTATTTGTAATGAAGTTCAAAAAGTCGGCGCCATTGATTTTACGTTGCGCGGCTTCCAAACTATTGTAACAACGCCGTACAATCAAGGATTAAATATCAGCGATTGTATTTTATGCGGGCAATGTATTTTAGTTTGTCCTACAGCAGCATTGCGAGAAAAGAGCAGCATGAAAGAAGTTGCCAACGCGATCAATTCAAAAACAAAATATGCAGTTGTGCAAATAGCTCCGGCGGTTCGCGCCTCGCTGGGCGAGGAATATCAACTCCCGCTTGGAACGGACGTTACCGGTAAACTTGTTGCCGGACTGCGCAGATTAGGATTCAAAAAAGTATTCGATACAAATTTCTCCGCCGATCTTACAATAATGGAAGAAGCGAATGAACTTGTTGAACGGATAACAAAAGGTGAAAATCTCCCGATGTTTACAAGCTGCTGCCCCGGCTGGGTAAAATATGCCGAGCAGAAACACGGCGACATGCTGCGATATCTTTCATCGTGCAAATCTCCGCACGAAATGGAAGGAGCCGTGCTCAAAACATATTACGCAAAAAAAATGGGCATTGATCCGAAGGATGTTTTTGTCGTTTCAATTATGCCCTGCACCGTTAAGAAATATGAATCGACACGCCAGGAGTTAAGCGAAGATTTACTACCCGATGTTGACGCTGTATTAACAACGCGAGAATTAACCCGTTTATTTAATGTTGCGGGAATCGAATTTTCCGATTTACCCGATGAAGCATTTGATAATCCGTTAGGTGAATCAACCGGAGCGGCTGCAATTTTTGGAACAAGCGGCGGCGTAATGGAAGCCGCGCTGCGTACTGCATATTTCAACTTAACCGGTAATCATTTGGAGAATGTTGATTTTGAAGAAGTCCGCGGACTAAACGGATTGAAAGAAGCAACAATCAGAATTAACGGCAACACCATTAACATTGCAGTTGTGAACGGCATTGGACAGGTTGAACCGGTTCTTAAAGCTATCCGTGATGGAAAATCCAAATATCATTTTATTGAAGTGATGGCGTGTCCCGGCGGATGTATTAACGGCGGCGGACAACCGGTTCATCAAAAAACCGATAAAGTAGTTATGCGTATGAAAGCGCTTTACGCGATCGATAAAAAGATGAAACTCAGAAGGTCTTATGAGAACGAATCGATTCAAACGTTATACAAAGAGTATCTCGGCAAACCGGGCAGTTATAAGTCTCACGAAGTATTACACACCACCTATTTTGATAGAAGAAAGAAAGCAAGAAAAATTAAAATTGAATAAAATGATGTTCGTCTTAAAAGGAATTTAGCCACAGAAACGCGAAAGTAAAGGGGCAAGTGTCACCTACCACGAGATAATTGTACGGAGATTCTCTATCGGTTTGCCTCGGCGGAGGAATCGTAAACTGTTATACTTAAATTCATCGATAAGGTTTTGATTTTATTAGTGTAAGGGAATGACTAATTTAAAATTAAAAGTGAAAAGTTTTTGATGCCAGATGAAAGAGTGAATTGTAAAACTGTTCTGAACGAGAAGTGCCATCAAAGAAAGTTTTGGATTTGATGTGAAAGGATTTCGCAATGATGAAGATGTTTTTACTTCTCAAGCACTATACACTACTCTAAAAGCAGAATTGGAAATGGAACATTCAGAAGATGATGAAATGAATGAAAAGATTTTTGAAAATCTTTCGAAGACAATTATCATGGAGTCTATTTAAAAACGAAAACCCGCTAGCTTGAATTGCTTCAGAGGCTAACGGGAATATTTTCTGCTGCAAAAATAGATAATTTGCTGAATAAACTCAAGAGAAATTTTAAAGTATGATCTACAAAGAATTTGAACAAATAATGTCTGCGCCAAGAATGCAGCGTTACCTAAACTCATGTAACGGAGATTCCCGTAAAGCAATGATGCTTTATCGGATAAATCTACGGTTATCGCAAGAATTGTTTACGGTGATAAGTTGTTTTGAAATTGCTTTTAGAAATGCTATTGATAAAGTTTACGCAAATTCCTTCGGTAACAACTGGCTTCGAGATTCAGTTTTGTTAAACGGTTTTTTCAGCGGCAATAACTGTAGAACAACCGCTTCCATTATTAAAACCAAACTAAACGAAATATCTACTGATTATGCCCATCAAAAACTTTTAACTAAAATGGACTTTGGATTCTGGCGTTATTTATTTGCTCAACCGCAATTTGCTGCCGGAGGACATATTCTATTGAGAGCATTTCCTGCTAAACCCAGAAGCACTCCCTCAATTCAATACAATCATACATTTGTATTTAATCAGTTAAAGAATTTAAATGATATTCGCAATCGCGTAGCTCATCATGAACCTATCTGTTTTTTAAACGGGCAACCTATAAAAAGTACCATTTACGCCCGACAGCATTACGGTTATATTCTTCAACTTTTTCAATGGATGCAAATTGATGAATCAGCTCTTCTTTACGGTATTGATCATGTTCATACTATTTGTAATCAAATTGATGCTTTATAATTTATGGGTGAGTGAAAATAAATTTAACTGAAAACTAATAACCGACAGAGACCTTTTGAAAGAAATAACAATTTATACCGATGGTTCTGCAAAAAATAATCCCGGTCCCGGCGGATACGGAATTGTGCTCATGTTCAAAGGGCAACGGAAAGAACTCTCCGCCGGCTACAGAAAAACTACAAACAACAGAATGGAGTTGCTTGCCGTTATTACCGCTCTTGCAGCTCTAAAAGAAAAATGTAAAGTGAAAATTTTTAGCGATTCAAAATACGTTATTGAACCAATTCAAAAAGGATGGCTTATCAATTGGAAAGCAAAAAATTGGACTCGCGGAAAAAAAGAAAAAGTGAAGAATACCGATTTGTGGTTACAACTTGACGGGTTACTTCCAAAACATGAAATTGAATTTTGCTGGGTGAAGGGACATGACGGGGATAGAGAAAATGAACGGTGCGATTATTTAGCCGTCTCCGCTTCCGATAAAACTCCGTTATTGATTGATGAGGTCTATGAGTCGGAATGTAAATAAAAGGCTTCGGAATTATCTTCATCTTGATTTTCATAATTAATGAAACGCAACTATTGCATGAACAGAATCACCCTTTACTCATGCTGTTGATAGACAGCATATCCATGGATGAGATAAAACAAATCTATTGCTAATTGCAGAAAGCTTTCATAAGTTTTGTTAAGAAATTTTGTTATTTCTGAAAAAAAATTTACTGAAAGGAAAAGCCATGAAAAAGCTTTTATATATCTTTTACCTGTTATTCTTTTTCGTTGGATGTCAAACAACAGAAGACACGCCAACCGGTCCTACAACCGATCCAACCGGATCAAGTCTCAAATCTCAACAAGCATACGAATCATTAGAAATAGTTTTTACGACATGGGCAAACGGAAACTTTCAAAATGCTTCAGACTTTGACGCTTTAAATTTTAAGACCGCTAATGCTTTATACAAAGAAGCGATTGCGCTTGATCCGAATAATAAAGACGCCCACTTAGGCGCTGCAATTACCGAAATACTTTGCACGTATGCTGATACGTCAGTAAACCGCATTGTAAAACAATGGGAAAGTTTCGGGAAATCGAATAATACGTTCGCATCTTCTGCTATTAAAAATGCCGGCTTGCTTTCATCTACATCGTAAATGGTTGTACCGATTAATGAGATGGCGAAAAATCTTTTGAAAATATATACCGTTGCAAAAGTTGATCCTCCGTTAATTAGTGATATGCAGAGAATTGTTCGCGATGCTTTTCTGCCGAGAATTAATTATGCAATTGAGCAACTCGGTTTTGTCGAAAGTTCGGACACGTTTAAATTTAGAGTAAGCGGAAAAATGCAGGGCGATGTAAATCTTAAAGCTGTCTATCTCTATCCGACTGAAATTATGTTCACGGATGCGATGTTAAACGGTGTGAAGGCAATGCTTGAAGGATTTCTTGTTTATAAATTTGATTTAGCCGATTACAAACAAGCAACTCTTGTTGCCGCTCTTCAACAAAACAGCACTTCATTTTTCTACTTAGCAAGCGATGGAGCAACACGCGCACAAAACGCAAAAGCTTCAGTCATTGCGATGATTGATAAAATGCTTTCGGGTATTACCAAACTCGAATCTTTTTCCGGCGCCAAAACGGATGCGGTTATTAAAATAGGACATGATGGACTTAAACAAGCTGATTTGGATACCACAAAAAAATATTTGAATAAAACGAAAACATCAATGACGCAGGCGATCACCGTTCACATTGATGAAGTTGGTACAGACAATACGCCGATGGATATTAATGTTTATCTCGGAAAGTTTTTTGATAATCCGGTTCAAAATCCGAAGTCGGCTTTTATGCCGCCTTACACGGTTACGGCAAGCGGCACGGAGGATATTCATTTTGAATTTACTCAAAAAACGTACGCAGATTTTACCTTCCCGGATCCGACAATGGGAGGAGTTTTTCCCGGAATGACCAATGATAATTTGAAAAAGTTGATGGGTATTGATAAAGAATTCGGTTTTAGAATTTACTTTAATACATGGAACAACTATGCATCTTCAGTTCAAGCATTTACGGTTAATATTGTAACTGATGCAAAAACGTACACAAAGCAGACCGATAACTGGGGATTTGTGCGATTCATTATTGTTGATCAGGATAACGTTCCTTACAAAGTTGTTGTAAATGACGGAACCGGTGATTACGAATTAACCGCAAGACCTTCCGCATCATTAATGATCAAAGCCAAATCCGAGATGGATCATAGCTTTAGGCTCACGTATGTTCCGAAAGACTTAACTGCTAATTCGATTTCAAGCTATATAGGACTAAACTGGAGCGGGTATGAGCCATACTATCTCATGAAGGGAACCGGTTCGGCATCAACGCCGACTGATTATGAAAAGGTAAGTTGGACCAACTATTTCAACGATTATAGTGTATCCAACGGAATAACGTACAAATATCAATTACGTAGTTTTAATAATCCCGAAGATTATAATATGGGATATGGTTCTAATTACGAACCGTTAGTGTTAAAAAATCTTCAATATTCCAATACGGTTACTGTAACGAAGCAGTGATAAATAAAATTGTTTTGTTCTCATTTATGGCTGTGCAAATTGTTTTTGCGCAGCCATTTTATTTTAAAGAAGATGCACGCTCTTCATTAACGCTTTCTTCTTCCTACTTTGATTTATATAGAGGAACAAATTCTACTTCAAAAACTACGGCATTTCTTCAAAAATCTTTCGCACAATTTGAAGGGAATTATAACACCAATAAATTATTGCTTTTGCTTGAAGCCGAGAAAAATAATTTAAGAATCGAAAATGGCATCAGCAAAGTAGAATTTAACTCCGGACAAAAGCTCACGAGAGCAACCGTGGATTATGAATTTTCGTTCTCTCCTTTTTTTACAGAATTATTTTTAAGAGCGAATCAAATCACCCATGTCTCGTCGGTTGATTACGGCGGCAGTTTCGGTTTTCATAATTCTGCGCACTGGTTTGAAGGCTTTAGAATCGGCTTTTACTCCTATTCTTTCCCGTGGCTGCTAAAGTTGAAATATGATGACTCCCAAATCGATATCAACAATATTACTCAGTCATCAAAAATATTTTATGAAATAGCGTTTCATCCTTTGCCGGAAAACCGTCTGGAATTTCAATTTGAAAAATACATAAGCGCTAAAAACAAAAATGAAAATCCGGCTTTTTCAGTTAAAGATGAAACCAACGCATCGTTTGCATTGCTTACAATTACCAATTCTAAATACCTTCCGGTTCATATCACGTTTAATCATGGAGAAGGGACAAGCTTTCCGGATTTGTTTTTTGCGCAAAATTCATTCAGCACAAATTCAATTCCGGATTTGCTCTACAACAATGTTGAAATAAAAAATGATGAATCCCAATTGTACCGATGGCTTCCGGCAATTTCGGTTTCGTACAATTATTATAAAGGTTCGATAGTGGGGAATATTCAATCGTGGCCATTTACCTCCGTGCTCACCTCGTTAATTGCCAACCGGATTAATTACCGTTTAACCGGACATATTTACTTGTTTGGAATAAATGCTCAAAAGCGCTTTACTTTTTCAAAATTTTCATTCAAACCCGAACTATCATTCTACCAGGTTTTACCGGAAGTTACTCTTGATACCTGGCAGCCCTCCTATTTGGTTTTTGGCATAAAAGATTTTACAAGAAACATTCTTCCGATCCGAAAAGCGTTGCTTGGGAAAATATCATTTTTAACAACATATGAGTTGAATTATTGTTCCTTCACTTTAGAAGCGGGGCAATTTATTCCTCTCAAGGTGGTGAAAAAAGAACTTCCAATAGGCGAAACCATCCCCGGCGGAGTAGTTGTGCAGGCAAAACCGGGCAAGACTGATGGCGGAAGATGGGTTGTTCTTAGCATGCGTACCTCGTTTTAAAATTCTCTAAATCAAGAAAGGTTTTGTTATTTATTACAAAGCCGTTATTTTATCTATCATTTTTAATAAAAAAAATATTCTTTTGGCTGGCATAAAATGTGTGCAATTTGGATGTTGTTGATTTTAAAAATGAAACTTGGGACTTAGCGGGGAGGTAAGCCCTGAGTTTCATTTTTTTTTACAACGCCCTGCCAAAACAACTTCTTACTTTTTTAATTACACAACAGAAATTATGATTTTATCCGAATCCGTTTCGCAAGAAATAAATATGAGTTGTTACCATTGCGGAGAACGTTGCCCTACCGAAGTTATCCGGCTTGATGAAAAGTTGTTTTGCTGCGAAGGTTGCAAAATTGTTTATGAAATCTTAAGCGAAAAGAATCTCTGCAATTATTACGATTTGAACGCAGCTCCCGGAAAAACTCAAAAAATCCTTCCTCTAAAAAACAAATATGAATATCTGGATGATGAGGAATTAACAAATAAACTTCTTGATTTTAAAGACGGAAAAATAAGCGCGGTTACTTTTTTTATTCCGCAAATGCATTGCAGTTCGTGCATCTGGCTGCTGGAAAATCTCTTCAAAGTAAATTCCGCAATTCTGCAGTCGCGGGTGAATTTTATCGAAAAAAAATTATCCGTCTCGTTCCAAACAAGTGCAATTTCGTTACGCCAGGTGGTTGAACTTCTCGCGTTCATCGGCTATGAACCGCAAATTAGTTTTGAGGATACAGAAAAGAAATCTCAAAACCTGGTGAGCAAAAAATTGTATTATAAGGTTGGAATTGCCGGTTTCGGATTCGGCAATATCATGCTTTTAAGTTTCCCGGAATATCTTTCAATTGATGTTTCAAGCGCCGAACTTCGCGCCATCTTCAGCTATGTTATTTTTCTCTTGTCGCTTCCAATCTTTTTTTATTGCGGGTCGGAGTATTTTGTTTCTGCCATAAAAGGATTGCGAAAAAAGTTTGTGAATCTTGATGTGCCGATTTCCATTGGGATCATTACGCTGTTTACAAAAAGTGTTTTCGAAATTTTTGCGCACGGAAATCCCGGTTTTATGGATTCACTTGCCGGACTGATCTTTTTCCTTCTCCTCGGAAAAATATTTCAAAATAAAACGTACGACGTGCTGAACTTTGAGAGGAATTATAAATCTTTTTTCCCGATTTCCGTAACGGTAAAAAAATCCGGCGAAGAAAAAGCAATTCCTCTTTCGCAGTTGAAAATAGGGGATAGAATTGTTGTTCGCAACGGTGAATTGATTCCCGCCGACTCCATTCTTTTTTCCGGTGATGGAAATATTGATTATAGTTTTGTTACCGGTGAATCGTCGCCCGTTGAAAAAGTTGTGGGAGAAATGATTTATGCCGGAGGCAGACAGTCCGGCAGTTCAATTGAACTTGAAGTGCTGAAAGAAGTTTCGCAAAGTTATCTAACCCAGCTTTGGAATAATTTTACCACCAAAAGCAGCGAAGATTTTTCTTTTTCAGGAGTGGCAAATGCTTTCAGCAAATATTTTACGTTTGCAGTTTTGGTTATTGCGGCTGTCTCCTATTTTTATTGGATGAACATAGACCACAACGTTGCGGTAAATGCGTTTATTACGGTGCTCATCGTAGCCTGCCCGTGTGCGCTTGCATTATCAACACCGTTCACGCTCGGCAACACACTCCGTATTTTCGGAAAGAATGATTTCTACGTAAAAAATATTCGGGCGCTCGAAAATCTTGGCAGCATTGATACCATCGTGTGGGATAAAACCGGAACGCTAACGGAATCGGGCGAAAGCGAAATAACTTTTGTTGATGGAACGCTTTCGAGCAAAGAAATGATATGGGTGAAATCGTTGGTGAGAAATTCAAACCATCCGCTTAGCAAAAAAATCTACGCTTCGATAAATGAGGCCGCAGCATTAAAAATTGAAAATTATCTTGAACTTCCGGGAAAAGGAATTCAAGGTGAAGTAAGCGGACAAAAATTGAAAATAGGGAGTGAACATCTTTTTGAACAATTTGCCGCTGAAGCAAAAACTCCCGGCGAACTTGAGACGGTTCCGCCGCCATTGAGTTCCGAAGTGTATGTTTCCATAAACGATGAAGTTAGAGGAAAATTCAAAATTCAGAATAAGTATCGTCATGATGCGGCAACTATCATCACACGGCTGCAAAGTAAGTATGATTCCTATTTACTTTCCGGCGATAATGAATCAGAGCAGCTGTATCTCGAAAATCTTTTTAAGAAAAAGGAAAATGTCCTTTTCAGGCAAGCTCCTTTGGATAAGTTAAATTTTATTACACGGCTGCAAGCAAAGAAGAAAAGAGTTTTGATGCTTGGCGACGGTTTAAATGATGCCGGTGCGTTGGCGCAAAGCAATGTGGGAATTTCGGTCTCCGAAGATATTTTAAACTTTACGCCTGCCAGTGATGCAATTTTAAATGCAAAAATGTTAAAAAAAATTCCAGGTTTTCTTAAATTTACAACCATAAGTATCAAAATTATTTACGCAAGTTTTACCATTTCTATCTTATATAACCTTGTAGGATTCTATTTCGCGGTACAAGGTTTATTGTCGCCGTTGTTTTCTGCAGTTTTGATGCCTTTAAGCTCTATTTCTGTAGTAGTTTTTGCAACCGTAACAACAACATATTTCGCCCGGCGGAAAGGATTATTATGAGTGTAATAGCAGTGCTTATCTTATTCAGCATTTTGGTTGCCGGAAGTTTTCTGGCCGCCTTCATCTGGGCTGTTAAAAGCGGGCAGTATGATGATAAATATACCCCTTCAGTTAGAATGCTTTTTGATGACAACGAACATCCGGCTTTAAAAGAAAAAAATAAAAATAATACGAACTCTTGAACTAATCTGGAGAAACAATGATGCAAATCGAAACCTTCAAATACGACAATAAGATTGTCAAATATTTTGCCACTGCAACGGTATTGTGGAGTGTTGTCGGGATGCTTGTAGGGCTTATTATTGCCATACAACTCTACGTCCCTGCGCTTAACCTCGGTATTCCGTACTTAACATTCAGCAGACTTCGGCCGCTTCACACCAACGCTGTAATTTTTGCCTTTGTCGGCAACGGTATTTTTATGGGCGTGTACTACTCACTGCAACGGCTGCTGAAAGCGAGAATGTTCAGTGATTTTTTAAGTAATCTTCATTTCTGGTCGTGGCAATTGATTATCGTTTGTGCAGCGATTACTCTTCCGCTTGGCATTACAACGAGTAAAGAATATGCCGAACTTGAATGGCCGATTGACATTCTTATTACGCTTGTCTGGGTTGTTTTTGCAATCAATTTATTTGGAACCATCGTTAAAAGAAGAGAAAAACATCTCTACGTAGCAATCTGGTTTTATATTGCAACCATTGTTACGGTTGCGGTACTCCATATCGTTAATTCAATTGAATTGCCGGTTACCTTTTTGAAAAGTTATTCCGCATACGCCGGCGTGCAAGATGCGTTGGTTCAATGGTGGTACGGCCATAATGCGGTGGCATTCTTTTTAACAACGCCGTATCTGGGATTGATGTATTATTTTATGCCGAAAGCTGCCAATAGGCCCATCTACTCTTATCGGCTTTCTATTATTCATTTTTGGGCGTTGATTTTTATTTACATCTGGGCAGGTCCTCATCATTTACTTTACAGCGCTTTACCGGATTGGGCGCAATCATTGGGAACTGTTTTTTCAATTATGCTTATTGCTCCATCCTGGGGTGGAATGATAAACGGACTGTTAACGCTGCGCGGCGCTTGGGATAAATTAAGAGAAGATGTTGTTCTCAAATTTATGGTTGTGGCAATTACCGCCTATGGTATGTCAACGTTCGAAGGTCCGATGCTGTCGCTAAAAAATGTGAATGCATTGGCTCATTTTACAGATTGGATTATCGCCCACGTCCATATCGGCGCTCTCGGCTGGAATGGATTCTTAACGTTCGGAATTCTTTATTGGCTTATTCCAAGGCTCTGGAATACGAACCTGTATTCAAAAAAACTTGCCAATTTCCATTTCTGGATTGGATTTTTAGGTATTGTTGTTTACGCTTCTTCAATGTATTGGTCTGCTTTGGTTCAAACATTGATGTGGAAACAATTCACCGCAACCGGACTTCTTCAATATCCAAACTTTTTGGAGACGGTATTACAAATTATTCCTATGTATGTTATTCGTTCCGTGGGCGGTGTACTTTATCTTACCGGTGTTATTGTAATGGCTTACAATTTAATTAAAACCGTTAAGCAGGGTGAATTTACCGCTGATGAAGAAGCTCAAGCTCCGCCGATGGTTAAAGCGTCGATTAAATATAAAAAAGGACTTGGACACCGTTGGATCGAAAGTCGTCCGCTTCAGTTTACTGTTCTTGCCGCAGTTGCAATTTTAATCGGCGGAATTGTAGAAATGATTCCGACGTTTCTTGTTAAAACAAATATTCCTACCATAGCTTCGGTAAAACCTTACACGCCGCTTGAATTACAGGGCAGAGACTTGTACATCCGTGAAGGCTGTCTTGGATGTCACTCGCAACTTATTCGCCCTTTCAGAAGTGAAGTTGAGCGTTACGGAGAATATTCGAAAGCCGGTGAGTATGTCTATGATCATCCTTTCCTTTGGGGATCGAAGCGTACGGGACCCGATCTGATGAGAGAAGGGAAAAAATATCCGAACGTTTGGCATTATTATCACATGAACGATCCGCGATTAATGTCGCCGGGCTCCATCATGCCGCCGTTCGCCTGGTTGAGTGAAAACGTGTTAGACATCTCCACAACGGCAAAGAAAATTTCTGTGTTGAGAAATTTGGGCGTTCCGTATCCTGCCGGTTTTGAGCATGTGGCAAATGATGAACTTAAAAAACAAGCTGATTCCATTGCGCTGGATTTAACCAATGCCGGTGTTGTCGTCGATCCGGATAAAGAGATCATTGCAATGATCGCTTATCTGCAAAGACTTGGAACCGACATTAAAGCTAAAAAACAATAATCGGAAGAGAGACGCAGATG
>Ga0172370_10002612_pt1 | contig 25782 bp, 16 predicted proteins | sample LakKiv5m_FD_114538 | JGI IMG/M metagenome (GOLD analysis project Ga0172370, IMG submission 114538) | Freshwater microbial communities from Kabuno Bay, South-Kivu, Congo - kab_022012_11.5m | ecosystem: Environmental > Aquatic > Freshwater > Lake | place: Democratic Republic of the Congo...
ATCAGCGGTACCTTCGTGCTCACCGACCAGATCAACCGCGGCTTCGACGAGATCTTCAGCGAGGCCTTTGAGGGCACGGATGTGACGATCACGCGCAAGGCGGAGTTCACGAGCCAGTTCAGCTCGGCGAGTGAGGCCCTGCCGGAGAGCCTCATCGACGAGGTTCTCGCCGTGGACGGGGTGAAGGCGGCTTCCGGCTACGTCTCGGGGATGGGGGCGGTGGCCGTGGACGGCGAGGTCGTGCAGACCGGGGGCTCGCCGACGCTGTTCTTCAGCTACGTGCCCAGCGAGATCAGCCAGACCACGTACGTCCAGGGTGGACCGCCGAAGGCCGACGGCGAGATCGGCGTCATCCAGAAGCTCGCCACCGACGAGAAGCTCGCCGTCGGTGCGCCGCTGCAGGTGATCACCGACACCGGCGCCTACGACGCGACGGTGTCAGGGGTCTTCACCTTCGCGAGCGCCTCATCTCTCGGCGGCTCGCTCATCCTCAACCCCACGCTCGCCGACGCGCAGCGCTGGTTCGACCTCGACGGCAAGGTCAGCGAGATCGATGCCCAGGCCGAGCCGGGTGTTGCTCCGGCGACGCTGGCCGAGCGCATCCGGGCCGCGGTGCCGAAGTACGCCGAGGTCAAGACCGGGGAGCAGGCCGCCGCCGACCAGACCAAGCAGGTCAGCGAGGCGATCGGCCAGTTCCTCACGCCCGTGCTGCTCAGCTTCGGCGGCGTCGCCGTGCTCGTCGGCGCGTTCATCATCTTCAACGCGTTCTCGATGACGGTGGCGCAGCGACGCCGCGAGTTCGCGATGCTCCGCGCACTCGGCGCGTCGCGCCGGCAGGTGATGTGGAGCATCACCGGCGAGGCCTTCGTCATGGGCGTGCTGGCCTCCGTGGTGGGCCTCCTCGCCGGGCTCGGCGTGGCCGGCGGCGTCAACGCGCTGTTCAAGGCCGGTGGCGTCGACATCCCGCGCAGCGGGCTGGTGATGGAGCCGCGCACGGTGATCGTCGCGCTCGTGGTCGGCATCGGCGTGACGCTGCTGTCGGCCGTGATCCCGGCGCTGCGCGCGACGCGCGTGCCGCCGGTCGCCGCGCTGCAAGAGGGGGCGGCACTGCCGCCGTCCCGCTTCGCCCGGTTCATGCCGTATCTGGCCGGCGTGGCCGCGGTGCTCGGCGCGCTCGGCATCCTCGGCGGCATGTACGGCTCCGGCGGCACGACGGCGCGCCTCGGGCAGATCGCCTTCGGCGCGATCTTCATCTTCGTTGCCGTCGCGGTGGTCAGCAAGTACTTCGTCCGCCCGGTGGCCGGCGTGATCGGCTGGCCGCTGCAGCGGGTCTCCGTGGTCAGCGGCCGGCTGGCGCGCGACAACGCGCGGCGCAACCCTGAGCGCACGGCGGCGACGGCGGCGGCGCTCATGATCGGGCTCGGCGTCGTGGTGTTCGTCGCCGTCTTCGCCCAGGGGCTCAAGAGCTCGTTCGTCGACAGCTACGACAAGACCGTGCGCGCCGACTACGTGCTGACCGGCGCCAACTTCCTGCCGCTGCCGGCCGAGGCCATCCGCGCCGCCGAGGCCGTCCCCTCGGCGGAAGTGGTCTCGGCGCTCAACGTCCAGCAGGTCGAGGCCGGCCCGAACAGGGCGGCGACGGCGGTGTACGGCATCGACTACGGCACCTTCCAGCGGCTCTGGCAGTTCGACTGGATCGACGGCGACGACGGACTGCTCGAGCAGCTCGGCGGGGACGGCGTCGTCGTCGAGGAGCAGACCGCCGACTCTCTCGGCGTGACGAAGGGCGACACTTTCCGTCTCACGACCGCCGACGGCAAGACCGGGAGCCTGAAGGTCCTGGGGATCTACCGTGACCCCATGATGATCAATGGAGTCACGGTGAGTAACCAGGGGTACGACGCCCTCTTCCCGCGTCCTCAGTACTTCATGGCTTTCGTCAAGACGGCCGGAGGAGCGACGCCGGCCAACTCCGAGGCCCTGAAGGCCGCGCTTGAAGGCGTTCCCACCGCCGAAGTACGCGACAACGCCGAGTACAAGGACAGCATCGTCGGCCAGGTGAACCAGCTCCTGAACCTGATGTACGGCCTGCTCGCGATGAGCGTCATCATCTCGCTCTTCGGCATCGTCAACACACTGGTGCTGGCCGTGTACGAACGCACCCGCGAGATCGGGCTGGTGCGAGCGATCGGGGCGTCGCGCTCCCAGGTGCGCGCCACGGTGCGCTACGAGAGCGTCATCACCTCTGTGATCGGCGGGATCCTCGGGATCGTCGTCGGCATCGCCTTCGCCTGGGTCGTGAACACACGCTTCGCCGGCATGGGGATCACGTTCTCGGTCCCCTGGACGCAGCTCCTGGTGTTCCTGGTCCTGGCGGTGATCGTCGGCGTGATCGCCGCGATCCTGCCGGCGCGCAGGGCCGCGAAGATCGACATCCTGGAGGCCATCCACTACGAGTGAGGCGGGAGCGCACGCCGCACGGCAGGTGACGTTTCCACGCCTGCGGGTAGGACCAGACAACGAAGCTCGCTCGCGCCGGACGAGGGTCTGCACCCCCGTCCGGTCGTCGTACGGGATGCGGTGATGCGCGAGATCCGCGGCGATGTCCGACTCCCGGAGCATCTGATGGACTGAACGGAGGGATGGCGTGGCTCACACGAGCGCGCAGAACTGGCACCACCTCACCGCGGACGAGGTCGTCGACCTCGTCGAGAGCGACGTCGACGAGGGGCTGGACGTCTTCGAGGTCAAGCACCGCCAGGAGCGGTACGGGCCCAACATCCTGACGACGCGCGGCGGACCCAGTACTCTCAAGCGCTTCTTGCTGCAGTTCCACCAGCCGCTGATCTACATCCTGATCGCGTCGGGCACCATCACGCTGTTCCTCAAGGAATGGGTCGACTCCGCGGTCATCTTCGGCGTGGTGCTGGTGAACGCCGCCATCGGTTACGTGCAGGAGGCCAAGGCGGTCGAGGCCATCGAGGCGCTTGCGAAGACGATGACCACGGACGCGCGCGTGATGCGGGCGGGCGAGCAGGTCCTGGTCTCGGCGGTCGAGGTCGTGCCCGGCGACGTGGTGCTGTTGCAGGCCGGCGACAAGGTACCCGCCGACCTCCGGCTGGTGCGAGCCCGCGATCTGCAGATCGATGAATCGGCGCTGACCGGTGAGTCGCTGCCGGTCGAGAAGTCGCCGGAGCAGGTCGCCCACGACCAGGACCTGGCCGATCGCACGAACATGGCCTACGCGTCGTCTCTCGTGACCTTCGGGCAGGCGACAGGCGTCGTGATCGGCACCGGCGACGACACCGAGATCGGACGCAGTACGGTGCTGATCTCCGAGGCGGAGGATCTGCAGACCCCCCTCACGAAGAAGATCGCCTCGTTCAGCACGCTGCTCCTCGTGGTCATCCTGGCGCTCGGCGCCGTCACCGTCGTCGTCGGGCTGTTCCGCGGCGAGACGCTGGTCGACATGTTCATGGCTGCCGTCGCCCTGGCGGTGGGCGCCATACCCGAGGGTCTGCCCGCGGCGGTGACGATCACTTTGGCGATCGGCGTGGCGCGCATGGCCAGACGGCGCGCGATCATCCGCAAGCTGCCGGCGGTCGAGACGCTCGGGAGCACGACCGTGATCTGCACCGACAAGACAGGAACGCTGACGGAGAACCAGATGACCGTCCAGCGGGTCATCACCGCCGGCCGCGTCTACGAGGTGAGCGGCACCGGCTACGATCCCGAAGGCAGTCTCGCCGAGCGGGAGTCCTCGGACGCCCTCGCCGGCGGCGCCCTGCCGCCGGGGTTGCGCGAGATCCTCACGGCGGGCGTGCTCTGCAACGACAGCCAGATCCTGCAGGACGACCAGGGTCGCTGGACCGTGCAGGGCGACCCCACGGAAGGGGCCCTGCTCACGGCGGCGGCCAAGGCGGGACTGGAGCGGGAGCGGGCGCAGGAGGACAGCCCTCGCGTCGACTCCATCCCCTTCGAGTCTCTCCACCAGTACATGGCCACGATGCACGACGGCGGAGACGGCCGGGCGCGCGTGGTGTACATGAAGGGCGGCGTCGAGGTCGTTCTGGACAGGTGCGCCGACGCGCTCGACGCCGGGGGAGAGCGCGTGCCCTTCGACGCCGGGGCTGTGCACGCCGACATCGAGCGACTGGCCTCCGAGGGCCTGCGCGTCCTCGCTTTCGCGGCCCGCGACCTGCCGGCGGGCACCTCCGACCTCAGGCACGACGACCTCGCGGACATGACCTTCCTCGGTCTGCAGGCGATGATCGATCCGCCGCGTCCGGAGGCGATCGCGGCCGTCAAGGCCTGCCACACCGCCGGGATCGAGGTCAAGATGATCACCGGCGACCATGCGATCACGGCGGCGGCGATCGCCCGACAGATCGGCCTGACCGACCGGGCGGAGGACGACCACGTCGCGCTCACCGGCCGCGAGCTCGAGGAGCTCAGCGACAGAAAGCTGATAGCGCGCGCGCACGACACTGATGTCTTCGCGCGCGTGACGCCCGAGCAGAAGCTGCGCCTGGTCGAGGCGCTGCAGAGCCGGGGCAACGTGGTCGCCATGACCGGCGACGGCGTCAACGACGCCCCTGCCCTCAAGCAGTCCAACATCGGCGTGGCCATGGGCGTCGGCGGCACCGACGTCGCCAAGGAAGCAGCGGACATGGTGCTCACCGACGACAACTTCGCCTCGATCGAGGCCGCCGTCGAGGAGGGCCGTGGCGTCTTCGACAACCTCACCAAGTTCATCGCCTGGACACTGCCGACGAACCTCGGCGAGGGCCTCGTCATCATGGCTGCCGTCTTTCTCGGCACGGCCCTGCCCATCCTCCCCGTGCAGATCCTGTGGATCAACATGACCACCGCGGTCCTGCTCGGGCTCATGCTCGCCTTCGAGCCCAAGGAGGAGGGCATCATGGAGCGCAGCCCGCGTCGCCCGGAGACGCCGATCCTCACCGGCGTGCTGATCCAGCGCATCATCCTGGTCGGCGCTCTGCTGCTGCTGGGGGCCTTCGGCCTGTTCGAATGGGCTGAGTGGAGCGGCCTCGGCGACAACGTCGCGCGCACCGTCGCCGTGAATGTCTTCGTGTTCGTCGAGCTGATGTATCTGTTCAACTGCCGCTCGCTGACGCAGTCGGTCTTCACCATCGACCCGCTCTCGAACCGTTGGGTGCTCGGAGGCGTGGGCATCATGATCGTCCTGCAGTTGCTGTACACGTACGTGCCGTTCATGAACTCCGCTTTCTCGAGCGCGCCGCTCGAGGCCTGGATGTGGCTGCCGATCTTCGGCGTCGGCCTCGTCGCCTTCGTCGTGGTCGAGCTCGACAAGTGGCTGCGGCGCGCGACGGCGTCGCGGAGCGAGCGGCGCTCGGAGAGCGCTTCTTGAGCGCCGCGGACGCCGCCGGCGTGGACGGTCTGCCGTCTCTGACTTCCGCCGACGCCGTGCGTGGCTTCGAGCAGGGGCCCATCAGGCCGCCGAGCGAGGCGCGGAGCCTGTTGGTGCGGGTGATCCGCAACTGCACCTGGAACCGCTGCACCTTCTGCCCCGTGTACAAGGGCGCCAGCGCCTCTCTGCGGCCTGTGGAAGACGTCCTCGCCGACGTGGAGGCGATGGCTGCCGCCGCCGAGGTCCTGCGTGTGCGGGGCATCGCCGCCGTGCGCGAGGGGCTGGTGCCGACCGAGGCCTTCCAGGTCGCGCAGTTCCTTCGCGACGACGCCCGGCACGCGTTTCTCCAGGATGCCGATCCGTGCGCCGTGAGGCCCGAGAGACTGGCGCGGGTGGTCCGTCGTGTGAAGGAGCGCTTCCCGACCGTCACGAGCGTGACGACCTACGGGCGTGCCGCGACGCTTGCGCGGCGCTCGGCGGAGCAGCTCGCGCTGCTCGCTGAGGCAGGGCTGACCCGCGTCCATCTCGGCCTGGAGTCGGGCGCCGACGAGATCCTGGCGGCGGTCGACAAGGGGTGTACCGGCGACGAGCTGATCGTGGCCGGCGAGAACGTCCTGCGCGCCGGCCTCGAGCTCTGTTTCTACCTGATGCCGGGTCTCGGTGGGCGCGCGGCCGCCGCGGTGCACGTTGCGGGCTCCGCCCGCGTGATCCGGGCCGTGGCGGCGACCGCGCCCAACGGGTCGCCGCTCGTCGTGCGGCTGCGGACTGCGGCCGTGGCGCCCGGCACGCCGCTGGCCGCGCGTGCGGAGGCCGGCGAGTTCGACCTGCCCGACGACGTCGAGGTGGCTGAGGAGCTGCGCGACCTCCTCGAAGCGCTCGGCGACGCGCGTCTCGAGCTGCGCTCGGACCACTCCCTCAACCTGCTGGCGGACCTCGAAGGGTCGCTGCCCGCCGACCGGGAGCGCCTGCTGGGCATGCTCGGCGAGTTCCTCGCGCTGCCGCGGGCCGAGCAGGCGCGCTTCGCGGTCGGCGTGCGTCTCGGTCTGTTCCGGACGCTGGAGGACCGTCTCGATCCGGAGCGAGCCGCCCGGCTCGACCAGCAACTCACCGGCCATCCGGATCCGTCCCCGGACGAGCTTCTGGAGGCGGCGACGGCGCTGCGTTCCCGCTTCATCTAGACCGCATGGAGTGGCGCGGCGCTGAGGGCCGGCCGCGGGATCTCACCGGTGGTCCTGAAGGTCCGGCTGTCGGGAGCGGCCGCCTCGTGCTGTTGTCGCGTTTCCGCCGGCCGAGCCGGGCAGGCTCTCGACCGCTTCCTCCACACGGACGAAGAAGGCGTCCTCCCCGAGCCGCTCCATGAGGCCGTCCCGCCGCATGAAGTCGAGCACCCGCGCGTGCGCACGGGCCGCTATCAAGCGGATGCCCTCGGTCTCGAGCGAGCGCACCAGGATCTCGAACTGGTCGGCGGCCGTGGTGTCCATGTCGGCGACCGTCTCGAAGTCGACGATCACGGTGCGCAGCGGCGGCCCTCCGTCGCGCTCGCCGGCGTGCGCCTCACGGACGAGCGCGCGCACCTCGTGCGCGAAGCGCTCCGCCGTCGGGAACACGAGCGGCCCGTCGAAGCGGTAGATGAGGATTCCGGGCAGCGTGCGGTACCCGGGGTGGGTGGTCACGTCGGCGAACCCACCGGCCGGTCCGCGTCCGAGCACGGCCGAGTCGGGGCTGCTGGTCCGTACGAGGAGCAGTGCCAGTGAGAGCACCACGCCGATCCCGACGCCCGGCATCACGCCGAAGAGCAGCACACCGGCCAGCGCTGCCGCCGAGAGACCGAAGTCGGCCTTGCGCACCCTGTACAGCCGCGCAAGGCCCTTGACCGAGAAGTAGGAGCGCAATGCGGCGATGACGATTGCTGCCAATACGGCCTCCGGCAGGTACGTGAACAGGCCGGTGAGGAAGAGGATCGTCGCGAGCACCAGCGCCGCGCAGGCCAGCGAGGTCATCTGGGTCCGGCCGCCGCCAGCCTGGCCGGCGGCCGTCTTGGACAGGCTGCCGTCGACGACGAAGCCCTGCGACAGCCCGGACCCGAGGTTGGCGACTCCGTTGGCGATCATCTCCTGATCGGCGTCCACCTCCCTACCGCTGCGCGCGGCGTCCGCCTTGGCCACGGCGATCGACTCCGTGAAGCCGATCAGCGCGACGGCCAGGGCGCCCGGCAGCAGGTGGTACACATCCTCGATCCCGACGCCCGTGAGCTCCCAGCCTGGAAGCCCGCCGGGGATCCGCCCGACGATCTCCAGGCTGTGGTCACCGAGGCCCAGGACGTAGGTCGCGAGGATTCCCGCTCCGGCGACGACGATGGCCGCCGGGAGTCGGGGGAGGTAGCGCTCGAGGACCAGCAACGCCACGAGTGCGATCCCGCCGATCGCAAGAGGCAGCGCCGTCCAGCTGCCGATCTGGCCGGCGATGCTCACGGTCTTCTGCAGCGCCGTCTCGCCGGATGCCTGGACGCCGAGCAGCTTGCCGGCCTGGCCGACCACGATGGTGAGCGCCAGGCCCAGGATGAAGCCGTCGAGCACCGGTTTGGCGAGCAGCCTGGCGATGAAGCCGAGCCGGGCGAAGCCGGCGACGACGAGGATGACCCCGGTCACCAGCGCCAGGGCGATGGTGAGCGCGAGGTACTTCTCGCCGCCGCCGGCCGCCAGCGGCGCCACCACCGACGCCGAGACGATGGCCACAGTCGACGACGGCCCCACTATCAGGTGCCGGGAGCCGCCGAAGACGACGTACGCGAGCAGTGCCGCCGGGGCGCAGTACAGCCCGTACTGCGGCGGCACCCCGGCGATGCTCGCGTACGCAAGCGCCTCCGGTACGAGCAGCGCCCACACGGTGAGTCCCGCGAGCAGGTCGCCGGAGAGGTCAGCCCGGCGGTAGCCGGGCAGCCAGCCGGCGACCGGCAGCAAGCGCTCCCGCGCCGTCCGCCGTCCAGGTGGCAGCCGTACCGGCATCGACCAGCCCGCCGTTCCGGCCTCAGGTCATCAGACGGCCTCCTGGCCCTTCACCTGGATCCGCGGCGGGTACTTCTCGAACGTCTTGAGGTGCTGCGCCGCGAAGTCGGCCAGCAAGGGCATGAAGACGATCTTGCGGATCGCGTTGCTGTGCTCCTCCTTGGGGTCGAGGAAGAGGTTGAACTGCTTGCCGTAGGTCATCTTGCTGGTGTGACCTGAGAAGCCGCCGGGGGTCACTGTGTCGTGGTGGTCCATCTCGGTGACGACGGTGAACGCTTTCCACGGACCGACCCGGGTGGCGGAGAGCTGGTCGAGCAGCCAGGCGTGGACGGCGGCGCGGTTGGACATCCACGCCGGGTCCATGGCCCAGTACGTGCCCTCGGGGGCCGACTCGGACAGCAGGAAGCCGCGCTGGTCCACGCCGTCGATGAAGCGGTCCTCCGGGAGATCGGTGACGCCGGCCAGGGCACAGAACGTGGGCAGCAGGTCGCAGAAGTCGAACAGGCCGTCGGACGAGACGCCCGGCTCGATCATGCCCTTCCAGAAGAAGATGCCGGGCACGCGGATGCCGCCCTCCCAAGTGGTGCCCTTGGAGCCGCGGAACGGCGTGTACGAGCTGTCCGGCCAGCTCTCCATCTCGGGACCGTTGTCCGAGGTCACGAAGATGAGCGTGTTCTCCAGTTGGCCCGTCTTCTCCAGGGCCGCGAAGAGGCGACCGAAGATGTCGTCACACTCCACCAGAACGTCGTGGAATGGGTGCTTGGCTCGGGACTTGCCCTTGAAGCTGTCGGGCGGATAGTTGTCGAAGTGGCAGCCGCGCGTGCCGTGGTAGAGGAACCAGGGCTGGTCGGCGTCCTTCATCGACTCGATGAACTCGACGGAGTAGGCGGCCCACTTCTCGTCGAGGTCCTTGACGGTCTCGAGGTCGATCTCCTCCTGCTCGATCTCGGGGATGTCGTACTGCCCTGGCTTCGCCTTGATGTTGTGCTTGTTGAACTTCGCCTTGCGTACCGCGTCGAAGATGAACGGGTCGTTGGCGATCTCGGGGTAGAAGTAGTTGTCACGCCACTCCGTGTACATGTCGCTGACGCCGTAGAAGCCGTAGAACTCGTCGAAGCCCTTGTTCTGCGGCACGGAGTGCTCGTTCTCGCCGCAGTGCCACTTGCCAACGGCGCGGGTGGCGTAGCCGGCCTTCTTGAGCAGCTCGGCCACGGTGACCTCGTCCTGCAGGCCGCCCGGCTGGCCGTACATGGGCGGCGTGAGGATGCCGTGACGGATCGGCAGGCGGCCCGTCATGATGGTCGAGCGCGACGGCGAGCAGCTCGGCTGCGAGTAGCACGAGGTGAGTCGCAGGCCGCCCTCCGCGAGGCGGTCGAAGTTGGGGGTGGGGGCGCCCCGCAGATGCCCGCCTCCGTAGCAGCCGAAGTCGCCCCAGCCGACGTCGTCGAGGATGTAGATGAGGAGGTTGGGCTTCTTCCCGGTCTTCTTCTCGAGGGAGGCGAGCTTCTGCTCCGCCGTGTCGAGCCAGTCGGGGTGCAGCAGGCGCGGCTCGCGGTTCTCGGCGTAGACGTCGAGCGCATCGCCCAGGATGCGCTCGCCGCCGTCCGGAGGTATGGCGCCGCTGTCCACCCAGTGACGTTCGTGTGCCATTGCTATCTTCCCCCTTCTGGGTCGCGGTCTCGGCGACGCGCCGCCGGGATCTTGCCGTCATGTGCCGCCGCGCGCCCGCCCGGCCGGCCGGGGAGCGGTGGCGGGTCGTCGTGCGGGTCGTTCCGCGTGCCTGCCGGCGGGCCGGCGGAAGGGCCATCAGGCTGGCAGGAGAGCGCCGTTCCGACCAGGTCCTGGAGGGTCGCGACGATCTCCGCCTCGAGGCGGTCGTGGGGCTCATCGTCAAGCCCGGTGCCGCGCCGCACGAGTTCACCGAAGAGCGCGTAGCCGAGAGCCGCGGAGCTGACGCAGGCGGCGACGACACGCGGATCGCGCCTGCCGGCGGACCCGCACCGCTCGAGATGCCCGGTGAACAGCTGCGTGAGCCCGGCCATCGCGGGGTTGCCGGGCGGGAGGTCGTCGAGCGTGCCGTCCAGCATCGCGCGCGCGAAGCTGGCGACCAGCGCCCTCTCTTGCAGGGTGGCGTGAAGGACGGTCTCCGCGCCCCTCACGGGGTCCTGCATGTGGCCGACCGTCGCGGTGATGCGTCTCTGCGAGCGCGCGACGGCGGCGCGCATGAGCTCCCGCTTGGTGCCGAAGTAGCGGTGGACGAGGGCGGGGTTCACGCCGGCCCGGGCGGCGACGTCGCGGACCGTGACGTGCCCGGACGAGCGCTCCGCCAGAAGCTCCGCGGCGGCGTCCACAAGCGCCTCTGTGACCTCCTCGCGCGAGCGACGCGACCTCCTCTTCGGGCCGTCGTCGGCGGTCATCCAGTCCTCCCGGTGTACGGTGGTCCGTAGCTCCCCGATGACCGGGATACTATCCGGGGGCGGTGATGTAGTCGAGCGTTTACATCTGTTCCGCCCGCTGCCGCTCACCTTGTGGTGCGAGTTCTCCCAGGAGGTCGAAGGCGGAGAAGAGGGACGGTAGCGCGAAGCTCACGACGCCCGTGGCGAGCGGTCCGGACATAGCGACGACGAGCAGGCAATGGGCGCGGAACGGCTCACCGTGGGCACGGCGCCGGTAGGCGCCGAACGCCAGGCGGCCGTTGGCGCGTCGGGGAAGCAGGCGCCGAAGCCCGGGAGCGAGAGGGAGACCGGGCGGGCCGGGTGAGCGCCGTCCGGCGGTGGCCTCTCCGCGGAGCAGACCGTCTGCGACGGCTTCCCGGCCGCGCAGCGTGACGCCGTCCGGGACGCATTGCAGGGTCGCGTCCGCCGCCAGAAGCGCCGCGAGACCGTCGTGATCGGCGCTCTCGCAGTGGAAGACGAGGCGCAGCATCAGGGCCGCCTCGTCTCCGGCCGTGCTCTCGCCGTCCGGCGTGCCGGCGCCGCCGCCTGTGCCGACGAGCGCCGCGCGGGCGCGCACGAGACGTGCGTGGGCCGCCGCGAGTGCCGCATCGGTCGCGGTGCCGGGTCCGTGCGGGGCGGGCGCCGCCGTGTCCGGCGGCCAGGCCGGTGCGAGCACGTCGCCCAGCACGATCGCCGCGCGATCCTCCGGCGGCAGGTACTGGAGTGCGGCGACGAAGGCGAGGTCGATCGTCTCTCGCGGAGCGAGGTGGGGCGAGGCCGGGAGCTCAGGGTAGAGGTGGTCCGGGAAGGGCTCGAGCCAGGGGCCGGACCGCCCCGCGGCACCGGCCCAGAGCGGCAGCGTCCGCGCGGGGCGGCCGTCCAGGTCGCGGGCGCACCGGGCGACCACGCCTGCCGGCGAGGCGCCGGGCTCGGCTTCGCCACCGGCGCCCGGTGCCGCGAGCGCTTCCGCCCCCGACTCGCCGGCGATCGCCGCCTCCACGTCGTCGGCTATCCCCCGCGCGTAGCGCAGCGAGCCGGACATGAGGTAGGCGGCGAGCCGCGCGACGTCGGCAGCGGCCTGCGGGTCGCGCCGGGAGCTCACGGCGGTGGCTCCCGGTGCGGCGCTGCCGCGTCGGCGCCGTCGTCGGAAGGCGTCACCGAGAAGCCCGGCGGCAGCAGTCTCATCACCTCCGCCGGCGCGCGGCCGGCGCGGTAGAGCCGCGCCATCAGCCTCATCGGCGCATCGATGCCGCGGAAGAAGGCGGCGTAGCCTTCGCAGAGGTAGTTGAGTCCCGGCTCGCCGTCGGGCGCGGGGACGAAGCGGTTCTTGGGACACTCGCCGTTGCAGGCGAAGCGCACGTCGCACTCCCGGCACACCCGCGGCAGAGCGTCGCGCTTGGCGGCTCCGAACCGCCGCTGCTGGTCCGAGGCCACCAGTTCGCGCAGCGGCGTCTCCGTGATCGTGCCGAGCAGATGGTCGGGCTCCACGAAGTGGTCGCACGCGTACAGATCACCGTTGTGCTCAAGCACCGGAGCCTCGCCGCACGTCTCCGCGAAGACGCACATCAGCGCCGGCACACCCACCCACGAGGCGAAGGCGGACTCGAAGATGCTCACGTGGACGCGCTCCACATCGGTCTGCAACCAGTCGTCGAACACCGCGAGCAGGAATGCTCCCCAGGAGTTGGGAGAGACGGAGCGCCCGGTCACCCGGCTCCCCTGCTGGAGCAGGGTGGACCCGTCGTCATTGACGCGTTCGACGATGGGGATGAACTGGATCCAGTCCATGCCCAGGTCGTCCCGCAGGAAGGCGTACACCTCGCGCGGATGCTCCGCGTTGGCGGCATGGACAGAGCAGAGGGCGTTGACGTCCACCTCGTGCTCCTTGAGCAGTTCCGCCGCCCGGGCGACGCGCGCGAAGGTGCCGCGTCCGCGTGCGTCCCGCCGGTACGTGTCGTGCAGCTCCGGCGGGCCGTCCACGGAGAGGCCGACGAGCACCTGCTCGTCGCGCAGGAAGCGGCACCACTCGGCGTCGAGCAGGGTGCCGTTGGTCTGCAGGGTGAAGCCGACCGGCGCGCCGGTCGGCGCGCGCTCCCGCGCGTATCGCACGGCGCGCCGGAAGAAGTCGAGTCCCATGAGGGTCGGCTCGCCGCCCTGCCAGGAGATGGTGACGCCGGCGCCGGGCAGCTGCCCGTCCATGAGCTGGTCGACGAACGACTCGTGCACGCGCGGGTCCATGCGCATCGCTGCGGCGGCCACGTCGGGGTACAGGCGGCTTTTGTCCAGATAGAAGCAGTAGTCGCAGCGCAGGTTGCAGGCGGAGCCGCTGGGCTTGACCAGGATCTGGAGGGAGCGGGGCCAGCCTGGTGCGCCGGGTCCCGCCGCCGGCGAGGACGCTCCGGACCTCCCGCCGCCCGGCGGGCAGTTCTCCGGCTGACGCTGGGATGACACGGCGACCTCCCCGGCTGCGTGGCGGCGCGACCCGGGCCGCGACACGGTGGTCCGCGCCGGCAGGCCGCTGCCCGAATGCTACACCCGGCGGCGGCGCGTTCAGGCGGTGTCGATGTCTCCCGTCAGATAGCGCTGGATGGTGGGGCCGACCGCCGCGACCAGCTGGTCGACGCTCGCAGAGGCCAGCGGTTCGAGGCCGGCGATGTGCCGCATCATGGCGAGCCCGATGAACTGCGACCCGACGAGGGTGGCCCGGAGACGCGCATCCGGCGCGCCGAGCGCCTGTGTGACCGGTCCGAAGACCTGCCGGACGAGCAGGTCACGGATCATGGCCATGGCTCTGTCGTTTGTCGTCGCCGAACGCAGCATCGCCAGGAGCTGGTTCCTCGTCTCCGGCGGTTCCCAGGCCTCCAGGAAGGCGCGGGTCAGCGTCGTTCCGATCGCGTCGCCGCCGGTGGCGAGGGCACGTTCGAGGATGCGTCCGGGAGCGACCGGGAGCTCCAGGGCCGCCTCGAACAGCGCGTCCTTGGAGCCGAAGTAGTGGATGACGAGGGCCGGGTCGACCCTGGCTTTCGCGGCGATCGCGCGGATCGTGGCGTGGTCGAAGCCGCGCGCGGCGAAGGCGCCCCGTGCAGCCGCGAGGATGATCTCCCGGGTGCCGGCGCCGCCCGCCCGCCGGCCGCCGTGTCGGCCGGCGGCCGGCTTCTCCTGACGGCCGCCGTTCATGCTTCGGTCAGCGGCGCGCCGGCCTCGTCCGCCTCGGCTCGCCCGGCGGCCTCCAGACGCTCTGCTCTGGACATCTCGTGGTGCCCCTCGTGCTCGCCGAGCCGTCGGCCGGTCAGCAGCGCCGGCGCGACCGCGAGAAGGGCGGCGATCGCGGCGGCGTAGAACGGCCAGCTGAACGATTCGGCGACACCCTGCCTGTAGATGACGGCGGCGCCCTCGTTGACCTGCGCGCGAGTCTGCGCCTGCTCGGATCCGGCGGAGGGCTGCGGCGCGCCCTGCAGCGGGTCGGTGGTGAGCAGGGAGGCGCCGCCGCCGCTCTCCGCCGCCGATCTGGCGTTGCCGAGGATCGTCCCCGAGTACGCCCTCTTCTCGGCCGCGCTCAGTTGCGGCTGCGCGGCGACGAAGCCGACCGCCTGTCTCGTGGCGAGCCGGGCGTTGTCGGCGACCGTGTGCGTGAAGATGGCGACCAGCAGGGCGACGCCGATGGTGAAGCCGACCTGGCGCATGGTGTTCAGCGAGCCCGAGCCGACGCCGCGGACCTCGGGCGGCAGCGACGCCATGGACGCCGCGGACAGGGTCGGCATCGCGAGGCCCATGCCGACGCCCATGAAGGCGACCCGCCACATGATGTCCCAGAGATCGGTGTCGCCGCCGAGCCGGGCCAGCAGGATCAGGCCGAGGGCGAACAACGCGGCTCCGGCCGCCGCCGGGAACCGTGGCCCGATGCGGTCGTTGAGGCGGCCGGCGTTGGGCGCGACGACGAGGGCGATCACCGGCATCACCGTGAGAGCCACCGCGGCTCGCAGCTCGGAGTAGCCGAGTACGGAGACCATGAAGATGACGACCATGAGGAAGGTGCCGCCCATGGCCATCCCCAGGAACATGATGGAGGTGTTGGCGGCCGTGAACGAGCGGATCCGCAGGAGCTTCACCGGGAACATCGGCGTGGGGGTGCGCATCTCCCAGTACATGAACAGCGGGAAGGAGATCGCGGCGACGACGAGCAGGCCGACGATCGCCGGGGAGCTCCAGCCCCACGAGTTGCCCTGGACCAGCCCCAGGGTGAGGAGGAACAGCCCGACGCCCGAGATGGCGATGCCCGGGATGTCGATGCCCCCCGCGGCTCGCGCCTGACGGATGCGCGGGGGGATGACGAACCAGCAGACGACGAAGGCGGCGACGCCCACCGGCACGTTGACGAAGAAGATCCACGACCAGTGACCGTACGAGACGAGCAGTCCTCCCAGCGAGGGGCCGACGGCCGCCGCCGCCGTGCCGAGCGCGCCCCAGATGCCGACGGCCATCCCCTGCTGCCGCCGCGGGAAGGCGCCGAGGACGATCGCCAGCGAGATGGTCAGGACGGCGGCGCCGCCGAGGCCCTGACCGGCGCGAAAGGCGACCAGCCAGTGGATGTCGGGGGCGAAGCCGCAGAGAAGCGAGAACAGCGTGAAGGCGACGAGGCCGAACAGGAACACGCGCTTCTGCCCGTAACGGTCGGCGATGCGGCCCAAGGAGAGAAACGAGACGGCCAGCACCAGGCTGTACGCGTTGAGCACCCAGGAGGCGTCCGCGACGGTGGTCTCGAGATCGAGGATGATCTGCGGCATCGCGATGTTCACGATGGTCACGTCGAGCAGGCCCATGAACATGCCGATGGAAACGGCGACGAGGATCCACCACTTGCGCGGGTGGCCCTGGTCGGGTCCATCGGCGGTTCCGGCTCCGGGGAGCGGGGCTCCGGGGGCGACGGTGGTCGTCTGGTCGGTCACGGGGTGGTCCTTCCGCTCGGGGTGTCGGCGGCGCCGGCCCGAGCCAGACGCACGAAGGTCTCTTCGAAGGTGGCCGGCACGACGCCGACCTCGGCCGGGATGCGGCGCGCCGCGAGCGCGGCACGCACGCCCGTCACGTCATCTCCGGGCACTCTCAGGCCGCGCCCGATCAATGCCACCGGTACGCCGGCGTCGTCGAGCGCCGCGAACGCCTCATCCCAGCGCTCGGCGGCCACGGCCACCGCGGTGCCGTCGCCGACGATCTCCGCCAGGGTGCCCTGGGCGACGATGCGACCGGCGGCCATGAGGACCAGCCGGTCGCACTCTCCCGCCTCGTCCAGGTGGTGCGTCGTGACGAGGACTCCGGCCCCCGCGTCGGCTGAGGCGTGGATCGTGTCCCAGAGCGCGGCGCGCGCCTCGAGGCCGACGCCCGAGGTGGGTTCGTCGAGGACGAGCAGCTCGGGCGCGTGCGCCAGCGCCGCCGCGAAGGCGAGCCGGCGGCGAAGTCCCAGGGGGAGATCGCGGACGAGGGCGCCGGAATTCTCGCTGAGGCCGGGATCGAGCGCCGGCAGACGGCTTCCGAACGCTCCCGTCGAGAACGACAGGTTCTCCGCGACCGTGAGGTCCTGCCACAGCCCGAGCCCCTGCGGGACGTAGCCCAGACGGCCGCGGGTCCCGCGGGACGGTGGACGGCCGAAGAGAAGGGCGTGACCGGAGGTGGGGCGGAGCAGGCCGAGCAGCAGCCGGATGAGCGTGGTCTTGCCGGCGCCGTTGGCGCCCAGCAGGCCCACCACCTCGCCGGGGCGCAGTTCGAGGTCGATGCCGGCGACGGCCGTGAAGCTCCCGAAGCGGCGCACGAGCGAGGCGGCGACGGCGAGTCGCCCGGCTTGGCCGGGCGCCGCGACGCCCCCCGCCACCGGTACGGCGGCACGCCGGTCCGTGGCCGTTCCTGCAGAGGTCGCGGCGAGCGCAAGCAGTGGCGCCGCGTCGCGTTCCCGGCCGTCCTCGAGCAGGAGGATCGTGGAGGCTCGCTGCGCCTCGTCGAGGTAGGTCGTCGAGACGAGCACCGCCGCTCCCTCTGCCGCGGCTCTGGCGATCAGCCGCCAGAGCTCCGCCCGGCTGATCGGGTCGACTCCAGTCGTCGGCTCGTCCAGGACCAGCAACTCGGGTTCGTGCAGCATCGCGAGCGCGAAGGCCAGCTTCTGCCGCATCCCTCCGGAGAGACGGCCGGCGAGGCGACGGCCCGTCCCGGTGAGGCCCGTCGTCGCGAAGAGAGCGTCTCGCCGCCGGGTGAGCGCTGTGGTGGTGAGGTCGTACGCCGCGGCGACGAACTCCACGTTCTCGTCGACACTGAGATCGGTGTAGACGCCGGCGGCGCCGGAGACGTAGCCGATCCGGCGCCGCTCGGGCCGGACCACGCTGCCGGCTGCCGGGCGCACCACGCCGGCGAGTGCGCGCAGGAGCGTGGTCTTGCCGGCGCCGTCGCCGCCGATCACGGCGGTCACGGCGCCGGCCGGCACGGCGAGGTCCACACCGTCGAGGGCGACTCGTCGTCCGTAGCGCACCGTGAGGTCCCGGACGCCCCAGGCGCCGCGGGGCGTCGCACTGCCGTTCACCGCGACTCCTCGGCCCCGCCTGCCGGGGCGAGGTCACGGCGAAAACGCAGCGTGGAGGCCGTGAACACGACGACGGCCATGACGGCCAGGACGACGAGAGGCACCCACAGGGCGTCGATCGGCGTTCCCCGCACCATGACGCCGCGCGCGACCTTGATGAAGTAGGTGAGCGGCAGCAGATAGCCGATCCAGCGGACTCCCCACGGCATGGAGTAGAGGGGGAAGAAGAGGCCGCTCAGCAGGAACTGCGGCAGCATCGTCATGATGGCCAGCTGGATCGCCTGGCCCTGGGTCTGAGAGACGCCCGAGATGAGCACGCCGATACCCAAGGTGACGAACAGGAAGAGGATCGAGCCGAGGGCGAAGGTCGCCACAGAGCCCCGGAAGGGAACGTCGAAGAGCAGCATGCCGACGACGACGACGACGACCATGTCGATGGCGGCGATGGCGAGGTACGGGGCGATCTTGCCGAGAAAGACGTCGCGGGGGCGGAAGGGCATGACCGCGAGCTGCTCCATGGTGCCGTTCTGACGCTCGCGCACCACGCCCAGGGCGGTCGCCACCGTGCCGACGAAGACGAGGATGATGCCGCACAGGCCGGGGATCATGATCACCGCGGTCCGCAGGTCGGGATTGAAGAGGATGGCGACCTGCGCCGCCGCGGCCGTATCACCCCCGGCGTCGCCGGCGAGCGGGATCTGCCCGCCCGACGCGGCGTCGCCGGATGCTGTCATCCCGGCGCGCAGTTCGGCGATGCTGCGCAGCGCCGCCTGCGCTGCGAAGAGCTCGGTACCGTCCAGGAGCACCTGCGGCGCCCGACCGGCAGCATCGGGCACGACGACGGCGACGACGGCCTCGCCGCGTCGAAGCGCGTCGCGGGCGGTGGCGGCGTCCCCATCCGCCTCGGTCGCGATCACGTCGAACTCGTCGGGAAGAGCCGTCGCGGCCAGAGCGGCGCCGTTGCCGACGACGATCGTGGGGATCTCCTTGATGTCGAAGCTCGCTGCGTAGCCGAAGACGATAAGGAAGAAGAGGGGCAGAAGGAAGAGCATGACGAGCGTGCGGCGGTCGCGGCGCAGCTCGCGGAACTCCTTGACGGCGATGGCTCGCATGTGGCGCTCCCTTCGCGTGATGCCGCCGGGCGGGGCGGATCCGGCTTCGCCGGGCGGACCCGGCGCCGGTCCTATTCAACGTGTGTTGAGTTCATCACGTGTTGAATCCGTCTGTCAAGGCTCACCCTGGAGTCCCTGCTGCTCCGGATACCGGCGATACCGGCCCGTCTTCCCGCGCCCCGGCTGTCGGCGACAGGCTCGCGGCGCCCGTGGTATCCTCACCACGCGGACGCGTCGGCAGTGAGTTCGCGATCCCTGCACTTGAGCGCCGATGGACCGCATGCTAAGTTTCGATCTCGCCCCGGGCGCCGCACCGCGTGCGTCCCGGCCCACCGCAAGCACGCTTCGGCGCTTGCCCGCTCGAGGAGGCGGACTGGACAGCGGCCCTCCGATACGTCGTCGTGTGACCGTTCCCGTCGTCCTTGCCGGTTGCCTCGTCGCGGTGGTGCTCCTCGCGGCGGTCGCCGCGCCGGCGTTCGCGCGTACGGGCGAACTCCAGAAGGATCGTGAGCAGGCTCGCCGCCTGGCCGCCGACGTCGCGGCGCTGGACGCCGAGATCGACGCCGCGGTGGTCCGCTACTCGCAGGCGACGAGGTCGCTCGAGGCCGTGCGCGGGCAGATCAAGGAGAACCGCCGTCTGCAGCGCCTGGCCTACCAAGAGCTCAGGCTCGCACGGACCACACTCGCGGTGAGGGCGGTGGCGCTCTACAAGCACGACGACGTCACGGTCCTCGACGCGATGATCGGGGCCGCCGACTTCGGCGACCTCGTCAGCCAGATCACCATGGTGCGGAGCATCGCGCGCTCCGACCGCGACATCGTGCGCACCATCGAGCAGACCAAGCGTGGCCTCGTCGACCGTGCCGCCACGCTGGTCGCTGACGAGCGCACCGCCGAGAAGCTGGTCGGCAGCTGTGAGAGCGAACTCGGGACGATCCGTGGCCGGCTCAACGAGCGCCGGGCGACGCTGGCCGGCGTGCGCTCGGACATCGCCCGGCTCGTCGCGCAGGCCGACGACGGGACGCCGACCCCGGGGCCGACCGTGGGTCCGCCCGCCGATGACGACGACGGTGACGGTACCGGACCGTGGTGGTCGCTCATCCAGAGCGCGGCGGCGAGCAACGGGGTCAGCGCTCGCGGCATGTACCGGCTGATGATGATCGAGTCGGGGGGCTCGGCGACCATCGTGGGCCCCGGCGGGTACTACGGTCTTTTCCAGTACGCGCCGACGACCTGGAAGGGCTCGTGGAACCCGTGGCGGTCGTCCTCCATCACCGACGGCGCCGCTCAGATCAAGGCGACCGCGCTGGCCCTTCGGCAGGGGTACGGCCACGCATGGTGGGATCCCTCCTACACCTGGGCGTTCCAGGGCCACTGACCTGACGCTCACGCGAGGTCGCCGGTCGGTGCGTCGGCACGCAAGGTGTCCATCCGCCTCTCCCCCGAGCGAACGGGGGGCTTGACGTGGTGGCTCAACGCGGTAGACTTCGTTCGGTTATGCTCGAAAGTGGTTGGTCGTGTCGGCGCTCAGACAGTCCCGGCGTGACCGCCGCGGCCGAGCCGCGGACCGGCGGTCCGGACCTGTGGTCTCGCCGGCATCCTCCGACGGTCCGCGGGTGCATCGTCGCAGTGCCTCGGACGATCCCCGCCTCATCCGGCGATCCGCCGGGGGGGCGCGGGCGATCCGCCGGCAGAGCTGACGGGGACCACCCGTGCAGGCACGGGTGACGGTCGGGCGCCGTGGGCAGTGAAGAGTGGGAGCCTCCGGCGCGGGAAGGCAGATACGGGCAGTGAAGCGCCCGGCCGTCAAGACTCCCGCGCGAGTCGCCGTTCGCGGTCTCCGCGACCGGCGCGCGGACGGGCGCGTCAGACTCCTCGTCCTCTCCGTCTCGACGGGACCCTTGCGTCGCGCCGGCACTTGACACTCAGGGGTGTGGCCCTATGATGTGTTCGACTTTGTTCGGTCTTGACTGGCCCATCGCCGCTAGTACTGGGGGAGCGCGTGTCGTCGCCAGACGCCCTGGAAGTCCATGAGATGATCCCCGCGGAGCGCCGTGCTCGCATCGTGGAACTGGTGAGACAGCGACAGGCGGTCCGCGTGTCTTCGCTCAGCGAGGATCTCGGCGTCTCGGGGATGACCATCCGCAGGGATCTGGAGCGGCTCGAACTCGAGGGTGTCCTCGTGCGCACGCACGGCGGGGCCGTACTCAAGCGGCGCCTGGTCGAAGAAGCGCTGTACGTGGAGCGCGCGGCCACACGCGCTGAGGAGAAGCGGCGGATCGCCGAGAACGCCGCCGCACTCATCCAGCCCGGCGAGACGGTGTTTCTCAGTTCCGGCACCACCGCCGCGCAGGTACTTCGCCATGTCGACCCGTCGCTCGAGGCGCGTGTCGTCACGCACAATGTCGGAGCTGCCCAGGACGCTCACGGACTTCGTCTCGAGGTCGTGCTCGTCGGGGGGCTTTTCCGTCCCCGCTCCAACGCGGTCAGCGGTCCGCTCGCGCTCGAGCACGTGAGCCGCTTCCACGCCAGCAAGATGATCCTGGGCGTCGACGGGTTCGACCTCGAGGAGGGCCTCACCACGCCGACCGTGGGGATGGCCGGCGTCGAGCGCGCGATGATCACCCAGACGCGCGGCGACGTCATCGCGCTGGCCGACGTGAGCAAGATCGGCGTCGTCGCGGACGTGGTCATCTGCGGCCTCGACCAGGTCGACGCCGTCATGGTCGACGACGGGGTCGACGCGAGCGTGCGCCGTGACATCACCAAGTTGGGGCTGCGGTGCATCGTCGTCTGACCGGCCACGATCCAAGCGAGGTCATGTGAACGTAGACAGGTCCAACGAGCTCTTCGAACTGGCGGATCGCCTGGCGACCGACGCGCAGACGTTGCGCGACGCGTTGCGCATCGAGTTCCTGAGCGGCCAGCTGGCCGAGGTGGTCGCGACCGACTACGACCTCGGAGAGGTGCTGCGCGTCGAGCAGATCCTGGGCGGCTACACCAACCTCAGCTTCGCCGTCGTCGTGGGGACGCCCGACGGCGAGCGCCGGTACTTCGTGCGCAAGTACAACCGCCTTAACACCGAGCGCGAGGTGCAGTTCGAGCACGCGCTCGTGAACCACATCAGCGGCAAGGGGTTCCACATCGCCGCGCAGGTCTATCCGAACATGGCGGGCGGGACCTACGTGAAGCGCGAGGAGACGCTCGGCGGAGAGCGCGTCACACGCCTTTTCGCCGTGTACGAGATGCTCGAGGGCGAGGACAAGTACAGCTGGATCAGCAACCGCCTCACCGACCGGGAGTTCGAGAGCGGCGCCCAGGTGCTCGCCCGATTCCACGCGCTCGCCCACGACTTCGACCCGGGCGACCTCGCCCGGGAGCAGCCGCCGATCGTGGACTTCGTGCGGCGGTTCTCAGACATCTTCGAGTCGTATGCGGCGCAGTCCCGGGGTACGGCTTTCGACGAGTACTACCTCGCCAAGCTGCCGGCCATCCTCGAGGTCGTCCGGCGCGGTATGGCGATCGAGGGCGACCTGGCCGGGATGCCGAAGGTCCCCGTACACTGCGACTACCACCCCGGCAACCTCAAGTGGGTCGACGAGCAGGGGGTCGGTCTGTTCGATTTCGACTGGTCCAAGCTCGACTACCGGCTCTTCGACGTGGCGCAGGGCATCGTCTACTTCTGCAGCTCCTGGGAAGATCACGACGACGGGGACATCCGCCTCGACAAGGCGGCCATCTTCGTCCGCGCCTACCAGGAGGAGGCGGCCCGGTTCGACGTGCCCGGCCCCATGGGCGCCGCGGAGCTCACTCTGCTGCCGCGCATGGTCGCCAGCGCCAACCTGTACATCCTCAACTGGGATCTGATGGCGTATTACGGGGATCCCGGCGCGGACGTCGACGAGTACCTGGGCTATCTCAGTCACCAGGTGCGCTTCATGGAGTACATCGAAGACCATCAGCACGAGCTCGCACAGATCGCGTCGCCGGAGGCCGGGCCGCTCGCGGAACACCCGGACGGCGGGGAGGAGGCATGACCGCATGAGGCACGTCGAGTTGCTTACCGAGGCTGAGGTCCGGCGCACGCACGAGGCCTCCCTCGAGGTCCTCGAGAAGGTGGGCATCCTCGCCCACTTCGCCCCCGCCCGAGAGGTCTTCAGGAAGCACGGCTGCACCGTCGACGACGAGACCGGGCTGGTGCGCTTCCCGGCCGACGTCGTGGAGAAGTACCGCACGATGGCGCCGCCGAGCTTCACCTTCCGCGGCCGCGACCCGCAGCACGACCGCACGATCCCGGACTGTGGCCCGATCGTGGTCACCGGCTCGTCGGCGCCGAACGTGGTCGACCCGGTCACCGGCGTCGAGCGCCGGGCGACGTCCACCGACATCGCCAACATCGCCCATCTCATCAACGAGTTGCCCGGGTTCGATGTGTTCAGCATCTCGACCTTGGCCGACGACGCGCCCGAGGGTCAGTTCAGCCTGAGCCGGTTCTACCCGGCGCTGAAGAACTGCCTCAAGCCGGTGCGCAGCAACACGCCCAACATGGACGACCTGCGCGACGTCATCGAGCTCGGAGAGCTCATCGCCGGTGGTAAGGAGGCGTACGCCGAGCGGCCGATCATCAACCATCACTACTGCCCGATGGTCAGCCCGCTCACCATGGACGTCGACTCGACCGAGGCCGTCATGTGGCTCACCGAGCGCGGCCTGCCCGTGTACACCACGGTGGTGCCGAACGCCGGGCTCACCTCACCGATGACGCTCATGGGCACGCTCGTCGTCGGCAACGCCGAGTTCCTCGCCATCACCGTGTTCCAACAGATGGTCCGGGAGGGGACGCCGATCATCTACGCGGGCCTGCCGACCGTCGCCGACATGCGCACCGGCGCCTACGCGCCCGGCGCCATCGAGACCGGCATGCTGCTGGCGGCGCAGGCACAGCTGGCGCGCTTCTACGGGGTGCCGTCGGGCGGGTACATCGGTCTGACCAACGCGCACACGAACGACGCCCAGTCCGGCTTCGAGACGGGCATGAACACCGTGCTCGGCGTCTCGGCCGGCGCGACGCTGCTCAACATGGGCGGGCTCTTCAGCTCGCTGATGGCCTTCGATTTCTCCAAAGCCGTGGTCGACAACGAGATAGCGCTCATGGACAAGCGTGTCTACCGCGGCCTCGAGTTCAGTGAGGAGAACCTGGAACTGGAGGAGATCGCGGCGGCCGGCCCCGGCGGCAGCTACATGGGCCGCAAGCACACGAAGGCGCGCATGAAGACCACGGCGGTGCTGCCCAGGCTCGCCGATCGCGACATGCGCCAGCAGTGGGAAGACGCGGGTCGCCCGGTCATCCACGACCGCGCCCTCGCCGAGGCGCGGCGGATCCTCGCGCAGCCGAATCCGGCCGTGTGGGACGACGCGCTCGATGCGCGCATCAGGGAGCATTTCGCCGGTCTCGTCGCCGGTGACGCGACGCCGCTGGAGGGATGACACGAGGAGCTGACGACAAGGCCGCAGTACTGACGAGGCCGCCGCTGGGCGGCCGGCAAGCGATCAATCGGACCACAAGGGGTGCACGCAATGGCGGATGGAGACCATTTCGAGAAGCTGAAGCAGTCGATCGTCGACCAGGACGAGGATGCCGTCCTCGCCGCGGTGAACGCGGCGCTCGCCGAGGGTGTCGACGCCAAGGCGGTCATCGACCAGGGGTTGCTGCCGGGCCTCAACGTCATCGGTGAGCAGTTCGAGGCCGAGGAGATCTTCCTGCCCGAGTTGATGCAGTCGGCTCTCGCCTTCCAGGCGGCGATGGTGATCCTCGAGCCCAAGATCAAGGAGAGCGGGACCGAGGGCCCCAAGAAGGGCAAGATCGTCCTCGGCACCGTGAAGGGCGACCTGCACTCGATCGGCAAGAACATCCTCAAGCTGCTCTACGAGACCTCCGGCTTCGAGGTCTGGGACCTGGGCATCGACGTCGACCTGTTCCAGTTCGTCGACAAGGCCAAGGAGGTCGACGCGGACATCATCGCCATGTCGGCGCTGCTGACCACCACGCTCGTCGGCCAGAAGGACGTCATCGAGGCGCTTATCGACCAGGGCAATCGCGACAGGTTCAAGGTGATCGTCGGCGGTGGCGCCACCACCAAGGAATGGGCCGACACCATCGGCGCCGACGGCTGGGCCGGTTCGGCCTACGAGGCCGTGACCCTGTCCACGACGCTGGTCTCCTGAGACCGCGACCGGCGAACCCTACGACTTCGAGGAGCACGACATGATCGACCTTATCGAGGTGTTCGATCGCGCCGAGACCGGCCCGCTCACCTCCGAGACCGACTACTACATGAAGCACTACGTCCCCAAGCTCAGCGAGCTGATCGCACGCTACAAGATCAAGTGGGACAAAGAGACGATCATCAACGCCGATGACGACCTGACCGACCGCGTGTTCCAGGCGGCCGTCGACCTGATCGCCGAGGCCGGGGCGTACTGCCCGGAGACCAACCGCATCATGGAGTTCACGCGCGACGAGGTGCTCACCGCCTCCGCCGAGTGCCCCAAGGAGACCACCTTCGGCGAGCGCCGCGAACGGAAGACGATGCGCGGCCGGCGCCCCGACACCACGGACGACCGCCCGTGGGTGCACGTGGGCGGCGGCATCTACACGACCGACGAGCAAGTGTACATGGACACGGTCGAGAAGATGGCCTCGTTCAGCATCGTGGACTCGGTCAGCGTGCCGTCCATCCTTCATCTGCGCGGCAGGGATGCACGCGTGCGTTCGCCGCAGGAGATCCTCGCGGCGACGAAGACCGTGCGTCTGGCGCGTGAAGGCATCCGCCGCTCCGGCCGCGCGGGTCTGCCGATCATCAACGGCATCTCCGCGGCCTCCCAGCCGGCCTCGATGTTCGCGGCCTCGTATCCCGAGTTCGGCCTGCGCCCGAGCGACGGCTTCCTGATCGACTTCCTGAGCGAGATGATCGTCGGCTACGAGGCGCTGCAGAAGGTCGCGTTCTACAACAGCATCAGCGCCAACATCGGATCCACCTCGACGCCGCTCTTCGCCGGCTATGCGGGTGGCGCCGAGGGCGTCGCCGTGACGGCGACCGCGTACATGATCATGGGCAACCTGGTCTTCCGCGGCAGCTACCACTACAACGCCCCGCTGCACAGCAAGCTGCACCTCAGTTCCACCAAGCCGCTCATCTGGGCGATCGCCCTGTCCAACGCCGCCATCGGGCGCAACATGCAGTACCCGATGGTCAACCTCCCGTACCTGGGCGGC
>Ga0172370_10002613_pt1 | contig 25775 bp, 18 predicted proteins | sample LakKiv5m_FD_114538 | JGI IMG/M metagenome (GOLD analysis project Ga0172370, IMG submission 114538) | Freshwater microbial communities from Kabuno Bay, South-Kivu, Congo - kab_022012_11.5m | ecosystem: Environmental > Aquatic > Freshwater > Lake | place: Democratic Republic of the Congo...
AGGCTCATATTTGGGAAAATATTTTTGCATAAGTATTCTTAAACCATGGATTCTTTCATCTAGGTTAATTAATATTTCTGCGTGTCCAAAGATCACAACACTGGCATATTCTGCGCTAAAATTGCAAGCTTGTTTTCCAGGTAATAAACGCCCCATCTTTGAACTTGTAAAGCAAATTTTTTTGTTTGACTGGATATTACTTGGTGTACGCCCGATTTCTGCATTATGAAGATAGAGAGCATGGTTATCCGAGTCATATGCAAAAAAATTGGTTTGTGCGAAAGGTTGATCTTGGTCAACTGTGCAAAGAACACCGCTAGGAGAATTTTCAAGGAAGGATCGAATCCATTCATCATCGAGTATCGCCCGATCTTTTCGTCTTATTCTGGAAAGATTGCTTTGTTCGTGTTTCTCGGTCAAGGGAATACTCCTATTGATACTGATTAAAGAAACATGATCAGAATAGCGCCCACGGTGATTAAGCTAATCAGGACTAGCAATAAACCCACATATACCAATAATTTTCGCATCACATCACCCTCATGACCAGCCATTCCTGCCGTACTGGCTCCAACAACCACTTTGGTTGGCGCTAACACTGAAGCGAGTGCCGCGCCAGAGGTTTGAGCGGCTAAGATGATAGGTATGGTGTATCCCAATATTTCCGCTGTACGCATTTGTAAAGCCCCAAATACGACATTCGAATTTGTATTGCTTCCAGTCATAAATGCTCCTAGAGCGCCAATCCAAGGTGAAACGAGAGGAAATAATTTCCCTACTCCTTCTGCTAATCCACGTGCTATGCTTTCGGTCATACCAACGTGTTGCATGACAACAGCCATGGTGACCATGGAAGCAATGCTTACACTAGATGACATCACCTTTTGAACAGTCCCGCCAATGATCCTACCAATTGCGCCTGGTTTATAAAGACCAGCAAATTGATAGACAAAATAGGCGAAGATGGAGGCGTAAACCAATATCATTCCTGTATGTCCAATGGTCAAGAGTTTCCTCCCAGGTTCTTCAGGTGTGGTAAAGTCGAGATTGGAGATGATTTCTGGAAAGTCAACTTGTATATAAAAATTACCAAGCCAATTCTTAACAGAAGGAATTAGCTGAAAGACCAGTGTAAGCAGGATCAAAATTAAATAACCAGAAACAGCGATGAACAACAACTTATAATCTAATTTTCCGTTGTTGTTTTTTACTTTTCCACGTGTTTGAATAGCCAAAGGGAAACCAACTATCAGACCGGTCATGCCCGCAATAAATGAACCAATATTCCAAGGACCTGATGTCGTGACGAAGAATTGAGTAATTGCCATGGTTAAACCTAGTACTAAAATATGAAACCATAAGCGTTTTATAGCTAGCCAGCCCTCAGCAGCGTGAACAACCAAATATCCTGTCAATAGACAAGCGCTTCCTAAAAAGAACGCTGATGGTGCAGCTAATAATTCTTCTGAGACACCGGTTGCTGCTAATAATGCATTGAACGATGACCCCATAGAGCCAAAAGTGACACCCCATCCGTGACCAATGGAAGGAATGACGACACTCGAGAGTGGAGGGAACCCTAAACCGACCAAAATTGGCGCGATGACTGCAACAGGTACGCCGAATCCGCCAACTCCTTGTAGAAAAGAAGCAAATACCCATCCGATGATCAATGCTTGCATACCACGATCAGGGGTAAGGTGAGGTAATGCTTTCCCAATTGTTTGAATAGCGCCAGCTTCATCAGCCACTCGATACATTAGGAATGCTGCCCAGATGATTAGAAGTACATCCATTGCAAGAAAGAATGCTTTGGCATGGGCATATGCGAGAAGGTCAAGGTTTGCTCCAAAAAAAATGACTGACACGAGCATAGCGCTTAGGTAACCTGCAGATCCAGCCCGTGCTGCTCCCCAACGATAACCGACCATCAACAGAAGAATCAATACGATTGGTGTGAGTGCAAAAATGAATTGCATAAATTATATCCTGTAAGTAGATTAGGTCTTTCGATGTTTGCTATATAGTTGAATGAGTAGAATCCCTAATAGTAGCGCTGGAATTAATACTAAACCTGCTTCCGGACCAAAATAACCCCCAGTGATTATTTCAGGTCCAATCGGTTTTTGATCAATCAATACGAAGCTCTCTGTTCCACTCACTGGAAATCCAAAAATTGGACCTTGAAAGAAATTCCATCCCAAATGCAGTCCAATCGGTAACCAAAGTTGGTGAGTTACTAAATAGGAGTAGCATAGGAATATTCCAGCTATCGTGATCCCGATCAATGATTTCCAAGAAGCATGTGGGTTGAGGATATGAAGTGCTGAGAATAAGAACGATGAGGTTAATACTCCTACCAATACGGTACTTCCTTCGATCAAATTTTGAAGGTGATATCCTCGGGTGAGTAGCTCTTCTTGCCATGCAACTGCGATATAGAGAATTAAATCAAAACCTAATCCTTTAATGATCTCTTGGCCTGTATGATTATTCCATGAGAAGTCATCAATAGTTAGCCAGTTAAAATACCATTCAATAAGAAATATTAGTCCCATCATAAATGCTGGGATCAGAAAACCAATCATCAAATCAGGGATGGTTGAAGGGTTGAGTTTTAATCCAAGACTGATGAATGGACGATGATCTAGAAATTTTCTGGATAAATAAATGCTACATGTAATAGCGAAAAAGCTAACCCCAATACCAAAAATTAGGTTAAGTTCCTCAATAGACCATCCAAATATGGACATAACGACTAAAGGGATGCTTGCAACGAATAATAGAAATACTAATAAGCTACTTTGGATTAATATTCGATAACCAGAGCGGAAGCGATTGTCAACCGGGGAGAATAATATTATAGAAAGCAGTGAATGTTTCTTGTTTTCCATTCTAAAAAGTTTACCAGGATAACGGAAATTCTGTCTATGAAAAAATTATTTTCCTGATAGAAGGTTTTGTAATTTGGTGTAAGTACTACACAAAAAAAACAGGGAAATTCATTCTCGAGTTATAGAAACTCGAGAATAATTCTTGAAGAAAATCATCGCTCCTTTTCATCAATTAATAAAATAGATAAGACAAAGGAGATGATACTGATTACGATAGAACCGAATAGTGCTGGTAAAAAACCATCTACATAAAATTGAAGCCCAAATTGTTGAGAGATCCAGGCGGTCAAACTTAATGTCATGGCGTTAATGACAAGCATGAATAAACCTAGTGTAATAATTATGCAGCCGCATGAGAAGAACGTCAAGATGGGGCGGATCACTGCATTCATAAAGCCTAGAATTATTGCCACGATTGCTATCGTGATAAAACCATTATTACCTTCAACGCGAATACCTGGTATCAACCAAACGGTTAAAAAAATTGATACTGCTACAATTAACCATCTTATAATTAACTTCATCGGAAACCTCCTAAAGACGATTTATCAAATGAAAATTGATTTCAGCATTTCAACTAACATTAATTATTGAAAAAGGTCTGATAAAAACTAGATCTTTTTCTATTCAGCTAATTTACTTCTATAGCTCTAATTCCATCTTCGTCATGCCTTCATCAGTTTCTGAAAAGGTAAAACCAAATCGTTTACCTAATGATTGCATTGATTCATTATCAGAAGTCATGATTGCCTCTAGGCATTTGATCTTCTCTTCTCTTGCGATGGGAATTAACTTTTCCATTAATTCGCTTCCAATTCCCATTCCTTGACATTGATCACTGATCAAAAGGCTAAAGCGAGCTCGCTCAGTCCCATGTAATTTTGTCAAACGAAGGGCGCCAAGTATACGAAGTTCATCTTGCTTAGCATCTTCTTTATCAGCGACGATCGTAATTTCACGTTCATAATCACAGTGACAAATTCGAGAAAGTCGTTCATGCGCTGCTCTATCACTTAATAACATTGGGTGGAGATAGCGTAAGTAAACGCTGCGGTCAGAAAGCGTAGCATGAAATTGAACCATTAAAGGTTCATCTTCTGCACGGATTGGACGAATAGTGATTTTAGCGCCTTCTTTTGTTTCCCAATAGCTAATATATTGTACTGGGTAAGGACGAATTGCAAGTTGTGGTAATTCGTTTTCTGAGACCTCAGGACCGAAAAGTAAAACGCGGGCATCTAAAGAGATGATTTGTTCTGAAGATGCAATCAATGGATTGATGTCCAATTCTTTTATCCATCGTTGTTCTGCGATAAGGTTGCTAAATCTGACAACAATTCTCTCTAACTCTTGAATATTTACTGCTTTCTCTCCTCGAACACCCTTAAGAGCTTTATAAATTTTAGTACGCTCCATCATGCGCCTTGCTAATGTAGTGTTAAGAGGCGGTATTCCTAGCGAATTATCTTTGAAAACTTCAACAAGTGTCCCACCCATTCCAAATAGAATAACGGGTCCAAATTGGGAGTCAATACTGCTACCTAATATTAATTCGTAACCTTTGAGACTAGCCATAGGTTGAACAGTAACACCTAAGAAGTGCAACTTACCTGATTCATCCTTTTTCCCGACTTTATCAGTGAGTGTCTTTTTGATTAACCCAAACGCATTTCTAACTTCTTCGGCATTATTTAAGTTTAGTTGTACTCCACCAACATCGGTTTTATGAGTTATCGTTTCAGAGTGAAGCTTCAATACAACCGGATATCCAATTTCTTCAGCAGCTTGAATAGCATCATCGACGGTTTTCGTGATTCTTGTTTCAACGGTGGGTATTCCATAAGCAGCTAGTAATTCTTTTGACTCGAATTCTGTTAAAATCGTTCTGCCGTCTTTTCGGGCATTTTGAATGATATTGTTAGCTTTCTCTGTTTCGGGTGGATTATTCTCATCAATAGCAATAATTGGCGTCTCGTAAAGTCGTTGAAGGATCGCTGTATAGTTAGCCATATAATCAAACATCTGTGCAGCAGTATCAGGATATGGGAAGGCGGGGATATTGGCTTGATTTAGAATATTTTCTCCAGATGAGACACCATCCCCTCCCATCCAGCTACAGATAATTGGCTTTTCGAGTGAATTTGCAAAGGGAACAATTTCCTGAGCCGTTTTTGTGGGATCAGTCATATCCTGCGGGGTGAGAATAACCATCAATCCGTCACTATTTGGATCTTTTGAAGCGATTTCGATAGATTTTGCATATCTCTCTGGGCTAGCATCTCCGAGGATATCAACTGGGTTATTGTGACTCCATGCATCGGGAAGAATTTTATCGAACGCATTCATGGTCTCATCAGATAAGACCGCTAATTCACCTCCGTGCGTGATCAAAGCATCGGTTGCTAATACACCTGGTCCACCTGCATTTGTGAGGATTGTTAGCCGATTACCAGGAGGTTTGGGTTGTTTCGAGAGCACTTCAGCTAAATAGAACAAGTCGGAAATTCCAGTTACACGCAGCACACCACTCCGGCGAAAAGCAACTTCTAAAACTTCATCACTACCTGTAAGTGAACCTGTATGAGAAGCTGCCGCTTTTGCAGCTCCGGCTGTTCGCCCTGGTTTAATCATAATGATCGGTTTTACATTAGCTACTTCTCTTGCCGCAGACAGGAATGCGCGTGCATCACCAATCGTCTCCATGTAAATGACTATGCTCTCTGTGTTGGGATCGTCTCCTAGATAATGGATCAAGTCACCCCATCCAACATCAAGCATAGAACCTACCGAAACGAAATGACTGAAGCCAACATTCTCACGTAAACTCCAATCCAAAACCGCGGTACATAGCGCGCCACTTTGACTGATAAATCCTACAGTTCCTTTGTGAGCCATAGAAGCAGCAAATGTTGCATTCATTCCACTGACTGGGCTCATAACCCCTAAGCAGTTAGGTCCTATAATGCGCATCTTGCCACGTTCTGCATGCTCTAAAATTTGTTTTTCTAATTCAACGCCTTCGGGTCCCGTCTCTTTAAACCCAGCTGAAATTATGATTGCGCCTCTAACCCCGTTATCGACACAATCGGAGATGATGCCAGGCACTGTTTTAGCAGGAGTTACTACAACAGCAAGATCTACCGGTTCTGGTAAATCACTGATATGTGAATAAGCTTTGACCCCTAATACACTAGCTCTCTTTGGATTAACTGGAAATACAGCGCCTCCAAAAGGGTTTCTGACCAAATTCCACATGATCGTTCTACCGACAGAGTTTGGCGTTTCGGATGCACCAATGACTGCCACATTTCTTGGGGAGAATATCGAATTTAAAGCGATATGTTTATAATGGAGTAAGTCATGAGCTGGATCATAGGCATGTGTTTTAGCTTTTATCATTTTTGTTAACCTTTATATGTCTATTATTTTTTATAGATTTTTATTCTTTTTATTAAGTTCTAATAACATAAGTAACTGATAGGCACTGAATTCTTTCAGTTGTTTGTTTCTTTGTTTGTTCTGTGTATAATTCTAACCGATAATGTTATGAAAATATAAACGAAAAATTTTGTGTGCGCAAATGGTTATTCACTATGCAATGGGTTTCGAGTTTTATTTATTCAGATGAAGAACACGATGTTGCAGTTGAAATGGTGTGTGCTGCAGATTGGTCGGTCGCAAACAACACAGTAGTCCTTAATAATCCAACTGCTGGCACAACTGGGGAATAGAAGCTCGTTTTGCGGATAGTGAAGGAGTTTTTGTCAAAAACCTAACCAATATGCGTATTATTACATCTGCTTCCAACTGCTTTGATTGCCATTGATAATGGAGAGAACATATCTTCTGTCGATAATGATTTTGAAGGTGCAATAAGAATTGATGGATTAACTGATATCGGTGCGGATGTATTTTGGGTATCGTCAATGAATTCGACAATATTTATTCTGTTGATCTTTGGATATTAATTTTTGAAGAGAAAAAACAAGTGGTGAAATTGGAGATTACCTTTATAATCAATTCTTTCTCTGATGACAATCTTCAGGTTTAAATTATGAAAGTAAATTTAAAAAAAGGAAGAGGAGTTAGCATGGATTTTTTTAACAAATTATTTGGTAAGAGAAATAATACTCCAATTATAATTGTTTCAGGATTACCCAGATCTGGTACATCAATGATGATGTCTATGTTAAAAGCTGGCGGACTTGAGCTAATCACAGATGATTTGCGTATTGCTGATGAGAATAATCCCAAAGGTTATTTTGAGCTCGAGCGTGTAAAGAAATTAAAAGACGGCGACAATCAATGGTTTGAATCAGCAGATGGAAAAGCAGTAAAAATTATTTCTGCCCTGATAAAATATCTTCCAGATCAATATTCCTATAAGATCATCTTTATGTCCCGTAATATGGATGAAGTCTTGAGGTCGCAGCGCAGTATGTTAGAAAGAGATGGGAAATCAGGGGATGATGTTGATGATCAAACAATGGCAAATTTATTTCGTCAGCATTTAGATGATGTAATTGAATGGTTAAAAACACAAAAGAATATTCAAGTTCTTAGAATAAATTATAATGACATCCTTAAAGAACCTGAACCTCATGTTAATAAAATCGATGTTTTTTTGAATATGGATTTGGATAAAGAAGCGATGGTGCGTGTAGTTGAACCTAATCTTTATCGAGAGCGCATAAAACAAAAGATTTAGTACTGTTGTTTATAGGATTGGAGGCATTTAATCAAGATGGATCTTTTTATGCATTCGATGCAAGAGAGAATGAAAGAAGAAGCGCCTTTAGCTGCTAGAATGCGCCCTCGTCAGATATCTGATTTTATTGGTCAAGAACATATTTTAGGAGCGGGGAAATTACTTCGTAGATCTATTGAGACTGACCGACTTTTTTCTTCGTTAATTCTTTGGGGACCACCGGGTTCAGGAAAGACGACGTTAGCGATGGTGATTGCCAATCAAACTAAAAGTCATTTTGAAACGCTATCGGCGGTCTTGGCTGGGAAAGCTGATTTGAGACAGGTGATTAGTGATGCGTTAGAGCGTAGGAAGTATTATCAAAAGCGGACGATTTTATTTGTTGATGAAGTCCATCGTTGGAATAAAGTCCAACAAGATGCATTACTTCCTCATATTGAAAATGGAACGATCATCTTCATAGGGGCGACAACGGAGAATCCTTTTTTTGAGGTGATTGGTGCTTTGGTCTCTCGTTCACGAATCTTTCAATTGCATCCATTAAGAGAATCTGATATTCAGAAAATCCTTTTGTCAGCGATAGAAGACAAAGAGCGCGGGTATGGGGCTAGGGACATTATTGTTGAGGAGGAGGCTCTGCAACATTTTATTCTTGTAGCCGGTGGAGATGCGCGTAATGCCCTCAATGCATTAGAACTGGCAATTGAAAGCACTCCGAAAAATCCTGAAGGTTCGAAAATAATTAATCTTGAAATTGCGCAGGAATCTATTCAAAGAAGAGCTATTCTATATGATAAGGATGGCGATGTTCATTATGACACCATCTCAGCTTTTATAAAATCTGTACGTGGATCAGATCCGGATGCGGCGCTGTTTTGGTTAGCGAAGATGTTATATGCTGGTGAAGATCCCAGATTTATCCTTCGCAGATTGATCATCTTAGCTTCTGAGGATATTGGATTAGCAGATCCAATAGGTATGGTGATTGCCAATTCTGCTACGCAAGCGTTTGATTATATCGGTTTACCAGAAGGTGTCTATCCCATTGTAGAAGCAACACTCTATTTAGCCACTGCTCCTAAATCAAATTCTGCCGGAGCATATTTTAAAGCATTTGAGAATATTGAGAGGGAAGGTAAGGTGAGTGTTCCACAACATTTACAGGATGGAAATAGAGATAGCGCTGCTTTAGGTCATGGTAAAGGATATATCTACCCACACGAATCAGATCAGCATTTTACACCTCAACAATATCTACCAAAACCATTACTCGGGACTTATTTCTATGAACCGACACAACAAGGATACGAGGGTGTTGTAAAAGATCGATTAGAGAAATGGCGCGAAGCTCAACGACAAGCATTGGGAATATCACAGATCACTAATTTACCGGATTTGTCTGAGGAAAAACGAAAGGAGATTATGAGAAAGCATAGCAAGTAATTTTATTGTTGATCATAGAAAATCACTGTTGATTGAATTTAATGAATTATCAACCCTTCTCCAAATTTTCCAACAAATAATCCTGGTATACTAAAGTGGATGGAGGTTTACTTTATTGACGTATCATGGAGGATTTACTTGACAGAGTTAATTGAATTAAAGCGAATAACTCATATCACGACAGATGCGATCGGAGAACCGGGGAAGAGAGTATTTTATATTCAAGCATGGGAAGATCAAAAGTCGATTACCTTAATTCTCGAGAAGATCCAAATACAGTCTTTAGCCGTGGGTTATGAAAAATTTTTAAAAGAAATTAAAAAGAAATTTCCTGAAATCAAAGTTGTTCAAGCTAAATTTGATGAAGAAGAAATGCGGATTCTCCCTCCGGTAGATGCGCTATTCCGAATTGGAGAATTGGGTTTAGGGTATGATGTTAATAAGGATCTAGTGATTTTAGATGCGAAAGAATTATTAATCGGAGATATAGAAGAAGATCAACGTCGGATAGTCAGATATTGGATTACTCGTTCTCAAATGTCAGCGTTATGCCAATGGGGGATGGATGTAGCTTCTCGGGGGAGACCAATCTGTCCTCAATGTGGTGAACCGATGTCTCCGGAAGGACATTTCTGTCCTAAAAAGAATGGCCATCAGAACTAGATTTCTTATCGTGATAAATTTTATCGTCACATGATCTTTGTTAAGGGAAAATTCCTCATCCTAACAAAGAACGTCGATTTTATTCTTTGCTGCAATTATAAATGACTATTGATAGGAGAAACTATGAAAAAAAATATTGCATTTCTTGGATTTGGGAATGTTGGAAAAGCCCTGGCAAAATTGTTGTTGAAGAAAAGAGCTCAGCTAATTATTGATTATTCACTAGACTTTTCAGTAACCGCTATTGCCACTTCGAGTCATGGCAGTGCGATTGATTCGAATGGTTTGGATATCGAGAGAATCCTCAAAGATGGGATTAATTTACAGGATCACAATGCTGTGCTGAATATTTTGGATTCATTTGATTTCATTCGGAAATCTGAAGCAGATGTTTTGTTTGAAACAACACCGGTAAATTATCAAACCGGACAACCAGCATTAGATTATATAAGAACAGGTCTTGAAAATGGTATGCATGTCATAACCGCAAATAAGGGTCCGGTTGTACATGGTTATAAAGAATTAATGAAGCTCGCTCGTCAAAAGGGGAAACAATTTTATTTTGAAGCTGCTGTAATGGATGGCGCGCCGATCTTCTCTTTGTTTAGAGAGACGCTCCCGGCTGCCAATCTGATCTCATTCAAAGGGATCCTAAACTCAACAACGAATATGATCCTAACCTGTATGGAAACTGGAGATAGTTTTGATGAAGCGGTTGCATACTGTCAAAAGATTGGTATCGCAGAGACCGATCCATCCGGTGATGTTGATGGTTGGGATGCAGCTGTGAAAGTATCTGCCTTGGTAAATGTGTTGATGGGTGGATCGATTAAACCGTCTGATGTGGATCGAGAGGGAATTCGCAAGATTAGCACAGAAGACATTTTATCCGCCAAAGAAAGGAATATGCGCTGGAAATTATTATGTTCTGCTGAGAAATTGTCTGATGGGTTTAAGACTTGGGTGCATCCTGAGTTAGTTGGGAGTGACTCCCCATTCTATCAAGTCAACGGTACCACAAGTATAGTTGAATTCCAGACGGATGTTCTGGGAAATCTTTCGATTCTTGAAAAGGATCCAAGTCCATACACTACAGCATACGGACTTTTGGCAGATTTTATTAATGCTGTGAAAAAATGATGATGTTGAATAGATTATTGATTTATAAATCTTGGTTGTCAGAAGAGATATTATTTGTCTCTTCTGATTCTATTTCTAATTCAGTATTACTTGTATCGTTTTGGTCGGCATCATCTTGAGATATTTCTTGGCTGAAGCTGTCGAATTCTTTACTGACATCTTCCATCGCCCAGGCGATCTGCTTTTCCAGCGGAACCTGGCGCATGCTGAGTGCAACTCTCTTTTTTTCTGGATTTACTTCAAGAACTTTTAATAACACGGTTTCGCCTGGTTTAATTGCTGTTTTTGGGTCTTGTGATGATGAATAACCAACTTGACTGATATGGATCAATCCTTCAATTCCGTATGGTAGACGGACGAATGCTCCGAAATCAACCTGTCTAGTGACTTTTCCTTCAATATAATCTCCAGCTTCCAAGGTCTCTCCAATCGTATCCCATGGGCTAGGCAGGACAGCTTTGCGGCTCAGACTAACACGTTGTTTTTCTACGTCTATGCTAATGATCTTTACATCGATTTCATCATCCACTTTTAAGATCTCGTTTGGATGTTTTACTTTTTTCCAGTCGATTTGAGAAATATGCACTAAACCATCGATACCATCTAAATCGACAAACACACCGAAATCTACGATACTTGAAACACGTCCCTTAATAATTTGACCTTTTTTAAGTTCTTTAAGTCTTTCACTTCTTTTTTCTTCTTGTGCTGCTAACGCGGAAAAAATAAGTCGATTTCGATATTGAGCGACTTCAATTACTTTTACTTGAATAGTTGAACCCATTAAATTCTTTTTTACTCGTTCCGCATGTTTTGGATTTCGAATGCTTTGTATCTCAGGAACGAGCGAGAATGGTAAGAAACCTCGTAAATTATCAAATTTCAGAACGAGACCACCGCGATTATGTCCAACCACTTCCAGGTTAACGATTGTATTTTCTCCCATGATTTTTTCGGCTTTTTTCCAGCTAGCATATTCGATACCTTTGCTTATTGATACCTGTAATTCCTTGTCTCCCTCCGCTTGTCCTAGTATAAATACAGTTACAACATCGCCGACTTTTAATGATGAAACATAGTTTTCTTCTAATTTGCTCAGGTCTTTTGTCTGGACAACAGCATCTCTTTTTAGCCCAATATCAACGAGGAACCCTTCACCCTCGATACTTATGATTGTTCCATCGATAATATCTCCTGTTTTAGGGTTATGGTAATCATATTCGTTAAGAAAATTTTCGTACCATTGTGGTTGTTTTTCGTTATTTTGATCCATACTTAATGATTTATAATCGACTCCTTAATGGTATGTATGCAGGTGATAAGAAATAATGGATAAAATTATTCCGTTCGATTCCACCAATGACTTGTTACAATATATCATTGAATAATGAACCTGTCAAATTTATTACAATTATCCGATTAATTCAATAATTATCAGTTTTTATCCTGGCTTATCTCATCCATTCGATGATCGTTGCTTCTCCTTGCCCAACACCAACGCATAAAGTTGCAAGTCCATAATATGGATCTTTTTCCCTAGGCGCGCGTCTTTTCATTTCATGAATCAGGGTTGTTAAAATGCGAGCGCCTGAACATCCCAATGGATGACCAAGGGCGATAGCGCCACCATTTACATTGGTATTTTCTTGGGAAAGACCAAGCTCTTGCATTACGTAGAGCGCTTGAACTGCAAATGCTTCATTTATCTCTATTAATCCGATTTGGTCTATCGACAAGTTGGCGCGTTTCAGAGCTTTTCTAGTGGCTTCGATCGGACCGGTTCCCATGATACGCGGCTCAACACCTGCTGCAGCGGATGATAATACCCTTGCCATGGGTTTAAGTCCGAGTTGTTTAGCTTTTTCATGGCTAGTGATCAACACTGCAGCAGCGCCATCATTCAACCCTGATGAATTGCCAGCAGTTACGGTTCCGTTCTTTCTAAATGCGGGTCGTAATTTGCCCAAGACTTCTGGGGTTGTTTCGCGTCGTGGTCTCTCATCCGTATCAATAATAATCGGATCACCTTTTCGTTGAGGAATGTTCACGGGAATGATTTCCTCTGCAAATTTACCAGAATCGATCGCTGCAATCGCCCGTTGATGGCTTTGATAAGCAAACTGGTCTTGAAGTTCACGGGTAATATTAGGAGACATTTCGTAGATATTCTCAGCGGTTTCACCCATAGCTTCAGTCCCATAGGTGGCTTCGATAATTGGATTTGGGTATCGCCAACCTAGTGCAGTATCCCAAGCTGTAATATTACCCCAAGCAAATGCTTTGGACTGTTTGGGCAATGAATAAGGGGCTCTACTCATATTCTCCACACCACCGGCAATGAATAGATCACCTTCACCTACCCGGATTGCTCTAACGGCTTGGTTAATGGCATTTAATCCAGATGCACAAAGACGATTGAAGGTTACCGCGGGTACTGTGGGTGGGAATCCAGCGATCAAGGATGCCATACGAGCGACATTGCGATTATCTTCTCCCGCTTGGTTCGCGCAGCCCATATATACTTCTTCAATTTCAGATGGATCGATTTTCGTTCGTTCCACTATTGCTTTTAGAACAAGAGCAGCTAAGTCGTCAGCTCTGACATCGGCGAGTTCTCCTCCTAATGATCCAATCGGGGTTCTAATCGCATCAATTATGACTGCTTCTTGCATAATAGTCTCCTTTGTTTATATCAATGATGAATTACTATTTTACCATTGCGGTTATGGTTTTCGTATATTAATTGAAAGAATCGAGGTTTTTAGGGTTGATTATTTATGAAATGATTTTGACTTTGAGCTCCATTTTGGAGAGATTTGGAAAATTATGAAATAATCCTTACATATATCTGGCGAGAGATATCTGGTCCAATGACGATACTCTTTTCTCTTTCTGAAACTTGTATTTCTAAATTCTTATCAAATGGGGAATACCGCAACACTGTAATTTCTGTGTTTGGTGTTAGACCTATTTGGCTAAGATAACGTAAGAGTTCTGGACTGCTATCGTTTACTCTCTGAATGATTGCCTTTTGCTCTGAAGTGACTGTAGATAACTGTATCCATCTGGTGGAGGGTAGCTTAAGATCTCTGGTGGGGATAGGATCTCCGTGTGGATCATGAGTAGGATCTCCAAGAACAATAGCTATTCTTTCTTCTAATTCTTCTGAGATAGAATGTTCGAGAATATCAGCTTCTGCATGAACCTCATCCCATTTATAATCTAGAATCTGGTGAAGGAACATTTCAATAAGTCGATGATGACGAATGACTTCTAATGCTTTTAAAAGACCAGTATCGGTTAGAATAACACCATGATGACTTTGGTAATCAACTAAAGGTGGATCATTCTTGGATAACCTCTTTATCATTCCAGTTACAGATGCGGGAGTGATATTCATGGCTTCTGCGATTTGGTTTGTATTGGCGCGTTCAGATGTCAAGGTGATCTCATAGATCACTTTAAGATAATCTTCGATGGTTTGGGTTAATTTATCGGTCATGACATTTTCATATGCTTGCTGTGATGTTTTTTTTAATAAATCCCTGTCACTATTCTCCATATTTGCGCTACAAAAAAAGTAACCAGAAAGCCTAAGAATAAGGGTAGCAAAGAAGCTATCAGTGTCCATTTAATGCTACCGGATTCTTTATAGATTGTGTAAATGGTTGTGCTACAAGGGTTATGGATCAAACTGAAAAGCATAAGATTGACTGCGGTTAATAGTGTCCAATTCCCAGCTTGTAGGATCTTAAAAGTGGAATTTTCTCCAGTTTCAAACATAACACCCGCGCCACTTCCATAACTTGACATCCCAGTAATCAATATCGTCAACATCAAAATAGTGGGGATAACAATCTCATTAGCTGGTATAGCAATGATATAAGCTAGAAGAATAATGCCATTTAATCCAATCAAAATCCCAAATGGATTGAGGAAATTGATAATATGTTCTGCAAGCGTGAGATTTTGGATTTGAATATTTGAAACTAACCAAATTACTGCGCCAGCAGGTGCTGCAAAAACAATCGCGCGCCAAAGGACAAATAGAGTACGATTTATGATCGAGGTATAGATTGTTTGCAGAATTCTAGGTGGTCGATAGGGTGGGAGCTCTAAGCTAAAGGTAGAGACCTCTCCTCTCAGGATGGTTTTGGATAATCCCCAGGATACTAGAAATGTTAAGAGTACCCCTAATAATGCAATACTGATTACTGCCAGGGCGGATATGAAACCTGCAAGATGTGCTGGAACTAAGACCCCGATAAAAAGTGAGGCAATCAGGATCTGAGTTGGCCATCTTCCATTACAGAGGGCAAAATTATTTGTGATCATAGCAATTAGTCGTTCACGAGGACTATCAATTATCCTGGTAGCAATTATCCCGGCTGCATTGCACCCGAAACCCATCATCATGCTTAAGGATTGTTTTCCGTGCGCACCACTTTTTTTGAAGATATTATCGAGATTGAAAGCAACACGTGGAAGATACCCAAGGTCTTCAAGCAGTGTGAATAGCGGAAAGAAAATTGCCATAGGGGGAAGCATTACACTAACTACCCAGGCAGTCGCCAAAAATATACCGTCAATGATAAGTCCAGATAACCACCAGGGACTTTGGATCGTTTTAGCCAAATGATGTAGAGCAGGATATATTTTGCCTATTAAAAGATCTGAGAGAAAAGCTGAAGGATAATTAGCCCCGATAATGGTTAACCAGAAGACGAATGCGAATAGTAAAAACATGATCGGAAATCCCCAAATACGGCTAGTTACAATATGGTCTACTGCTTGGTCAAAATCAAATCTTGGTTTTTGTCCAGGGCGAGTTGTGGCACGTTCCGCAATCTGTGCAGCATGGGTGAATGTAGATTCCATTACACGCTCGTGAAAATCTCCCAATTGCCAGCGTAACGATTGAGCAAGTTTGATCACATCCTCAGGCTTTTTATTCTCGTTAGTGTTCATTTTACTGCCTCAACTTGAGATTCAACAGTTTGTGTTTCTTCATTTTCAGTAATAACTATTTCCAAATTTCCAATTTCTCCGTTTAAGAATGCTTCTGCAATACGTTCATCTCCATCTAACAATCTTGTTGCAACCCAATGTACATTAGGTAAGTCAGGATATAGTTTAATGATCTCATCGGACAATTTGAGGATTGCTTCCTTTAACTGTGGTGATTCATGTTCGATCCGATAGGGTTTGCAAATGGTTTTTCCCGTAGCTACATTGTTTACTTCTTCTAGCAGCCTATCTAATCCTTGTTTCATTCGAGCTATGGTAGGCACAACTGGAACGCCTAAGTCTCTCGCCAACCTGCGCTCGTCGATTATTAATCCATGGCGTTTAGCTTCATCGAGTAGATTAAGGCATACGACTACTCGATCTGTAATTTCTAGGACTTGTAACACCAAATTTAAATTAAGTTCCAATCGGGTTGCATCCACAACGACAAGACAAACATCCGGGCTCCCAAATAAAATAAAATCACGAGCGATTTCTTCATCAAGACTAGTTGCTAACAAAGAATAAGTTCCAGGGAGATCAACAATTTTGTAACGATAACTACCAAACTCGTAACCACCTTCGGCTCGCGTGACAGTCTTTCCTGGCCAATTTCCTGTATGTTGTTTTAAACCAGTTAAAGCGTTAAAAACAGTACTTTTTCCAACATTGGGATTTCCGGCTAGGGCAACCACAAAGTCCCAGTCCTGCATGTCAACGCCAAGTTTTAGTAGATTGGATTTATTGTGGATTGGGCAGTTCTGACAGTTTCCAACGCTGATGTCTGGAAAACCAGTACTCCCGAATTGATTTTCTTTATTGGATGGCATGTTCATTAGGGTTTTTACTCCGTTGATGTTTCTACACAAATTTGAGATGCCTGTTCATTTCTCAAGGCGATCAATGTATCTCTGATGAGATATGCAGTTGGGTTACCCCCAGGACTTTTCATTTCAGTTTTGATGATTGTGCCTGGTAAAATGCCTAAGTCCATCATCCTTCGGCGCTCTACAGCTCTCATTCTACGGGAAATGGTGATTACTTTTCCAAATTCTCCAGGTTTCAAAGTACTTAAAAGAGTTCCAACGCACTCTTTTTGCATCTCTGTTTCAGATACTTTAATTACTGATATATTAGCGGCTATAATGGGGGCGAGGATATGTTCATCTTCATTTCCCCAGACGATTATTCTCTGTACTGTTTTATCCAATACCCTAATATGCATTCCTGGATAAAACCCTTCTGCAATCAATTGAGAATATATTTCTTTTGGTTCATCTTCGAGATGAACGATTTGCAAGGGTTGGTCAATTTCCATATTCGTCAAAGGTTCCCCACCATGCAGTACGAATTCTAAGGAAGCTGTTGGGATTGGATCACCATGTGGATCATGAGTGGGATATCCAAGGTGTGAAGATAATGCGTTAATCTCTTCAACTGATATTGAATGTTCCTTTTGTTCAGCTAGATCGTGCCAGTGAGATTCATGATATCCAGTCTCTTCTGCAAGGTATCTTTCTAATAAACGGTGTGCACGAATTATTCTCAGAGCATATTCGTTCCCTTTTTTTGTAAGTGAAAACCTCTCCCCTGTGAGAATAACCAACTCTTTAGATTGTAAGTCAGAGAGCAATTTTGTGGCATGGGCTTGAGAAATATTTAACGCTCCAGCTAGACTATCTATTGTTGTAGGGTTTCCATGTCTCTCACATTTATGCATTTGTTTCAATGCATCTTCTTGTAAAACTTGGTTTGAGAGGCGCTGAGATCTTTGGATATATCCTACAAAACCACCATTTGGGAAAAATAATAAAGCTAGGCTGCTAATGACCAAAGATCCAATCACTAAAGCAAATAGGGGATTTATCATAAGGAAATCTCTCCGTAAAATCGGTAATACAGGATTCTTCAATATGGAATCATAGTTGATTTGACTAATTTTGTCAATGTGTAAAATAATAATTTAGGGTAACCTAAATTTAATTCCATGCTAATTCTGGATTATTTTCTGCCCATTGATCCATTATTTAATTGTAGATAGACATAGATTCTGATCTGTTTGGATTAGAAAGAATTGATTTTGTCTAATATCCCTTTGATATTTATTATTGCTTTCGGTACGATCGATGATTTCAGGATATATTCCTGATCAATACCTCTTACGGGGTCTCTTTGTGAACAATGAGAATTTCCTCCTGAAGGTCCGAGTCCATCGATAGTGGGGAATTTGTCCCATAATAGGTTACCGTCACTTAAACCACCACGAGATTCTTTCTCAACATTAAAATTTAAAGATTTGGCGGCATCTTCCCAGATCGAAAACAAGTCTTCAGTTTTTTGGTTCACTGGCCATGGGTTGGTTTGATCCAATACCTTGATTGATATTTTACTAAGGATTCCATCATTATTTTTTACAGTAGCATTTTCTTGTAAAGCGATAATATTTTTAATACCATGATCAAATACATCAGGCGCAAATGCACGCATCTCGCATTCTGCTTCAGCATAATGCGGTACACGATTTATTAAAGTCCCACCCTCGATAGTTCCAACATTGTAAGTAATATCCTGTTCGTAATTAGTGAGATTAGTGATGGCTTCAATAGTTCGCGCGATTTGATGAATTGCATTTATTCCTTTTTGATGATTATTGCCAGCATGAGCAGATTTACCTTCGGCAATGATCTTAAAGGCTGCGCGACCTTTTCTTGATATGACTAATGGAAAATTGGGAGGCTGTGAATTTCCACCCTCAAAGACCAAACAAGCGATGGTTTCTTTTTCTGGAAACCTTCGCACACAAATTTCACCGAAATCATCAGAAAGAATTTCTTCAGATGCATTCAAGGATACTTCCCAATTGACTTTGGAAAATATCTTTGGATAAAACCTTTTGATGCTATCTAAGACCATATAAATCATGATGGTTCCGCCTTTGATATCAACGGTACCAGGTCCATAGATTCGATCTCCAATTTCTGACCATTTAAAATCATTTTCTTTTTCTTCTTGGAGTGGAAAAACTGTATCTAGGTGTGAAATCATAGCAATTGTGGGGGTAAAGGGTTTATTGGAGAATTTATCTAGAGCATTAGATTTCATAAAAAGGTGATTTCCTAAATTATTATTTGTGGATGGGAAAAACTCTGCCGAAAAACCCAAATGAGAAAAAACCTCTTGAGTGTATCTACCTAGTTCATTTACTCCACTTTTATTTTCACTAAACGAATTAATCGAGACCATTGCCTGAAGGATTTTCAAGTACTCATCTAGTTTGTTCTCAAGATTTTCTGCTAAGATTTTAAGATTATCCATGTATAAATATCCTAAAGATGTTTTTTTATTAAGCAATAGTAAATCAAAATTGGTGTATTCGTTATTGTTTCTAAAGATATCAATAAGGTTTTTTAGGGATTTTCTTCAGGAATATTGTCAATATCTAGTAATAAAATCCATCCAATGATTGGACTATCTTGATTTTGATATTCAACAAGTACACATTCCCGATTGAAATTATCAAACCTTCTCTCCATGGGGAGAAATTCTATCGAACTACCTGCTGGTATTCTCCCTGTAGCTGTATAACCTTCATAACAACCATTTCTTGCCCATACGTCTCGGATCGTTACTCCAACGGTTGGAGTAGTTGTAGGAGTGTAAGTTATTGTGGGCGAAGGACTAGGAGTCAGCGTTGCAGTTAGTGATGGTAAAGGTGTTAGGGTAATGGTTATGGTAGCTGTAGGTGTTGAAGTAGGAGTTAACGATAGAACATAAGAATCAAATTTTCCTTTCAACCATAAACCAATCATGATCATTATCCCGATCATTAGTAGAAAACCAATTAGTTTTATCAGATTTATTGAAAGAAAAAATGGGTTCAGTGTTTTCTTCAGTCGCTTAATTTGCGGATCATCAGGAAATCGTTGGCGAGCTTCTTGACTGATCTTGACCGCTTTTACGGGGAAGTTTTTATTATTGTCAAAAGAGATAAATGCTTGGTTGATTTCATCTTGATACTGTTCAAATTCAGAAATAAGCTTATCAATTGACTTAGTTAATGGATCATTACCTTCCACGTTCTTGTCAAGCGTTTGGATCTGCATCACAATTTTTTTCGCTTTTTTAGCAAGGGAAAGACCATCATCGATTGACGTAGCTCTTTTTGCCTGAGAATAAAGAGAATCAGCTAAATCCTTCAATGGAGAAATGGCGCGTGGTATTGCAGCGGATAATTGAGGTTTGACCCGAAGGATAGCAGGATTTTCACCGTACTCTGCAATCAGTGTATCGAACTCAGTTTTTGCAGCAGCGATCTTTTCTGGTTCTATATCAAAACCGCTTATGGAATCCAGGATGGATCGGATCTTATTTTTTAATTCGTATAGTTTTTGAACTTTTTCAGAGTATTTTGGTAATCCCGTCATCCTTGATGCAGTTTCAATTCGTTCGATTGCATCATCAAGATTTCCATTTTCAATAAGATATAAACCCTCTAGATAAGTTTTTTCCGCATCGATGTTTTCCTGTAATTTTTGCTCGAATTCCAATCCTTCTTGCCACCGATGAATTCCATATTTACTCAGTGCTTCTTTAGAAGTTTCAATATGTTTCATGGCATCTTCAAAACGACCTGCTCTTGCGGCAGACTGTGCTTTTCCGAAAGCTGAAGCTGCTTCGGATGGAAGTGCAATAGGTGGAATGTATCCTGTTCTTAAATAATTCTCTGCCTCTTCACGATGTTGTTTTGCTCTTTCCCAACTTGGTTCATGGTAAAGCGCTTTGTCATAGTTTTTCAGAGCCTCTGCATATCTACCACTATAAAAAAATTTTTCAGCTTCTTCCATATATTCAATTGCTAGAGGGTCTCTTGGTTTATTCGTTTCTTTTTCTCTTACGCTATTTTCATATTTCTGTGGATTTTCTTTGGATTGAATCTGTTCGATTGGAACTTTGTTGTCAGATGTGGATACTTGGTCAGTATCCAATTCATTGATTTTCGACCGATATTTCCTTCTCAGTTCCTGTAATATATCTTTCATTGATTGGTCGATTAAAAGATACTGATCTGATTCAATGAAGTCGCTGATTTCAAGAAGGTTTCTTCTAAGCTCAACAATTGAAATATTGTTTTGAGAGATATCGTTTTCTGCTTTTGAAAGCAGTGTTTCTAAATCAGGCAAATTTTTTCCTTTAAAAATAATTTATTAGTTGATGATACCAAAAATTTCTCATTGGTGATTGATTAAATCCATGAGATTAGAAAATAAGTCGAATAAATCATTGCGAAGATTTTTTGCATTTTGATATTCGTTGGAAAGCACTTTCTCTAAAAGATCTTTAATATTATCAGGAAGTCTTTGATCATCGTATGTCCAAGTTGGATTATATCGTTTGGCTGCATTTTCTACCTCAGTAGATAGGTTTGGACCAAGGGGTAATGCACCAGGCGCTGGTCTCCCTGTGAAAATGTGGTGGAGACCTCTGGCGCCAAATTGGACTAAATCGAATTGAATATCTTCTCGTGTTAGACCTTCTGGATGGTGTTTGGCGATATTCCAATCGATAATATAAACACCATTATATTCCTCTTTCCAATAGTAATGTAGGATTTTATGATCTCTGTACATAATATTGCGACTATGTATTTCAGATAAAATATCACATATTTGTATCGCAATGACTAAACCATTTATGATGGGTTGAAAACGACCTTTGTTATACCCGATATCGTAGGATTTGATGAGGTTATCTTCATGGTCAAATTTTTCTAATGCCAGGTAAGGAATAAAGCCATCATTCGTATATTTTTCAATGTCCCACAAAAAGTGATGGACAGAATCACGACCATAACGAACAACTTCACCATTAATTTTTTGAGATATGGGCGTAACGTTATCGTTTAGTTGATCTTTTAAATCATCAGATTTAATAAAACCACTTTCAAAAAGCTTGATGATTCCTGGAATATTGCTTAACATGGATAATACTTGGATTTCTTCGATGAATAGAGGTAAGGCATATTCGATTTGATCTGGTCTCATTATTTTAATAGCTGCTTGATTCAACCTATTGTTCATGCCTTTAATCTCACCATGGTAAACACGGGCGGAAGAGCCTTTTGCTTCAGGTGCCCAGGAATCAAGCGGAATTATAAGAGAGATATCTTTATTTTCTCCTAAAAAACCGTTTGATATTCCAAACAGAGTTGGTTGGATTTTCTCGTTTCTATTTATTCTATTCAGATGTATCTTTTTGCTGGAAGAAGAGATGATTGGTCTGTTGGGATCCAATTTTGTCAACCAAATGAAATATTGGAATCCTTCTTTATTTTTCATTAGAACATCTGTTGGATCCACATTTTGCCGAAGCTCTCGAAGTATTGACAGGTTAGTATCCAACCAACTGGCAGGTCCGGTTCGAATTCTTATTTCACGACCTTCAATTTCACATCGAGTAATGAATTCAATTAATGATTCATCTTTTGCAGGTCCTCCCTGTACGATGTCAAGCCATTTTTGAGAGCTTTGCATTGCCTTATCTGCACTGAATACCCTAATTCTTTCCGGATCAAGAAGAAATAACTCTCGCAAGCCAAGACGGGCAGATCCAAACTCTTTCTTTTCCCATTTCTCTAAAATAAAATCAACTTGTTGGATTGCGTCTGAAAGTGAATTTGATAACTCACTCAAGGAATTTGGAAGATAATTTTCTAGAAGATGGATATTGTCTTCTAACTCATCATAGCGAATACCAGCAAGTGGTGGATCTGGTTCGAGTTCTATCCATCGTTGGTTGAATTTCTCAAATTTTTCTATAAGCTCTTTGAAGAATTGACCATCGATCTTGTCAGAATGATTTATCGATTTTAAGGCAAAGATCACCCGGTTTAATTCTATTTTCGGTCTTCTTTTATTATCGCCTATTGCCAGCTTTCTTACTTCTGGAATGATCTGATCAATGATTTGAGATGGATTTTGATATATGCATTGTTTTTTTAATTCCCAAATAAGAGAAACCCAGTCTTCATTTAGCGTGTACTTCAGACATAGGATGATTATGTTGTTAGATAGCTCTAGTGAAATAATATCTTTCATGATGGATAAAACATCATGACTTATAAAAGGTATTTTTGCAGGTAGATTTATTAATTGTGAAATTGATTCTAAGTCATCATTTTCTAAATAATTCTTCGCAAGGGTATTGAAATACTCACTAGTAAGAATCAGATCTGGTATTTCACCGAAAAGAAGGAGTTTTTCTTGGATATTTTGAAGTTCAATAATATCTTTGATTATTGCCGGTTCGGAAGTACGTAATTTATTTTCTTGCTCTTTGTATTCATTGAGTTCAGCTTCTAGTGTGAATATTTTTTCCTTAATGATTTCTTTTAAATCAATTATTCCAGATGTATATACTTTTTCTACTGGTAGATCGTTTTGCCAATTAAGTTCTTCGTGTAAATTGAAAGAATATTTAGATAGCAATTCACTAAATTCATCTAGAAATTGTTGATAATCATTCAGGATAGTGAATTGCTGATCTAAACTCCTCCCATTTTTATCCACGAATTTCGCATTACCAAAGTCAATCAGTGTGATCGTGTTCGATCTAGGGTTCCAAAAAATGTGATCTAACTTAATATCATTCCAGATGATTCCATTCATCTGTTTATTTTTATAAATAATTGGATTAACGTGAATTGTTTCTAGAAACTCAATGATATTATCAATGATACGCAACAGTAATAAGGTGGGGAGGTTTCTTTCATGTATGATACGGTCAAGTATCAATTGATCTGAAATATCCAAATTCTCCCTTGGTAATTGACTATTTGGTTGTACATTAAGACGACCAAAGTGAATTGATTTAACAATGGAACCGAGGTCAAATCCACTTGCCATTGATATGATAATAAAATATTGGTCAGTTAATCCTGTGCCAGGTCGGCTTCTGTCTAAGATTTTTGGAGTACGAATTTGATTGTTATTTGAGTTAAGTTGTTCGACAGTCTCTAGGATCTTTCCTTCTTGCTCAATTTGGGAAGCTTGTCTAACGATGTCACCAGCAAATGAGCTATAAGAAGGTTTCTTTAGCACGCCAATTGTTGAATCTGTAAGTGATTCTACAAGGTACACTTCACCAGCATCACCCGCTCCTATTTTATTAATCAGATTCCAGGATTGTTTTTGACCTAAAAAGATTTGGATTCGAGACATTTTTAAATTATATTATTATTTGGATATCTGTCGAATAGCATTGGTAAATGATGGTTAAAATTATAGTTCAAAACTAATTCTACCTCTTGAAATGATAATAACTAGAATGCTCATTTGATATTTATAAATGGTTGTGAAGGATGAGAAATTAATAGAAGAAAATTCTAATTAATCAAAATTGTTAGGTTATCGTAGGGTAAGCGTAGGGTAAACGTATATAAAGCGTCAAGCATAAATGATCGATAATAATTATCATAATAGATGAAATGCGATTTCTCTTCTTCTCCTCCTTAGAGAGAGCCGGGAGCGGCGTACCCGGCTCTCGTTGGTTAATTTCCCATACTTCAAAATTCTAATTATGCATTGAACAACCATAGTTTTTCGTGGGTGGTTTCTCTCCAAATTTTAAATTAATTGATCATATCCCCATCCAAAGATCTTTAGGTTGATTTTTCCATCCATGTTAAAATCAATGCCTTCCTCTATAAGTAATTCCTTTTGGAGAATATGACCATCCCCTTTTCGATAACTAATTTCGCCTTTGGAATTGACAACTTGGTGCCAAGGTACATCACGAGGGTACTCAGATAAAGCTTTTCCAACCCAAAGTGGAGCAAGGAAAAATAATTGCTTGGATTTTCTTGAACCATCTTTCTATCCCTTTCAGAATTATATTATAAATTGATTATTCGTTCCTAAATATTCCATCTTAGTAATTGTTTAAGGAAATCGAGTCTTCTCAGTTATAATCACGAATAATGTCTATTTCAGAGAATAATCGCCAAATTGCACGCGCAGCAGGAACTGTGATGTTTGCTTTTGTGCTTGGTAATCTTGTAGGATTGGTTCGTCAAATCCTAGTTGCAAATGCGTTTGGCACCCAAGCCGAAATCGAAGCTTTTAATGCTGCTAATCGTGTTTCAGAGACTTTGTTTAATTTGATGGCTGGTGGAGCGCTTGCTTCAGCCTTTATCCCTACCTTTACAGGTTTGTTATCAAAAGGCAATCAGTCCAAAGCTTGGCGATTAGCTTCTTCGATCGCTAATCTAATCTTTCTCATAGTGATGATCATTTCAATTTTAACTGCCATCTTTGCACCCTGGATTGTGAGAAATTTACTAGCTCCAGGGTTCGTTGTTGATCCAGAGAAGGAATTATTAACAATCCAATTATTAAGGCTAATGTTACCATCAGCATTATTGTTTAGTTTAAGTGGGTTAGTTATGGGGATTTTGAATTCCAATCAAATCTTCCTGTATCCTGCTCTGGCTCCATCAATGTATCAATTGGGATTGATTTTTGGAGTACTGTTGTTATCTCCCAGATTAGGAATTTACGGATTAGCTGTTGGTGTCATTATTGGCGCTTCTTTACACCTTCTGATTCAGGCGCCAGTATTATTAAAATTAAATGGGAAATACTTTCCAACGCTTGGATTACGATTTGATTATGTGCATGAAGTAGCTAGATTGATGGCACCGCGATTATTAGGTGTTGGGATTGTTCAAATCAATTTTTGGGTAAACACTCGACTTGCATCTCAATTTGCGGAAGGGAGTGTGACGAGTTTAGTTTTAGCATTTACTTTGATGCTTATGCCCCAAGTTGCAATTGCCCAATCTATTGCTATCGCGGCTATGCCGACTTTCTCTAAACTGATTGCTTTGGGAAAGCATGATGAAATGCGGAGTTCGCTTGCCTCGA
>Ga0172370_10002618_pt1 | contig 25738 bp, 47 predicted proteins | sample LakKiv5m_FD_114538 | JGI IMG/M metagenome (GOLD analysis project Ga0172370, IMG submission 114538) | Freshwater microbial communities from Kabuno Bay, South-Kivu, Congo - kab_022012_11.5m | ecosystem: Environmental > Aquatic > Freshwater > Lake | place: Democratic Republic of the Congo...
AAATTATTGGTTGTTAAAAAATCATCAATTGATTCTTCTGAACAGCTATATACCTTTGGTGTCATTAAACTAAAGTTGCTATAAGCAATCAACAGTTCCCTTCGGTTTATAACAGCAGGCATAAAACAGTTTTTTACTGCTTCCTGCCAACCAATAATGAATGTCTGTAAATCAACACTTGTTATGCTTGGATACTTCATTTTGAAGTCCTGTAATGCTTTTGAAAGTTTCTCTTCGTTTGCCATATCTTTTTTTGTTTTGTGTTTCCTTTATTTCCATTTATAATCATTTTTCATGTACCATACAATTTAAAGCAATAAATAAGTTACCTGCCATAATTAGAAGTTTTATCATTAGAATAGAAAAATACATATAATTCTGTTTCTTTATCATAAATAAGACTTATGTATATTGTAAATCCATTATCCGTATATGCAGTCCAAGTATATGATGAAGTGATCACATATATATCATTATAGTATTTTACAAGGTAATTTCTATCTTCTGAAGTAAAAGGGAATTTTACACAAAAAGTACAATAATTATTATTTGTTGGAAAATAATATGCCATTGTACCAAAGATCATATCTGTATAGATATATTTAACTTTACCATCATCAGTATATCCAGAAGAAAATACTTTTTTATTAAATTTGTTTTTAATTTCAGATTCAGTAAATCCTAAACAAGCTTGTCCTTTAATGAATAAAGGAATAATAATTAATAATAAAAATAATAATTTTTTCATAATTCTGTATATTTTAATTTATGTTTAATTGGTTTATTAATAGATTTTGAAAATCGATTTCGTTCTTTATGGACAAATACTCTTCCATCACTTAACCATGGTTCTATTTTATCAATAGTAAATATATCATCTGATACATCCCATACATTTTTTTCTTTCTTTCCTCCAATGACATATCTTTCATAAAGATTACTATGGTATCCATGAATAAATAGTTCTTGTCCTACACAAGGTTTACCATCTTCAGTAAAGAAATCAGCTTTAATAGCTTTACGATAATTATTATCTAATTCAGTTAAATCATCCATGATTAATATCCTTTCAATTTAATAATAGTACCTGGATTAGTTCCATAGTATTTTCTTACCGGTCCTTCATAACATATAAGACCATCATCTTCGAATACTATTCCACTCATAGCATCTAAAGGTAACTTTTTTAAGTTATCCGGCATATCAGGTTTGGTAGTCTTATACACAATAGCACCATCTTCAATAGCTTTTACTATCTTTTGTGAGAATGATTTTAAGATAGGAAATATAAAATCAATAGAAATAATATGTACTTCTTTTTTATACATTTTAAATTCAGAAGGTAGTTGAGCTTGTATACATGCTTGATAACCCTTTTTAGCTGTTTCTAAGGCACTATCTTGATACGCTTGAAGTATAACATCAATTTTATTATTATTCTTGTTTAAAAAGACTATAACATCTCCTACAGAGTGTTTCATTTGTTCTCCTGTCCATGGATCAGAATGATACCCATCAGTTCTATATCTGTTTACTGTAAATCTAGTAGATTGTTTAGGTATTGGTTCGCCAGGTAATTTAATAGTGATAGGATAGAAAGTCTTATCCTGTTTATAATCATATTCTGTTTTAAATAGAATATTTTGTTGTAATTCTTCTTTTTTAAGATAATTAACAAGATCGACAATAAGATTTTGAGATTTTGTTCTACCTTTCTTATCGGTCTTTAATATACCTTTTTTAATTAATTTTTGATAATCTGATGCTGAAATAATGTCTTGGCCCATATAGTTTTATTTAACAATGATCTAATTTAATAAAGTGATGTTCTTTAACATTTACAAATCCAAATCCTGCTGCTTTTAATATGTTAGTAAAAGAATCTATTGATGTTTTTAATAAAAATCCTTTTCCTGTATATAATCTTACAAATATGAAGTTTTTTTCTTCACTATTATGAAATTCCATAACTGTATCTGCTCTGAAATTAAAAACATCTTCTTTGTATTCTTTTTCATAATTCATTCCAAGTCTTTCAGCTTTCTCGATTATTTCATATGGAGTGACATTCCATTTAGTAGTACCAACAATCATTAAATCATTTCTTACCATTTTGTAAACTCCTTATTTTAATATTTAATGAAGTAATTTTTTCAGCGAACTCTTTAATCTTTATTCCATATTTAAATGGATTTTGTTCCATCATTTCAAGAGTAACCTCATAATCGGTCTTTATTAATTGATATAATTCTATTATTTCATTTTTATTCATTTAGTGTTACTTTAAAAAACAAAGAGGGAGTATTATCTCCCCCTCTGTCAAATTTTAAAACAAAAAATCTTAATCATTATGAAACAAAACAAATCACAATGCAAACATACGAAAAATTTCTGACATACACAAATTTATTATTTTATTAATCGTTTAATAGATTTAAGGTTATAATAATTGTAATTGACCTTCTTCTTTATTAACTGCATTAATCATTAGTGTTTCTTTTGGTTTATGTTCTAATAGTTCTAATCGTATACCTTTTTCATCACATGGTTTACCATCAAAGTCTACTCCAGGTCTTAACCATTGTTTTTGCCAACAAGCACGTATATTAAATTGTTCCCATAACTTCTCACTTCTAAAAGTAAGATGTAATGTTCCTTTTTTCCAAAACTTAATATCAAAGTAGGTAGAAAAACAAGTATTGTCGAACTTATCTCCGATTTTAATAGTTCCTATTTTTGTTAATTTACTATCTAATGCTTGATAAAAACTTTGATAATAAATATCACCACAAATATAAGCCATTGCTTTATCAATATCAGAGTATTCTGACCTAGTATTATAACTAATTGAAAAATTATCACCATACATCTTTAAATTATATGCTGAAGCATATTTACCATATTCAATTGCATAAGGTATGATAACCTTTCTATTAACCTTATAAGCATCATTAGTTTTCCATCCCTCAATATGTACTCTATTATCTGCATGATACTTTGTAAAGATTTCAAAGACTTCCATTATACTTCTTTCAAGAATATTTTTTTTATTTTCAAATAACATAGTAATAATATTCCATACATTCTCCCGGGTAAAATCCATCTGACCTTGTTTTTGTACAAACTCAGAATAGTTTTTTCTTACTGAGTGTGTCATAAATTTCTCCATATCAACAGACGATATATTATTAAGGTTATCGAATATCAATTGCCACATATTTTGTTTCATACCATCACAAAAGACATTAAAAGCTTTCTTTTTAGTCTTTTCATCCTTATAACATTTATGGGCTAATTGGAATATATCTGTTTGTTCTTTTATATAATCCCTTTTTTTAATCAATGATTGTCCATAAAAATCTAATTTTTCAGCAATCTTCATATATTCAACAAAAGTATTTTTTACTTGTTCATATTGAATAAGCATATTACCAATAATATCTCTTATGGCCGGAGCATCAGTAATATTAGATTCATTAATGGAAAAGGACTTTTCTTGATTAACTTCTTCAAATTCAAAATTCAGTTTAGCATTACTTAATTTATGAAGTCTTACCATGGATACATTGACATCTGTCGGTCGTTCTGAATTTTTAAATACTTGACCTAATTCTTCTACTGAACCATAGTCTTGTATAATCTTTTGAAGTAGTTTACGTTTCTCAGTATATGGATTATTAATTGTTTCAGAGTTCAATAAACATACTATATCTCCTTCATGTAGTATTTTCCATGCTTTAAGTAAATGTTCATCACCATTACTAAAAGGTGGATTCATAATGATAAGATCGAATAAGTAATCTCCATTGTATTCAAGAAAATCATCAGCAATTACTTTATAATTCTTTTGTTGAAGTATATGCCTCATATCGGGATCTTTCTCAATACAATAAATCTGACAATCATATAGTTCAATTTTATCAGTTTGATGATATTCGTTCCATTTACCATCTTTATCTCTAATTGGAATAGTATCATTGATTATTCCATCAAGTAATGAGCCGGAACCGGCAGAAGGTTCTAAGATAATTCTACTACTTATTGTTCTATAGTCTGAATTATCATTAAAAAACTTATTCCTTTTAATATTTTTCATATATGGTAATACCATTTTTTTGGCAATACCTATTGGTGTAGGAAAGTATTCAGGATCTAATATCATAGTTTAAAATCCTGTCATTTGTTTAATAAACTGTTTAACTTCTTTTTCAAAATTATATCCTACATATGGTCCTTTACAGATAATATGTTTACATTCTTTATGACCTGTATCACGGATACGCCAATATTTTTTTTCTTCCTGAGTATGAATACCAAAAGAATATCCATTCACAAGTTTTACATTATGCATACCACCATTTTCTACAGTATCATAAAAACTATATGCTTCTACATCATTAGCAAACCATGTAGTCTGATTATTACCAATATAGACACCAAATTCTTGTGCAGTTTCAATAGTATCTTCTTTATTGATATAAATACCACCTATTACTTTTTTTGTTTCATTCATAATTCAAGATTTTTATCACGTTTTTCTTCATATAATCTATCAGCAAGATCATATAGGTTCATTCCTTTATGTTCTTCTTCTAGTTCATCATCATCAGGAAATTTATATTCTTTTAAGAATTTAAACGATGTAATGACAAATTCATAATCTGTTAAATCGCCATCAATAACCATTTGTTTTAAATCTTCTTCAGAAAGGCCATAATAGAATATCTGATTATCTGTATCATCATCAACATAATCTTCTGTGTCAGCAACCAGATATTCTATTATAGGTGTTTTATCATCTTTAAAATAACCATTTATTGAGTAGATGTTCATCGGTATATATTATGTATTTGAATTAATTTAAGATCGCCTTCCCATTTAATTTCTAAAGGATGAGCTGTATATTTATTAATACCTAAAATTTGATCCCAATTATTTAACATCTCTTCTTCTGTACCTGAATAAATAGTTCCATTATTGTCTATTATTTCCCACATAATTATTGTTTTTCGTTTAAATTTATTTTATCTACTGAAATATAATCAATTTCATTATGAAGTTGTTCATCTGAAAGTTTATTAACAAATCTATCAGTTCGTTCAGTATCATTCCAACAAATATCTTCTTCTTTAAGCATTCTATTAAGAATAGGATTAAGTTTTTTTCTTGTGGTAAAAATACCAACAAGTGTGTATGAAGCATATTCTTTCCATACATTACAAGTGTTTACTACAAATACATTTTTAGCCATATTATCTTTATTTACTGTTAAAGACATCTATTAAAGAGTCTCTTGTTTTAATTCCTGTCCAACCCATAATAAATTATATTACTTTAGTTATTTTAATACGAATAATTTCTTTAGGATAACAATAATAATCATCATCACTATCATTAGTCCTCCTTTTTAGTTTCATAGTTATACAAATAATCACCGTTATGTTGTTTTACCCATGTACACTTGATAGTACCTACAACATCTCTATCATGCTTTATTTTATGTTTTAAGGTATCTATATCTAGTTTAGAATGAATACCTTCAAGAGGATAGATATGAAATGAGATTCCATTAGGACCATCCAAATATTCATCATATACAAGATTTGTTTTCTTTTCTATAAACATATGATAATAATGAAAAGAATTAAAAGGAAGGCCTTCGAGAATATCAGAATTATTTTTTTCACTTAAATTATCTTTTGTAATAATTTTAATTATTTCTTCAAATGCCTTTATCCTTGATACATCCCATTCGTGATTTTCCCTATCTTCCCAATCTATATAAGGATTACCATCAAGTTCATAAAGAGTTTCTTTGTCTTCTACAGATATATTTTCATCATCTGCTCTTTGCTCAATAATTTCCTTTACTTCTTTAATTTGAGCATTGCAATAGTCTAATATTTCTTTAATCTTCTGGTACATATAATAGAGCTCCTTTCTTTATTGCTTCAAAAAATAATGGATATTCTTTCTTAAATTCATTATCATTTATATAATTAATAGTAGTACCATCAATATAATTAAATACTTCCCATTTTAATTTATCTTCTTTAAAGTATCTTACTTCTTTGCGGGAAAATACACCACCATTAAGAAGTATAATGCATTCTATTGTATCATGTTTTAAACATAACTTCTTTAATTCATTAAGTGATTTTATAGGTTTACGAAATTTCATATTTAAAAATTTATTAATGATTATTCAAACTTAATTATTTCCGTATACATCTTTTAAAGGTCCACAAATATGATTTTGAAGTGATTCTTTTTTTAGTTCTAATTCATTTTCTTCAAAACAATCATTATTAGGAGATTTATTTTTAAAACAAATATAAGCACTATCACCTATTTTATCATCATCTTCATTATCTGCACCCATAACAAATTGTCCAAAAGGACAACCTATACATGTTTGGCTATCAGGCCATTGATTTAATGTTACTTTTGTTCCCATAATTAATTAGTATTTCTAATTTTTTCATTAACAATATGAATAGAATCATGATGAATTTTTTCTTGACAAGTATAAGAATAGATAACATCATTCATAGCTATTTTTTCTTCATCAGATATAAATAAAGAAACATTATTATAACAAAAATCATATTGATTTTTAGTAGCAATATAATAACCTCCAGCATTATTATAATCAAATTTAGATGATGCTTGTTTTTTTAGTTTCTTTTCTTCTTGTCGTTTATAATAATTTTCTGCAAATTGAGAATCATTTTGCATCTTTTCAGCAAATTCTCTTTTTTGTGTTTTGGATGGTCTCCATTTATAACCCATGTTATTTAATATTATAAAATACCTTCATCAGCAAAAGAATAGTATGTTTCTAAGTTACCAGCAATTATTAAATGGTCTAATAATGTTATATCTAGTATTATTCCACCTTCTTTTATTTTTTTTGTTATATTAATATCTGCAATAGAAGGTACCATATTTCCTGATGGATGATTGTGTATACAAATGATTGCAGAAGCACCACATTTAATAGCTGTAGCTAGAATTAATCTTTGATCTGCAACAGTACCTGATATACCACCTTGTGATAATCTTAACCAACCTATTGTATTATTTGCCCTATTTAAGTAAATTACCAAAAACTCTTCTGCCAATTCAACCGTATCTTTATTTAGTAATTCTTTAGAAAGTTTAAAAATATCCGAAGATTGAGTAATTTTAATTTTCTTTATTTCCCCTGATTTATATTTTAATGATATTTCCGGTAAACATGATTTATATTCATTCATTGTTCATTTCTTCATTAAATTGTTGTTCTTCCTGTAAATTTCTTAGATATTCTTCATAATGATAATCATTGTCAATATCATCATTATTTACTGTTTCAATATAAAGTTCATCCATAATAGTTAATATTTATTATTAATTTTAGACATTACCTGTAATCATCATAGAAATATATCTCATTACTGATTTAATATCATGTTCACCTTGAGGTACTTCAAATAAAGTAAAATTCTTTCCTGATACTTTATCATTAAAATGAAGTATGATAGTATTAAGTTCATCAGCATAATATTTTGCTTTTTCATCATCAAGAGAATAAAGAAATAATTGTAGGTTTTCTAATTCTTTTACCGACATTAACTTTCTTACTTCATAATCAAATTCAATCATTTTAGTATAGTGGTTATTATATAGTTTTCATAAATCATATTCATAATGATTATTTTTAAGGTGTACAATAAACGATCTTATCCCATTCCGATACTTAGTACCAGAACAGGATAAAGATACGTTATAGGTTAATTAATTTAATTTAATCGATATTTCTCAATAAGATTATTTCCGAAGTTTCGAACATCCTCCCATATAGTTACAAGATCAGCTTTATGAGGTTTAAGAATACTTGTTCCTATTTGATAAAGATCATGTAAAGTGACAAAATCATTAATAGGTTCTACATTAGGATCAATTGGATATTCCTTTAAGAAAGTACGTGAAAATTCACTTAATTGTCCAATATTTAAAGGAGCATTTAATCCTGTATTAATATAAGCAGTTGCAACAGCATCTAAATGTAAATCACCAATAAATGTTCTTACTTGTTCAGCTTTATTAAAAGTAATCTCATTCATCTTTTTATAGACTTCAAGGTCAAATAATCTTTTTTGTTCTGCCTGTATACACCATTCGTTAAATATTTGTTTAATCTTTTCATATTCTTGTACTTTTCCGGTACCATTACCATAAGTATACATAATATTATTTCCAAAAATATTCATATTTTGACAAATATTTACATTTTGTCCCCATGCAATAGCTATTCCATTTGTATTATATGCTATAGCAATAGAAGTATGACTATTTTCATCTCCTAATGATTTAAGATGTATTCGGGAAACAAGTCTTTGAAATAACCATGAAGGTAATAATCCTTCTTTGTTTGGATCAAGTACCATTATTCTATGACTATCTGATTTTGAAACATAGATATTCTCTAATGTTGGCTCATAACCATTACTACGAACGATTTCAGAAAGATCATCAATAAGTTGATAGTGTTCTACAGGTCTGTTTTTAGGAAGTGTTCCACTGTAATTACTTAATCCAGATGTTTTACTTAATTGTTCTAATGTAACTTCCATTACATTTTCTTTGTCTTTGAATTGAATAGTGTTGTTCATTTTAAATTTTCCTTTAAATTAGTAATATTAATAAATGATTTTATAATAAGTTTGTACCCATGTTGAAAGTCTTTTGGATCTACTACTTTACTTTCAATGATAGTATAGAACATTCTATCTTCTTTATTATAGATAAAAATAGGAATACCTTTTTCTGAAGCATACTTACTTTCATTATAGTTACCCATTCCTACAAGAATCTGTTTAAAAACATCTTTATAATCTATTATTTTACTATCATTTGGTGGTATAACAACAAGAATACGAGCAGAATCAATAATAGTTATATCATAAGGTGAATGACTATAATAATAAATATCATAACCCTGATCAATAAGGAATTCTGTTACAGAAAATATTTCAAATGATTTTGCAAGTTTACTTATTGATAGATAAATTAATTGTTTTTTATTTTTCATAAGCAACAAGTTTAAGATTCAAGTATTTTGTTTTTATGTTCACAATAAATATTTTGACAATGATCACAATTCTCTTTGGTAGGATTATAAGGCCAATATTCATTTTCCCATTTAACAAGATCATCAACCATATCATAGATAGTTTGTTTTACTTCAAATATTCTAGTTTTAGCTTCATTAGCTTTAACAGGATCAGGATGATTGACATTAGTATTGATAGGTTCAAACTTATTATCAATATCTTTCTTATGATCAAATATCCAATAAGCAAAAGGAAGTTGAAATACCATAGAATAGAGTACACCTTGGAATTTATCTATATATTGCATATTACCCCAACCAAACTCTCCAAAAGTACTATTTATATCTCCTGTCATTTTAAGGTCAATTACTACTTCTTCTTTTTCGTAGTTATTTATCTTAACAGAAGATATGAAGTCTGCAGTACAATGAATGAATACATCTATACCAGGATGATTAGGACAATTAATATGACCAATTTTAACTACTTGTACATTCTTTTCTGTTACTTTGATACCATATTGCTCACATAACATTGGAAATAATGCTATCTGTTGACGAATTCTTATTTCAGGAGAAAGCATTTTGTTAGTTTTGGCATGTCTTGGTAATACAATTATTTCTTCATCTCTTGCTGATTTTCCCAATGTATTCTGTTCAAAGAATAATCCATATTTTATAGCATCAGAACATTCCTTACGTTCATCCTTATAAATCTTTTCTATAAGAATCTGTCGTTTGTTTACCGGACATATATCTCTAGCATTACCTTTATAATAAAATTCCTTTATAAAAGAACTATGAAGATGTAATTCTCTCATTATACCATCTTGGTAACAGATAACACATTCTTTATCATGATTAAGTTCTGTAACAGGTTTACTTGCTCTGTTTAATACTTTAAGTATATCTTTTGTTTCCATTTAATCGATTATAATGGTTTTTAATGACACTTCTTCATCTTGGGTTACCTCTTGTCCAATAAATATACGATTATGCTTTTTAGCAAGTGCTAATATCATTTTACGTGAATCTTTATCAAAAAGGCTCCAATCACCAACACAGACATATTCGGATGTAGAAATATTACATAATAGTTCAAGAATAGCTATTCTTACTTCAGTATTACTGTTAGTTGTCTCATCAAGAATAAATCCATTGAGTATAATAGTTTCATCTTCTCCTATTTCAAGACCGGAAGGAAATTTACTTTCGACATATATTTGTTTAATACGTTCTTTGGCTTTTGTTATGTTACCCTCAATAGTTTGTATTTGAGCAAATATTTTTTCTCTTTCTTGTACTTTTGCTATAGGAGATGATTTGCTTTCAAGAGTAGTTATCTTAGTAAGCATACTAATACCTTCATTAATTCTTCCTAATAATCTACTAATCTGTTCTTCATTCCATAAAGTTTTTAGTTCATTTTCAGCAATATCAATTAATGTTTTAATTTCTGCATCTTTATCAGGTAATATAACATTATGTTTACCAAAGAAACTTCTACAATGACTATAATCGGAAGAATGATCTAGAATATCTTTTACAAGATTATCAATATTCATACTTTTTAATGTATCATCTTTATGAAGTTCATATTCATCCTTTAATTTAGCAAGTAAATTTTCTACATCAGGTTTTTTACCAATAAGTACTTTATCTTCCTGTGTTACTTCTAAAGCATTTATTTCAGCAGAAAGTAATTCTATCTTTTTATTCAGTTCTGTCCTGGTATGATATAGATTACCTTCAGTGTATTTATTTTTAGCATTCGATATAGATAGTTTTAAAGCATTTAATTCCCTTTTAAGTGAAGTACTTATTAACTGATTAAGATAATCATTAATAAATGTTCTACGGCCTTCTGTATACTTAACCATTTCCAATACATTTTCAGTAGTAAGTGGAAAGTATGTACCAATAAGTTCTCTTATCTTTTTAGGATCAGATATGCTTTTTGGTTTATTATTTACAATAGCAGAAGCATTGAACATATAAGATATTTCATTATCTGTTACATTATTCTTTTCAATAATAACATCAATAGTGATAGGATTACCATCAATATCTTTACCTATGTAATGAATACTTGCACCTTTTTCTCCATTTTTAATAGGATTCTTTACAAATCCTTTAACCATAAGTGCTGTTTCGAAAGCTTGTATAGCTGATGATTTTCCGGAACCATTTTTACCTATAAAGGCAATAGTATCTCCTGACATGATAAATTCTTTATCACTATATTGTTTGAAATTTTGTATCTTAAATATTTTCTTCATTAGAATAAGGGTTCGTTATTATCAATCTTAGGATTAGGTAAAATTTTAGATTTTAAATCACTTGCTTCTATAACTTCTTTTTTTTGTTCTTGAATAGGTTCTTTAGTATCAGGTTTCTTTTCTGATGTAGCAGTAATTTCATCTTCTATAGAGATAATTTCTTGTGCAAATTGAACATCTTCACCTGTATAGTGCTTAAACATTCTTTTGCATAATTCTAATAGTCTTATTTCTCTTTGGGTAGCCATTACTTTTGTTGATAAAATGTTAATATTTCAGTAGCTTTATTAATAATTTTTTCAGATAATGATAATTTTGTAGAATCATCCATTAAATTTGCCATAGAAACACACTTTACAGCTCTTCTAAGAGCATTTGAAGACATAATAGATGTATTTCTATCTACACCTATTTTATCCAACCATTCAACAAATTTAAGGCATAATACAGAATCATGTCCTTTTAGAACTTTATCAGGTTCTAACAGTAATAATGTATCAATAGCACATTCCATTGCTACTTGTAGTGCAATACGGTGATTTTCTTTTGGATCAAACGCATCTCTTATTCCTCTTTGTTGTCCTCTATAGCTATTTTGGTCTTTAGTATCTAAAGGTTTAATCTTAGAAGGATAATTTTTACCACTTTCATCAGGAAATACTTCAATAGCATAAGTTTCTCCTATTTTGAATTTAGGATTGTTTTTGTCTATACCGGAATAGTCACCTGTTTTTTCAATAGTTCGACCATTACTTTCACAATCAAAAGCAACATCAAATACATATAATGTTCCATGTTGTCCTGTAAAGTTTTTTTTGTACTCACATTTGGTACATTTGCAGTTATACAATTTTTCGCTCATAATTTATTTAATTTATTAATAATTATTTTTTGTAAAATTTAAAAAAAGTACGGTTATACGCAAGTTAGGCGTAATTTAATAAAGAGATAATTCTTTAATAATGCAATACTTAACATTTTTAATTCCATTATACTGCAACCAGGTAATTGCTGCTTGCTCGGTCGTAAAATCTTTTGTATTTAATTTGTGAATGCCGTTATCATTTATTACACAAATTATATAATTGACAAGATTTAAACTACGCCTAACAGCACCTATACCCAATTGGGCGGTTTCGTTGTTTTTTGAAGTTTTTTCCATTTTTTTAAGTTTTATCTGTTGTTGAAATTTTGTAACATTTATTGCCCAACTGGGCATAGCTGCATCACGTTAGCGGTAATAATCCCCATGCTCACGCACAGCAGCGTCATACCCCCTGTTAAAACTTTCTTGTATTCCGTAATCAAAAGCGTCGTGCTGGCTTTCTTGTTCTTTGTCCTTCACGCAATTTGGACAATAAAACGCCTTTCCATTCCAATTACGAACAATTATTTCTATATCTGTAAATGGTATTTTGAATATTGTTGTTTCGTTTGGACAGTCATATTGTACTGTCTCGCACTCACACTCTGGGCATAATTTACTACCGCTTACAACAGGTTTAACCAATAAAGGTTTCCTGCGTATGCGGTCTGTAATTCTTTTAATTATATTCATAGTATTTTGATTTATTTGTGCTTCAAATTCCTTTACTGGTCAAACCTGCGACCGTTATAGGTAATAAAAATTACTCGAAATAGCCCCAACCAGAAAACCAAATTTTTTCACCATTATCTCTTTTGTATATTATTGTATCTGAAATAATATCATTTGATATAATTGACACCACCTCACCAAAAATTTCGTTTCCATAATCAAAAACTCGAACTTTATCACCAACTTTCAAATTAATATTTTCCATAATCGTAATTTTTTTTTATTTCCTAATATTCAGTTATTTACAAAGATTTAGTAATACTAAAAGTACGGTTACACACAAGTTATGGGCAAGTGGGCGAACCCACCCACCCGATAATAACTACTTTACAAAACCATCAAAAGATGTTTTAACTGATAGTTTTGCTTTTGGACTTGGTGCGTGTTCTTCCTTTGCTCTCTGTCTTGCTTTTTTCCTTGCTTCATCTTTTGATGTTGCAGAGATTAAATAGTAAGAGTTCCATAAAGTTCTGTCGTGCCAATCCACTTTTACATAAACTCTAAAACTTGCCATAAAAATATGTATTAAATCCACCAGCCCATAACATCAAATATAAAACAGCAGGGCTGTGTAGCTGAATTATACTGTGTGCTACTATTCATCATTTGTAGTCGGTTGATAGGGTTTCGCACTTAATCCCTGCCGATTTTATATTTGTAGCCGTTAAAATTCTTCAAAGATTTCATAATCTAATGAATGTAAGTATCGAATAATAGTATCATCATCGTTATTATCTTCTCTATTAGCACCTGCATCAACAATAAATAATGATTTTACTACATTCTTTAAATTATCAGGATAATCAGCAACCAAATCTTTTTGTTTACCAGGATTATTAATAAGTAATACTTGATTAGGAACTCTTCGATATGCTTCTGATCCTTTTAAATCTGTCAATAAAGGCCTATAACCATTAATAAGATTATCTTTATGTTGTTGAGCATCTTTATAATGATGAATGGGAATAATTAAACCATTTGTTTCTTGACGACACTTTAATAGTTCACCCATAGTATAGTCAGCAAAACCCACAGGATCGTTTTTATAAGCATAAATATCTTCCAAAGATAGTATATTATCAATAATGAGTATATTGAGCTTATTAGGTCTTTTTTTGACAAAATATTGAAAATGATTAATAAAACTATTGATTGGTCCTCTTATCTCAGTATATTCAATATCAAAATTACTAAAATCTGAATACATATCAATCATTGCATGATTAAGATTTTTATCATAGTTTCTTGTTTCAATATCTTTTTTTTTAATAAGGAAATGATTACTAAGATAACATCTACCAATATCTTTTGCACTATCTTCTAATGTAACCCAATCAATAGCAACATTATCTTTATACTTATTAAGAAGTTTAAACATAAGATAACGAGTATACTTACTTTTGCCATATTTACTACCGCCAGAAATAAGAAGAATTTTATCTCCACGTATTCCTATATATTTATCAAACTTTGGATCACCAATAGGATATTGATTAACAAATAATCCTTTTTCTCCCGCTTCAACAAGTTCAAGATCGTTAATAAGCAATAATGAAATATCCTTATTTCGAATAATCTTTGATTCATTTTTAAAAGCTGAAATTTCTTTAATATCATTTTCAAATTGAACCAATATATCAAATACATCTTCATTATCAGCATAAGCATTATTAGAATGGTTATAAGCTATTCTTATGATTTCTCTTCTTAGATATAATTGATAAACTATTCTTGCATGAACTTCAACATTACAAGGTAATGCTTTATTGCATAATTTAGCTATAACTATAGGATTACCAACATGATCCATATCACCATTTTCTTTTAATTTTCTACAGATAATCATCATATCTATTGGATCTTTGTTTTTAGTAATATCCAATATAGCTTGATATATTTTTTTATGATTATCTACATAGAAATAATCTGAAGAATGAAAAATCTTTAATACTTTATGTAATGCTTCATAATTTATAATACATGAACCAAGTATGGATTCTTCTAAATCGATAGAATGAGGTGGTATTTTGTCAGAATTAAAAGGGATCTTCTTCTGATAATTGAATTTTTCTTGATTTCTTTTGTTTAGGTTCTTCTCCATAAATTCTTTTTCTAAAATCAATAACTTTATCTGTTAATTCACTTATAGATATATTTCCAAATAGATATTTATCTCTTTTAGAATCGATATCAATAATATAATTATTATTCCAACCTTCAGTAACTAAAAAGCCATAAGGAGATTTTTTTTCATCAATTTTAGCAATAAATTTTTTATCTTTTTTACCAAAGGAATAATTCCACCAATTAAGATAGGCAATATACTTTTCTTTTATATATTCAAAATTTATTGCTATACCATCAAAAGAAGTATAATTTTGAGCAATAACAACATTAAAAGTATTCCATGTATCTTCTTTCGAACCTTGAGGATATAAATTCCAATATTCTTCAAATTGTTTGATTAATTCACTCATAAGATAAAATATATATCTATTGATTGATTTCGTACTCTCCAAGAAGTTATTTTAGGAGCAAAGGTAAAACTACCAATAAGATGATTTTCTTTGTTAAAAGATGCGTATAAACGCCCTTGAACTACTTTCATGATTATATCTTCAGGATGAAGTGCAAATTGATTGCGAAGATATGCATTTATTTCAAAATTAACACATTTTTGTGATTGTATATTAGCCATATTATATCTCCAAATTTAATATTCCGGTCCCTTTTATAAGATAATCATTCATTCGAACATCTTTAACTCTATAATGATTAGTATTATATTTTTTATTAATAACCTTCATCATATTACATTGTTTAGATAATTCATAAAGATCATAAGATTTTTCTCTTTCGATGCATGATAACTTACCATTGACTAATTGAATTGGTAATCTTTTTTTACCATAACAGATGTATGGTATTTGTTTATCAGTATCGAGATAATAACCTTGATTAAGACAGTAGTCATTAATCATTATTTTCTGATTAACTGTAAGATACAAAGGAAATAATCTTTTGAATCCTTCTTTTTTTCTAAATGGATTATATTTCATAGCTTTAAAATTTTATATATTTGTAGAATGATAATAGATAATGATTATATAATTGATAAAATATTATTAGAATTTACTATTCCTAAAAGTTCAATTAGAATAATAGTTAATAGATTTACTTATAATATGACTAAGTTAATCTCTAACAAGAGGAAAAAGAATCTCGATATAGATATAAAGCAATTTCGAATAACCTTATTAAATAAAACATATACACATATTAATTACATGTATATAACAAAAATATTAACAAGATTACATATAGATATACTATATCAAGATATTCATAAAGAAGACATTTAAAACAAATGTTTCGAAATACCCGAAAACCGGTTCCCTATCTATTAATGATAGGGTTTACCGATATAATCCGGGAGCTATGAAAAGTTTATTGTTTAGTTTGTAATTGTTTGAATACTTTCCACAAGAACTTAGGAACTTTATGTATAAGAGTACCAGATGCAGTATAATCTTTACCTTTACCAAGGTATGATATTATAGGATTATGTCCATTATTTAAAATGACATCAAAGATTAACTCACTACTATTAATAATAGTGAATCTATTGTTGTTTGTTTGATATATCCTAGGATGCATAATATTATAGAAATAGCTATCTTCATCGTTAATCAATCATCCATGAAATTTTATCATTCTTATTAATTTAGGACTTAAATATCCTTCTTTTGTCTTATATTGATAATAAATAGAATACTTACCTGATACAAATAAATCATCTGACATTATTACAATCGTTTTTCCTGGACTCTTTTCTCTCTTACTTATATAATTATAAGTACTAGGTGTATTTATTTGGATATCAATCCACCTAATCTCAATATTACACTCAATAGTAAGCATATAATCTTTCAATCGAAAATCAACAGGTAAAACATTTGTAACAGGATTATCAATAGTTACACTAGATACCATTAATTCATCATCATTATAAGTCTGACCATTTGCAATAGAACATCCAAAATACATTGCAAATATCAGAAATGCATACAAAAATAAAAATAATAACGCTTCTTTAAATTCTTTAGTTTTCATAATTTTATTCTCCTATTTTTTTGATTCAATTTTAAAATAATATGGTTTTTTTAGTTTATATGCTAGGTTTTTGTATTCGTTATTAACACGAACTCCTATCCTTACACTTGGAGTATTTGTTGAATAGGCTGCTTCATTGATTGAATTAAAGGTATAAACCAATTCATCTGTATCTGTTGCATACAATCCAACTCTTATAGTATCCTTACGTATATAATTAGCATTACTGAATCCTGCCTCATACGCCCAAGTGATATATCTTGTTATAATTGGCAATGTCTCAATAGTACCAACAATATCAGATAATTCACTTGATAACTTCTTAATTATATATTCTTTCGTCATAACGGATATAAATTATACTTTGATATCCACTTAGGAGAAACAATTGGCTCTTTATCATTAACAACAACCTCACAATAAACATTATTTCTCTCAACTAATATAACTTTAACAACTTGCTCTAGTTCTCCATATATATAACGAACCTTTTGTCCCGGAACAAGATTATTCCGGAACTTATCTAATATCTTTTTCCTCAATAATATAAAGAATATTATCATTATTACAAAAAACAATACAATCACTATTATCATTTTCATAATTATACCTCCTATATTGTTTGTTTCATAAATGATTCATTCCTTGGCATCATTTGAGGCCTTGTATCAAACTTTCGCACATCAGTTATAACATTATGCTCAATATTACATTGAACACATCTATTATCCCCTAATGAACATAATTCACATGGATTATTCTTAAGATACCTATCAAAAGATATTAACCCTAAATTCTTGTTTTCTTTTTTCTTTTTCATAGCTTTGTTATTTTTTAATTATTATTTCTACTTTAAGCACCGTATAGGCCTAATCCAATATAACTTAATATATCAAACAACTATTTCCATAGTTTGCAGTAGCATTTATAATGATCATCTTCTTTCAATACACAAATACCTATTTTTTACACTCACATTAATTATTTCTCTTTTATAATCCCATTATTATATAATTTTACCCTATCTCTTAATCCTATGCCATTATATATCTTTGCCTTTTCCCCTCTTTGATCATTGGTGTGAATAAAAGAATGCATCAAATAGGTGTAAATCAGATATATATAATAGCATATATATATATAATACATATATAAGAGAAGGAATAAAAAAAAGAGAAATAAAAAAAAGAGAGAGAGTTTTTACACTCTCTCTCTGGTAAACTTACACTAAACAAGTCAATGCACTGCTCGTTTTGGTGAACTTCAAGTCAGCCCTTAAGGAGCTGTCAGTATTAAAAACATTTTTTATACCTGCTTTTGCTGCGGCTGCAACAATATCAAATACCATCAAAACACACTTTTTACCGCTAATGTTAAATGTAACATACTCGCCTGATTCATCTTTTAAGCCCCTTGTTTTGTGATTCAAAATGCTAAAATTAGTAGCCTCAAAAGCCCAATCCATTCTATTTGTTGGATACTTAGGAGTTCTGTTTTTTACAGGTTCGCCATTGCTTGTTTGTTTTTTTGAATTGCTTGTTTGTTTGTTTGAATTTGCCATGATTTTAATTGATTAAGTTAATACTTTAATTTTATCAAAGCCATAGGGGATGGTAGGGGATTACCTTGGGAGGGTAAAAAGAATGAAAAAGAGTAAAGATGAGAATGGAGGAGGGGGAGTATTATATAGTAGGTATGAGTATGTAATGGAGGGGTATGGGGGTATTGGGAGATGGTTAAAGAGGGAGAAATGTAGACGAACTATGTCTCTGCACGGTGGATTCATGTATAAAAGTGTCGATTAAAATAAATTTGGAGGTATAGAAAAAAGTATTATCTTTGCAGAGAAAAAGAAATAGGATATTAAAATGATAGGTCAAGGAGTAAGAAATAAAAGAAATGGTATACGTACTTTTATCCTAGGTATGTGTACTTCTCACCACCGGTTAGAGACTTGGCCCTTTATTCCGGTGGTTTTTTTATTAAAGTATTTAAGACAATTATAAATCTATGGGATTATCTATTGAGGAGCAGAGAGAGAAGCAGAGACTTTTGAGAATGAGTACTGAGGATAATACTGGTAAAGTAAAACGACTAGTAGGAGGGAGTGTAGAATACCTGTCAAAGACAGAGAATGAAAGAATGAATAAAAAGAGTAATAAAGGTCAAAAAAAGGCCAGGTATTCACATACTAATAGACATCATTGGTGGTAGGTTGATATACTATAATCTTATAGGCCATGGTAAGAATAATAAGGAGCGACTTCAAAGAGTACTTTGTTGGAACAGGTAGTTGGTCCTTTGGGCCGGGGAGAATTTATCTTTTTTCTATGGGGGGCTTTTTTCTTTTTTGTTTTCTTTTTCTTCTGGTTACTTGTTGTTCTTTTATTTTTTCTTTTTAAGTTTATTGTTTAAATATGCGATATTAACAGTTAATAGATTTTTAGTAAATGAATAATTAGAATAAAAAGTGTTTCATGCTAATTGAAATTGTTGATAACTTTTATGAAACATATGTTGCATATTATGAAACATTTTTTATATCTTTGCATTATTAAATAAAACATAATGTCAATAGGAGAACAGTTACGAATGGAAAGATTAAAGAGGAGGATATCAGCAAAGGAGATGTCTGAGACTTTATTAATATCAAGACCTACTTTATGGAGAATAGAAAATGGTAAACAGGAAGTGGATGAAATGTATTTAAAAAGGTATGCTGGTATATTTAATTGTGAATTAAAAATTATCTTTGAACCCAAAAATTAATTAATAACTCAATAATAAAACAATGAAAGAAAAAAAGATTATAACAGACGAAGATGTATTTGAAGAAGTAAAGAGAATACATAAAGAGGTATTACCTTCATTTGATAATGTAGAAGCATGTTGGAATAAGATACTAATAAAAATAATAAGGCCAGATGCAAAAGAACTAAGTAATGGAGGATTATTATTAAATGATACGGTTAATAGTACGCAAAAGTTATCACAAGGGAGAAGATATATGGAAACGTATCCATATCAAGCAGTTGTTCTTTCAGTAGGACAAACTTATTCTTCTGAAGGATTTATTGTAAATGGTACTGCAGTAAAGAGAGGAGATCATATATTAACTAAAGATATCGATCCTTATGATTTAACAAGAAATGCTTTAATAATAAATAAACATTTAGTAGCATATTGTTATACAGGAGATATTCATTGTATATTAAAAACTAAAATAATACAAGGTCCTGCTAAAAAGAAAAATGTAACTTTTCCTGAAAGAGAGATAAAAAATAAATAATAAATTATATTAATAACCAATTAAAATTTAAACAAAATGATAGAAAAAGAAAATGATCAAAATTTAGATCAAGTAAATAAACAAGAAATTCTTGCAGAAGAAATGGCAGAAACTATAAAAGAAGAATGTAAAGTAATTAAAATGGATGATGTTTTATCAAAAGAACAACCCGAAGAATATGGTCATGAGGAGTTAGATATTCCAAAAGCTAAAAACATTACCGAAGAAATAAGGTTAGAGTTAGTAAAAAATAATGTTGTTGGTTTTATACGATTGTTTGATGAATTAGCAGAAATTAAAGATATTACTAATGGGGCTAAATGGTCTTATTGGATTACTCGTAACCAAGCATTATTTATAAGAATACATAATAATATAAAAAATTGGGTACAAACTAATCAACCAGAAGGAGAAAGAGTAAGTGAATTTAATACTAAAGAATTTACTTTGATAACATTTTATGCAAATAAAGATGAAAATGGGAATCCTAAAATGTTAAGTCCTGGTAAATTTGATATATCAGAAGATAAACTTTCTGAATTTAAAGGAAAACAAAATGAACTTAGAAAAGAATATCAAGATGTGATGGATCAAAATATAAAGTTTAATGAGGAATATGAAAAGTATGTAAAAAAGATTGTTATCATTAAACCATACTTAATACTAAGGAGTAATATTCCTGCAGGAGTTATGCCGAAACAATTATTTCCTTTAGAATCATTTATAGTAGAAGATTAATATTTATTCATCATAGTAAGATTCTATAACAAAAAATTCCTTTATTTAAAAATAAGGGAATTTTTTTTTAATATTATTAAAAATTCATATTATCTTTGTTTCAAATATTTATAATATGCAACGATATATATTTAAAGAAGGAGAAGAAATAGTACATAGGGATAATCCAACTCTTAAAATGAGAGTAAAGAGAATATTAAGACAAACGAAAAAGGTACCTAAACCGGATGGAAAGATATTTTTAAATCCAAAAACAGGATTAAATGAATTTGAAAAGATAGATAAAACCTTTTTTGTAGGTCTCGAATGTACATGGTGGGATAAAGAAGGCAAATTTCATAAAGAGATATTTCATACTAAGTTACTTATTCCTTCACATTTCGCAACAAGTAAAGAATCAATATTAGCATTTTTAGGAGAATAATAGATAGATTAATTATAATAATTAATCGCGAGATAAAATAAATTAAATAAAAAATAAAAAAAATGAAAAAAAATAATCAAATCCGTTGTTTTACTACTGTTGGTTTAAAACCTTATCCCGGCGATTCATCAGGTGGCAATGAATTATTGACATCAGGAGATTTATTTCAAGGTGCTATAAATTGTAGTACAAATCCTGCATATCCTCCTGCAGATAAAAATATGTGGTGGAGGGTGTCAGCGGCTGGTCATATCGGAGGAGCCGGAGGTAAAATTGTAGAAGTAGGTGATCAGATAGTATGTATTGAAGACAATGTAGGTGGTACTGAAGGAACTGTTGGAACATCATGGATGGTATTCGAAAAGAATATTACTCCAAGTACTTTGACAATTCTAAGAACAGGAACATCAATAATAGATTATGTTACTCCAGACGTTCTTGCTGACCAATTTAATGGTGGTGTTGCATGTTTTTCTGCTGCACAAGGTCTTATTTTAAGTGGTCATACAGCAAATGAGATTGCTGGTACAATATCAACAGCAGCCAATATGTTACAAGTAGGATTTACAGCTAATACCCATGGTAATATTATTAATCTTTCTGGAACAGTAGATGGTACTTCAAATATTATTAATGGAACCATAACTCCTTCAGAAGCATTAGATGCAACAGAAAAGTTATATGGTGTTAATTTTACTATGAATGGTTTTGCTGCAAATGTTGCCGGAGCAAATATTGTTGGAGTAAATACAGATGTTGCAGCAGTTTCTACTGATAATGCTAATATGTCAGGATTCCTTGCTGATATTAGTTCAATAAGAGATACTGATTATACAGATGCATGTTATACGAGTAAATTTACAGGTACATTAAATAATGCAAGAGCTATATGGTATGGATTATTAGTAAATGCACATACATCAGGTACAATACCTTATGCTTATACTCATACTGATGGAGATTGGAATGGTATCTATATAAGCAATTCAGGTATAGCAATAGCAGGAAATATTTATGGTGGACAAATATATGTTGATTCTACAGATCAGAATAATCATAAATATGGATTAACAATATCAAAAAATTTAACTAATTCAACTGCAGTAGGACCAGTATCACAAATGAATCCAGCATTAAGTATTTATCAAATATCAGAATCATCAGGTGGAGCATCAGGAGCAACAACTATTGGTAATTCATCTATTATATTTAATCAAACAAATACTGCAGATAAAGCAACAGCAGATCAATATACAGGGAAATTGCTAGAATTACAATATGTAGTACAAACAACAACAGTAGGAACAGCAACAAATAGTGCAACAGGACTTGATCTTTCTTATAAATTATATGAAACAGCAGGTACACTTACGATGAATAGTTTTGATGTTTCTAAAGTATCATTAATAACAAATGGAACACCATTATTTAATGCAGGAACATATAATATTTTAGAAATTACAGGAACTAATAGTGGAACAGTACCTGTTTATGGAGCCACTTCATATGTTAATGGATTGAATATTGATATTTCGAATCTTGATGTTACTGATGGTAATTTAGTTCTTAGTGGATTAAATATAGTTATGCCTAATGTATATGGAATAGCTAGAGAATATGCAGCTTCTTTTGCAGGAGATGCACGTATTATGACAGTATTAACAGATACTGCTCATATCCGTACAGAACAAACTATGGTTGTAGACATGCCGGTAACATCACCTGGTCAAGGTTTTGATGCAGCAGGTGGTGTACGTTATATTCCTTATGGAAAAAGAGGAGTAAATGGAATGATATTACAAGAAATCTATATTGATTTAAAAACGGCATTAGTAAGGTCTGTGAATACATTAAATGATATTATAGGAGAGGCGGCCGGTGGAGCAGCTTATATTGGACAAATCACTAATGCTTTAAATGGTAATATTGTTGTTATGGAAGTTATGTGTGTAGAAACCCCTGCAACAGGAGATACTGATATTGACTTTTCATGTGCAACTGCAGCAACAGGTGCTTATAATGATGATGTAAGTGCATTAGCCGGTTATACCGCATTGGTAACATCAGGTGGTGCATGGTCAGCTGGAACAATAAAAATAGCAACTACTGTACCAAATGCTGATACTTATATTTATCTATCATCAGGTAATGGAGGAACTGCAGGAGCATATTCAGCAGGAAAATTTATTATCAAAATCTACGGAGTATAATTTAAAAATCTTTAGAATCTATCTCTTTCTTAATTGGAAGAGATAGGTTTTTTTTAATTAAAGAAATATATGATAGGATTAAATTGTTATGAAAGAATTACAATATTGGAACTTATAAAAAATTATAAATATGAAAACAATTCATTATTATATAATATATTTCATTCATTAAGATCTAAGATCTCATTTACAGAAAAAGAGATAGATGAATACGGGTTAGAATTAATAAATAAAGGACCAAATACAGGTAATTATAAATGGAATAATTTAGGAAATAAAGATGTAGAAATAGATATTACTGAAAAAGAAAAATCATTAATTATCCAACCATTACAAGAAATGGAAGATAATAATATCATGGAAGAAATATATAAAAGCATATATGTTAAATTTATTATATATTCTGATTTAAATAATCGTATTGAAGAATAAATAAATATTATATGATAATACTTAATCAGATAGGACAGTTACCAAAGATAAATCCTATTGATAAATATACTTATCAAAATATCTATCTTGAAGAAGGAGAAGGTGCTTATAATATTATAGATAAGATATTTTACCTTCATTATAAAACACAATTAATTACTTTTGATTATGGTGCTATACTTACTTCTTATGCACCTATACATCATAATTTATTATCAGTTAATCATCCTGATACATTAGCTGCTAATGTAGTAGATGGTGATATTATCATTGGTAATGTAACTCCTAAATGGAGTAGATTACCAATATCTATACCTGCTGTAAATGTACGTAATGTATTAGGTATTGACAATGGAGAACTAAGACCATCATGGAAAACTACTCTTGATGCAGGGATGCCTGAAACTATTGTAGTAGGTGGAGCAGGACAAGCAGGAACAAGTTTACTTTATTCACATAAAGACCATAATCATCCTGCACCTGCAACATGGACACCAAGTAGTCATACTCATAATAGTCATACTTCTTTAGATGTAGCAGGAAACCATGCTAAACTTATTCCAAGTGCTGATAGTACAAGTGCAATAGGAGTAATGAAGAATGATGGAACTACATTTGTTCAAACATGGGATACAACTAATAAAAGAACAGGAATAAATTGTACTGTTGCACCAACTGAAAGGTTTGACATAAAACAAGGAAATATTAATTTTGTTCAAGTACCAGATAATACCGCCACTGCCACGCTCGCTAATGGTGGGGCTGGCAATGTTAATATAGGAACTCATCGATACGCTGTATTATTTGGTTGTGATGATGGAAGCTGGACAGGTGCAACAGTATATTCAAGCATAACACTTGCTGCTAATTCAATAGTTAACCTTACTAATATTCCCGTTTCAACCGATATTAATGTAACAAAAAGACGTATAATAAGAACAAAAGCAGCAGCACCAACTGTGTTTTATTATCTTGTTGCTGATATATCTGATAATGTTACTACAAATTATACAGATAACACCTCTGATGCTGGTATGGGTGGTATATACCGAGCAGCTTATGTAAACCAATTAGGGAATAATACCGCAGGAACAATTAAGATTAATGGAAGTCCTGTTACAAAGATAAATACAAGTAATCTTTCGTTTGGTATTAACGCAGGAGGAAGTATATCTTACCCTGAAAGACCTATACAACTTGGTAATACCAATTTTGGTAACTATGCAGGAGCTAATTTATATGCGGTTGCTGAAAATACAAATTTAGGTTATTATGCTGGATATTCTGATCAGAATGGTAATGGTAATACGATGATTGGTTATATGGCAGGATATACTAATGGTGGACCTGGAAATGTTGTTATTGGTAGAGGTGCTTTGTTTAGTCATTATAATGCAATGTATAACACATCGATTGGATATCAGTCAATGTTTGGCGTTAGCGGTCAGAATGCAACAGGAGGTATAGCAATTGGATATTACACAGGTGCATATAGTCTTGGAAATTATAATTTATATATTGGCTATCAAGCAGGACTATCAGTAAATTCTTCAACATCA
>Ga0172370_10002620_pt1 | contig 25731 bp, 22 predicted proteins | sample LakKiv5m_FD_114538 | JGI IMG/M metagenome (GOLD analysis project Ga0172370, IMG submission 114538) | Freshwater microbial communities from Kabuno Bay, South-Kivu, Congo - kab_022012_11.5m | ecosystem: Environmental > Aquatic > Freshwater > Lake | place: Democratic Republic of the Congo...
CTCGTAGAACGATCGAAAGGAATCGTCGGCCGCGTATCCCTCGAGGAGCGCGCCCATATCCTGCACCGAGAGCGACTTTTTCAGCATGAAAATCGACAGGAGAAGGGCGATGTGCTCCTGGCTGTACTTCTTGCTCTCCGCACGCGGAATGATCTTGGCCTTCGCGTAGTTGTTGATCATCGAGGAAGTGATGCTCCTCTCCTTCTCTGAAGGGATGAGCGGACCAAGCTGCCGGTTAAGATAGCCGATCACTTGGTCCATGTAGAGCCCGATATCGGGCAGTTGCTCCCACTCGGGTGGCTTCCCTGAAGTGAGCGCGCTAAGATACTTCTCGATCTCGTCGTGCACCTTGCGATTCATCGACTGCTCCTCGCGGCATATTTTATGTAAACCATACAATATGTTATCAAAAACCACAAGATATAATTTAAAACATCTTGACATATCAACCACAACATATTAAGGTGCCAATATCCCTATTACATGGTTTCAATAACCACGTAATAGAGTAACAATCACCCAGCGGAGGCGAGAAGATGTACGCGCAGGAAGTTTGTTTGTTCGGAGATTCGATCGCTCGAGGTGTCGTGCTCGACGCGCAGGACGCCTACAAACCCATCAAGGAGAGCTTCGCCTCGCTCGCCGCCGCTGAGCTGGGAATCGCGCTGATCAACAAGGCGCGCTTCGGCTGCACCATCACGAAAGGGCGCGAGATCATCGAGCATTATCTGAACCGCGACGATGTCGCCGAAGATGGCGCCGCCCCCGCGAATGCCGCTTCAGGGGCCAGCCCCCTCCTCTACGCGCACGCGGATAGCGCTGCGAAACCGCTCTCCTCGGATGAAGCGCGACGCGTTGAAAAGGCGCGCCGATTTGCCTTCCTCGAATTCGGTGGCAACGACTGCGACTTCCGCTGGGACCAGATTTCGGCGAATCCCCGCGCCGAGCATCTCCCCGCCACGACGCCAGAGCGCTTTTTCGCGATGTACGGCGAACTTATCGACAAGCTCAAAGCCAAGGGCATTCAGCCCGTACTGATGACGCTTCCGCCCCTCGACGCGGAGCGCTACTTCAACTGGTTCACGCGCATGGGTCTCGACCGGCGCGCCATCCTCGAGTGGCTCGGCGACGTGCAGTTCATCTACCGATGGCACGAGAGCTACTCCAGCGCGATCTGGGAGATCGGCGAAACCTACGATGCCCCTGTTGCGGACATCCGCAAGATCTTCCTTGAACAGCGCAATTACTCGCGCTTCCTCTGCAAGGACGGCATCCACCCCAACGCCGAGGGGCACCAGCTCATCAAGGCCGAGATCATCGCCTTCGCTCGCCAGCTCATTGCGCAAGCCGCGTTGAATCGGTAGACTCGAGAGCATCCGATGGCGGTCGCGGTTCCCGCCTCACCAAAACAGGAGGCCCTCCCATGGAAAGGGAGCACACCAACCACTCTTCTCTTTTTCTTATTTTGACAGCGCTCTTCATAACCTGCCTGCTCATATCAAACATCATCGCGAGCAAACTCATGCAGATCGGCGGCGTGGTGCTGCCCTCCGCGGTAATCCTCTTCCCCGTCACCTATATCCTCGCCGATGTGTTCACCGAAGTGTACGGATTCAAGAAAACACGCCTCGTCATCTGGCTCGGTTTCGGCGCGAACGCCTTCATGTCGCTCATCTTCATGATCGCGATCGGACTGCCGCACCCCGACTTCTTCCAGAACCAAGCTGCCTACGCGACGGTGCTGGGGAGCACGCCGCGCATCCTCCTCGCCTCGCTCGCGGGGTACTGGGCGGGCGAATTCTCGAACTCCATCGTGATGTCCGTGCTGAAGAAGATAACTGCGGGCCGCTTTCTCTGGACGAGGACGATCGGATCGACGGTTGTGGGCGAAGGGCTCGACACCGTGCTCTTCATCGGCATCGCCTTCGCGGGCACGGTGCCGGCGGGCGCCCTCGCGGGCATGATGCTCGCGCAGTACCTCTTCAAGGTAAGCTACGAGGTGCTCTTCACTCCCCTTACCTACCTCGTGGTCGGTTTCATCAAACGAAAAGAGCGCATCGACACCTTCGACACCGGTGTCGTCTACAATCCGTTCAAGCTGGGAGAATGATCATGTCCGAATATGAGTTCAAATCGCTGGGAAAAACGACGCGCGCGCCATCGCGCGAGCTCGAGACCTTTCCGACGCCGCCATCCGTAAAAAAAGTCGTCCTCGAGAGCGACGAGGTGACGAGCCTCTGCCCGGTCACCGGCCAGCCCGACTGGGAGACCGTGCGCATCGAGTTCGAGCCCGCCGATCTCTGCATCGAATCGAAGAGCCTTAAGCTCTACCTCTGGTCCTTCCGCGAGGAGGGCGTGTTCTGCGAGGCCTTCGCCGCGCGCATCGCCAGGGACATCTACGACAAGATCGCGCCAAAGCGCGTCACGGTGAGCGTCTCGCAGCGCCCGCGAGGAGGCATCACGATCTACGCCGAGGCGACGCTGCCGGAATCCTCCGTGGGTTGAGTACCGGAAGACATGGCGCGCCGTCAAGGGCTGTCGGGTCCGAATTGATTCAGGCCCGATCGCGCCGAGGTGGCGGACGAGAAGAGCCCGCTGCTCTCGAGTGCCGGCTGGGTGCTGTCGCAGCCGGGATAGTAGTCGGGATAAAAATAAAATGCCCCGTCAGTGTGCTCCTGGATTACCTTGAAGAAATCCTTCAAGAAATCATTCTGCCCCGCATCCGTGTAGGGATAGAGTTCCGAAGGTTCCGCGTCGACGCCGGCCGATGCCGCCGGATATGAGAATTCGGCGATATAGACTGTCTTTCCCATATTCCTGAGTCCATCGAGCGCCTGAACGAATTCGCTCTGTCGGAAATACGGCTGCGGAGGATAGCTGGTCTGTCCGAACATGTAGGGATAGCTGAGCTCCGCGACATCGAAATCCACGCCATTATCCTTCATATAGCTGAAAAAGCGTCCAACAACACCGTTCTTGTAGCTGTAGCCGAGGCCCGCGATGTGCAGTCCGATCTTCGCGGTCGAATCCACGCTCTTTATTCCCTGAATGGCGGCCTTGAGAAAGCCCACCTCAATGCTCCAGACATTGTCCTCGAGCCAGCCGGACTGATTCACCCAATCGATATTGGATGGCTGAGGTATTCCTGCGCCGACAAAATAGCCGAGCATCCCGAAGTCGATCTCGTTGCCGATCTCGTAGACATCGATGGTGAGTCCGAGAGTGTTTTTAAAATAGTCCGCGGTATCGGCGGCACTCTGCTCGACTTTGTTCTCGATTTCGGATACCGAAAGCCCGCTCCAGGCCGCGGGCAAATCCTGCTGCCCCGCGTTCGCCGCCACATCGCTCAAGAAGAGGAAGGCGTCGAGCTTGCAGCCCATGGCGCTCGCTTCCTTGAGAATCTCTCCTGCCACTTCCCTGCAGGACCAGAATCCTGCTTGATATGGTATAGACGACCAGGTCGGGGGCGCAGCGGTGCTCAGCTCGGAGTACGATTGCGTCGTGACGCCCACGCGGACGAGGTTCATGCCGGCGTCGTGGAACTGCTGGAGGGGCCAGAATGACGAGCCTCCCCAGGTTTTTCGGATGAATGAGTCGCTAATCACTCCTCCTTTAATGAAACTCACATTGGGGGTTCCTGTGGAAAAATCCAGAGTGTAGTCTTGTGGCATGATGTTACCGCTCAGATCAGCCAAGCCTTTCCCGATGACCAGCTTATAGGAGGAGTCGAAATCCATAGGTCGTTCGGGAGATATCTGCACTGAATCGATGCCTTTCGTGATGATCGCGGGTATTTCGTCAACACCTCGATAGAGCTTTGCGCTCAGCGTATCGACATTCACCTTCTCTGAAAAAAGAATGGAGGCAGTCTGATCTACATCGACATTGGTCGCGTTGGTGGCCGGAGTGGCACTCTCGATTCCCGGAGGAGTAGCATCGGACGCGGTGCCTCCGCATCCCGCGAGGCTCGCGATTGCGAGAACCGCCACCAGTACTACAACAGCCGAGGCTCGCCGGTACAGAAAGATCCAGATAAAATCCTCTGTACCTTTTTTCATAAAGCTCATGCTATATATGATACATCCGATTGAACGAGAACGACAGGTTCTCCCATGCGGAGAAAGTATCGTTCATGCTATGATCACAGAGGCAAGAGTGGCCCTCCAGAACAATACAGTATTGAAAGGCGCAGCGCCGATAGACGCTTGCCATCTGTTAAGGAATATAAAAATGGAACATCCGCGAAAGAAAGAATTTCATCGCAGTAACGAAAAGCTTCCGCGCCACGACTCGGCTCGCCACGCGGCAAAGCGCCCAGCCCCAGGGGGTGAGCGCATCCGCTACCTCTACGAGGATGACGCAATCATCGTCGTGTCGAAGCCAGTCGGGCTCCCCGTCATCGCGCCGGAAGGTTCGCGGGCAAAGACGCTCTACGACATCGTGACCGACCATCTGCGCAAGAGGAATCCCCGCGCGCGGCCCGCGGTCGTGCACAGACTCGACAGGGACACTTCCGGCGTCATGATGTTCGCAAAGAGCGCCCTCGGCAAAAAGGTCCTCATGTCGCGCTGGAACGAACTTGTGCGCGAACGCGTCTACGTGGCCCTCGCCGAGGGCGCATTCGTCGCCGACTCGGGCCGCTTCGACTCGTGGCTCCTGGAAAACCGCGCCGGCACGGTCTACACAGTCGAACCGGGAACACGAGGTGCACTCCGCTCGGTCACCGACTGGCGCGTGCTGAAGGCCACTGGCCGCCATACCCTCCTCGAGCTCAGCCTTGAAACCGGAAGGAAACATCAAATTCGCGCCCAGCTCGCGGCGGCCGGCCACCCCGTGGCGGGCGACAGTCGCTACGGCGCGCTCACCGACCCTCTCGGCCGCCTCTGCCTGCACGCCTCGGTGCTGACGATCGAACATCCATTCTCGCACCAGATCATGCGCTTCGAAGATCCGCAGCCGGAAGGATTCCTAGCCGCGCTCGGTCCGCGCACATCCAGCTCGGCGCGCGACTAACGCCCACTGCGCGAATTCGTTTGCGCGCCGCGAATAAGCGGAGTATGCTGTTCTTCATGGAAACTGCCATCAAGGAAGCCCGGCCGACATTTTGGATCATGTTCGGATTCATGCTCCTCCACCAGGCGGACAAGCTCCTCATCGGGCCCCTCACGACCCAAATCATGGATACTTTCAAGATCAGCTACACCCAGATGGGCGCTGTCACGACCGGTGCTCTCATCGTGGGCGCGATATTTTACCCGGTCTGGGGCTGGCTCTACGACCGATTCTCGCGGCCGAAGCTCCTCGCCCTCGCCTCCTTCCTCTGGGGCGCCTCGACCTGGTTCAACGCCATTGCCCCGACCTACTCGATCTTTCTCGTCACGCGCGCGGGTACCGGCATCGACGACTCGAGCTATCCGGGCCTCTACAGCCTCATCTCGGACTACTATCCGCCGAAAAAACGCGGCAGGATCTACGGTTTTCTGCAGGTCGCCCAGCCATTCGGCTATCTGGTGGGCATGGTGCTCGCCCTCGCCTTCGGCGCGACATATGGCTGGCGGAACGTGTTCTATCTCACGGGTTCGCTCGGCATCGTGGTGTCCTTCATCATCTTTCTCTTCGTGAAGGACCGGCCGCGCGGATCGACCGAGCCCGAACTCTCCTCGGTGCAGCACCTGGAGCGCTTCAAGTTCAGCTGGAAGACTGTCGGCGGACTCTTCAGGAAGAAAAGCCTCATCGTCCTCTTCCTCCAGGGCTTCATCGGTGTATTCCCCTGGAATGTCATCACCTACTGGTTCTTCGACTATCTCAAGACCGAACGGGGCTACAGCGATACTCAGACGCTGCTGACGATGGTTCCGGCAGTGCTCATTCTGGCCGCCGGATACCCCCTCGGCGGAGCGCTGGGAGACAGGCTCTTTAAAAAGACGCCGAAGGGACGCGTGATCGTGGGGGCGGTGGGGGTGGCGATCGGCGCGATTCTCCTCTGGATCACGATGAGCATCCCAAACGCGGCGCTTCTGCCCTTCGGCATCATGCTCTGCGCCACGGCGCTTTTCATTCCCTTCGCGTCGCCCAATGTGCTCTCCTCGTTCTATGACGTGACGGAGCCCGAGATCCGCGCCACGACCAACGCGGCACAGAACTTCGTCGAGGCTGGCGGTTCGGCGCTCGCACCCCTTATGGCAGGAATCATCGCCGACCGCAGCTCGCTCGGCAGCGCGATACTCATCATCTGCACGGTGGCATGGGCAGCCTGCTTCGCGTTCTTTATCTTTGCGGGGCGCTTCATTCCCAAGGATATCGCGGACCTGAAAGAGAAGCTGAAAGCGCGGGCGGCGCAGAGCTGAACGCGCAGCGGCGTAAAATTGAAGTCGCGATGCCGCAAAGACAATCGCGCGGCACTGAGCGCGCCTTGGCTGTTCATACTACATGAACAATCATCTCTTTTTTTGCTTGCCAAATCCAAAATATGGATTTACAATGTAACTAAAGCGTGTTAGTAACGCTATTCACCTTTTCAGAAAAGGAGGTTTCTCGATGAAAAAGCGATTATTGGTAGCTCTTGCAGTGCTTCTCGCAACCAGTATGGTGTTTGCAGCTCCCGCTAAAAAAATTACGGTGCTGGGTGTGTGGGGCGGACAGGAGTTGGATGTTTTCAACGCAATGTGCAAAGCATTCACGGACAATACCGGTATCGAAGTACAGTTTGAGGGCACTCGCGATCTCGATGCGGTCATCACGACTCGAGTCGAAGCCGGCAACCCGCCCGATGTCTGCGGCCTCACCGGTCCTGGCAAGATGAACGAGCTGGCCGCCAAAGGGAAACTTGTCGATCTCTCGAAGATCCTCGATATGGCCGCTTTCAACAAAAACTATTCCCAAGGCTGGAAAGACCTGGGCACGGTCAATGGAACGCTCTACGGCATATTCATGAAGGCAGCGGTCAAAGGGCTCGTGTGGTACAACCCGAAAGCGCTGAACGCGGCCGGTTTCGATGTGCCGAAGAACGACTGGACGTGGGATGACATGCTCACGGAATCCTCGAAAATCGAAGCAACCGGCAAAGCTCCCTGGTCGGTTGGAGTCGAGAGCGGCTCGGCATCCGGTTGGGTAGGTACCGATTGGATTGAAAATATCTTCCTTCGCCAGAATGGACCGCAGATGTATAAAAACTGGTATGAAGGCAAACTGTCGTGGACAAGCCCTGAAATGAAAAAAGCGTGGCAGACCTTCGGTCAAATCGTTGCCGATCCCAAAATGGCTTATGGCGGGGCTGCTTATATCAATTCTACGAATTTTGGCAATGCAGCGGCTCCTCTGTTCATGAACCCACCCCAGGCATTTTTCCACATGCAGGCAAGTTTTATACAGAGCTTCATCACCAATCAGTTCCCGGAAGCGAAGCCTGTAACCGATTTCAACTTTGTCGGATTTCCATCGATCAATCTGAAATATTCCAAGGCCATGGAAGTCGCAGCCGATCTCTTTGTCGCTTTCAGGCCAACCCCCGAAGTCAAGGAATTCATGAACTACCTCGCAAGCGCTGAAGCACAGTCGTTCTGGGCGGCAGGCACCGGTGGTCTCGGCACGAATAAAAACGTCGCCCTCACCTTCTACCCCGACGCGCTCACGAAGAGAGCGGCATCCTTGCTCAACAATACGGAAATTGTCGTGTTCGATGCGTCAGACATGATGAAACCCGAGATGAACAACGCTTTCTGGTCGGCCATCGTAAGTTATATCAATAACCCCTCCAGCCTCGACGCTATCCTCGCGAATCTTGAAAAAGTGCGCAAGGATGCGTACAAAAACTAATTATTTCCTCTGTGAATTGATTGGGTGAGATTGTTTTCCCGCAGGCTTTCGGCCGGCGGGAAAACAATTGCACAAAGCGCCGTGGAGGGAAAATGAATCTGAAAACGATATTCATTCTGTGCATCGCTTTAGTCGGTATACCCCTGCTGCTTGCAGGATATATCATGCTCACAGAGCGGCTCCTTGGTAAGGCGGGGCGACGCAGAAGCTCATCCGTCCGGGCGTTGTTCTGGATCGCTCCTGCGGTACTCCTCCTCATAATCTTTCTCGTGTATCCGATTATCTCCACCATCATTCTGAGCGTGAAGGATGCCGCTTCAAAAGGGTTCGTGGGGCTTGCGAACTACAAATACATCTTCACCGATCCCAACATGCTGCTCGTGCTGCGGAACAACTTGCTCTGGGTCGTGCTCTTTACACTGATAACCTTGACATTCGGACTACTCATCGCGCTGCTCGCCGATAGGGTAAAATACGAACCTGCCGCAAAATCGATCGTATTCCTGCCAATGGCCATCTCATTCGTCGCGGCGGGCATCATCTGGAAATTCATGTACGATTTCCAACCCGCGGGAGCTCCCCAACTGGGCACAATCAATGCGTTTTTATCCGCAATAATCCCCGGATTTAAGCCGGTCGCCTGGCTCTTCAACACCGGCACAAACAATTTTGCGCTCATTGTGGTCGGCATCTGGATGTGGACAGGTTTTGCGATGGTCATACTCTCGGCGGGCCTGAAAGGCATCCCTGTCGATGTCATTGAAGCCGCCCGCATCGACGGGGCGAATGAATTTCAGATTTTCCGCTTCGTGACGATGCCGCTCCTCACCCCTACCCTCACGGTCGTCGCGACCACGCTCATCATCAATGTGCTCAAAATATTCGATATCGTCTATGTGATGACCAACGGGAATCTGAACACCGAAGTCATTGCGAACCGCATGTACAAGGAAATGTTCAACTACAACAACTTCGGCAGGGCGAGCGCCATCGCGGTCGTTCTGCTCATCCTGATCATCCCCGTCATGCTTATGAACATCAGGCGTTTCAGACAAGGGGGGGCGAATGGCTAGGAAGGCGTTGGCAGGCCGCTCTATTTCGCGGCTTCTCCTGCATCTGATACTTATCGCGATCTGCGCCCTGTGGCTCATCCCTTCGTTGGGATTGCTCGTTTCCTCCTTCAGATCGCACAGCCTTATATCTACTTCCGGTTGGTGGACAGCGCTGCTTCCACCTTTTAAATTCACATTATCCAATTATCAGTATGTGCTGACTCGGGGGCACATGGGCGTCTCTTTTATAAATAGTCTCATTATCGCCATTCCTTCTACGGTGATGCCGATCCTCATCGCTGCCTTTGCGGCTTACGCCTTCGCGTGGATGCGCTTCCCCTTCAAGGAGGGCCTCTTCCTTGTGATCATCGGGCTCTTGGTTGTGCCGCTCCAGCTAACCCTCATCCCTGTACTCAAGCTGTTCAACGCGCTCGGCCTCACTGGAAGCTTCGTCGCCATTTGGTTGGCGCATACCGGCTACGGTCTCCCATTTGCGATATACCTGCTGCGCAATTTCATGCAGGATCTTCCAGGATCGGTGCTGGAATCGGCGTACCTCGATGGCGCGTCGCATCCACAAATTTTTTTCAAACTCATTATTCCGATGTCAGTCCCCGCAATCGCTTCGCTCGCAATTTTTCAGTTCATGTGGGTCTGGAACGATCTTTTGATCGCCTTGATCTACCTTGGCGGGACACAATCTGTTGCCCCAATGACCGTCACAATGAGCAACATGGTCAATTCCTACGGTGGTGGTTGGGAATATCTGACCGCCGCGGCCTTTATTTCTATGGTACTGCCGATGCTTGTATTCTTTACATTACAAAAGTATTTTGTCCGTGGAATACTTGCCGGCTCAGTGAAAGGCTAGGAGAAAGGATGCGCTGAAGAATGGGAAGGATCAAGCAAAAATCTATATCACAGAGCGAGATAGCAAGAATCGCTGGCGTATCGAGGACGACCGTCTCTTTTGTGTTGAATAATGCTCGCGGTAAAAATATCAGTGAAGAGACGCGCCAGAAGGTGATCCTCGTTGCCAAAGAATTCGGCTACATACCGGACTCTTCTGCTGTGGCGACGGCAACCAATCGCGACGGTTCAATCTGCTTGATGGTCTGTCACTCAGAATCGGCATTCTCAGACGCGTACATCATGCGGCTCATCGACGGGATGGGTCGGGCGGTCCACAAGGCCCGATATGATCTCAGAGTGTTGCAGTTCCAGGTTTCTCGGCACGATTATCTCCAAACAGCGCGGAACGGTGGCTTCGATGGGGCGATACTTCTCAACACCCACGCTGAGGACCCAGGAATCGCCGAACTCGAGGCTTCGAATCTGCCCTTTGTGATCATCGGGGCCCTCCCTGATGAGCGACTCGTGCAAGTTGATATCGACAATCGCGAAGCCGCGGCTGGGGTAGCACGATATCTGCTCAGCCTTGGGCACAAGGATATTGCAGTCGTTGCCCACGCGCACAGGACCTTCTTTGCCGTCGAAGCCCGATTGAGCGGCTTCTGCGAGGAATTGAAGACGCACGGAATAGAAATTCCCAATTCAAGAATCAGGTTCGCAAATTTTACCGAAGAATCGGGGTATGAGGCAGCGCGGGACCTTCTCGCCATCGGCGTGAACGCTCCCACTTCCAGGAATGCGCAGGGCTCGCTTCCAACCGCTATTCTGGGAACCAATGATGTTGTTGCCTACGGTGTGATGCGAGCAATCGATGAGGCGGGACTTTCAGTTCCCGACGATATTTCGGTCATTGGATTCGATGATGACTATATGTCGCCGTATACCAATCCACCGCTCACTACCGTGACGCTTCCCGCAGAAGGGATCGGCCGAACAGCGGCGGAAACACTTCTGCGGGTTATGCATGGTGCACATGCACGCAAAGGTCTGCACCTTCTGCCAACCAATCTCACCATCAGACTGTCATGCAGAAAAATATAGTACAAAGGTATATTTCGATGTGCAGATTCATTGAACAAACCAGCTATGAGCCAGAAAAAGCGGCACTCAGAGAATCACTGTTTATGGTCGGTAACGGGCATTTCGGTATCCGTGGGTCTGATGAAGAACGGGTGCATTCACAGTTTCGAGGTACCTTTGTCAATGGATTTTTCGAAAAAAGCCCAATACACTATGGTGAGTGGGCATTTGGCTACGCACAGCACCATGAAACTATCCTCAATGCATTCGATGCAGCTTCGATCGAACTGACACTGAACGAGAGCCCTCTCGATTTCTCTTCAGGGCTCGAAATGTACCGCCGCAGGCTCGACTTCGATTCTGGAACGCTCGTACGCGAAATTCGATGGAAAAGCCCCTCGGCGCCGCATTCCTCTGGTGCCTCAGTCGACGTGAACAGCTTGAGATTGGTCTCTTTCACGCGCCCGGAGATCGCCTTTGTGCGCTATGAGGTTCGTCCCTGGACATGCTGCGATTTGAGAATCGATTCTCTTTTGGATGGAAGCGTCAGGAATCGGGCGGCCCAAGAGGGAGATCCGCGTGTCGGCTCGCACATCGGGCCGCACCCCATTTCCTGGCTGATGCACGATGCTGACGGCGACAATCTGCTGATCGCCGGGATTACAAAAAACTCCGGGTTAGGCATCGCCGTCGCGGTGCGACACCGTGTAACGGTATCGCGCGCAGCCGCGTCAGCACAGAAGTACCGCACAGAAAACATCATCCTTCCGGAAGAGCTCATATATGAAGTTGCGACGCGTTGCGATGATGGCGATGCGCTTCTCCTTGAAAAATACATCGCGGTGGTAAATGGAAAGGCTTCAGAATTGGGAATCCTCGCCGATCGAGCACGGGCAGCCGCCTCAGCCGCCTATGATTCTGGCGAGGAGACACTGATCGCAGAGCAGTCCGAGTATCTGCGAAAATTCTGGCTGGGCGCCGACATACACATCGAAGGAGATGCTGCAATGGAAGAGGCCCTGCGATTCAATACCTTTCATCTCCTTGAATCCGCGGGACGGAATGGTACCACCAGCCTTGCCGCAAAAGGGCTGTCGGGAGAGGGATACGAAGGTCACTACTTCTGGGACACTGAAATTTATGCATTGCCCTTTTTTATCCACACGATGCCCCAGATCGCGCGCGCTTTCGTGCAATTCAGAATCCAGCTCCTCGATAAGGCGCGCCAGCGAGCCCGCGAGCTCTCTCTTCCAGGTGCGCTCTTCCCCTGGAGAACGATCGATGGCGAAGAGACCAGCGCTTACTTCCCCGCCGGAACCGCGCAATTCCACATCGACGCCGATATCGCCTACGCGCTCGTTCAGTACGCGAACGCGTGTGACGATTTCGACATCCTCATAGAGGGAGGAGCTGAACTGCTCTTTGAGACAGCGCGCCTGTGGATGGGGCTAGGTTTTTTTAATCCCCAAAAAGGAGATAAGTTCTGCATTCCCTGCGTCACCGGACCCGACGAATACACCGCGCTCGTCGATAACAATGCCTACACCAATCTGATGGCCCAGCTCAACCTCGAAGAGGCGCACAGCATCGCAAATGAGCTCAAAAAATCTCATCCCGACCAATTCCGCACATTGGCGGCGCGAATCGACCTCAATGAGGCGGAAATCGCAGCCTGGCACGAGGCTGCAGAAGCCATGTATATCCCTTCGGATAAAGAGACCGGCATCGTCCCCCAGGATGACCAGTTTCTGGATAGGCCCGTTTTGGATCTTAAGAAGATCCCTCGCGATCGATTTCCATTACTCCTCCACTATCACCCTTTGATGATCTACCGTCACCGCGTGCTCAAACAGCCGGATACGGTGCTCGCCATGTTTCTTAGGCACGATGCATTCAGTCTGGCGGAAAAAATGCGCAACTTCCGCTACTACGAGACGCTCACGACGGGTGATTCTTCGCTCTCGCACTGTATCCAAAACGTGATGGCGGCGGAAAGTGGTGAAATTGAAAAAGCATACACCTATTTTTCAAAGACCGCGCGCATGGATCTGGATAATCTGCACTGCAACTCACAGGACGGCGTGCACATTGCGGCGATGGCCGGCAGCTGGATCTCGGTGGTGTATGGATTCGCCGGCATGCGGGAATTGAAAGACGAGCTCAGCTTCAATCCTCATCTGCCCTCAGCCTGGAAACTACTCGCTTTTTCGATTCTGTGGAGAGGCTCTCAAATTGTCTGTGAGTATCGCCATCAGAATTCCATGTACCATCTCGTCGACGGGAGTGAGGTAGAGATTCTGCACCAAGGCAAACCCTATCGTCTGACAAGCGTGACGCCGCTCGTGATCGACGAACGACCGATTCCGCAGGCGTGGATATTCGATCTGGATGGGGTCATCGCCAACACCGCGGTATTGCACGCCCTCGCGTGGAAGAGGCTCGCCGACGAATTGGCAATCCCATTCGCGCCCGACACCGGCGAACGCATCAAAGGCGTCTCGCGAATGGCCGCCCTCAAGCTCATGCTGGGCGCGCGTGCCGCCGAGTATGACGAAAATAGGCTCACTGAACTCGCGGAGCGTAAAAATAATTTCTACAAGGAGCTCATCGATCGATTGGGGCCGCAAGATATTCTGCCGGGCATATCGGGTCTGCTCGATTCGCTTGAAGCCGACGGCCTCCCCCTCGTGCTCGCTTCAGCGAGTCGAAATGCGCCCGCAATTCTGGAGCGACTTGGGCTCAAAGATCGTTTTTATGCGAGCGTGAACCCGGCGCGGGTGCGCATGCCCAAGCCAGATCCGGAGATTTTTTTACAGGCAGCAGAGCTCGCCGGCTGTAGAATTCAAGATTGTGTCGCCCTCGAAGATGCTCAGGCGGGTATCAACGCAATACGAGCGGCAGGGATGTTCGCGGTGGGAGTAGGACCTTCGCTCGAGGGCGCCGATGTGCGATTCGACGACACGTCGAAACTGACCCGCGGCGCCATCGAAACAGTATTTTATAGCCGTGCGCGAACGCCATGAAGCCCTTCGATGTCCGCTCCATTCCCTTCAGTCGAGGCGGGTCCTGGCTCGTGTTTTCATGGATAAAAGCGAATGATAGTTTCAGAAAGCTCCCCGAAGGCCTTTACTTTCGCACAGTCCGGGACCGCGGCCCCTATCAACAGCTCTTCAGAATTGAAATTCCTGAGAAGCAATCCGAAGAGATCGCCGCGACAGCTACCGCCGGGTCCATGCGACTTTTTTTAAATTCTGCGGCAAAGAATAACTATATAGAAGTCTGTTTCCCTGACATCCACTCCGCGCGCTTTGTAGGACATCGCGCCTCAATGACGCTCTCCTCTATCCCTGGAAGTGAGCTCTCGTATGCAATCCCGCGAGGAGAAAGCAGCTGGATCGTCAATATGCTCGGCGCGGGTCTGTGCTTTATGTTAACTCTGCTGAGAGGCACCATGAGCGTCGACGCCCCCTGGCAGCCACAGGGGTCAGCGCCGATGCAATTCAATATTGTCCCAGATGAGAGTGGGCAATTCGATTTCGTCATTCAAGAATATCTTCAGTACGTGGAATGCCGCAGAGATCGTCCTTCCTTTCGGGAAGAAGCCAGACAGGCTGAGGCTGAATTTGAGACGTTCTCTTCGCGCTTTGACGATTATGCGCGTTCTGACTCTTCGTCCAAAGAAAACGGCCCAAGTGAGGCATCGCTCGAAACAGGGGAACTTGCGCGCTATGTTCTATGGTCCGCTATCGTGCATCCAGAAGGAGAGATTAAAAGACCAACGATTTTTGCGACAAAAGATCGCCTGACCGGTGTCTGGAGCTGGGATCATTGTTTTACCGCGCTTGCGCTGTGCCGGGCAGACCCGAGCCTCGCATGGGACCAGATGATGACGATTTTGGAGCATCAGGATGTATTCGGAGCACTGCCTGACGCAGTCTTCGACCGGCACGTCGTGTACAATTTTGTCAAACCACCCGTGCATGGCTGGGCAATAGGCAGAATGCTGAAAAGCGGCAGCCTCAGCCATGAAAACAAGGTGGAAGCTTATGATCATCTCGTGCGTTGGACGGAATTTTGGTTCAAATATCGCGACTATGATGGCGATGGCATTCCTCAATACGATCACGGTAACGATTCAGGCTGGGACAACGCGTCACCTTTCTCGATCCGCCCTCCGCTCGAAGCACCCGATCTCGCGACATACCTTGTGATACAAATGGAAACAATCGCAGCGCTTGCGGAAGAACTGGGCAAACCTGATGCTGCCCAGAAGTGGCGCCGAAGAGCAGGTCATTTTTTATCTCTGGCACAGCGGCATTTGCACCACGACGTGGGTATGGATTTCATAGTGTCGGGTACCCACACTAGCATTACCCATGCTTCGTTGCTGCCTTATATGCAACTACTGCTCGGCCCGAAGTTGTCGGATTCGAGTCGCCGCGCCCTTTTACAGTCACTTCAAAACAAGAGATTCATCACAGAGTGGGGAATTGCCACGGAATCGCCACTCAGCAGGAATTATCAGAGTGATGGCTACTGGCGAGGACCGATATGGGCACCATCGACGCTGATCATGATAGATGCCCTGAAGAACGCAATGTCCCCTGATCTCTCGCACAGCCTCGCGGCTAAGTACCTTTCGCTCGTGGAGACCCAAGGTTTTGCAGAAAACTTCGACGCGCTGACAGGAAAGGCACTCCGCGACAGCGGATTCGCATGGACCGCAGCAGTCTATCTCATTCTTCGGAATGAAGCATAGTCTACATCTCCTATGATTTACCACAGTATTTCGTATTAGCAGGTATGATCGCCACCTCTTATTGCCTTGACAGCGGAGCGCTCGCATGAAAAGATGAAGTCGCTCGGCATTGCCGGGCAAGGTCTGATAAGGAGTGAAAAGATGCGTATTCTACCAAAGCTCTTGTTGCTATTGGCGATCGCTTCTGTGGCGTGCGTTGGAGCATTCGCCCAGAGCGCTCCTCCCGCCGCGGGATCCAGTCTGACGATCGGCCTCGTCATGGTCGGTCCCTACAATGATCATGGCTGGAGCCAGGCGAACTATGATGGTCTGCAGTATGTCCTCGCGAAAGTACCGGGCACCAAGCTCGTGTACATCGACAAGGCAAATTCTGCCGACCGCCCCGGCACCACCGTCTCCCAGCTCGGCGAGAGCCTCGTCGCCCAGGGCGCTAAACTCGTCATTTTTTCGTCGGACGACATGACCGATGAGGCAATCAAATTCGCCCAGGACCACAAGGATATCTTCGTCATCCTCACTTCCGGTTCCCAGCAGTGGAAAGAAGGCAAGAACTATCTGCCGCTCCCCAACATGATCAACATCATGGGCAAGATGGAATACATGAAGATGGTCGCCGGCGTCGCCGCCGCGATGACCACTAAGACCGGCAAGATCGGCTTCCTCGGCCCGCTCATCAACGATGAGACCCGCCGTCTGGCCTCTTCAGCTTACCTCGGCGCTCGCTACGCCTGGGTCAACTACCTCAAGAAAGATCCTGCCAAGCTCACCTTCAAGGTCACCTGGATCGGATTCTGGTTCAACATCCCCGGCGTCACCTCCGATCCCACGCAGGTCGCCGACGACTTCTTTAATTCCGGATTTGATGTCGTGATTTCCGGCATCGACACCACCGAAGCCGTGGCTGAAGCCGCCAAGTACACCGCCCAGGGCAACAAAGTCTGGGCCATCCCCTACGATTACGCCAAGGCGCTCGACGAGGGCAAGGGCGTGTCGCTCGGCGTCCCCTACTTCAACTGGGGCCCGGCCTACACCACCGCCATCAAGTCCGCCATGACCGGCAGCTGGAAGAATCACTTTGAGTGGAACGGACCGGACTGGAAGAACATCAACAACCCCGACACCTCCGCCGTCGGCTTCATGAAGGGAACCCTCTCCAAAGAAGCCTCCGCCGCGATCGACAAGTTCGTCGGCGAACTCGGCAAGGGACTCAATCTCTATGTGGGTCCGCTCAATTACCAGGACGGATCGATATTCCTGAAGAAGGGTGAGAAGGCCACCGACCAGCAGATCTGGTACCTGCCGCAGCTGCTGCAGGGCATGGAAGGTCAGTCGGTTTCCAAGTAAGCTCATCCGACCGCACATTAAATGTCTTCTTTGCACCACATGCGGAGGCACGGAGCGTTCACCACGGACACTCCGCGCCTCCGCGGTGCATAGAGGCACAAAAAGAAGGCTTCAATGCATGTCGAGTTGCGTGGAATAACCAAATGCTTCGGTGCCCTGCGCGCGAATGACGCCATCTCCTTCTCGGTGCCGCCATCCACCATTCAGGGAATTCTCGGGGAGAACGGCGCAGGGAAGAGCACCCTCATGAAAATTCTCTCGGGCTTCTACTTTCCGGATTCGGGCGACATTCTGCTCGATGGAAAGAAGGTGAAGATATCCGCCCCCGCCGACGCGATCCGGCACGGTATCGGGATGCTGCACCAGGACCCCCTCGATTTTCCGCCGCTCAAGGTCATCGACGATTTCATTCTCGGCAAGAAGGGGGGCATGCTCCCCAAGCGGCGCGCCGCGATCAAGGATTTCAAGGAACTCGCCGCGCGCTTCGATTTTTCGATCGATCCCGACTCATATGTCGATACGCTCACGGTTGGCGAGCGCCAGCAGCTCGAGATTTTGCGGCTGCTCTGGCTCGGGGCCCAGGTCCTCATCCTCGATGAGCCGACCACCGGCATAAGTTTGCCGCAGAAGGAGAAGCTCTTCGCCACGCTGAAGAAGCTCGCGGCAGAGGGCATGACCATCCTGTTTGTGTCGCACAAGCTCGAGGATGTGGAGGCGCTCTGCGATCGCGCTGCGGTGCTCCGCCAGGGCAAGCTGATCGGCACGATGGACCCGCCCTTCGACACGAAGGCGCTGGTCGAAATGATGTTCGGCAAAGAGATGCCGCAGGAACCCAAGGCGCAGCTCTCCGCGGGCTTGACAGTCCTCAACGCGAAGCACGTCGACCTCGATGGAATACGCATTCAGATCAAGGGGCTCGACCTCGAGGTGCGCGCGGGCGAGGTGATCGGCCTCGCCGGCATGGAAGGCTCCGGCCAGACCCTCTTCTTGAGCGCCTGCGCCGGTCTCGCCCAGCCTGTGGGCGGCGCCTTCTGCCTCGACGAGGAAGAGAAGGACATGACGGGCCACACCTACCTCGAGTACCGCAAGCGCGGCGTCGCCGACCTCCCCGCCGCACGCCTCGAGCAGGCGCTCATCCCGGGGCTCTCGCTCACCGAGCACTTCATCCTCTCGGAAGAGATGCGCGGTCTCTTCATCGACCGCAAAAAATCCGAGGAGCTCGCCAAGCGCAGGATTTCGCTCTACAACATCAAGGGGCGCCCCGACAGCAGCGTCGAGTCGCTCTCGGGCGGCAACCAGCAGCGCGCGCTCCTCGCCCTCATGCGCGACCCTCTCAAGCTCATTCTCGTCGAGCACCCGACGCGCGGGCTCGATATCGAATCGACCATCTACATCTGGGGCAAGCTCAAAGAGCGCTGCGCGCGCGGCACCGCCATCGTGTTCATCTCCTCCGACCTCGATGAGATTTTAAAGTACAGCGACAGGGTGCTCGTGTTCTTCGCCGGAAAGGTGACGCCCCCGCTCGACGCGAACAGTTTGAGCGTCGAGCGGCTCGGCGCGCTCATCGGCGGCAAGGACTGGGACACCCTCGAAACGGAGGCCGCGCATGCGTGACACTCGCAGCACCAGAATCCTGTTCCAGATTGGCGCCATCATCTTTGCGCTCTTCATCACCACGATCGTGCTCTTCGCGGCGAACGCGCAGCCCTTCGCGGCCTACAAGTACATCGCGCTCGGCGCTGTCGGCTCCTGGGACGTGATTTCCAACGTGCTCGTGTCATGGGTTCCGCTGCTCCTCGCGACATCGGGGCTCCTCGTCACCTTCACGGTGGGTCTGTGGAACATCGGCATCGAGGGGCAGATCACTCTCGGGGCGATCTTCACCACCTGGGCCATGCGGCTCCTCGAGACCTCCGGCTGGAATCCGACGCTCATCCTCGTGATCGCGATGGCGGCGGGCATGCTTGGAGGCACGCTCTGGGCCCTCCTCGCGGGCGCGCTCAAGACCTTCGGCGGCGTCAACGAGATTTTCGGAGGGCTCGGCCTCAACTTCGTGGCCACCGCCCTCAACATCTGGCTCATCTTCGGCCCGTGGAAGCGGCCGGGCGTCGCCTCCATGTCGGGCACCCTGCCCTTCGACCGCTCGCTCTGGATGCCTATCGCGGCGGGCTCGTCGCGGCTCACGCCGGCTACCATCGTCATCGCCATCGTGGGCATCCTCGCGGTCTACGCGATGATCGAGGGCACCTACTTCGGCCTCAAGCTCAAGGCTGTCGGCAAGAATCCGAAATCGGCCTACATTCTCGGCATTCCGACCTGGCAGCACATGATGCTCTCCTTCGCGATCTGCGGCGTGTTCGCCGGACTCGCGGGCGGCGTGCAGGTAACGGCGGTCTACCACCGCCTCATCCCCTCGATATCTTCGGGGTATGGCTACCTTGGCCTCATGGTGGCGATGCTGGTCGGATACCGCGCGAGCATTGCGGCACCGGTCGCGCTCTTCTTCGCCGCGCTCAATGTGGGGTCGATTCAGCTGCCCATCATCCTCAAGCTGGACTCGTCGCTCGCCGGCGTGCTCCAGGGGACCCTCGTGCTCTTTGTCATTCTCGGACAGGGAGTCCGCGCCAAGCTTCTGAAAAAATCGAAGGTGACACCATGAGCACAACCGCGCTTCTCACGAGCATCGCGGGCGTTCTGGCGGCAGCCGCGCCCGTCCTCTTCGCCGTGATCGGCGAAACCATCTCCGAGCGGGCGGGCGTGCTCAATCTTTCGATGAACGGCATGATCCTTCTATCCGCGATGGGGAGCTTCGCGGTAGCGCTCGCCACGGGCAGCGTCGTGCTCGGCTTCCTGGCGGGCGCGGCGATCGGCGCCCTCGTCGCGCTTGTGGTCGCCTTCGCGAGCCTCACGCTCCTGCAATCGCAGGTGGCGGTCGGCTTCGTGCTGGCCCTGCTCTGCCGCGACCTCTCATACTTTCTCGGCAACCCCATCATGGGGCAGGTGGGTCCGAGAATCTCCCTCGTCCCAATCCCAGGGCTCGAAAAAATCCCCGTGCTCGGCACCATTTTCTTCCGCCAGGACGCGATGACCTATCTCTCGTTCGTGCTCATCGCGCTCGCGTGGTTCTTCATTTTCAAAACGAGGCCGGGTCTCACGCTGAGAGGGATCGGCGAGCGTCCCGCCGCCGCGTACATTCGAGGCGCGAGCGTCAACCGGCTGCGCTATCTCTACGCGATGCTGGGCGGCGCCATCGCGGGGCTCGCGGGTCCGATCTACTCGCTCTCGGTGAAGGCTGGCTGGAAGGGGACGATTTCAGGGCTCGACGGCATAGGCTGGATCGTGCTCTCGATCACGATATTCGGCGGGTGGAAGCCGTTCAGGGCGGCGTTCGGCGCCTATCTCTTCGCGTTCCTGCAGTGGCTGGGGCTCGTGCTGCAGCCGAGCTTGCCGTCGGTGCCGTCGCAGGTGCTCCAGGTCGCGCCCTTCCCCCTCATGATCCTCACCCTGCTCTTCGTGAACATCGGGAGCGCCGAGTGGGTCGAGCGTTCGCTGGCGCGCCTGCCCGAGAATGTCCGCCGCGACATCGCGAAGGTGCTCCGCGCGATGAACGCGACGCCGCCCGCCGCCCTTGGAGTGCCCTTCGAGAAGGAGTGAGCGGAGGGCGACGAGATAAAGAGCATGCGGCGGCGCCCGATGCAGTACAATTAAACCGTGGAGGAACCGATGACACCGACAAAAGAGCTGCTCGAAGAAATCGCCCAGCAGGAAAAGGAACTCATTTTGGACCGCTTCAACGAGGACGATGCCTGGGCCCTTGGCTGCCTCATCGTCGAAGAGGCAAAGAAGCGCCAGGCGCGCATCGCCATCGACATCAGACGCCCGGCTCAAATCCTCTTCCACGTGGCCCTCGATGGCGCCACCCCCGACAACGACGAGTGGATACGCCGCAAATCGAACGTAGTGTTCCGCTTCGGCAGAGCTTCATTCGCCGTCGGGATCAACCTCGCGCTCGCCGACACCACCATCGACAGGAAATCCTACGTGAGCCCCATGGAATTCAGTCCTCACGGCGGAGCGTTCCCCATCAGAGTGAAAGGCTGCGGGATCGTCGCCTGCGCCACAGTCTCCGGCCTGCCGCAGGAAGAAGACCACGCGCTCGTGACGTCGTGCTTGAGACAATTTATTGCCGCGATGCGCTAATTCACCGCGAGAAGGGATCGATCCCGCGGCAAATCGCGCCGCGGGAAGCGCCCCGGTTGAGGATCAGTTCGTATAGCCAACCTGCATGATAAAGAGAGGAATCTCCTCTTTCTCCAACCTTGCCGCGTTTGCCGCCGCCGAAGGAGCGAGCGTGTACTGAACGATGGATGCCATCTTCAGCGCGCTGGCCGTGAGCTCCATGTTCTGCGCCGAGAATCCCGCCGTGGCATGCGCCATCTGCAGGAAAACCGCGGGCGCGGATTTCAGGAACGAGGGCGTGAGCTCGGTGTTCACGGTGAAGAGCACCATAAAGGCCGCGTCAGGGATGGCAGCCTTGGAAACCGCCGCTCTCGAATCCCCGGAACTCATGAGTTTCAAGCTCTGGCTCTCAGGCAGATATTTCCAGGTTCCCTTGGAATCCAACACATAGACGTTGATATACGCGTTGTCGCCGGAGAAGGAGATGTTCCGATCCGCCTTGGTGGCGCTCGAAACCGCATCCGCGCCGCGAGACCCAAGCCCAGCCCAGAGTATCGTGGAGAGATCCACCTGCGAAACCGCGCGCTTTACGAACGATCTCGAAATCTGGCGATTCTGAATCGCGCTCAATACGTCGACGCCAGCCTTCTGTACGGGTTTTGGCAGCGCGATTTCCTCAGCGAAAACGCTGATCGAGAACACCGCCAGGAAAAGAGCCACAATAGAGAGTTTTTTCATTATAATCTCCGTCAATTGCTATGAATAAAGTATAACGACTGCATACTGCTCAGGCAAAAAAAGAGCCCCGACGGATCGGGGCGTTCATTGCGTTACATGAACATTGTCGCCAGGAACGGCAACAGAGGCGCCAAGGCCAGTATTTTGCGGCGACTCGGCCGCTCGTTCTTCGGATCCCACTCATAGAGAACAAGCGATATCCACATCGCAGCGGCAGCGGAAACCGCCAAGGCGAGCGCCGACAGCCACCATCCTTCGCCACCTCGGAATACGCGCATGGCGTGGGTCGCGGGGAAGATCGCCGCGACGCGCGAGAGCGCTGAGGGCAGCACATCGGGCGGCGTCATGAGTCCGCCGAGTACGATCGACGGAATATAGATGAGCTGGGCGAGGAGCGTCGCGGCTCTCGTGCTCGTGGCCACGACCGAAACGAGCAGCCCCGCGCCCGCCATCGCCCCCACGAGACCGAACCACCCCAGCGCGAACCTGGGCCAATCCTTAGGCGCCTGTCCTCCGAACACGAGCACACCGGCCACGGTTATAATCGCGCTCACCAGCACCATGTGCGCCGCGTTCGCGAGAACCGGGGCGGCCATTCCCGCCCACGATGGCACTCCATTGATGCGGTAGCTTCTGTAGAGTCCCGACTCGCGGGCGGCGACCATCGAAGATGGCATCGCGAGCAGATATGAGCACATCACCGCGAATACGATCATCGCGGGGATCATGGTTTCCTTGAAGAGAGGGTTGATTCCCCCCATGAGCGCCGCCATGAGTACAAAGAATATCATTGGAAAGAGATAGTTCATCAACAGAAGACTCTTCTCCCGCACTCCGGCGCGAAATTCGATGGCAGTATGCCTGATGAAAGGATGCATGTTCATCATTTCCCCCTCACGATTTCAAGGAAGCGCTCTTCGAGACTTGGACGCTCCACGCGAAGATCGACAATCTCGTCGCCCTGGCTGTCGACCCAAACCAGTAGATCGCGGACGAACTTTCCAGGCTCTGGCGTGAGGCAGAGCGCGTATTCGCCATCGAACGTGAAAGAGACATCGTTAAAAGTCGGCTTTTCGCGCAGCACCGCGCCATCCCGGGTTGAAATGGAGACCTTGGTCAGTTTTGAACCGCCCGCGGTGATTTCTCTCGGCGTTCCAGCTGCCGCGATCTTGCCTTCGACGATCACCACCACCCTGTCAGCAAGCTTCTCGGCTTCGGCCATATCGTGCGTCGCCAGCAGGATCGTCGTACCACGGTTTCGCAATTCGGCCATAATCTCGTGCAGGGTATCCCTCGTCTCGACATCGAGCCCCGCAGTCGGTTCATCGAGAATCACCAGTTCAGGAGTGTGCTGAATCGCGAGAGCCAGCGCCAGCCTTCTCTGCTGTCCCACCGACAGCCCCGAAACTTGCGCGTTCATCTTCGATTCGAGCCCGAGCGTCGTCGCAACGCCAAATTCTGGTTTCAAGCCTCGGTAGCGTGAAAAAAACTCCAGCGCCTCCTTTACGGTCATCGACGATGGCAAGCCCTGCGACTGGAGTTGAACGCCAACCCTGCGCGCAAGCCGCACCGCGTCGTGAGCGGGGTCCATCCCAAGCACGGAGATAGTGCCCGCATCTGGCCGGCGCAATCCCTCGATACACTCGAGCGTGCTCGTCTTCCCGGCGCCGTTTGGCCCGAGCAGCGCGAGTATCTCTCCTCTGCGCACGCCAAACTCGATGCCGCGCACCGCTTGGACAGCGCCGTAATTTTTCTTGAATCCCGCGACTGAAATCGCGGAAATGCCTCCATCGCTCATGCATGTCCCTCCTTGCTATGAAAGGTGAAGAATGCCGTGCCCGCGGCGTTGAGATGCCTGATTATTTCCTCGTCGCTCATATCGACGACTCCGCTGGCGACAAGCTCCGCGAGTCCGTGCGTGAATATCCACGACCGGAGAAGGAAATCGCCCTGCGCGCTCGCGACCATCGCATCGAGAATACTTCGAAATTCGGGTATTCGATCCGCGACCTGAGTGCCATAGTCGCTCACCGCCCCTGTCTCGTCGGAGATCGCGTGCCCCTTTTCCGCCGAAATCGCGAAGTGGAAGAGTCTCGGAGATTCCCTCGCGAATGCCACATATCCCACCGCCATATCGAGGGCGGGATTATCCGTTCTCGCCATACGCTGCGAAGCCTGCAGCATTTCGACCGCCCTGAGCTTCGCGAGGATGAGAAGCTCATCCATAGAGCCAATCGCTGAATAGATCGGCATGGTTGAGCAGCCGATCCGAGCGGCGATCGCGCGCGCGGATACCGCTTCCCAGCCAGAACCGTTCACGATCTCCAATGCCGCGGAGACAATGCGCTCCTTTTCAATTGAAACCCTTCCACCCATTCTTCGCCTCGCTACAGTTAGTCTTTATATAACAACTGTTATAATAAATAACATATGTTATTTTGTCAAGAGAAAAATGATTCATGAAAGTTTTTTGAGAAATCGAGCGGCAGCGCGCTCAGCTCATATCCACTTCTTAATCTTGAAATAGATCAACTCAGCGATCACCACCGCGGCCATAAGCCCCAGCGCGGCAGGATACCCCCATGCTTTGGCGAGCTCAGGCATGTGCGCGAAGTTCATGCCCCAAACTCCAGCGATAAAGGTGATGGGAATGAAGATTGCTGACAGAATGGTGAGCACCTTCATGACCCGCGACATGTTCGTATTCACCTCGCTGAGGTGGAGCTCGATGATCGACGAGGCGTGCTCGCGGTACGATTCGAGCGCTTCGATCGCCTGCACGGTGTTCTCGTAGAGATCTCTGAGGTAGGGAGAGAGGGAGGCGTCCATCTGGATCGATTCGCTCCGCGCGAGGGCTCCGATCGAGTCGCGGACGGGCCAAATCACACGGCGCATTCTCGCGAGGTCGCGCTTCAGCTCCTGGAGCCCGTAGAGGAATTTTCCGTCATCCTCCGCCGTCGTGCCATCCTCGAAACCTTCGAGCCGATCGCCGAGGTGCTCAAGAACCACAAAATAGTAATCCACGATATTGTCCACCAGCGCATAGAGAAGATAATCGGCGCTCATCCGCCGCAGCCGCCCTGCCCCCGCGATAATCCTGTCCCGCACTTCATCGAAGCAGTCTCCGGGGCGCTCCTGGAATGAGATGAGAATTTTGCCCTTCAAAATGAAGCTCACCTGCTCGTACTCGAGCGAACCGTCATCGTGCAGATTGAGCATCTTCGTGATGAGGAAGAGGTAGTCGTCGAAATTCTCGAGCTTGGGCCTGTGCTCGGTGTTCAAAATATCCTCGATCACCAGTGGATGAATGCCCATTATGGCGCAGAGTTTCTCCACCGCTCCGCCCGAGAGTCCGTTGATGTTGATCCAGTTCACGACATTCGGATCGATGAGGGCAAGGAGCTCGCTCACATCGCTGGGGATCTTCATCACAGCTGAATTTTCATCGTAGGAGTAAAGCGAAAACGTCGCGAGCGTCGGCTCGACGTCGCCTATGTAGCGGGCCGAACCTGGTGGCAACCCTACGGTCTCCACGGAGACGCCGCTGAAAGGGAGCTTGGAGACGCGGCGCTTGGCCGTTCGCGTGGTTTTCGCCCCGCGCTTGTCGCCCGAATTGCCTTGCGCATTCATGCGCCTTTCTTTTTTCGAGCTGCGCTTCATGGCTCAAAGCCTAGCTTGTCGAAGTAGTTGGAGCAAGGGCGGGTTCGGAAGCCAGGATCTCCGGGAAACAGCGGTCTCAGTGTATCACGCCTTTCTTGATGATCATGCAACCGTAGGCGCCGTGCTCGGTGGTGGCGAGAATCGAGTATGCACGCTTGGCCTTCTCGTAAAACTCAAAGCGCTCGACCGTGCCGATGGCGGCATCGCCGCGAGTGTCGTGCTTTCGCACCACCGCGCGGATGCGCTCCTGAA
>Ga0172370_10002623_pt1 | contig 25726 bp, 22 predicted proteins | sample LakKiv5m_FD_114538 | JGI IMG/M metagenome (GOLD analysis project Ga0172370, IMG submission 114538) | Freshwater microbial communities from Kabuno Bay, South-Kivu, Congo - kab_022012_11.5m | ecosystem: Environmental > Aquatic > Freshwater > Lake | place: Democratic Republic of the Congo...
GGGGCGGTCATCGATGTCTCCTTTATCTCCCTTCGACTGGTCATTCCACCGGTTTCCGGTCTTCTCAAGGACAACGCCTTTATCATTGCTCTGGTCAAACCCCAGTTCGAGGTGGGAAAGGGCCGGGTCGGAAAGGGGGGGGTGGTACGGGACCCGCTTCTTCACCAGGCTGTGATTGAAGAACTGGAGCGGTTCTTTCAAGAGGCCGGGTGGGAGGTTCATGGTCATATTCCGTCTCCCCTGCTGGGGCCAAAGGGAAACCGGGAGTTTCTTGTCTATATGACGAGGGGGTTCGCGAGGATGCTGAAAGATGTCGCTTGATCGGCTACTCCAAGTAATCGAGGAAATTGCCGCAGGCAGATACTCCAACGATATCATGGAGTTGACCCATGAGGACCAGCCCGGATGGGTGAGGGCCATCGCCGAGGCCATGGGCCTCATGATGGTGAAGGTGGAGGCCAGAGAGTACCGGTTGGAACTGATCGTAAAGGAGCTGGAGGCACTCAACGAACAGATCCGGGAGAGCACCATCCATGCGGTTTCCACCATGGCCCACGCCCTGGCTGCTCGAGACGCCTATACCAAGGGCCACGCGGAACGGGTCTCCGGTTTCGCCGTGCAGATTGCCCGGAAAATGGGGCTGGATGACGAGGAGGTGGAATATGTTCGATTGGGAGGCATCTTGCACGATATCGGCAAGATCGGGTTTTCGGACCGGCTTTTTAGCCCGCACGAGTCCAAAAACCCCCCGGATGCCGTCAAGGAGATCCTCCTACACCCGTCAACAGGCGTCGAAATCCTTCAGGCCCTCGATTTCCTGGGGCCGGCCCTCCAGTATGTGCACTGTCACCACGAGCGGCCCGACGGCAAAGGGTATCCCCGCCAACTCACAGACAAAGAAATCCCTTTGGGCGCCAAGATACTGGCTGTGGCGGATGCCTTTGACGCCATGACGACGGACAGGCCCTATCAGAAGGGAAAATCCGAGGAGGCTGCCCTCGGCATACTCAAAACCCATGCCGGGACCAAATGGGACAGGGACTGCGTGGCCGCATTTGAGGCGGTCATGCGTCATCTCCCACAAAATTTATGACTGGTTGGGCCGGTATACGATCAGTGCCGATTAGTGGGCCGCTCGCTTGGATGCCTTGAGCGGATTCACCTTTGCTGTTTCCTTTTTGGCGGCTGCCTGGACATGGGTGGCCATGTTGCAGTTACCCAAGCGCCACTTGGCGGCAGGATCAGGGAACACCATACAGTACTTGCCGGTGGGATAGTCGACGACCTTCTGGCAGCCTTCACAGGTCTCAACAATAATATGGCAGGTGCCACCGTTGAAACCACACCCCTTCTTGCTCATAAAGAAACACTCTTGCCCTGGTTTTACGCTTGAACAAACCATGATAACCACATCCTTTCTCTCTAAACTCATCTTTCCCGCACGAGGCGGTCAACGCACAGGCCCGCAGGAGACCTGCAAGCAACGTTCGAATTTTAACCTTTCTTTATGCCTGACGAAATTCTGATTGTCAAGCAAAATAGGAACGGCGTGTATTTTTTCAAGTGGCATTTTTCATGAATGGAGTGCGAGACCCAGTTCCCTGAGCTGTCCCGGGTCCACAGGAGAGGGGGCATCGGTCATCAGACATGCTGCGCTGGTGGTTTTGGGAAAGGCGATGACCTCCCGAATGGATTGGGCCCCAGTCATAAGGGCCACCAGGCGGTCAAAACCGAGGGCCATCCCGCCGTGTGGCGGTGCCCCGTAGCGGAGCGCTTCCAGGAGAAAGCCGAATTTGACCTGGGCCTCTTCCGGGGAAATCCCCAGCGTCTGAAAGACCCTTTCCTGGACCGGTACAGTATGAATTCGAATGCTTCCCCCTCCAATCTCCGATCCGTTCAGGACCAGATCGTAAGCCCTGGCCCTGGCCCGTTCGGGGGTGTCGGCAAGAAGGTCCAGGTCCTCCTCCATGGGGGAGGTGAAGGGGTGGTGGACCGCGGCCAGCCTCCCTGTGCTCTCGTCAAACTCAAATAGAGGAAATTCGGTAATCCATACAAAGGCATAAGCGTCCTGCGGGATCAGATGCCGTTGCCGGGCCACGTGCAGGCGCAGGGCCCCCAGGGCCTGATGGACAATCTTGGTATGATCAGCCACCAGGAGGATTAGGTCTTCCGGCCGGGCGTCCAGGCGCTGGTTGATGGCATGCTGCAGTCCCTCTTCAAAAAATTTGGCCAGAGAGGACTGCCAGCCTTCGGGAGTGACCTTGATCCAGGCGAGCCCTTTGGCCCCGGCGCCTTTGACCACCTCAGCGAGTTCATCCAGTCCCTTTCTCGAATAGGAGGGGCCCCCTTTTTCCACTCGAATCGCCTTGACCGTCCCTTTCGATGCAAGGACGTCCTTGAAGACCCGAAAGTCGGATGCCGCAACCAGGTCGCTTACGTCACATAGTTCCATGCCGAAACGCAGGTCCGGCCGGTCGGTCCCGAACCGCTCCATGGCGTCCTGGTAGGTGAGCCGCTGGATGGGCCTGGGGATTTGATGGTCCAGCACCTTCAGGAACAATTCTCCCATCATCTCTTCAAACACCGCCATGACCTGCTCTTCGGTCACAAAGGCCATCTCCAGGTCCACCTGGGTGAATTCCGGCTGTCGGTCGGCCCTGAGGTCCTCGTCCCGAAAGCAGCGGACGATCTGGTAGTAGCGATCAAACCCGGCCATCATGAGAAGCTGTTTGAAGAGCTGGGGCGATTGGGGGAGGGCATAAAACATTCCCCTGTTGACCCGACTCGGGACCAGATAATCCCTGGCCCCCTCGGGCGTGCTCTTGGTGAGAAACGGTGTTTCGACCTCGAGAAACCCCCGTTGTTCGAGAAAGTGCCGAATGCAGGAGGCGATGGTGTGACGTCGGCGGAAGTTATGAAAGAGCTGAGGCCTTCGCAGTTCCAGGTATCGATACTTCAATCTCAAGGTCTCTGAGGCGTCCACGGCCCCGTCCACCTGAAAGGGAGGGGTCTCCGTCAGATTGAGGATCTTTATCCCGGACACTTTTACCTCGATGGCGCCCGTGGGCATCCGGGTGTTCTCCTGCCCTTCAAGCCTGGGGGCGACCTCACCCCTGAGGGCCACCACCCACTCGTTTCTGAGGACATGGGCCTTTTCATGGGCCTCCCCGTTGACCTGGGGGTCAAAGACCGCCTGGGTTATCCCCTCCCTGTCCCGCAGGTCAATAAAAATCAGATTCCCCAGATCCCGTCGGCTGTTGACCCAGCCCATCAGGACCACTTCCCGGCCGATGTCCTCTTTTCTCAGCGTCCCGCAGTCGTGCGTGCGCACCCAGTTTCCCAATGAATCGATGGCTGTCATTCCTCTTTTTCATCCTTCAAGATCTGTTTCAACATGTTGACGATATCGCTCAGTTCCATATCGATCTGTTCTTTGGTGAGCATGTTTCTAAATGCGGCCCTGCCGGTTTTCAGTTCGTTTTCCCCCATGATCAGGACGTGCCGGGCCCCGAGCCGGTCCGCCTTTTTCATCTGGGATTTGAGTCCGGCGGCCGCGTAATCGATTTCCACCCAGAGGCCTTCCGTTCGAAGGTCCACGGCCCATTTGAAGGCGGCCCTGGCCGCGGTCCCTCCCAAAGCGGCGATGAAGAGATCGGGTCGTCGGTCCTGAAGGGGATGCTCGTCTCCGATCAGGGCCACCACCCGTTCAAGTCCCAGGGCGAAGCCGATGGCCGGATGGTCCGGTCCGCCCAGAAGGCTCACCAGACCGTCGTAGCGGCCCCCGCCCGCCACGGCGTTCTGCGCTCCGAGGTGCTCGGTCTGGATCTCAAAGGTGGTCCGGTTGTAGTAATCAAGGCCTCTCACCAGACGGTTGTTCAGGATAAACGGAATCTCCAGGTCGTTCAGCATTTCCTGAACGGACTGGAAGTGATCCCGGCACGGCTCGCAGAGAAATGCATCGATGGCAGGGGCCTTGGCCACCACCTCCCGGCATGCCTCCACCTTGCAGTCGAATACCCGCAGGGGGTTCACGTCGGCCCGTCGCTGGCAGTCCTCGCACAGACGCACCTTCTTGTCGGCCAGATAATCCCTGAGTTCTTCCCTGAACCGGGGTCTGCAATCGGCGCACCCCAGAGAATTGAGGTTGAGGGTGACATCCTCCAACCCGATCGACCGGAAGAAGAAGACGGCCATGGCGATCACGTCGGCATCGCTCGTGGGTCCCGGATCGCCGAACAGTTCGGCGTTGATCTGATGGAACTGCCTGAAACGCCCTTTCTGGGGGCGCTCATGCCGGAACATCGGGCCGATGCTGTATAATTTCTGGACCGGATAGCTCTGGTAGGACCGGTTCTGAATATAGGCCCTCACCACCGAGGCAGTGGCCTCCGGCCGCAGGGTGAGGTTTCGTCCCTTGCTGTCCGGGAATGTGTACATTTCCTTTGAGACGATATCCGTTTCCTGACCGATGCTGCGGCTGAAGAGGTCGGTATATTCGAGGATAGGGGTCTTGATCTCCTGAAAGCCAAAGACCTCAAATACGCGCCTTGCCTCGGTCTCGATCCAGTGCCAGATCCGCGTCTCTTCAGGGAGGACATCCCTGAACCCTTTGATGCTCGCGATTTCCAATTGACGAATAACCCCTTTCTACTCCACCGTGATTCGTGTGGATCTCTTCTGGCCTGGATGAGTCTCTTTTTTCTCCAGGTCTTCTATCCGTTCGTCGATCAGGCATTTGAGGGCCCTGAGAAATTCGATGCGTGAGCGGTAGAGGTGTTCTTTGAATTTTGATCGGGTGCGGGATGCCTGTTCCAGCCTTGAAAAAAACCGGCCGATCGGGCACATGATCTCTGCACGCTTCTCCTCCTGTTTTGCCTTTGCCATGGTTGCCTCCAATTCAAGGTTTATCACGGTTCAAACTCGACCGACAGATGCGGCCCGTCGAGCCTGGCGGTGACCGACGTGGAGGTGGCCACCTGCCTGGGAAGCAGGACATGCCGTTTGAATCCCCCGATTCGAATGATGAGCTCATCCGAGACCTTATTCAGATCGACGTCTTTTTTCTGAATGAAGGGCAATGGGATGGTTAGCCGGTATTTGCCGTCAACCTTCACCAGGGAATAGGGCTTTCCCTCAAAAAATCGATGTAGGGGATTCCTGTCTCCGTATATCTGTGCGGCCAGGGAAGTGAGTCTCTCCTTGCCCAGTATCTCGCCTTTAAAGAGATTCACGTAAAAGAGGGGGATCGGGCTGAAATAGGTCTCCGCCTGCCGAATGTATTCTCCCTGCCGGCCCCGCCAGTCCTCAAAATAGGCATCTTTCACGCTCTCCGGCAGTATCCGATTCATGATGATGGCATCTGTCGTCATCTTATAGAGTGAAAAATACATGAAGGCCCGTTGCGTTTCCTTGAGCACGATTTTTTCCGGATTGGTGACGAGCCGCACCGTCGTTATCTTGGGATCCACCAGAATGTCGTCCACCCCACGCAGGCGCTCGAATAACAATTCAACGGCATCAAAATAGTCTTCGCCTGGAAGCGGCACATCATACAATCGTTTGGCGATGGGACGGGCATACCGGGCGATGGTCCTCTCCATCTTGAATATCTTTTTAATGTACCACTCCAGGGTGGTGGGAATGCTGATAAACCGGAGCGATTCGCCCGTGGGTGCACAATCCAGGAGGATCACGTCGAACTTCTTTGTCCGGACATACCGGTTGATGTAGAGGAGGAGACTTACCTCCTCCATTCCCGGGAGGATCGCCAGCTCTTCGGCCAGGATCTCGTCCAGACCGGTGGTATTCAGAAGCGTTGAGATATATTTGTGGATATCCCCCCAGTTCCTCTCAATTTCCTCCTGAATGTCCAGCTCCTGGATCCATAGGTGGGTATCCACCTTGATGGGATTTCCCCTGTTTTTGTCAAGGAGGTCTCTGTCCAGGTCGAATATGTCTGCCAGGCTGTGGGCCACGTCCAGGGACATGACGAGGGTCCGATGGCCCGCCTGGGACGCCTTGATGCCGGTGGCCGCGGCCACGCTGGTCTTGCCGACGCCGCCCTTACCTGCGAAGAATATGATTCTCATTTGTTTTCGATCGATAACATGTTACTGTTTCTATCCAAGGTTGAGCATTGGTCCACATTGCATGACCGAAGATATTAACACACCATCGGCAGTTTTCATAGGGGCAACCGTTGATTGCAGCAATTCTCGTTATAGAGCGGGGCTGGAGTCACGATTCTGGATGAGCGGCGTCTTTCCACGAGATTTTCTGGCTGGGAATCGGCTCCCGCAGGGGGATCTTTTCATCACGATGACTGCTGCATTGATTGTCAGAGAGGCAACGACGAGATGGAATTGTTGTTTCTGGGAACCGGAGGGGCGTGGGGCGTTCCTGAATTGAACTGCGACTGCCTGATCTGCCGCGAGATGCGACGGAAAGGGGAGAAGCGGGATCGCACGTCCCTTCTTCTGAGAGATCGGAGCACGCTCCTGGTGGATTGCGGGCCCGACGCCAAATTCCAGCTCTCGAGGCATGCCATCGAGGGTATCGACGGGGTCCTGATCACCCATGAACATACGGATCACTATATCGGCCTGGACGAACTTTTTGCCTACAAGAGGAACCAGCCTCGAGGGTCGGTTAGGCCAATTCCCGTTTATCTGACAGCGACAAGCCACGAGGTCATTCGAAAACGATTTGACTATCTGGAAGCGATGGAGGTGATTCGATTCTGCCTCATCGAGCCGGGGCGGTGGTTCAGTGTCAACGAGTTTGAGGTCCTCCCCTTCGACACCTATCATGGGACGGTTGCCCAGGGGTCGGTTGGCTTTCTGGTGTCCGCGCCAGACCATTTGGGTAAAGAGGTCAGGGTCGTGTACACATCCGACTTCTCAGACATCCCCAACCCCCCACCCGATCTCTTGGAACCGGATTATCTCGTCATCCAGTCGTTCTGGCTCAACGAACCTGTGCACAACCGGCCCCATCACATGAGTTTTCAGAGGGCCGTTTCGTTCATCGAACGCCTGAGGCCCAAAGAGGAGACCTTTCTGGTTCACATCGGAGACGCCGACAGGGTGCCGGGAGACCCGGCCAACACCTACCTCAAGAAATACGAACCCAAGGACTCGATGCGACCTCCTTCCGGGGGCGACCCGTATCCCATTCCACGCAACCAGGCCCAGTGGCAGGAGATCGTTAACCGCATTGTCTCCGACCGGCAGATCCCCTATTCGATCACCGTGGCCTTCGACGATCTTTGCATCCGGGTGTGAGGATCGTTTGAAATGGATAACAACCGGGTTTTCATAACGGATGTGACGCTGAGGGAATTCGGCCAGAATGTCCCGGGGGACTATCTCCATGTCTTCACGCCGGCCGTCCGGGTCAAGGTGGCGTCGGAGTTGATAAGGCTCGGATTTCCAACCATCGAGGTATTTTCCTGTGTTCATCCGAGGATCGCCCCGGCCATGCGTCAAGAGGCCATTCGGAAGATATCGAGCGCCCTCGGAAGAACGGAACCGGCCCACATCATCACCTTGGTCCCCAACCTGGCCGGATACAGGACATTTTGTGCACTCGGACTGGGACCAAGCGGCTTCAGTCATACCCTGGGCGTCTTCTTCTCCGCTGTGGAGGCCCATAATCTGGCCAACCTGGGAAGGACCATCGAGGAGACCGTGGCGGAATACCGAACCATCCTAAAGGATGCCCTTTCACGGCACATCCGGGTCGTAGCCTATGTCTCTGCGGCGTTCGGATATCTGGACCCCAGGACACGGACGGTCGTCCGTCCGGATCTGCGCGACATCAGCCGGTACATGGACCTTCTGTTTGATCTGGGGGCCCAGACCGTAACCCTTTCGGATCTTCAGGGCATTGCGGGAAAGGACACGACTGCGCAGACCATCGAGGCCCTTTTCAATCTGAGGAAAGGAAGAGACCGGGGGCGCATCGGCTATCACCCCCATCACGTGTCCGGCGATCAGGCCGTGGCCAATTCAAGGACTGCCTTTGATCTGGGGATTCGACGCTTTGACGCCTCCCTTGGCGGAACAGGGGGGTGTGTCACCGGGGCACCTGGAAACCAGCCGACCGAGAGGCTCGTTCGTCTTTTTGAAGCATCGGGGATAGAGACCGGGGTCGATGAAGCAGGCGTGGCCTCCCTGGCCGAAAAAGTCCGAAAAGAGCTTTTTGAACGAATTCCTCTCGTTCACCCCTCCCCCGATGAAAAAGGGGGGCGGGGAAGAGGCGGAAGAGAGGTCGGCGGAACAGACAGCGTCCGGTGAGGTTGGCTACTTCTTCTTTGAAATTTCCGGAGGCACCTCGGCCTTTTCCGGCCATCCGTCCGGGATGATCTGGCCTGGTTTTTCGCCCAACTTTTTTTTCATTACGGGAAGGGCGGGCCTCTTGAAATCTTCTCTCGGTGCCTTGGGAATGCGGCCGTTCAGGATCGACTCGGAGCGTAGTCTTCGGCCGGCTGTCCGCTCCATCATCCGTCCGATCTCGAGGATCCGGTCGATGTCGATCCCACCGATATCGATCCCCATCTCGTCCAGCATCACGCACATGTCTTCAAATGTCACCAGGCCCACCACGTTGGGATCCTTGTAATAATAGGAACCGGTGCCCGGGACCGGGACCTTGCCGAGGAAATTGGCCGGCTGTCCGCCCATGCCGCCGATGGTCCCTTCGAAGATGTCCACCCCGGCCTGAAGGGCCGCCAGAACATTGGCCAGGCCCCATCCCCGGGTGACATGGAAATGGGCGATGTGGAGGTCCGTATTGGGTAGTTCGTCCAGGATCATGGAAAAATACCGATACACCTGATTGGGGGGGGCAGAGCCGTCATGGTCTGCATGCTCGATATCATCGGCCCCGATGCTGAGCCATCGCTTGGTGAACTCCAGGGCGTCCTCGAACCGGGTGGGACCCGATATGGGGCTCCCCCAGATGGTGCTGACCGTGCCGCACATCTTGATCCCGGCCGCCTTGCACTTTTTGATGCAGCGCTCGGCCTCCTTCCAGTAATCCGGAAGGGTGGTCCCGCTGTTGGCGAAATGATGCTCCTCGTCTGTCGAGACCATCATCAGGATCCTGTCCGGTCCATACCCCTGTTCCTTGAGCCGAATGGCACGGTCCACGCCCGATTCGCGGATCGTCACGCATGTCCATTCAATATCCTCATGTTTAAGTCCCTTTTTGGCCAGCCGTTGCTTGAAAATGTCGTCGTGGACCCCTTTAAGGACCTCCTCGGCATCCTTGAACTGGGGCATAATCCGGGGATTTCCCAGATTGGTCACCTCCATCCGCTTCACCCCCGCCAAAGCCAGCTCCTGGAGATAATATATCTTGGCCTCGGTGGGAATCCATTCCTCCTCATGCTGAAAACCGTCTCGAATCGTGATATCGCCCAATCGCACCTTCCTGGGCATCCTCGGGTGTACCTTAAACATATCATGTTCGCTCATGGTCTCCTCCTCATTGCTGTGTCATTCCTGATTGCATCGTCCTCTGTAGGCGTCTGGCGATCCTTATTCCCTGATTGACCTGGGCAACAGCATCTGATGGTGGGGGCAGATGCTCTTCGGGTTTTGATAACAGCACCTGGCAAAGGTTACAAAATAATCCCTCAGCGAGGCCATCGGCGTGATCTCGTCTACCAGCCCGGCCTTGGCGCAGTAAATGGGCCGGGACTGGTCGTAATATTGCTGGGCCAGGGCGTTCATTTTATCGATCACCGGGTCCAGGGGCTTGCCGGAATCCTTTTCCTTGACCAGCCGCCTGGCAAAGGCCGCGGCTGCCGCCGTCTCCCCGTGCATGACGTAAATTTCCGTGGTGCCCACGCCCAGCGTAAAGGTATTGTTCCGGGTGGCCTGGGGCCCTCCCATGATATAGTGGGCAGCGGCCGTTCCTTTTCGCAACACAACGCACAGCATGGGAACGTGCGAGCTTTCGATCGAGTAGATCAGAGACTGGCCCAAGCCCAGAAGTTCGGCCTGTTCGGCGATATCGCCCACATCGATGCCGCTCGTATCCTGGAACCAGATGAGCGGCAGCTTGTCCCTGCCGCAGAACATGACCAGTTCGTTCATCTTGATAAGGCCTTCGCGATAGAGTTTGCCCCCTATCCCGAGGTATTTGCCCTCTGCATACCGGGGATACCCCTTGCCCAGGAATCCCTGCCGGTTGGCGATGACGCCCATGGGAAAGCCGTCCACCTTGGCCAGGCCGCAATAGACCTCGGGGCCGTAGTTCGGCCGGTACTCCATATGCTCGCTCCCGTCAAAGAGCCTTGCCAGGACCTGCTCCATGTTGTAGGTCCTCTTTTGATTGTACGGAACCAGGTAGTTGAGATCGTCGGGGGAATACACTGGTGCGGCCGGTTCGGCCACCCGGAAGGTGGACGGGTCATACTGGGGCATGCCGGCCATGCACTTCTTGATGGCGTTGAGCACCCCTTCTTCCGTATTGAATACCTCTCGCATGAAGCCTGTCTTGTCGTAATGAATTCGAACGCCGCCGGGAGGGACCTCTTTGAACTGACGGGTCGCCTCGATGAGGGTCTCGGCTCCCTCCAGGTCAAAGTGCCCCTTGGGGGACATGCCGCTCACGATGCCGCCGCCGCCCACGGCCATGTTGGATTTCTCATGGGCGAAGATAATGGCCGGGCTGATGGCATGATAGCCGCCGCCGGCGGGATTCGTGCCGAACATGCCCACGATCACGGGAATCCCCTTTTCGGCCAGCTCGGAATGTCTGAAAAATGTCCTTCCCCCGGAACGCCTTCCGGCATAGACCTTTTCCTGTTCAGTGAGTTTGACACCGCTACAATTCAGGACCCAAACCAGGGGGATGTTCATCTGCTCGGCCATGTCCTGGGCACGGAAGACGTGCTCACGCTGCCCCGGGATCCAGGCGCCAGCCAGGACCTTGTTGTCCGAGGCGATAATCACGGCATATCGACCTGATATTTTGCCCAGCCCGGTCCACACGCCCGTGCTCCCCTCCTGGTTGAATTCGGGGTCATACAGGCTGTTCAACGGAAGGAATGTCCCTGAATCCACCAGAAGGTCGATCCGTTCCCAGGCTGCCTTTTCACCTCTCTTATGAACCTGTTCGATCGGAATCCCCGCCGCCCTTCTCTTTTCCACGGCCTCGGTGATCTCTTTGTCCACCCTGAGTATCTCCTGGGCATTTTCCCGGTTCTGTTCCCGGTCTTTCTGGTTAAGTTCCTTTCCGATGGGCGTCATCTTTTCAAAATACTGTTTCATCTCAGTTGGCCTCCCTGTAGTCTGCTATGGTTTGCCCAAGCGTGGCGATCAGCCCCGCGCGGAATCGGGGATCCCGGTACAACCTCGCATCTGCCTCCATCTCCCTTTCCACAAAGCGATGCTCATCGAATCGAGCGGGATCCACATCTCTCAGCAGTGCCGTCAATGCCTCGATCGACTGGGGGGCCAGGGGTCTTCCCAGCCGCTTGATCTCCTCCCCGGTCTCTCTGAGCGATTTCCCCCAGAGACGGGCATAGGTCTGAGGGTCTTTTCTCGCAGCCACCTCTCGATCCACATCCTCTTGTTTGGCAAGGGCCAGTCTTTCATTCTCGGTCACCTTGGGAATTTCTCTTTCCTGACAAGTGGCCAGAATCAGGGTCTTTGGCAGCAGGAGCATGCCGGTGTCATCATTATGTCTCTCCAGGGCCGCCAGGTAGTTGGCCTTGTCCGCTTCGGGATCAGAGGTCTTTTCCCGTTTGGGAAATGAAAAGGGAACGGCTACCACCTCATTATAGATTCCGATCCCCTTCAACCGCTCGGCCCCCACCTCCTGCGAGGTCATGGCCATGACCTTTGCATTGGCCGGGCCTGCTTTGATCAGTGCCCTGGCAATTCCTCCCCACCCTGGAATGAGGCCGATCATGGCCTCGCTGAAGCACATGCCGCTCCTGGAATCGCCCACCAGGACATCCGCCATGAGGGGAATCTCCGCAGAGCCGCCGAACCGGGTGCCCCCGCCGCATACGGCCACCACCCTCATGTGCTGAGCGATCCTTCGAATCGACCCATGAAGGCTGATTCCCTTTTTCAATCGGTTGTCGGCCCAATCGTATAGCCGGTCGATCTCCTCTGCGGATGCCCCGGCAGCCGTCTTTTCTGCCCTGATTTTGAGTGTGCTGTCGAGCCTGTCGAGGCTCTCCTTGAGGTCACCCCCCGCATGGACAGGGTCATTGGCGCCGTACAGGATCAGAAACCTGAGGCTAGTTCTTTGCTCATAGACCTTCTCCAGTCCTTCCAGATAGGCATCTAGACCCGGATTCCCCACCTGGTGGACCGGCGGATTGCAGTAGCAGAGAATGGCCCCCACCACATCCTGGTAGGATACCCGATCAATGACAAGATATGCCTTTCCTTCCGACCATTCATAGATCGGCCCGAGATTTTGATATGCCGTTATTTTGTCAGACCGAACCAATCTTATGGGTCCGTTCATCGCCAGTCTCCTTGTCTCTTGAAATTAAAAACCATTCAACCTTACATATAATAAACGCACATGCGAATCAAGCAATTCCGAAAGCCCGGCCCGTCTAAGATTGCCGGGCTTTTATAATTGACAAAAACCCAAGGGGCGCCTATAACCTGACAGGCTTGGCCCTTGACCGGTGGGGAAATTTTGTGCGGAGCGGAAATGATCGATCCGTATCCCTTGAACGACCAACTTCTCAATTTTTTGCCGAGGGAGTGATTATATGGACTTCAGCCTTTCGATGGAACAGGAGATCCTGCGCAATTCGGTCCGCGACTTTGCAGAGAAAGAGATCAAGCCGGTCGCCAGGGAACTGGATGACAAAGAGGAGTTCTCTTATGAAACCATGCGAAAGATGGCTGACCTGGGTCTGTTCGGGATGTTTGTTTCGGAGAAATATGGCGGCCAGGGCATGGATTACGTCTCTTACATCATCGCCACCGAAGAGATTGCGAGGGTGGACGGCTCGCACGCCGCTACCGTGGCGGCCGGCAACTCTCTGGGGATAGGGCCCCTTTACTATTTTGGAAACGAGGAACAGAAGGCAAAATACCTCCCCAGGCTCTGCAGCGGGGAGGCCCTGTGGGGGTTCGGCCTCACCGAACCGAATGCAGGGTCGGATGCCGGTAATTCAAAGACCACCGGGGTGCTCCAGGGGAATGACTGGGTGGTCAACGGCAGCAAGATTTTTATCACCAACGCCTCCACCCGTATCACATCCGGTGTGACGGCCCTCTGTCGCACCGGCACCCGTGACGATGGACGGCCCGAACTCTCGTGCATCCTTATCGAATCGGGCACTCCGGGATTCGAGGCCAGAGAGATGCACGGCAAATTGATGTGGCGGGCCTCCAATACCAGCGAACTCTATTTTGACAACTGTCGTCTGCCTCAAGAGAATCTGTTGGGGCCGAGAGGCCATGGATTTCACCAGATGATGCAGACGCTTGACGGGGGCCGCCTCTCCATTGGGGCTATGGGACTGGGCGGGGCCCAGGGGTGTTTTGACCTGGCCATTAAATACAGTCGTGAGAGGGAACAGTTCGGCAAACCCATCGCCCACTTCCAGGTCAATGCATTCAAACTGGCCGATATGGCCATGGAAATCGAATGTGCACGGCTTCTCCTGTATAAGGCCTGCTGGCTCAGAGACAATAACAAGCCTTTTTCCAAAGAAGCGGCCATGGCCAAGCTACACTGTTCCGAGGTTATGTATCGATGCGCCAACCACGCGGTCCAACTCCACGGCGGCTATGGGTTGATGAAGGAATATGACGTGGAACGGTTCTACAGAGACCAGAAGCTGTTGGAGATCGGGGAAGGAACCTCTGAGGTGCAACGGATTGTCATCTCAAGGCTTATTGGCGCCCTGTAACTCCTGCCTGCGTGGGATCCAGGTACCTGTCTGTCGGCATGATTCCGGATGTGATGGGATGACGGCATCCCAGCACAGGCGGGTGTGCTCCGTCATTGTCGATCCAGCTTCCGATCCCCCCTTGACACAGGATCTTTACGTCGTTCCGACCCGCATTCAGCATCGAGCGTCCATCATCCAGTATCCATCGCCCGGCCTTCAGCATCTGGCTTTTCATGATAGATTTCATCTTAGGTAAAGAAATCGCCGGCTATGTCCGGCGTCATCGGGGGATGGTCATCTGCTCGCTGGTGCTGATGGCCATATCCTCCCTGTTCGTGGTGGTTCCCGCCTACCTCCTTCAACCCTTCGTCGACGAAGGCATGAAGACCGGATCCACCCCTGTTGCCTGGAAGATCCCCTGGATCCAGTTTGATGCCGGTTCATGGTTTTCCTGGAAGCGCACCGAGTTGACCATTGTGGAGGGGATTTCCCCCAATCGCCTCCTGGCGCTCCTGACGCTCATCGCCTTTGTGGCGGTATTCATTCGTTCCCTCACCAGCTATTTCAGCGGGCTTTCGGCAGCGGCGTTTTCCAACCGGGCCGTGAAGTCCCTTCGAATCGACCTCTTCACCCAATTCATCTCCCTCTCATTGGGCTTTTACCATAAGAGAAAATCGGGGGAACTCATTGCCAGGTCCACGGCCGACCTCGCCGTGTTGCAGGGCCTGATCGCCGAGGTGCTCTTGGGACTAATCGAGTATCCGCTCGAGGCACTGGTCTTCCTGATCTATCTCTTTGTCATGAACCTCAAACTGACCCTGTTGGTCTTCGTTGTGGTGCCGCTGATTGCGCTCCTGGTGAGGGTCTTCGGCAGAAAGGTCAAAAAGCATTCCTTCAGGGTTCAGGAGGCTACTGCGGAGGTTACCTCCGCCTACCATGAGACCCTTCTGTGTCTGAAACTGGTGCATGGGTTTTTCACGGGTAGAAGGGAGATTCGGCGATTCAGCGACCTGGCGGAAAGCCTGTACCGACGGATTATGCACTGGAACCGATGGCAGTTAGGTCTCGGACCGATGATGGACGCTGTGGTCTTTCTGGTCATGCCCGGGATATTGATTGTTGGGAAGATCTATTTTCACCACAGCCTCGGGGAGCTCATGGCAATGGCCTATGCGTTTTCACGGGTCTACAGACCCATTAAGAGGCTGGCCCTGGTCAACAATCAGATCAAGACCCTTCAAGGCGCCACCCAGCGGGTGTTCGGCATCATGGAAACCGTCCCGGATATCCGGGATGCCCCAAATGCAAGAACACTCCCGCGCCACAGCGAAACGGTCGCCTTTGACAACGTCAGCTTTGCCTATTCACCCGGAGACTGGGTGCTCAGAAATGTCTCCTTCTGCCTCAAACGGGGCGAGATGGTGGCCTTTGTGGGGTCTACCGGGGCTGGGAAGAGCACCCTCCTCGCCCTGATCCCCCGCTTTTATGACGTCACGGAAGGGAAAATTTCCATCGATGGTATCGATATTCGAGACGTGACGCTGAAGTCTCTTCGCAGGCAGATGGGAATTGTCAATCAGGAAACCCTCCTCTTTAATGAGACAATCCAGTATAATATCGGCTATGGCAATCCGAAGATGGACATGGGGGCCCTTGTCTCGGCGGCAAAGGCTGCCCACGCCCACGACTTCGTCATGGCCCAGCCCAATGGATACCAGACCGTGGTGGGAGACCAGGGGAGCCTTCTTTCGGGCGGACAGAGACAGCGGATCGCCATTGCGAGGGCCATCCTGGTCAACCCGGCCCTCTTGATGCTGGACGAAGCGGCCTCAGCCCTCGACGCCGAGAGCGAGAAACGCGTTCAGGAGGCGATCGAGGGGCTCAAGGGGACCCGGACCATTGTGGTTGTGGCCCATCGTCTGAGCACCATCATGCGGGCGGACCGGATTTTCGTTTTAGAGGCTGGCAGCATCGTAGAATCGGGGACGCTCTCCGAACTGCTGGGCATGAACGGACGATTCAGGCAGCTTTATGATATGCAGTTTGGCGGAGAGGGCGCGGGACAGGCGATTTAGCGCACCAAGCAGCGGTGGAGGGGACGATGAGCCAAGGGGGCACGCCATGACGTTGAACAAAGATGGTATTGTCAAGAGCGTCGTAGAGCATGTGCGCTTAAAGCCGCGGCGCAGAGGTCCTCAACTTTTTCTCTTTCCGGAACTCGATTGTACGTTCCTCAGTCGAAAGCGTGCCGGTGAGATCGTCGACACCCTCTTTGAAAAGATCAAGGGCGCCCTCTCCCGAGGTGAAGATGTGCGCATCAGTCGGTTCGGCAGGTTCGAGGTCAAATTCAGATGGGCCAGGAGGGGGAGAAATCCTCAGACAGGGGAGGCCATTGTCCTCAGGTCCAACCGAACCGTTCGTTTCAAGGCCTCCTCAGAACTCAAGAAAAAGATCAATGCGTCTCGCCTGAACAGCCCTGGGAAGTGATGCCTTTCGGAAGTCGCTGAGGCAGGATGGAGGCTTCCTTATTGAAGCGGTTGGCCCGGGTTCAATATGCAGAGGGCTGCTTGACGGGCGAATTTTCGAGTGTTATTATTGAGAACTGTTACTATTTTGAAAATGGGCTCACCCGAAGGATTGGAATTTTCATGCCATGATGCCCCTGCATCGTCATATTCTCATAGGCGCCCTGAAGCTATTTGATCTCTTGCTCATGGCCCTCTCCTATCTGGTCGCGACATGGATATCGGCCAGCTATCAGTTCCCACCTTCCCTTGATCAAGTCCTTTCCTTTCCTATTGCCGTAAAGGAGATCATCTATTTTTTATCCCTCCTGTTGGCATGGCATATCGGGTTTGTTCTCTTAGGACTTTACCGATCTCGGCGTATTTCCATTCGAAGGCAAGAGGCCATTGACATCCTAAAAGCTGTTTCCGTTGGGACATTCATCCTGTTTATCTTAGGCAAATGTTCCGGGATCGGAATGGTCGGGACGCTGTTCCTGGGAGTCTTCTGGGTGACCTCAGCCACCATGGGCATCCTGGGCAGGCTCTTGCTGAGATGGGGGCTTGGGTGGGTCAGGATAAGGGGAAGGAATCTCAGATTTGTCCTGATTATCGGGACGGACGACAGGGCCATCAGCCTGGCCCGTCTCATAGAAAGCCATGGGAGACTGGGATACTGCCTGACCGGTTTTGTGAGAAGAAACGGGGAAGGAATTCGGAAGGCTCATGAGACAGGGTATCCAGTGGTGAGCGATTTTAAAGGATTTCCCAATTTCATCAGAGATCGGGTAGTGGATGAGGTGTGGATCGGCCACGCAAGGGATATCGTTGAAGAGGAGCTGTCACAGATCGTTACCTTTTGCCGAAAATGCGGAATTATTATACGGTACTTCGCCGGCCCCTTGGGATCACTGGAAATCCTTTCAAGGGGTATGACCTATGAAGACGAGTCCGTCTTCACCCTTCATCCCGGCCCTGTTGACGCCAAATTTTTCATAGAGAAACGATGGCTGGACATCCTGGGCTCCATGGCCTTACTGGTTTTCCTGTCGCCCTTATTCCTTGTGGCCGCGGTTATGATCAAAATCACATCACCAGGACCCATATTTTTCGTTCAGGAGAGAATCGGACTCAACAGACGCAAGTTCCGGCTATATAAGTTCAGGACCATGCACGAGGGGGCCGAGGGGAGACTCTCTGAGTTGGAGCACCTGAACGAGGTCAGCGGCCCGGTATTCAAAATGACCAACGATCCAAGGCTTACCTCTGTTGGAAAACTTTTGAGGAAATTGAGTATCGACGAACTTCCTCAGCTCCTCAATGTCCTGAAAGGAGACATGAGCCTGGTGGGCCCAAGGCCACTGCCGATCCGGGATTATAATGGATTTGATGAAGATTGGTATCGTCGTCGCCTCTGCGTGCTTCCGGGAATGACCGGTCTGTGGCAGGTCACTGGGCGAAACGCCATTCCATTTGACGAGTGGATGGGGCTGGATTTGACCTATATTGATCAGTGGTCCTTGCGACTTGATTTTCAAATCCTGCTGAGGACGATCCCAGCGGTCTTAAAGGGGTCTGGAGCATAACCGGTGCCAACCATTCCTTTGCCACAACACCCACACCTGCCGTCAGAAAACCCGCGGCCACCTCGATGCCATGACCATTATTGAGATGCTGGTGAAAGCCCGATGGCTTTTTCCTGACAAGCCCGCCATCATTTCTGGAGGGGCCACCCTTTCGTGGGACGAGGTATATGTGCAGTCGATGGCCCTGGCAAACTATCTTCATGGAACAGGTCTCAAAAAGGGCGAGCGTGTGGGTTTATTGCTGAAGAAAACCCCGGAGGCTGTCATTTCTTTTCTCGGTGCTGCAGGTGCAGCGGGGGTCGCCTTCCCCGTTGACTATTCCCAAACGAGCGCTCATATCCAATATGTGATGAATCTCACCCAACCGGCGGCCCTTATCGCAGCGTCGGATTTTGAACCGCTCCTCTCAACGCTTGACATCCGGTGTCCGAAGGAACGGATCATCATTGCAGGGAAATCGTCGACTCGCCAACACAGCCAATGGAAGACGGTGGTGTCGGAAAATTATCCCGACAAGCCCAGTGTGAAGGTTCAAGAGGATGATCTCGTATATTTGAATTTCACCTCAGGAACGACCGGCATTCCCAAGGCGGCTGTGGCCACCCATGCCAATATTTATTGGAATACCCTCGCCTCGATAGAAGCCTTGACCCTCACCCCTGATGATATCCATCTTTGCCTTTTTCCCGTGTTCGGACATCCACACGAGCTTTTTGCAAGGCCGCTCTTTCTGGGAGGGACCATGGTCCTGATAGACAACATCTCGCCCAAAAATATCGCCAAGGCCATTTCGAATCATCGAGTGACCTGTATGATGGGAGTTGCATCCATCTACCAGAGCCTCATTCGGTTTTATGACTCCCATCCCTTTGACGTGAGTTCCCTGAGGGTCCCGGAAAGCGGGGGGATGCACATTCATGCGTCGTTGGCCTGTCAATTCAGAGAGCGGCTCGGGATCTCGATGATCCCGGTGTGGGGAAGCACTGAAACCATGGGGATCGCTTTCGCCAATCGGGTTGACCTGACCCAGCGGTTAGGGGCAATCGGAAAACCCTGCCCCTACTACGAGGCGAAAATCGTGGGGAAGGACGGGGAGGAGGCGGCAGAAAACGAGATCGGCGAACTGGCGGTCAAGGGGCCTGCGGTCTCTGAGGGATATCTTGAAAATCCGGAAGAAACAGCGAAGTGCATGAAAGATGGATGGTTCTTTACCGATGACCTGGCAAGGAGGGACGGGGACGGCTATTTCTATTTTGTCGGCAGGAAAAGCGGCATGATAAAGGTGGCAGGGATGAAGGTCTATCCCCTGGAGATCGAGGATGTGCTCAGTTCGCATCCAAAAATAGCTGAAGCGGCCGTAACCAGGGTTCATGATCGTTCACATGGGGAAATGCCCAAGGCCGTTATCGTGTTAGAGGCGGGAGAACAGGTAGACAGGATGGATATACGCCGGTATTGTGAGGCGCGCATGGCCAAATACAAGGTGCCGCGCGTCATAGAGTTTCGGACAGAATTGCCGAAAAGTTCAGGAGGAAAGGTGCTGTATCGGTTGTTATGACCGTAGAGTCAGGGCTCGTACCATGGAATCAAGAGCGGTCATCCTATATGCTGACAGGTTGCCGATGACGGGGATTGTGAACCCCAGGCCCCACCAGCTCTATCGAAATCCCCGCATGGCGGTGGAAACCCGTCCCATGAGAGAACTGGCCCCGAATGAGATTCGGGTAGACATGATCTACGCTGGAATCTGCGGAACCGACGTCCATTTACTCGAGACCCATCCTGAAACCGGATACGTTCGCTGTTCGGCGCCGGCTGAGATCCCGGAAACCGGGAGGGTCTTGGGGCATGAGGGTGTCGGCAGGGTGGTTGCCGTGGGCAGCCAGGTGCATCACGTGAGCCCCGACGCATGGGTGGCATTTGAATCCATCATCGTATGTCATCACTGTGACGCATGCCGAAACGGGAGGTTCAATCAGTGCCAACATGCCCGCCTGCTGGGACTTGAGCAGGACGGCCTTTTTGGTACAACCGTCCATGTTCCCGCTCTATTGGCCCACGATGTTACCCAATATGTCCACACGGGGCAGGATCTTCAAGGGATGGCCTGCCTCGAACCCGCGGGCGTGGCACTTGTTGCGTGTCAAAATGGCAGGATCTCTCCGGGAGATGTGGTGGTCGTCTTCGGTGCAGGGCCGATAGGGCTGTTCTCTGCCATCATGGCCAGGAACATTTTTGGGGCCTCACAGGTCTATGTGGTGGAGCCGATGCCCTTCAGAAGGAATTTCGCCGCCCAGTGGTGCGATCATCCCTTTGATGTGGAGGATTTCTTTGATCACCCTTCAGTATTCGCGGACGTCGTGATCGAGGCGTCGGGTTGTTTGGAGAACGTCAGCAGGATATTTCGTCGTGTGAACGGCAACGGCCGAATTATCCTTCTGGCAAGGAGCGGAGGGGCACTTGAAATTCACGATGTGGATCACATGATCACCAATGCGGTTACCGTCACAGGCTCACGGGGACACCTCGGCGGGGCGTTGGGAACGATCCTGCGTCTTAGCCGATCAGGAAGACTGTCCTTGCATGAACTGGTTACAGAGGTCGTCTCGGGTCCGGAAGGCCTTGTGGACATGCTTGCTTCACCGAAGCGTATTCTGGAGGAAAACTGCAAGGTGCTTGTGAGGCTTTAGCCTCATCCCGACCGCCACACGAAACCTAAAGGCTCACACCTATGGAAGAGAAAAAAGAAAGGTTGAAAGAACTCAGGGCCCAGATGACCCGGGTCAATGAAAAAATTATGCACAATCTGAATGAGTTCTTCCAAATATCCAATAAAATCGGTCAGGTAAAGGATCAAATGGGTCTGCCCCATTTCGACCCGGTGAGAGAATCCGACATGCTCACGGAAATCCGTGAGAAAAACCAGGGGCCTATGCCCTATGATCTGATGAAAAGGATCTTCAAAGATCTCTTCAGGGCCTCGGTCGAAGAAATGGGGGAGGGAAGGCGGAGAAGGCTGGAAGTGGACCGATTGCCTGACGGGGAAGATCGGGTGATTCGCGTCCATGACATCGACATCGGGGGGGAAAGGCCGGTGCTGATGGCCGGTCCGTGCGCGGTTGAAAGTTATGAGCAGCTTCATGCAACGGCAGAGAGGCTCCACCGGCTCGGGATTCGCATATTGAGGGGAGGCGCGTTCAAGCCGCGAACCTCCCCATACAGTTTTCAGGGACTCGAGGAGGAGGGGCTGAAGATTCTGAGGTGTGTCGCGGATGAACTCCACATGGCGGTCATATCAGAGGTTCTCGATACGAGAAGCGTTTCTCTGGTTGGGAAATATGCCGACATTTTGCAGGTCGGCACTCGAAATATGTTCAACTATGCCCTGCTGAAGGAGCTTGGAAAGGTTCATAAGCCGGTGATGATCAAAAGGGGCATGATGGCCACCATCGATGAGTTTATTCTCGCGGCGGAATATGTTTATGTGGGGGGCAACCATGAGATCCTCCTATGCGAGCGGGGCATCAGGACCTATGAAACCCAGACCCGCAACACCCTTGACATATCCTCCATCCCCATTCTGGCCAAGGAAACGGCGCTTCCCGTCATCGTCGACATCAGCCATTCCCTCGGGAGGAAAGACATTGTCAAACCCATGGCCCGGGCCGCGCTATCGGCCGGGGCCCACGGCATCATGTTTGAATCCCACCATGATCCAAAAATCGCCCTTTCAGACGCGGAACAACAATTGGACCCACTGGAGACGGAAGATCTGGTCGATTATCTGAAGACATTCTTTGAATTATCGTAGCCCTGCGAACCGAACGCCTCATGTTGCGGCAATCATCGTGAGACCGAGCATGGAAGCTCCCATCCATCAAAAGGAAATGATCATCCATCGCGTGGACGTCAAAACCGCTACAGCCGCCTACCCCATCATCATAGGCGAACACCTATTGAATGCATGCCGGGGGGTGTTGAAGAAATATCCCAACGTTTTTCTGTTGACGAACAGGACGATCTTCGATCTCTACAGCGAGCGTTTCGTGCCTGAACTGACAGACGGGGCGCCCTCGTTCTTTTGCATGACCATCCCAGACGGAGAGAGATACAAGAATATCGAGACGCTAAATGATATCTACGAGACGCTTTCATTGAAGGGGCTGAGTCGGGATGGATGCGTCGCCGCCTTTGGCGGTGGCGTCATCGGAGACCTGGCCGGTTTTGCGGCCGCCACCTACATGAGGGGGATTGATTATGTCCAGATCCCGACCACCCTTCTGGCCATGGTGGACAGCAGCATTGGCGGAAAGACCGGCATCAATCTCAGCAAGGGAAAGAATATGGTTGGGGCGTTCCATCATCCCAGGGCTGTATTCTGTGACCTTCAGTTCCTGGATTCGCTGCCGAGGAGACAATACAATGCGGGTATGATGGAAGTCATTAAATATGGGCTCATACAGGATGAGGCCTTTTACCGATTCATTCTCGCCAAGAGAGAGCACATAGCGGATCGAGACAGGGATATCGTTTCCCATCTGATTGATCGATGCTGCCAATTGAAGGCAGCCATCGTGGGTCAGGATGAGAAGGACAAGGGGATTCGCGCCATTCTAAATTTTGGTCATACCCTGGGACACGCGCTGGAGAGTTACACCGGTTATGGCAGGTACCTGCACGGGGAGGCGCTGGCCCTGGGCTGTCTGGTTATGGTTCGCTACCTTGAAGGGAAAGGGATTCTGGGCAAACACACATCGGACGAATTGGAGGACCTCCTGGAATTCTTCAGTCTGCCGACGTCCTTGCCCCCAGATTTCGAGATCGGCGCCATATGGTTACACATCGCACATGATAAAAAGGTAGCATATAACGAACCCCGGTGGGTGACCCTGAAAAGAGTGGGGGCCGCCGTGTGGGGGCAGTCCGTTGATCTCCAATCAATAGAACAGGGTTTGCGGGGGCTTCGAAGACAATGAACAACGTGTCCATACTGGTCATAAACGGTCCCAATCTGAATATGCTGGGCGCAAGAGAACCGGGGCATTACGGTGACATGACCCTGGAGCACATATGCCGAAAAATGAAGGCCCATGCAGCGGAAAAAGGGATTGAGGTCGAGTTCTTTCAGAGCAATATCGAAGGGGAGCTCATCAACCGGATCCAGGAGGCCCAAGGGCGCTTTTCCGGAATCATCCTGAACGCCGGCGCCTATTCCCATACCAGCATCGCGATACAGGACGCCATTTCAAGCATTTCGGTCCCTGTGGTCGAGGTTCATATCTCAAACATATACCGCCGCGAAACATTTCGCCACCATTCCTATCTCGCCCCCGTATGCGCGGGATCAATCTCCGGATTTGGCTACCTGAGCTATATCCTCGCCCTTGAGTATTTTTCTCTGTCGTGTTAGGCGGATAGCCCTTTGGACCGGGGCAACGGAACGGGTCCTTGTGTCGTCAATCCCTGAATTGGCCTAATGAAGGGCCATGAAGTCAACAACACGGCGTCTCCATTACCCTCGTCGCGCCGTCGACGACTGGCCCGGGAGGTGTCTCCATGGGGAATCGAAGGGTTCGTTTTGCTTGATTCTCCAAAAGGTTTTTTGATACGGTGAGTTTCCCATCCGAGCTTTCATATGATGAGGAGGTCTGCAGATGAGATGGCTAAGGGTTGCTTCTGGGTTGATTGCCGTTTTGCTCGGTCTTTCGGGGACAAGCCAGGCCTTGTCCGACAAGCCGAAGGTCAGCATCAAGACAACCAAGGGGACCATCGTCCTGGAACTGTGTCCGGAAAAGGCGCCCAAGACGGTGGATAATTTTCTGAGGTATGCACGGTGGGGGCATTACGATGGAACTATCTTTCATCGGGTAATCCCTGACTTTATGATCCAGGGGGGCGGATTTACGCCCGACATGAAGGAGAAGCCCACCGAGATGCCGATTGAAAACGAGGCCGACAACGGGCTCAAGAACGATCGAGGCACCGTGGCCATGGCACGGACCCAGGACCCTCACAGTGCGAGCGCCCAGTTTTTTATCAATACCAAGAACAATGCCTTTTTGAACCACATGAGCAAGACCCCTGAGGGATGGGGATATGCGGTTTTCGGCAAGGTTGTTGAAGGGATGGACGTGGTGGATGCCATCTCCAAGGTGGAGACGCGCACGCGGGGGTCCATGGAAAATGTGCCGATCGAGCCGGTGGTGATCACCCAGGTGACGGTCAAGGAGTAACGGAAGGTCTATGAATCGTGTGGGATAAGCACGCGGAAATCGTATGGAACCGGCGGGTCGCTGACGGCATCTATCTCATGGCTCTTCGATCCCCCGAGATCGCGGCAACGGCCCGACCCGGGCAGTTTGTCATGATCCGGGTAGGGGAAGGGCTGGAACCGCTACTGAGAAGGCCTTTCTCCATCTGCAAGGCTGCCGAAGACCGCATTCTTGTTCTCTACCGGGTAGTGGGCCGGGGGACGCGAATCCTGTCGGATACGCGGGAAGGGGGATCCCTGTCTGTGCTGGGGCCTCTGGGCCGGGGTTTTGAACCTCCCCGGGAGGACCACCGGGCCATTTTGACCGCCGGGGGCATGGGGATTGCGCCGCTTCTCTTTTTGGCCCGGTCCCTGCCGCCGGAAAGGATGGTTTTTCTGGCCGGGTTCGGTTCTGCAAATGAGGTCATCCGGGCGGATCAGATTGGTCTTTTAGATATGCCGATTTGCGTGGCCACGGACGATGGCTCGGCAGGGCATTATGGCCTGGTCACCGACCTGTTGGAGGATGCGCTGAACGATCGGGATGGCCGGAGAACCACTGTTTTTGCCTGCGGCCCGCTCCCCATGCTCACGGCAGTGGTGGCTGTCACCCGTGCGCGAGGCATCCCGTGCCAGGTCTCGCTGGAGGCGGGCATGGCCTGCGGACTGGGTGCATGTCAGGGGTGTGCGCTAAAAGCAGCGCGTGGACAGGGTCGCGCCTACTGGCATGTGTGTCAGGACGGACCGGTCTTTGATGCCATGAGTCTGGACTGGGAGTCGATATAATGGATGCCATGTCGAAGCAACCGGATCTGAGGGTCAGCGTCGGCCCCCTGAATCTGAAAAATCCTGTGTTAACCGCATCTGGGACCTTCGGGTATGGCCGGGAGTTTTCCTCCCTGATGGACCTGAATCGCCTGGGCGGAATCGTGGTCAAGGGGGTTTCCCTCCATCCGCGGGAGGGGAATCCGCCTCCCCGTATCGTGGAAACGCCGTGCGGCATGCTGAATGCCATCGGCCTGGCCAATGTGGGCCTGGACGCCTTCCTGAATGACAAACTGCCCTGGCTCAAGAAACTGAATGCAGCCGTCATTGCCAATATCTATGGGCATTCCGTGGAGGAGTACGGGGCCGTGGCGGCCGGTCTTCGAGGGGCGGAAGGCATATCGGCCATCGAGGTCAACATCTCCTGTCCCAACGTCAAAGAGGGGGGCATGGCCTTTGGCACGGACCCGGACGTGTCGGCCAGGGTGACCCGGCGCGTGGTCAACGAGGCGGACAAACCGGTTATCGTGAAGCTCTCCCCCAATGTGACCGACATCCGAGAGATCGCGCGGTCCGTAGAAGAGGCAGGGGCGTGCGCCCTGACCCTGATCAACACCCTGACCGGCATGGCCATCGACATTGAACGGCGCGTCCCCGTCCTTGCCAACGTGTCGGGGGGCCTTTCCGGACCGGCCATTCGACCCATCGCCGTTTACATGGTCCGTCAGGTGGTCAA
>Ga0172370_10002624_pt1 | contig 25725 bp, 21 predicted proteins | sample LakKiv5m_FD_114538 | JGI IMG/M metagenome (GOLD analysis project Ga0172370, IMG submission 114538) | Freshwater microbial communities from Kabuno Bay, South-Kivu, Congo - kab_022012_11.5m | ecosystem: Environmental > Aquatic > Freshwater > Lake | place: Democratic Republic of the Congo...
CGCCTGAATAATTTTTTAGTTGCTTACACTCCGCCGTATGAAGTTCATTCTTATTTTCCTTCCATCGGAGAAATTTCAGTAACCGTTGGCTTCATAGCTTTCGAAATTCTATTGTTCAGAATTGCTGTAATGATTTTCCCGATTGTAAGTGTACCTAACACATCAGCACAAAGAACAAAATATTCTATACGCGGAGGTGCACAATGAAAACGAAAATATTAATTTTATTTTTTTTCTGTGCGTTCATAATCAATGCACAAACTCAAAAAAAAGCTCACCAAAATCTAAATGGAATAACTTGCAAAACTTGTCATTCATGTGATATTCCGACAAAAGAAAATCCTTGCGTGATACCTTGTCCACGCGAGAAAATGGTTTCTATTGATCAATCGCCTGAAGAAGGTCCCTCAGTTTTAATAATAGATAAATTTAAAAAGCAGACGAATATTTATGCACCAGTAATATTTTCTCATCGTCTTCATGCAGAAATGAGCGGAATGTCCGGCGGTTGTAAAATGTGTCATCATTATAATCCGCCAGGACAAGTGATTGGATGTTCTGATTGTCATGAACTTATTCGTAAACGTACAGATGTTAGCAAACCGGATTTGAAAGGTGCTTATCATCGTCAATGTATGGAATGCCATCGTACATGGAGCGGAAAAGTTGATTGTGAATCATGTCATGCAGTAAACGGTAAAAAACAAGAAGTTGATTCGAAAACGTTACTTGCTAAAAGTGAAAAACGAATTCATCCAAAAATAATAACTCCGACTATCTTAAAATTTAATACTCCTAAAGCAACCGGTAAGATTGTTACGTTTTATCATTCTCAGCATGTTGATTTGTTCGGGTTAGAATGTCAGAGCTGTCATACTAATGAAAGTTGTGTTAAGTGCCATGCAAAAGATAAAACTGCTTTACTAAAAGCCAAAACAACTGAACAAAAACATTCTGTTTGTTCAAGCTGCCATAACACAAAACAAAACTGTAGTGATTGTCATTCCAATTCGGTTCAAGAAGAATTTAATCATGCAGCAAAAACCGGATTTGATATTTCCAAGTTTCATAATAAGATTTCTTGCAAAAATTGCCACACTGAAAAAGGAAAATTCACCGGGTTGAATTCAGAATGTATCATTTGTCACGGTAAATGGACTCAAGAAAATTTCCAGCACAAAGTTACAGGTGTTGTTCTTGATGAAACACACTTAACATTAGAATGCAAAGATTGTCATCAAGAAAAGAATTATTCTAAACCTATTTGTACAAATTGCCATGAAGATAAATCATTCCCGAAAAATGTTCCGGGCAAATTAATTAAGAAGAACGGATGATACTTGTTAGAAAAATATTTGGGAAGATTAGCTTAAAACTTATCGGAGTTGTTAGCGCGACTGCAATAATAATTATTGGTGTTTATTCATATTTCAATGTTACATCACAAAGTGATGTTTTATTGGCGGAGGTAGAACGTCATGCAAATCAATTAAGTGAATCCGTAAAAAATTCTACGCGCTATGTGATGTTGTTGAATCAACGCGATCATATTCAAGAGATGATCAATAGAATCGGAAAAGATCCGGCAATTGATAACGTTCGAATCTTGAACAAAGAAGGAGAAATAATTTACTCAGCTCATCCGGAAGACATTGGTAAAATGCTGGATAAACAAGCTGAAAGTTGTTATGCATGTCACGCAGAAAACAAAGCATTGGAAAAACTGCCGATTCAACAGCGCACAAGAATTTTCAAAACTCATTCCGATTCTTCACGAATACTTGGAATTATTAATCCCATCTACAACGAGAAATCTTGTTCCCAGGCCGATTGCCATGCACATTATGCAAATGCAAAAGTTCTTGGTGTTCTTGATATTACAATTTCACTTTCTGAAGTTGATGAGCAGATACATCAAAACGAAATACGTGAAATTTTATTTGCGGTTATAGCTATTACTGCAATTGGTTTTATAATTGGGTTTTTTGTAAAACGCTGGGTTGATCATCCGGTTAGAGAATTAGTAAGCGCTACAGATCAAGTAGCTGCCGGTAATTTAAATTATATTATCAAAAATTTAAGTTCGGATGAATTAGGAACACTTGGAAAGTCATTTAATAATATGATTAAAAAACTTGATGAAACAAGCCAACAGTTATATCAATCTACAAAGATGGCCTCATTAGGACAGTTAGCTGCAGGTGTTGCACACGAAATAAATAACCCATTAACCGGTGTTTTAACCTACAGCAGTTTTTTGTTGAAGAGAACCAAAGACAATCCGCAGATGCAGGAGGACCTTAATGTAATTGTACGCGAGACTATGCGTAGTCGTGAAATTGTCAAAGGATTACTTGACTTTGCTAGGCAATCCACACCTAAGAAAAGTTCTATTGATGTAAACAATATAATTAATCATGCCATTGCAGTTGTAAATAATCAACTAAAATTGAATAAAGTTAATCTTGTAAGAGAATTTGATCCGTCACTTCCAAAAATTACTGCAGATGCAAATCAGATTCAGCAGGTCTTCCTAAATTTATTTGTAAACAGTATTGATGCTATCGGTCAAAACGGCGGTTCGCTAATTATTAAGACATCGCAAATCAGTTTATCTCCTAGAGGAATAACCCAAATTAAAAACTCTGTTTGTTCAAAGGCCCACAGTTTGATGGATAGTGAACATAAAATTGGCGGCATGACATCTCTAAGAATGAAAATTAAATCAACAGATAACGAAGGATACGTTAACATTGATCCGGTTTACGGAAATCATCGTCACTACTTTGGAATTGCATTCGATAAAAACAACAATGTTAATATTGCTTGCCCGGTTTGCGATATTTCATTAATAGATAAAAATAGTAAATGCCACGAGTGCGGCGGACCGGTTTATAAAATTCAAATACCAAATCAAGGATTTATCGAAGGGTGTGCTTCATTTAAAGATGATTGGCAGAAATGGGATTTTGTAGACCGTGCGGGCGAAAGAAAATTTGTTGAAATAAATGTGACTGACACCGGCTGTGGAATTTCACCCGAAAATTTGAATAAAATTTTTGAGCCGTTTTTCTCAACTAAAGGGCAACGCGGAACAGGATTAGGTCTTTCAGTAATTTGGGGAATCATTGATAATCATAACGGATCAATTACTGTTGAAAGCAAAGTAAGTGCGGGTACAACTTTTTCAATACGATTACCCCAGAACGATTTATTAAGAAGTATTTAATGAAAGAAGAAGTGAAGATATTAATTATTGACGATGAAGAAGTAGTTATCAACTCAATCTCCAAAATTGCAACATTGGAAGGATATTCGGTTGATTCCGTTTTAGATGCTTTTTCAGCATTGCAAAAAATATTTTCTTCAAAATATGATCTGATAATTTGTGACATTATGTTGCCGGGAATGGATGGTTTTCAATTTTTAGCCGAGTTGGAATCAAAACGAATCGAAACACCTGTTGTAATGACTACAGGTTATTCAACAATTGAAAATGCAGTTAAATCGCTTTACAACGGAGCGATTGAATTCATTCCTAAACCATTTACAGTTGATGAGATGATAAGTGTGATCAGTCGCGGATTGAGATATAATTCAATTATGAAATTAAAAAAATCAAATGATGACTCAATTTTAATCGTTCCATGTCCTGCAAAATATTATCGTCTGGGTTACTCGGGTTGGATAAATAAAGAACACGACGGGTCAGTTCTTATAGGTGCTACAGATTCTTTTATAAAAACTATTGATCTGATAAAAAAAATTGAGCTACTTAGTGTGAATGAAAAATTAACACAGGCAACCCCAGCAGTTAAATTCGAAACCGTAGATGGTTTAGTCCACCAATTATATTCCGTTATAAGCGGTATCATTTTGGCATGTAACGATAGATTGATGGATGAACCCGAGTTATTGGAAAAAGATCCTTATTTCGATGGATGGATTTACCGACTTGTTCCAACAGAACTTGATTATGAAATGAAATTATTAATCCCATGCAGTTCAGATAGATCTTAAGTTTATTAATTAAGGAGAATTATTATGCCTCTCTTCATTTTAGCAGTAATCATTTTTATAATCGCTGATGTTATAATAAGATTCGCAATCAAAACAGTTAATGAGAAGAAACTTCGTAAAGAACGGGAAACTATATTGGAAGAAAGTATCAACATTGATTTTAGCAAAGAAGCAGTTTCTCTCAAACGGGCTGAGGTAGCAAATCCAAAAGCAAAAATCTTGTGTGTTGATGATGAGAATGTAATACTCGATAGCTTTCGTAAAATTTTAGTTCTTGATGGTTATACTGTTGACACAGTCAGTTCAGGTCCGGAAGCAATAAATCTAATTAAATCTCATCACTACGATTTTGTTTTTACTGATTTGAAAATGCCTGAAATGGATGGCGTTGAGGTTACTAAAACGGTTAAATTTTTACGACCTGATATAGATGTAATAATCATCACCGGTTATGCTACGGTTGAAACTGCTGTTGATTGTATGAAACTTGGTGCACTTGATTACGTTCAAAAACCATTTACTGAAGACGAACTTCTTGAGTTCACAAAAAAATCTTTAGTCAAGAGACAAGACAGAATACAAAGACAATTAAAACCGCGTGTTCATATTACTCATCTTAACGAGAATGAAAGATTAAACGTGGGTGAATTTGCAATTCCTGGCGGCGTTTTTATTTCCGAAGGACATTGCTGGGCAGGAATTTCTCAAGAAGGTGCAGTTAGAATTGGCTTAGATGATTTTGCAAAAAAATTAATCGGCAAGATTGATGATATCGAATTTCCAAATCTTGGAATGACAATAGTGAAAGGACAACCATTATTCAGTATCAAACAGGGGAAAAAATCTATCCATTTTAATTCACCGGTTAGCGGACAAGTTTCAAAAGTAAATTTGGACCTTGCTGATAATCTCGACGCACTCGACTATTCCACTTACGAAAAAAATTGGGTTTGTGTTATTGATGCTGATAAATTAGATACGGAATTAGCGCAACTAAAAATTGGTAAGAACGCAGTTAATTTTTATCAAGATGAAATAGATAGATATACAAAGCGTATTAAAGATTTCATTAAGAACGGAGATGATAAAAAAGTTAGTTTCGAACTTTACTGGGGCCAGCTACAAAATTTAGATGAAAAAAATTGGTATATAATAGCTGGTGAGTTTTTTAACAAATAATATTTTTTTTATAATAAATGAAAAGGAGTAACTATTTTTTTTATTTTTTGAACATTGACAAAGTCGTAGGAACTGAATATTTTTTGATCGGACAATAAAGTCTTTTATCTGCCATTTCTATTTAGAAGTTCTCATTTCTAATAAATTTTGCAGATTTAGAAGAAAAACTTCTCAAATAATTTTGTAAAACTAATAAAAAACAAGTTTTAAGAATGATATGTTTTGCATGATTTTTGAGGCACAACCTTGTCAATAAAGAAATATTTTATGAAAAAATTTGTTTTTACTCTATTCATTTCTTTTGTGTCTATAACGTCCATTCTTGCGCAAAGTAAAGATGATCAAGTTTGTCTTGATTGCCATGAAGATAAAACGCTAACAACAACCCGAAACGGAAAGCAAGTTTCTCTCTTTGTAAACGGTAAATCTTTTGCAGGATCTATTCATGAAGAAATTAGCTGCACTGGTTGCCACTCAGATGTTGATCCTAATAATCTTCCCCACTCCGAAAAATTGAGTAAGGTTAATTGTGCAACTTGCCACGAAACCCCGGTCGAACATTATAAAAGAAGTCTTCATGCAGAAGCTTTAAAGAAAGGTTTAACATTAGCACCCACTTGCGTTTCTTGCCATAGCAAACATGAAATCCTTTCTTCTAAAAATGTTAAGTCTAGAACATATGTAATGAATATTCCGGCACTTTGCGGACAATGTCATAAGGAAGGCACGCAGGTATCGGGAATGGTTAACCCGGAAGAAAGAAAAGTTCTAAGTGATTATTCAGAATCAATACATGGCGAAGGATTATTCAAACGAGGATTAATTGTAACAGCAGTTTGTACAAGCTGTCATACTTCCCACGATATACTGCCTCATACAAATCCTGTATCAACAATAAATCGCAATAACATTGCTAAGACATGTACTCAATGCCATCGCCAAATTGAACAAGTCCACACTAAAGTTATACGCGGGTCTCTCTGGGAAAAACAACCAAATAAAATTCCAGTTTGTATTGATTGCCATGCCCCTCACAAAGTACGCAAAGTATTTTATGATGACAGTTTTCCTGATGATAAGTGTATGAAATGTCACGGACAAAAAGAATTAACCAAAGTTGTTGATGGCAAATCAGTTTCACTTTATGTTAATTATGATCAATTTAAAAATTCCGCTCATACTAATAATTCTTGCATCAAATGTCATACAAACATTAGCAATTCAAAAAATCCTGTTTGTTTAAATAGTGGAAAAGTAGATTGTTCCATCTGCCATACAACACAAGTTGATGATTACAACATTAGTTTACATGGACAAAAACATTATCAGGGAGAAAAGACCGCTCCGTACTGTGTAGATTGTCATTCAACACATAATGTTCAGTCAAAAAAGAATTTAACATCGCCAACATTTGCTCGGAATGTTCCAGAACTGTGCGGCAAATGTCATCGTGAAGGAAAAAATATTGCCACAGCTTTGGATGAAAGTAAATTAGGAATTGTCGCAAACTATAGAGAAAGTATTCACGGCAAAGGTTTACTGCAAAGTGGGTTGATGGTAACGGCAACATGCGTTAATTGCCATTCAAGTCACAGGGAATTACCAAGGAAAGATCCGCGTTCAACAATCAATCCAAACAATATTGCTACAACTTGTGCTCAATGCCACCTTGGTGTTTATGAGGAATTTAAAAACAGCATTCACAGTCCTGATGTAGCTAAAACCGATCAAAAACTTCCGGTTTGTAACGATTGCCACCGTTCACACGAAATCAATAGAGTTGATCTAAGCGATTTCAGAACTCAAATAATTAATCAGTGCGGAAAGTGTCACGAGAAAGTATCGGAAACATATTTTGACACTTTCCATGGTAAAGTTTCCAAATTGGGATCTGTACGGGCTGCACGATGTTATGATTGTCACGGTGCACACAATATTCTCCCTGCAAGTAATCCAAAATCAAAATTAAGCAGACATAATATAATTGAGACATGCCAGAAATGTCATCCAAACTCAAACAGAAAATTTGTCGGATATTTAACTCACGCTACTCATCATAACCGTGATAAATATCCCTATCTATTTTATACTTTCTGGGCAATGGTACTTCTTTTAGTAGGAACATTTTCCTTCTTTGGCATTCATACAATAATGTGGTTTACTAAATCATTAAAAGAAAAGAAGAGACACAAGAATGAAAAGAAAAAAGTTAATGAAAATCCTCCTCCTATAGATGAAGATTACGAAAGACAAGATTAGATTTTAAGTTATCCGGTTAACTAATAATTATAAATTGAAAGCAAATATTTATGAATGAACAATTGAACTCAAGTACAAAATATTATGAAAGATTTGATGCATACTCAAGATTTTTACACATACTTGTAATTACAAGTTTCATCTAACTTGCATTAACAGGAATGATAATAAAATTTTCCGGAACAGGGCTCTTCCAGACAATATCCAAAATGATGGGCGGTTATGCGGTAACAGGCTTTATCCACCGGGTTGCTGCGGTGATAACTTTTATTTATTTCTTCCTCCATATTGGCTATCTATTCCGCAAAAAAAAGAAAAAAGGAGTTCCCTTTACTTATTTTATTTCTGGAGAGAATTCTTTAGTCCCTAACAAACGAGATTTAAAAGAACTAATAGCAACAATGAAATGGTTTTTAGGAAAAGGTTCCAGACCGGAATATGGCAGATGGACTTATTGGGAAAAGTTTGACTATTTAGCTGTGTTCTGGGGCGTTGTTGTTATCGGTTCAAGCGGGTTGATTTTATGGTTCCCGGAATTTTTTACTAATCTGGGTCTTCCTGGTGCATTTATAAATATTGCAACAATTATTCACAGCGATGAAGCGCTGCTCGCAGTGGGATTTATTTTCACTTATCATTTTTTCAATACACATTTTAGGCCTGATAAATTTCCGATGGATACGGTTATCTTTACGGGAAAAGTTAGTCTTGATGAATTGAAAGAAGATCGTCCGCGTGAATATGAGACCATTATGCAAGATCCAGAATTACAGAAAAAACTTGGTGGACCTCCGCCGGTATTTTTAAGCAGAGCTGCAAGGATTTTCGGCTTTACAGCTTTAACAACAGGAATAATTTTAATTCTATTGATTATCTATTCTATGATTTTCTTGTATCAATAAAATTCTATTTATGGAGTTGTAATGTTTTCTTTTTCTAAAAAAATAATCTTTACATGTTTGTTATTTTTCTTAATCTTCTTTTTTAATCAAACAATAAATGCTCAAGAATTTAAGTGTGCCGATTGCCATGAAAATTTAATTCAAAAATCCGTTCATAATGATATTATCAGTTGCCAGGATTGCCACCAGGGTATTACAGATGAAGGTCACATCGAGAAAAAGAATTATCAAAAAGTAAAATGCGAAACTTGTCATGAAGAATATGCAGATCTTGTAAAAAGCGATATACATCATCGTTTAAAAGGAAAAGTAAAAAATCCGCCCGATTGTAAAAAATGCCATGGTACTCATGAAATTAAAACTCCACCCAAAGAGAATAAATTAAAAGTAAAAGAATATTGTTCTAAGTGTCATACAAGTTTAGTTCTTGCAAATCCTTACCATTCAAAAGCGGTTGAAGGAAATAAATGCATAAGTTGTCATAAACAAAATGGCTACACACAACTTACTCAATCTGTTCATAAAAATTTAGAATGTGCCGATTGCCACAATTACATTTCTAATAATCTTGGTAATCATCCAAAGAATGTGGGTGCTACCCAAAAAGCTGATTGTTATCTCTGTCACTCTTCTGTAGCAAAAGTTCACAGAGAAAGTATTCATGGAATTTCTCTTAGTGAAGGAATAGATGAAGCAGCTATGTGTTGGAATTGCCACGGCTCGCACGATATTCAAAAAGTCAAAGACCCCAAAAGTTTAGTTTACCCCAAAAATTTGGGAGCTACATGCGGCACATGTCATGATAATCCAAAACTTGTGGAGAAATTTTCTTTTAGTATTAAAAATCCAGGACTTCTTTATTCACAATCTGTTCATGGAATTTTAGTTGCAAAAGGAAGATTAGATGCGGCTAACTGCAGTATGTGTCATGGTGTTCATGATATTAAAAATAAGGTACAGCCGGGTTCAAAGATTTCATCATTTAATGTTCCCGAAACCTGCGGTCAATGCCATGCGGAAATTGCACGTGAATATGAACAGTCTATTCATTGGATCAGAGCGAAAAAGGGTGTCCGTGAAGCTCCGGTTTGTAATGACTGCCATAACGAACATAGTATACATGCTGTTAATACTGTTGATAAAAAGTTAGAAGCAAAAAAACTTCAACAAAAAACATGTATGATTTGTCACGAAGATCCTCGCATTGCCGAGAGATTTGGAGGTACAGGCGGACAAGCAAAACAATATGAAGACAGTTATCATGGTTTAGCTGTTATGCGCGGTGACAAAGAAGCTGCAATGTGTGTGGATTGCCATAGCGTTCATAAAATTTTACCAAAGAATAATCCTGAATCAACCGTTAATGTTGCTAACATAACTGCTACTTGTAAAAAATGTCACCCGAATGCAACCGAAACATTTTCTAAAAGCTATTCACACAAAACATTAGATAAAACTGCTTCTAAAGTTGAGGATGTTGTTTCAACAATTTATTTCTGGCTAATTATTTCTGTTATTGGCGGGATGATCTTACATAATTTATTGATCTACGTTTTTGAAGTAAGAAAGAAACGCAAACATTTAAAAACTGAAATAACTATTCCAAGATTTACAAAGAATGAAGTAATTCAGCATTATCTGTTATTAATTTCATTCATTACTCTATCTGTAACCGGTTTTGCATTAAAATATCATGAAAGTTGGTGGGCAGACCTATTAAGAACATTTGGATTGAATGAAACTGTACGTCAGTACACTCATCGTACGGCAGCAGTAATTATGATTGTGGCGGGAGTTTATCATCTTTACTATTTGATCTTTACTCCGCGCGGGCGGGATGTATTAATGAATTTACTTCCGCGTATGAGTGATCTTACTGAAGCGAGAGATAACATTCTTTATTATTTCAAATTGAAGAAAGAACGACCAAAATTTGATGCTTATGATTATACCGAGAAAGCCGAGTACTGGGCACTTATTTGGGGCACAATTGTTATGGGTGCAACAGGGTTTGTTCTTTGGTTCCCCACTGTTGTTGGAGATTGGGCACCAGTATGGTTAATAAAAGTTAGTGAGTTAATTCACTTTTATGAAGCAATTCTTGCAACATTAGCAATTGTTGTTTGGCATTGGTTCTTCGTCATCTTCCACCCACACGAATATCCAATGAGTGTAACTTGGATTGATGGTAAAATGTCTCTTCATACTTATCGCCATCATCACGAACGACATTTTAGAAGAGTTATTCTTGAATGGAAAGAATTCAAAAGTGGAATAAGAGATTCGAAAAAAGTTAGTAATGCTACAAATCTTTTTATGTCTGCCTTTGAAAAGGGAGGTTTGAACCCGGATTCTATTATTCAACATGAGATAGATAATGATCCTGAACTTAGAATCTGGCTCGAAGAAAAACTTCAGCCAAAAGATATTAAAGTTGAAGAATGATATTAAAAAAATATATCTGAGAAGACTATTTATAGACAAACTGACTTTTTTATTTTCATTTTTTTTCACAAACTAAATATCAACTTTGATAAAAGTCATATATATTAACATCATATTAATGAAAAAACTTATATATAAAATAATTGAGGTTATTATGGGCAAGTTTTATTCTCTACTTATTACGACGATGATAACGATTATATTTTTTTCTTGTAAGGATAGTTCTACTGAACCAACTGTCCCAGAATCATTTATAAAAGCAGACGGAATAAAAGGTGGTATTCTATACGATAATTTCTGGGCTACTGAAGCAAATTATTCTAAAAAAGATGATACCGCACTTCTATCTAAACTGAGTGCAAAAAGTGATTTCTTTCGTTGCAAACAGTGCCACGCATGGGATTTATTAGGAAACAGTGGTTCATATATCAACCGCGGACCTAAATCTAATCGTCCAAATGTTTCTAGTGCAAATTTAATTTCTATTACAAATAAAAGTAATGAACAACAGCTTTTCGATGCTATTAAAACCGGTTCGGTATCAAGAAGAGATATTTCTTATGATTTGACTACATATAACCCTACGACCAATGCTACAGTCGGCGATCAAATGCCTAACTATGGTCAACTAATGTCAGATGTTGAGATTTGGAATCTTGTAAAATTTTTGAAAAAAGAAGCTAATGATGTAACACAGTTTTACGATGCAACATATACTGGAACTTATCCGACAGGCAAGGCAAACTATTCAAATATAGGAAGAGATGGGAATGCCGCAAATGGGATAATATATTTCAACAACAAATGCGCTATATGCCACGGGATAGATGGTAAAAAAATCCCAGATTTAGATGCGACTACAGGAATGACTCTTGGTAAATTCGTACGAACTAAACCTAATGAAGCACAACATAAAGTAAAATTTGGTCAACTTGGTTCACGTATGTCTGCTTCTAAAACAACTTTACATGAATTAAAAGATTTGTATAAAGCTGTAGCAGATACCATAGCTTTTCCAAATAAATAATAATATTGATTTGTTTTTTATAATTATTAGAAGAGAAATAATTGTCAATGCTTTTTCTTTTTTAAATATAAATCTTTACGAAATTAATTTTTATAGTTTGGTTGTTTGCCAATTAATTCATTTTGGGCTATTTTAATAATAAGATTAACAAGTTCTTTTATATAATTCTAATTAATATTCATTAAACTCATTTAAGGAGGAAATTAAATGTTGAGAAAATCTTTGATTATTTGTTTTATTTCTCTAGTGACCTACTTTATAACTCCAACATATATATCTGCTCAAGCAAAATATGTCGGAACAAAGGTATGCGGTATGTGTCATAAATCTGAAAAACAAGGACAACAATTAAAAATTTGGTCTGAAAGTAAACACGCTCAAGCATATAAAACTCTTTTAACCGCTAAAGCCGATGATATTGCAAAAAAGAAAGGCGGGAAAAAAGCAATTGAAACACCAGAATGCTTAAAATGCCATGTGGGTGAAAAAGCTTTAATTGAATCAGCATTCAAGGAAGATGGAGTACAATGCGAAACATGTCACGGTGCAGGTTCAGAATATAAAGCAATGGCTGTTATGAAAAACAAAGAAGAAGCTGTAAAGAAAGGTCTGATGGTTCCTAAAGACACAGAAAAATTTTGCAAGACTTGTCACAATCCAGAAAGTCCTTCATATAAGGAATTCAAATTCAATGATATGTGGAAAAAAATTGTTCATACAACTCCGAAAGGATAATATTTACCTACAGGGCGTAAAATGAAAAAAATATTTTTTTTAATTTTTGTATATCTGCCGTTAATGATTCCCGCCCAGAATCTTAACGGTAGATTCTCTTCTTCATTCTATACATTTGAAAGATTTGACACTACTAAAACTTCCGATACTTTCTTAAGAACATTTCAAGCGCTAACACTCAATTTCAATTACAAAGATATCTCAATTAGAACTCGAACAAATTTCGAAACTAATATTGGAAAGGGACTGGATAACGATCCGAGATTGAGATTTTACAATTTGTATCTTGAAGCTCGTAATATTCTTGATATGTTCACACTAAAATTAGGGAGGCAACCTTTATTTACCCCTATTGCCGGAGGATTGTTTGATGGTGTAAATCTAAAATTTAATTACGCAAATGCATCGTTAAGTGGTTTTTATGGTGGGAATGTTCCCGCTTATCAAAAGTTAGAAATGACTAATGATTTAAGGAATGATTATGTCTTGGGCGGCAAATTCGACATATATTTTCTAGATCATTTTACCTTTGGTCTAAGCTACATTGACAAGAATTTCAAAGTAACGGATTACAACACACTTAGACTTAATTCGGATTACGATCTTGTAAATGTTTTAATTGAACAAAAATCTAATCAGTATAAATTCCTATCTGCAGACGCTTCTTATAATTTAGAAGGATTATTAAGTATTGATACGCGTTACGAATACGATGTTAATTTTAAGACCACATCAAAATTTGAAATTACAAGCCGTGTTCAGGCCACAGATCAATTAGGCATTGATGTTTATTATAATTTCCGTGAACCTAAGATTAGATACAATTCTATTTTTTCCGTTTTCAATTACGGCAATTCACAGGAATTTGAAGGCGGTGTAGATTACAAAATTTCCGAATCAGTTTCTCTCTTTGGAAAATTCGGAAATGTTACTTACGAAGATGAAAATTCTCAACGTTTAACGATTGGCGCTAACACAAAGTTCGGAAGTTTCAGCTATAGAAAAACACTTGGATACGCTGGAGAACTTGATGCAGTTTCTGCTTTCACAGCCTATTCTTTTGATGATGGATCTTTTACCCCTTCTGTAGGAATAGCATATACTTCTTATAAATTATCAAAAGATGCTGAAACAAATAACATACTTTCCTTTTTAGGCGGATTTAATTTAAGACCTTGGACAAATTATTCATTTGATCTTCAAGGACAATATTTTAATAACAAGATTTACAAGAACGATTTTAGAATTATGTTCAAAGTAAATCATTGGTTTAATTCTAATTTCTAACAGATTATGAAAATAAAATATTTTTATGCTGCGCTAGCACTTATGTTAGTTTCTTTTTTAACCATTGCGGCGATCAATTCCAGTGACGGCGACGAACCCGTAAAGACAAATAAGGACATAATAAAATTTTCGCATAGTTTTCATAAAGAACTTGCGCAATGTGAAGAATGTCATACCAAAGTAAAAGAAAGTACATCACTAAATACTCGTTTACTTCCGGAAAAGTCAGCTTGCGCGACTTGCCATGATGTTAATGATGAAAAAAATTGCGTACAATGTCATTATGGTGAAAATTTCGAGCCGCTAATTCAGAAAAAACCGACATTAATATTTGATCATAATGCTCATATAACAAATGAAAAATTTGTTTGCGAAAACTGTCACAAAGGTTTATCTGATGTTGATTACAGCTTTCAATCGCCAAATTATAAACCGGCTATGAATATTTGTACCGACTGCCATAATGGACAAACTGTTGCCATCAATGATTGCGAATCTTGTCACATATCAACTACGAATCTGATTCCAACCGATCATAAAGAAGTTTCATTTTTACGTTCGCACAAATTCAATGCGTTAAAAGAAAACTCTAAGTGCCAAATGTGTCATGATAATTCTTTTTGTGAATCATGTCACGTATCAACAACAATGATAACTGAAAATAATTCATCAAGAAATTTTGTAACACCTTATTCACCGCATAAATTTATTGATAACACCAAACAACAAAATATTACGCGCGTTCACGATCTCAATTACCGTTATACTCATGGGATTGATTTAAAAAGTAAATCCTCCGAATGTCAAACATGCCATCAAACGGAAACCTTTTGTGCTGAATGTCATGAATCAAAAGGCGGAGATTTTGCATTGGAAGGTAATGTTCCTGTATCTCACAAGACACCTAACTTTGTAACAATTGGAGTTGGGACCGGAGGCGGGCAACATGCTTTATTAGCAAGAAGAGATATTGAAAGATGCGCTGCGTGTCACGATGTACAAGGTGCTGATGCAAATTGTATACTCTGTCATACTGATAATGATGGTGTTAAAGGTACAAATCCAAAAACACATATCAAGAGTTTTATGAGCAATTCTGAAGATGGTGATTGGCATACTGACCGCGGTTCGGTTTGTTATTCGTGTCATACTGATGCAAATGCTCGTCCTGGTGGTGTTAGAGGAGTTGGTTTCTGCGGTTATTGTCATCGTTAATAATTTAATCTCTTGGAAAGAATATGAAATATTCAAAATTCTATTTTATTTTAATTTTTGTATTAGGATTGATTTCGTTCTCATGTAGCGATTTAAATGATGATATTACAACTCCTGATGTAATCAATGTACATGCTGTTACGTTATACAATCCAATTTCTCCAGATTTCCACGGAATAGCCGTTAAAGAGAAGGGACTAGAAAGCTGTAAACAATGTCATGCAGCTAAATTTGATGGTGGTACAGCTAATAAAAGTTGTTCTACAGCCAATTGTCACCCTTATATTGCAGTACATCAAGCCGGAATCAATAATTTAACATCACCAGACTTTCACGGTAATTTCATTGCAACAAAAAAGATACTTATGAGTGAGTGTAATTATTGCCATGGTAATAATTTTGCTGGAGGAACTGCGAGTCCGGCTTGCACAAATTGTCACTCAAAAATTACTGCACATAAAAATGGAATTAGTGATCCTGCATCTTCAAACTTCCATGGAAAATTTATTGCTTCCTTAAATTGGGATATGAGTAAATGTACTGAATGTCATGGAAATAATTATGCTGGCGGTGTTGCTAGTCCATCTTGCAATAAGTGTCATACAAATCCAGGTGGTCCTGAAGCTTGTAATACTTGTCATGGTAATTTTAATAATCCTAGTTTAATCGCACCCCCGGTTGATAGAAATAGAAGCACGGATGTAACACTTGCAAGTGTTGGCGCACATTCTTCTCACCTAATTAATCTGAAGATAGGACCTGTTGTTAAATGTTCAGATTGTCATGCCGTTCCTACTGCATTAAATTCACCGGGACACATTGATGCGACTCCAAAAGCGGAAGTTGTTTTGACAACTAAGTATTCAGATTATCAAGTTAGTACAGGATTATATGATCCTAGTACAGCAAAATGTTCCAACACATATTGTCACGGAAATTTTTCGTTTTCAAAAGCAACTTCGCAATGGAGTTTTGCTTACACAGCTGATAATATTATAGGTGAAAATTTCCAGCCAACGTGGAATAAAGTTGACGGGAGTCAATCTGCTTGCGGTACTTGCCATGGCTTACCACCGCAGGGACATATGGAAGCTGAATTAAAAGGTTGCGGTACTTGCCATACCGGTGTAGTTGATGATCATGGGAAAATAATTGATAAGACAAAACATATGAATGGGAAGATTGACGTATTTGGAAACTAATCGCATGATTTTTCAAGTCTCCCGCTTTCCTATTAAGTTAGTAAAGCGGGTTTTTTTATTTAATATATCCTACATCTAAGAAACAAAACTCATTAATTTCTAAATATGATAACCATTGATCAGAATTAACGTTTCGTACCTTAAAACTCCTTCCCCATTTCAGAAGAAAATAAGCTAATATTTAATTAACTTTAGCCCTAAAATTTTTATTAATGGCACAATTTTAGTAAGTGTTTTATTAACTAAACAAATTACAGAATGCTACAACCAATAGATTCCTTAAATATTTTGCTGCCTATTCTTTACTGCTTGGTTTTTGCAGTGTATCTTTATGATTTTTTCAATGAGAAAAAATTTGTAAACAATTCAAAACGCATTATTCTTTTTGTTACATTATTGTTACATCTTTTTTATCTCATTTCCCGTACAATTGAATTTGATCATCCGCCGATTACAAGCAAATTTGAAATTTTTTCTATCATCGCATTCTCCATTTCGTTTTCTTATTTCATTCTCGAATTGTTAACTGACATTAGAGGAACAGGTGCTTTTATAATTTTGTTTTCAATTGTATTTCAAATAGCATCTTCACTTTTTATCGAACATAACTTTGTAGTGCCGGAAGTTCTCAGGAACCGCCTGCTTGGTCTTCACGTTATTAATGCATTATTGGGGTATTCCGGAATAACAATTTCTGCCGTTTATGGATTACTATATATTCAATTATTTAAAAACATAAAAGCTAACAAGTTTGGCCTGATTTTTAATAGACTCCCAAGTTTAGAAATATTGGAAAGACTCAGTTATTATTCAGCGGTGATCGGTTTTATGCTTCTTACTATAGCAATTATTATTGGAATAATATGGTTGCCGAATGCATTTCCTAATTTTAGTTATTTCGATCCTAAACTGATTGGAACTTTTTTTGTCTGGATAGTTTACGGAATAGGTATACTAAGAAAACTTTTGGGAAATTTTTATGGTAAGAAAGTTATTCTTTTTTCATTAATCGGATTTGTTTTCGCAATAATGTCGTTGATTGTGACTAACACACTCGGAAAAACGTTCCACTCGTTTTATTGAAAGCTTAAAATGAATTTAGTTGGTATATCAATAAATCATAAGACTTCCCCTTTAGAGCTTCGAGAAGCGCTTCATTTAAATCATGATGAAATCGTAACGTTCATCCCGAGATTAAAAGAATCACTATTCTCCGAAGGTGTTGTTATTTCTACATGCAACCGAACGGAAATTTTCGGTTTTCCGAAAATTAATGAATTTAATCTCTTGCCTGTTATTAACGAATTGATTCAATTCAAACCGGTCAATGGAATTCAGCAGGGACACTTCTTAAAATTTTTTTCATGCGGGGCGGTCAGACATATATTCTCTGTTGCTTCCGGAATTGATTCAATGATTATCGGTGACAGCCAAATTTTAGGACAGGTAAAAGAAGCTTTTGAAATTTCTGAAGATTTAGATTTTGCGGGCGCTGTTCTTAGAAAAATATTCGATACCGCAATCAAAACGGGTAAACGTGCGATTAAAGAAACAAAAATCGGGGAAGGCGCAGTAACCATTAGTTATGCGGCAGTTCAAGTTGTAGAAAAGATCTTTTCAAACTTAGATAAAAAATCAGCTCTCGTAATTGGTGCCGGGGAAACAGGCGAACTTGCAGCAGTAAATCTTAGAGATAAAAATATTGGAAAATTAGCAGTTTCAAATAGAACTACTGAACGTGCGGAAATATTAGCCGAAAAAGTTCATGGTGAAATCGTCCCGTTCCAGTTTCTAAAAGAGCAGCTTCACAATTTCGACATTATTATTAGTGCAACAAGCTCAGACAATTACATTATTTCATTCGATGATATTAAGATTGCTCTAAAAAAACGAAAGAATTCACCCGTTGTTTTGATGGATATCGCTGTCCCGAGGGATATTGATCCGGAAGTAAAAATAATCGAAAATGTTTTTTATCACGATATGGATTCATTGAAGATTATAGTAGAACAAAATTTACAGAAACGAAAAGATCAGGTTCCATTAGTACAAAAAATTATTATTGAAGAAATGATAGAATTTTATGGCTGGTTAAATACACTGGATGTTGTCCCTACAATAAAAACAATGCGATCATTTTTCGAGGAAATCAGAAACGATGAATTGGAGAAAATAAAAAATAAAGTTAGCAAAGAAGATTATTTAAAGATTGAAGACATGACTAGAAGAATGATGGGGCGGATTCTGCATAATCCAACTGTAAAATTACGGGAGTTTGCAGAGACAGGTGATAATATTAAAGAAGTTACTGCACATACTATAATTCTTAAAGAACTTTTTAATCTCGGTGAAGCTCCGTTAAACGGAAATGAATCTAATGAAGATGAGCATAAAGAGGATAGAGTCAATGAAAAAGAATAAACTGGTTATCGGAACAAGAGGAAGTGATTTGGCCCTATGGCAAGCAAGGTTTATTAAAAAAGAACTCGAACAGAAAAATAAAAATCTTTATGTTGAAATAAAGATCATCAATACAAAAGGTGACAAAATTCTTGATGTTGCTTTATCAAAGATTGGTGATAAAGGATTATTCACAAAAGAACTTGAAAATGAATTATTAAAGGGAACGATTGATATTGCAGTTCACAGCTTAAAAGATTTGCCAACAGTTTTACCTGAAGGACTAAAACTTGGAGCCGTAACGAAACGTCATCGGGTTGAAGATGTTTTGATTGCGCGTAAAAAAGGAATTACAATCAAAAAATTACCGGAAAGCGCAGTTGTTGCAACCGGTTCTTTAAGAAGAAGTTCGCAGCTTCTTCACATAAGACCTGATATTAAGACTGAAGAACTTCGCGGAAATGTTCCTACAAGAATAAAAAAATTTTTTGAATCGAATTGGGATGCTATTATTCTTGCCCGTGCAGGAGTCGAAAGACTAAAGCTCAATAAGCACATATCGTCAATCATAAAGACAAAAGATATTCTGCCCGCAGTCGGTCAAGGTGCCATTGGAATTGAAATACGGAGTGATAATAAATTAGCTGAGTTGATGCTAAAAAAAATCCATCATGAAAAAACTTATATAGCTGTTAGAGCGGAGCGTTCACTGCTCAAAGAATTAGAAGGCGGATGTCAGGTCCCCATTGGTGCTTATGCTGAAATAAAACCTAGCGGTTTATATCTGGATGCGATTGTATCGGCAATAGACGGTTCTGTAACTTTTAGAAAGAAAATTAAAGGCACTACAACTAATCCGGAAAAACTTGGTGCAAAATTAGCCAATGATCTGCTCAATGCCGGCGCTTATGCAGTATTAAATGATATTTTTAATAAATCCCGTGTTAAGTAATGCTTCTTAAAAACAAAACAGTTCTTGTCACTAAGAAAAAAGAATCTGCAGAAAAATATTTTCTTCAGTTAAAAAATGAAGGTGCAAATATTATTTTTTTTCCTACGATCAAGGTCATCCCTAAATTAGAATCGCCTGAACTAAAAAATGCAATAAATCATTTTAAGGAATTTGATTATTTAGTTTTAACTTCTTCAAACGCTGTAAAGGTGTTTGCAGAAATAATCCAAAGTCGTTTTCTTGATTTAACAAATATCAAAGTAGCAACAATTGGTAAAAAAACTTCAGAAGAGTGCCATTCAAACGGTATTAAAGTTGATATTACACCGGATGAATTCAGCTCCCAAGGATTAATAAAAACCTTTTCCAAATTAGAACTTAACGGGAAAAAAATATTTATACCTGGTTCCTCACTTTCAAATGGTGAATTAAAATTAGGACTAACGGAATTGGGGGCAAAAGTAGATTTGATTCACGTATATGATGCTGTTTCAAGTGATCTTTCTGAATTAAGCAAAGAATATGAAGAAATTTTAAATAGACCACCTGATATATATGTTTTTACAAGTCCTTCTTCATTTAACAATTTTATTCGTTTGATGAACATTAATGATATTTCAGATTATTTTGTTAATAAAATAATTTGCACAATTGGTTCAACAACTGAAAAAGCTGTTGAAAGTTATGGCTTAAATGTACATATCGTACCAAAGACTTATTCTCTTTCAGGCATATCAGAAGCGATAATAAAATATTTTCAACTTACTGTTAATATGGTTTAACGGAGGATTTTTTGACCAAACTAAAAAACGATCTATTTCTTAAAGCATGTAAAAGAAAAAAAGTTGAACGTACACCAATTTGGATTATGCGCCAAGCAGGAAGATATTTACCTGAATATAGAGCCATTCGCCAAAAAGCAGATTTTATTAAAATGTGTAAAACTCCTGAACTTGCTGCACAAGTTACAATTCAGCCGGTGGATATTATTGGAGTTGATGCTGCTATAATTTTTTCGGATATACTTGTAATTCCAGAAGCAATGGGAATGAAATTAAAAATGATTGAGAGCAAAGGACCAAAACTTTACAATCCGATCAGAAACTTAAATGATATTACTCGCTTAAAAAAAATTGATCCTACAAAAGATTTGAAATATGTTCTTGATGCAGTTTCCTTAACAAAAAAAGAACTGAACGGGCGAGTTCCTTTAATCGGCTTTGCCGGTTCACCATGGACATTAATGACATACATGGTTGAAGGCGGTGGATCAAAAAATTTTTCTGAGATAAAAAAATTTGTTTACAACAATCCTAAATCAGCTCATGTCTTGCTGGATAAACTTGCAGATGCAGTAGCAGAATATCTTTCTGCCAAGATTGAAGCCGGTGCTGATGCAGTTCAAATTTTTGATACTTGGGGTGGGCTGCTATCGCCTGCTGACTTTGAAGAGTTTTCGTTAAGATACATTGAAAAAATAATCTCGCAGATAAAACGTAAAAATGAACCGATTATTGTATTTGCGAAAGGTGTTCATTATAAATTAAATAAACTGGCAAATTGTGGTGCAGATGTAATCAGTATTGACTGGACAATGGAACTAGGCGCAGTTCGAAATAAGATTGGTAATAAAGTGGCTTTGCAAGGTAATCTTGATCCAACAATATTATACGGCGATAAAGAAAAGATCAGAAATGAAGCAGTGAAAGTTTTAAAATCGTTCGGTAAAAATAACGGACACATTTTCAATCTTGGTCACGGTATATTACCAGATGTTAAACCCGAGAATGCAAAATTCTTAGTAGATGTTGTAAAAGAGGAAAGCAGAAAATTTCACTCATCATAAGTAAAGAACGAAGTGATTTGTTTTCGAAAGGATTAATAATGTACAACATAGATCTCGAACTAATAAAAAAATACGATCGTCCCGGACCACGGTACACGAGTTACCCGACGGCACCGCATTTTAATTCATCATTTACGAATGAAAAGTATCTTGATGAAATTATACGTACCAACAATGAAACCCATTCCCCGGATCTTTCTCTTTATTATCATCTTCCTTTCTGTGATACGCTTTGTTACTTCTGCGGATGTAATATGATAATCACCCGTAACCGTGATCGTATTCAAGAATATATTAGGTATCTAAAAAATGAAATTGATTTACTGAGAACATTTATTAGAACAGATCGTAAAGTTGTTCAGCTCCATTGGGGAGGTGGAACACCAACTCATCTTAATCCGGATGAAATAATTGATCTCGTCTCATTTATAAATAAAAGTTTTGAAATTCGTCCTGGTGCCGAAGAAGGATGCGAAATTGATCCACGTGGATTAACTAAAGAACATCTCGAAGCATTAAGAAGCGGTGGATTCAACCGTATCAGTATGGGAGTTCAGGATTTTAATGATAAGGTTCAAAGAGCGGTTAACAGACTTCAACCTGAAGAAATGACAAGACAAGTGGTGAATTGGGTTAGAGAACTTGGTTTTAAGAGTATCAATCTCGATCTAATGTACGGACTTCCATTTCAATCACTCGAGACATTTGAAAAAACTCTTAGTGCTACTATTGATATTTCTCCCGACAGAATTGCAGTGTTTAATTATGCACATGTTCCATGGATGAAAAAACATATGGCTCTTATAAAACCCGAAGACCTTCCTCTACCCGAAGAAAAACTGCAAATTTTAAAAATGACAATTGAAAAACTTACAAGCGCAGGATATGTTTTTATCGGCATGGATCATTTTGCCAAACCGGAAGATGAACTTGCTGTTGCTCAAAGAAATAAAAAATTGTACCGCAATTTTCAAGGTTATAGCACTCATCCGGGAACTGATTTGTACGGAATGGGTATTACAAGCATTAGTCAAATTGGAAGATCTTATTCTCAGAACTTGAAGAAAGAGCACGAATATTTTGATGCTTTAAATAACGAAACGTTACCAATAGAGCGTGGTATTTATTTAACTGAAGATGATATTTTGCGTAGACATGTGATTACAAAAGTTATGTGTGATTTTGAACTTGACTTCAGTTCTGTAGAAAAAAGGTTCGGTATAGAATTCGAAAAATATTTTGATGTTGCTCTTAATGGAATGCAAGAATTTATTGATGATGGATTAGCAGAAATTACAAATCGAAAATTGGTGATCACTCAAATGGGACGGTTGCTTATCCGGAACATTGCAATGAACTTTGACGGATACATTGAGCGCAAAGAAGATCAAGCACGATATTCACGTACTGTCTAATTCACGCTTTGACTGTTCTTAAATTATTTATTATCAGTATCTATTCTTAATGTAGGCGGCGTAGAAGTTAGAACAACAATTGTATGGTTCTTATCTCTGTCTGCATTAAACGAAATTACTGGCGATGCCGATTCATTTTGAATAACAGCTGTTACTAAAACTGCTCCTTCAGAGATTTCTTGATAAGAAGTTGTTGCACCGCCGGCAACATCATTGATATTAATTGTGTTCTGATTCTCGAGTTTTACTTGAACATTAGCTTTTGTTGAACGCTGATTCGATACACGTATGCTTGGTGGTTTTGAAGAGCAAGCCACGGTAGTTAAAACAAGTATCAATAAAAGCGCTAATAAATTTTTCATTGATGATACCTTAAATGTTAATATTTACAGATAAAAATTAGTTAAAAAAAATAAATTAGTACGTGATTTGTGTTAAATAGTTTATGATATCTGATATAATAATAGAATCAATTGGAATCGTTCATTCTAAGTTATCTAATCGTTATGAGACCCCAAGACAAGGAGTTTTAGCAGGTAAAGAAGTTTCTGTAATTGAGCTCAAAACAAAAAAAAATTTTCAACAAGCATTAAAATTCTTAGATGGATTTGAGCGGATTTGGGTTTTATATCAATTTCACTTAAATAAAAATTGGAAACCGTTAGTCAATCCGCCAAGACACACTAGAAAGAAAGTTGGTGTCTTCGCAACAAGAGCGCCATATAGGCCAAATCATATTGGAATGAGCTGTGTTAAACTAGAAAAAGTTGATGGATTAAAAATTTTTATTTCGGAATCTGATATTCTTGATGGTTCTCCAGTTATTGATATCAAACCTTATTTGCCTTATTCCGATTCATTCCCGGACGCAGAAACGGGCTGGGTAAAAAAAGATTTCAAAAATATTTTTAAGGTTGATTTCAAACCCAAAGCTCAAAAACAGTTTCATTGGTTAAATGAAAATGCAAAAATTAATTTATCAAGCTTTGCAAGGTTGCAACTTGAGTTTAGTCCTACTGACGAGACAAGAAAACGAATTTCAGTATTGAATAATAGCACACAGACAAAAAAGATTTATGTTTTAGCTTACCGTACATGGAGAATTCATTACACTATTAATGAGAAGTCAAAGATTGTTTCAATACAAAAAATAACATCTGGATACAGTAAAGAAGAACTGTTAGACTTTCTAAATGATAAATACAAAGACAAAGAATTGCACAACAAGTTTATCAAATCTTTTCGGGAAAGGAAATAATCTTTGAAAATTGCAGTTGTACTTTTTAATCTCGGTGGGCCCGATTCAGTCGAATCGGTTGAGCCATTTTTATATAATCTTTTTTGCGATCCAGATATTTTTAACCTGCCGTTCGGGCAAAAATTGTTCGCAAAACTTATTTCCAGTAGAAGGGCTCCTAAAGTTGCCGGAGAATACAAACTGATTGGCGGTAAATCACCAATAAATGAATGGACTGAAAAACAGAGATCAATGCTTGAACTCGATCTTCGGAATAATTATGAATCCATTGATGTTTATACTGCAATGCGTTATTGGAATCCGCTGACTGCAAAGATTGTAGATAAAGTTGAAAGCAAAAATTATGATAAGATAATTTTACTTCCTCTTTATCCGCATTATTCAATAACAACAACCGGATCTTCATTTAATGAATGGAACCGCCATTACAAAGGAGATAAATCAAAACTGATTTTTGTAAATGACTATTACACTAATCATAAATACGTTGAAGCAATTAATCACAGAATAGATGAAACTGTTCTACGCTTTCGGGAAAATGTTAGAAAAGAAATCCAAATTGTATTCAGCGCTCACGGAACTCCGGTAAGTTTGGTTAAGAAAGGCGATCCATATAGTAAACATATTAGACAAACAGTTGAAGCGGTGATGAAACTCAGGAACTATTCTCACAATCATCATTTATGTTTTCAGAGTAAAGTTGGACCTATGAAGTGGCTTGAACCTGCAACTGCTAAAATGATTGAAGAACTTGCTTCGCAAAACAAAAAAAATTTATTGATAGTGCCGATCAGTTTCGTTTCCGATCATGTTGAAACATTGTTCGAATTGGACATAGAATATAGACATGTTGCAGAAACAGTCGGTATTGAAAATTACATTGTTATGACCGGATTAAATGACTCACATCTATTTATAGAAGCTTTATCGAATCTTGTAAAAGAAAAACTTAATGAACAATAAAAAGAAAATTACAATACTCGGTGCCGGGATTTCCGGATTAGCATCCGCATACTGGTTAAACAAAGACGGATTTGATGTTCAAATACTCGAAGCCAAAGGTAAACCGGGCGGTTCTATGGAAACTTCTTTCGAGAACAGTTTCCTTGTTGACTACGGACCAAACAGCGGATTAGAAACAACTCCATTGATTCGTCAACTTGTTGATGAAATTAGTTTATCAAATGAAATGATTTACGCTAATGAATCATCAGACAAAAGATATATTCTTCGTAATGGAAAATTGCACGCTCTACCTACATCCCCACCTGCTTTAATTAAATCAAATCTGTTCTCTTGGAAAGGTAAAATCCGTTTAGCATGTGAGCCATTTATTAGAAAATCAAATGATGGTTATTATCAAAGTATAGCTCAGTTTGTCTGTAGAAGATTAGGCCGGGAGTTTCTGGATTATGCAATTGATCCTTTTGTCAGCGGTGTATTTGCCGGAGATCCGAATAAATTAAGTGTTAAATCTGCATTTCCAAAATTGTACCGACTCGAAGAAGTTTACGGCGGACTTGTAAAAGGAATGATCAAAGGTGCACGTGAAAGAAAAAGGCGGGCTGAACAGTCAAAGCAAA